>Ga0209573_1006074_pt1 | contig 10351 bp, 9 predicted proteins | sample TNRBio252014_DNA_FD_185870 | JGI IMG/M metagenome (GOLD analysis project Ga0209573, IMG submission 185870) | Wastewater treatment Type I Accumulibacter community from EBPR Bioreactor in Madison, WI, USA - TNR Reactor_6/25/2014_ DNA (SPAdes)... | ecosystem: Engineered > Bioreactor > EBPR >...
AGAAGCCGCTCTCGTGCGAGTAGTCGATGCCACCCTGCAGCGCCGGCTTGCCGAAGGTCTGGTCGATGCCACGGAAGCGGTAGCTCGAGAACAGGCCGAGGTTGCCGGTCAGGGTGTGGGGGCTCGCTGCTTTGTCGTCCGGCATCGACTGAGCTACTGCGGGCAGGTTGACGCTGGCGGCAAGGAGCGCAGCAATGGCAATTTTCTTCACGGAATTCCTCCTGTTTGTTGATTTGGTTGTCTGTAAGTGTCCGGTCATTGGCCGGGCGTAAGGATCACCGGGCGCTGGCCAGATTGTCGAGGGCCAGATTGAGCTCCAGGACGTTGATGCGCGGCTCGCCAAGGACAGCGAGCTGGCGGCCTTCCGTATGGCGGGCGATCAATTCACCAACTTGTGCGCCCGACAGGTTGCGCGAGCGGGCAACGCGAGGCGCCTGCCACTGCGCCGCGGCAACGCTGATGTGCGGATCGAGGCCGCTGCCCGAGGCGGTCACCAGATCGACCGGAATCGCTGCCGTCTGGCTCGGGTCGCTGGCCTTGAGCGCTTCGATCCGCCCCTTGACGGCCTCTTCCAGCGCCGGATTCAGCGGCCCCTGGTTGGAGCCGCTGGAAGCAGCGGCGTTGAAGGACATCGGCGCCGTGGCCGACGGCCGCCCCCAGAAATGGCCGGGATCGGCGAAGGTCTGGCCGATCAGGCGCGAGCCGACGGCCTCGCCGTCCTGGACAATCAGGCTGCCGTTGGCCTGGTCGGGAAACACAGCCTGGGCGATGCCGGTGATCAGCGCCGGGTAGGCTGCTCCGGTCAACGCCGTCAGCAGGCCAAAAACCACGAGGGCGGGTCTGAGTTCCTTGAGCATTTCGCGCTCCTTAAGCGAGGTTGAGGACGACCAGGACCAGGTCGATCAGCTTGATGCCGATGAACGGCACGATCAGTCCGCCGAGGCCGTAGACCAGCAGGTTGCGGCGCAGGATGGCGGCGGCGCCGAGCGCGCGGTAGGCGACGCCCTTCAGGGCCAGCGGGATCAGCGCGACAATGACCAGCGCGTTGAAAATCACCGCCGACAGGATGGCCGAGTCCGGCGTCGCCAGGCCCATGACGTTCAGGCTATTGAGCGCCGGGTAGGTCGAAGCGAAGGCGGCCGGGATGATCGCGAAATACTTCGCGATATCGTTGGCGATCGAGAATGTCGTCAACGCACCGCGCGTCATCAGCATCTGCTTGCCGGTCTCGACGACCTCGATCAGCTTGGTCGGGTTGGAATCGAGGTCGACCATGTTGCCGGCTTCCTTGGCGGCCTGCGTGCCGGTGTTCATCGCCACCGCGACGTCGGCCTGGGCCAGCGCCGGGGCGTCGTTGGTGCCGTCGCCGGTCATCGCCACCAGCCGGCCTTCGGCCTGGTACTGGCGGATCAGCTTGAGCTTGGCTTCCGGCGTCGCTTCGGCAAGGAAGTCGTCGACCCCGGCTTCTCCGGCGATCGCGGCGGCGGTCAGCCGGTTGTCGCCGGTGATCATCACCGTCTTGATGCCCATCCGGCGCAGTTCGGAGAAGCGCTCCTTGATGCCGCCCTTGACGATGTCCTTGAGTTCGACGGCGCCGAGCACCCGGTTGCCTTCGGCGACGACCAGCGGCGTCGAGCCATGGCGTGCGATGTCGTCCACCGCTTCCTGGACATTGGCCGGCCACTGCCCATCCAGGCCGGTGACATGGGCCTTGACGGCTTCCGCCGCCCCCTTGCGAATGCTCCTGCCCTGCCAGTCGATACCGCTCATCCGCGTCTGGGCGGTGAAGTGTACGAAGGTGGCGCCTTCGGCATGAATGTCGCGCCCCCGCTGATGCAGGGTCTCCTTGGCCAGATGGACGATCGAACGGCCTTCCGGCGTCTCGTCGGCCAGCGAGGCATACAGCGCGGCTTCGGCCAGCTGGCTTTCGGAAGAACCGGGGGCGGCGACGAACCGTGAAGCCTGGCGGTTGCCCAGCGTGATCGTGCCGGTCTTGTCGAGCATCAGCACGTCGACGTCGCCAGCCGCCTCGACCGCGCGGCCGGAGGTGGCGATGACGTTCTTGGCCATCATCCGGCTCATGCCGGCGACGCCGATGGCCGACAGCAGGCCGCCGATGGTGGTGGGGATCAGGCAGACGAGCAGCGCGACCAGCACGGTGACGGTGATCGGCGCGCCGCTGCCGGCCGTTTCGACGCTGAACAGCGAGAACGGCAGCAAGGTCGCCGTGGCCAGCAGGAAGGCGATGGTCAGCGCGACGAGGAGGATGGTCAGGGCGATTTCGTTCGGCGTCTTCTGGCGCTTGGCCGCTTCGACCATGCCGATCATGCGGTCGAGGAAGGTCTCGCCCGGATTGACCGTAACGCGGATGACCAGCCAGTCGGAGAGCACGCGGGTGCCGCCGGTGACCGCCGAGAAGTCGCCGCCCGCTTCGCGGATGACCGGGGCCGATTCGCCGGTGATCGCCGATTCGTCCACCGAGGCGACGCCCTCGATGACCTCGCCGTCGCCCGGAATGACCTCGCCTGCGGTGACCATGACGACATCGCCCTTGCGCAGTTCTTCCGACGGAACGATATGCGGCGTGGCGCCGTGGTGGGGCTCGTGCAGCTTCTTGGCCCACACCGTCTTGCGCAGGCCGCGCAGGGCGGCAGCCTGGGCCTTGCCGCGGCCTTCGGCGACGGCCTCGGCGAAGTTGGCGAAGAGCACGGTGAACCACAGCCACAGCGTGATCGCGAGGATGAAGCCGGCCGGGGCTTCTCCGTCGCCGCCGAGCGCCTGGACGAACAGGCCGGTGGTCAACACGCTGCCCAGCCAGACGACGAACATCACCGGATTCCTGATCTGGTGGCGCGGCGACAGACGTTTGAAGGACTCGACCGCGGCTTCGCGCAGCAGCGCCGGATCGGTCATGGATTGAGTCGTTTGCATCGAATTCTCCTTATTGGGCGCCGATCATCTGCAGATGCTCGACGATCGGGCCCAGAGCCAGCGCCGGCAGGAAGGTCAGTGCGCCGACGACGATGACCGTGCCGATCAGCAGCATGACGAACAGCGGCGTATGGGTCGGCAGCGTGCCGGCCCCCGGCGGAATGCTCTTCTTGGCGGCCAGCGAACCGGCGATGGCCATGACCGGCACGATCAGCCAGAAGCGCGAGAACAGCATGGCGAAGCCGAGCAGCGTGTTGTAGAAGGGCGTATTCGCCGACAGGCCGCCGAAGGCGCTGCCGTTGTTGTTGCCGGCCGACGACAAGGCGTAGAGGATTTCCGAGAAGCCATGCGCCCCCGGATTGGCGATGCCGGCCCGGCCGGCATCGGCCGTCACGGCGATGGCGGTGCCGAGCAGCACCACCAGCGGCGGCACCAGGATGGCGACCGCCGCCATCTTGACCTCGAAAGCCTCGATCTTTTTGCCCAGGTATTCCGGCGTGCGGCCGATCATCAGGCCGGCCACGAAGACGGCGACGAGCGCGAAGATGATCATGCCGTAGAGCCCCGAGCCGGCGCCGCCGAAGACCACTTCGCCGAGCTGCATCAGCCACATCGGCACCATCCCGCCGAGCGGCGTGAAGGAATCGTGCATGGCGTTGACCGAGCCGTTCGAAGCGGCGGTGGTCACGGTCGCCCACAGGGCCGAATTGACGACGCCGAAGCGGGTCTCCTTGCCTTCCATGTTGCCGCCTGCCTGCAGTTCGGAGGCGCGGGCATCGAGGCCCAGACGCTCGAACAGCGGGTTGCCGGCCTGCTCGGCCCAGACGCAGACAGCCAGCATGGCGACGAAGATGATGGTCATCGCGGCATAGATCGCCGCGCCCTGGCGCTTGTCGCCGATATGGATGCCGAAAGTGAAGCAGAGTCCGGCCGGAATCAGGAAGATGGCCAGCACTTCGAGGAAGTTGGACAGCGGCGTCGGATTCTCCAAGGGGTGGGCCGAGTTGACGCTGAAGAAGCCCCCGCCATTGGTGCCCAGCTGCTTGATGGCGATCTGCGACGCGGCCGGGCCGACGGCGATGGCCTGTTCGCCGGTGGTCGCCTTCTCGGTAACCGGCTGGCCTTGCGCATCCTTCAGCGGCTGGCCGTCGTCGCCCAGTCTGGGCTGGTCGAACTCGAGCTTTTCCACGAGGTTGACCGTGGCATGCTCGCTGAAAGTCTGCACGACGCCCTGGCTGACCAGCGCGACCGACAGCAGGATCGACAAAGGCAACAGGATGTAGAGTGTCGAGCGCACCAGATCGACCCAGAAGTTGCCCAGTTCCGTCGCTTCGCGCTGCACGAAACCGCGCGCCAGGGCGATCAGCACCGCCATGCCGGTCGCGGCCGAGACGAAGTTCTGCACGGTCAGGCCGAGCATCTGCGTCAGGTAGCTCATCGTCGACTCGCCGCCGTACGACTGCCAGTTGGTGTTGGAAGCAAAGCTGGCGGCGGTATTGAAGGCCAGGTCGGCCGTCGTCGCCGCCATGCCGTCCGGATTGAGCGGCAGCACGTCCTGCAGGCGCTGCAGTGCGAACACGGCGAGGAAGCCGAGCAGGTTGAAGAGGAGGACAGCGAAGGTATAGCGCGTCCACGGCATCGCGTCGTCGTCGTGAACGCCGGCCAGACGGTAGATCCCCCGCTCCAGCGGCCGCAAACAGCGAATGAAGACCGGAATGTCGCCCCGATAGATGCGCGCCATGTAGCTCCCCAGCGGCCAGGCGCTGGCGAGCAGGACGGCGAGGTAGAGGCCGAGTTGCAAATAGCCGTTGCCAGTCATGAGAAATCCTCCGGAAAGAACAGCACGGCGACCAGATAGCCGAAGACGCCGACGGCGCCGGCCAGGGCAATCAGATAGAGCGAGTTCATCATTTGCTCCGGATCTTTTCAAACAGAGGAACGAGGCCTGCCGTCACGGCGAAGAACGCCACGGCAAGCAGCAGGTAGAGCGGGTCCATGAAGCCTCCCAAATGGACAGGTTGTCAAAACCCCTTAACGTTAATCGCTCACGTATAAAGAAATGCTCAAAGATGGCCGTCGCCGCATTAAGCGGGCGTAAAGAGGTCGATCTCAGAAGCAAATGAAGGTCGCCGGGTCGTGTGTCATTCCATTTCCAGATCAATGGCGACACGAAGACGAGCCGCCGACGAGGCACGCGGCACGGCAACCCTCTGCCGGCGAATCCTGACCCAGGGAAGGCCATCCGCCCGGATTCACCGGCCGGCAAGGAGCTTGCCGAAGGCATCGCCGGAGAGCGCGGCGATCGGGATCGCCGCGTGTCGCTCGCCGGCATCTCGTGTTCCGCCCGTCGCCGCACTTGGCATTGCCTGCGGTCAACGGTAAAAAGGAGGCAAAATCGAATCGCGGCGATCGCGACGGCGACCAGGATCCGCGCCGCGGGACCGCCGGCAAGCCGTACCGGAGGGGACATGAACGACATCCACAACCAGACGATTGCCCAGCGTATCGACTGGCTCTTCGATCTCGCCCGCCGCCATGGCGAAACCTTTCGCGGACCGGAGGCCTGGCTGGCGCGCGAGCGCTATCTCGCCGAGCATCCGACCGCCATCGGCGTCCTCAAGTGCATGGATGGCCGCATCAACATTCCCGTCGCCACCCATACCCCGGCCGGCATCCTGATGCCTTTCCGCAACCTCGGCGGCATCTTCGACCTCGGCTGGCCGCATCTCGGCGAGGTCCTCGCCCACCATGTCCTGCGCATGACCGGAAGCGGTCGCCGGGTGCTGTTCCTGATCACCTACCACTGGTCGCGCGGCAATCCCCGGCGCGGATGCGCCGGCTTCCATTACGACACCGCCGCCGCCATCGCCCACACGCAGGAGATCCGGCGCCAGATGGAGCACATCTTCGGCAGCGGCCACAGCACCGTCTACCCGCTGGTCTGCGGCTTCGAGACCGACGACGAAGCGCTGGTCATCCACGGCAGCGACGGCGCCGTGCTTGACCTCGCCAGCCTGACCGTCGCCGATCTCGCCACCCTCGAACCCCGGCTGGCCGGCCTGCTCCCGGACATGCCGGCGCAGATGCGCGCCGACCTGCTGCCGCTGCTGCGCGGCAATCTCGACCACATCGCGCAGATCCGCGAACAGGCCGCGCGCAACGAGCGCCGGCTCGACATCGAGCACCGTGAATGGGTGATCTGCGTTGGCCGCGGCTTCGACTTCCTGCACACCCCCAACCTGGCGCTGATCATCGGCCCCTACAGCCCCGATCTCGCCGATCCGCTGCGCAAGGCCGCCGGCATCATCCAGAACAACATGGAGGCGGGGCGCATCCCGAACGACGGCTTTCTGCTGCTCTCCTCGGTCCCTTACGACGAAATCGGCGTCGACCGGGCGCGCGCCGAAATGAAGTCACGATTCCTGTCGCGCTTCGCCGCCGCCGTGATCAGCGAGGAATTCCCCGAACTCGCCGGCCGGATGACCACCCGCACCGCGGTTCTCGACTGGCGTTCCAGGAATCTGGAGTTGATGGGCGACTGAATTCGGGCTTCCGGGCGATAATTCCGTGCGAAACGTGGTTTTCCCGGCGGTTTCCCGCTTCGACCGATCGGATCCGGCCGGTTGCCGGCGTTTCGATGACCCAGATCAAGGAGAAACCAGAATGTCCGACAAGGTTGTCTATTCATCCGCTGCGCCCGATGTCCTGGGGCAGATCATCAATCCCCTCACCTACCTGACCACTTCAAGCGGAATGTACGGCCTGGTGAACATCCGTTATGGCATGTCGTCGGATGCCCCGACCGAACAGGCGATCATCGAGAACGTCGCCGGTTACGGCAAGCAGATCGGCAGGGTGCTCGAGGCGGTCGAATGCCTGGTGCGCTTCCTGGGAGCCAGCAATCCCGCGTTGCTGACCGAAAAACCGCTCAGGGATCTGCTCGAACTGAGCACGGATATCCACGCCTACAGGTCGTCGCAGGCAAAACCGGATAGCGTCACGGTCTCGGAGTTCATCAAGAGCCTGAGGGCCCTGAAGCAGGACAACGAAGCCCGGTTCAATGAAGTCAGCGCCCGACTGAAAGAGGAAATCGCGAAATTGTGATGCGACCGCGGGGGCCGCGACCCGCCGGGAAGCCCGCATCTTCGCTGACGGCGAAGGGCTCGTCCGGACGGGTTTCCGGCAGGCCGATGCGCGGCAGACGCGGCCCTCCCTGATCCCCGGGCGGCGGATCGCGTCACGACAGGCGCCGCCAGCTCCGGTGGTATTTGCGCAGGCGCTCGACGTCCTTGTCCAGCAGTTCCTCCAGGCGCAGGAGGTTCATGTTGTCTTCGAGGTCGGCCAGTTTCACCGCCCTGGCCAGCGGGTTGGCCGCGGCACGCTCGATGAACGCGGCGTAGTCTTCGTCGTCCGCGAGTCTGGTGACGCAGCGCAGCGCTTCGATGACGCTTTCCGGAATGCCGGCCCTGGCGAGACGCTCGAAAGTCCAGCCCTCGTCTTCGTGGTCTTCGATCACGTCGTGCAGCACGGCGGTCATGCGCGCCTCGTCGTCGTCCATCCGCAGCATCATGCGCAGCGGGTGCAGGATGTAGGGGGCGCCGCCCTTGTCCGGCGCGTGGGTGGCATGGGCATTGGCGGCGATCTTGATCGCCAGGGCCAGCGGATGGATTTCCGGGCCGGCCTGCAGTTCCTCGAAGCGGGCAAACAGGGCGTCGAACTCGGCGAGTAGCGCCGGGGCTTCGAGGGCGGGGGCGCCGTTGCGCAGTCCATTGGCGACCTCGTTGGCCCATACGAAGTAGCGCAGTTGCCGTTCAAGACTCCAATTGACCGGGGGATGCACCAGCATGTCGCTCAGGTTGGCGACCAGGTCGGCGAGTTTCAGGATCTTGGCGCGCGCCGACTTGTGCGGGGCGTGTTCGATCTGCAGCGATTTGCGCTCTTCCTTGGGCAGGGACTTGTCGTCAGTGACCTCGGCAACCAGGCTGGCCACATCCTCCCCGAAGATCTCCGCGATTTCGGCCCGGCTGACGCCACAGTCCTCAATGCAGTCGTGCAGGTAGGCGGCGATGACCAGGTTGGGGTCGCGCCCGCCGGTCGCCTTGGCGACGTTGGCGGCGACGGCGGCGAGATGATTGAAATAGGGGGCTGCGCTGGCGCCCTTGCGGCGCTGGTGCGCGTGCCTGACGGCGGCGAACTCAACGGCCTGGGCGATGCGTGAAATATCGGACATGGCGGACTCCGGAACGGCGGGCTTGCCGGTATCGCAAATATACCAATGCCTTTGCCATGACGCCCGTGAGATATTCCCGTTCTTGTCCGACATCCGCCTGGCCCGGGGCGTCGCCGGGATTCCGGACGGGCTTACCGTCGTCCATGGTTCGGGACGATAATGATCTCCCTGAAAGCAAGCCATCCCGCTGCAGTTCGCACCATCCGCATGGAAGAGACACGTTACCGCGGCCGTTTCGCCCCCTCGCCGACCGGCCCGCTGCACTTCGGTTCGCTGGTCGCCGCAGTCGGCAGCTATCTCGACGCCCGCGCGCATGGCGGGGAGTGGCTGGTGCGCATCGAGGATGTCGATACACCCAGGAATGTTCCGGGGGCGGCGGACGACATCCTGAACACGCTGGAAGCCTTCGGCTTCGAGTGGGACGGTCCGGTCCTCTGGCAGAGCCGGCGTTCGGATGCCTACGCCGCGGCGCTGGAAAGGCTCAGGGCGACGGGTCTGGCTTACGGCTGTGCGTGCTCGCGCAAGGAAATCGCCGACTCGGCGGCGCGCCCGGCCAGCGACGGCGGGCTGGCCTATCCGGGAACCTGCCGCAACGGCCCGGCGCCCGGACGCAGCGTCCGTTCCTGGCGGCTGCGGGTGGGCGACGAGGACATCGCGTTCAGCGACCGGGTGCAGGGCCGGCAAGTCCAGAACCTCGAGCGCGACGTCGGCGATTTCGTCTTGCTCCGGGCCGACGGTCTGTACGCCTACCAGTTGGCGGTTGCGGTCGACGACCAATTTCAGGGCATTTCCGATGTCGTCCGCGGCACCGACCTGATCGCCTCGACGCCGCGCCAGATCTGGCTGCAGCGTTGCCTCGGTTACGCGACGCCGCGCTACGCGCATCTGCCGGTGGCGACCAACGCCGCCGGCGAGAAGCTGTCCAAGCAGACCAGGGCGCCCGCCTTGCGGCCGGATCAGGCCGGCCGCGCACTGGCTTCCGCGCTGACCTTTCTCGGACAGGCGGTAACGCCGGATCTGGCGCGTGGCGGGGTGCGCGAGATCTGGGACTGGGCGTCGCGGCACTGGTCGTTCGCCGCCATTCCGCCACGTGCCGCGGCCGGCCGGGCAGCCGTTGCCGATGCCTGCTGACCGTTCAAGTCGTGTCCGCCCGGCTTTTTCCGTCATGATCGACAGCGGCGAGAAAGCCGGGCGCGAACTTCAACGATAATTGCGGATGGCTCACGATTCCACAAAACCGGCGGCAAGGGCGCGCAAGCTTTCGGCGCTGGCCGGCCTGTGGCCTTTCCTGCGGCCCTACCGGGCGCGCGTCGCCCTCGCCTTCATCCTCCTGTGCCTCGCTTCGGCAACGATCCTGCTGGTGCCGCTGGCGTTTCGCGACCTGATCGACTTCGGCTTCGGCGAACGCGAGCGGCAAGGCGGGCGTCTGCTGGGCGACTTGAGCCTGAACGGGCACTTCGTCGCGTTGTTCGGGCTGGCGAGCATCTGGGCGCTGGCGGTGGCGGCGCGTTACTACACCGTTTCGTGGGTCGGCGAGCGGGTCACCGCCGATCTGCGCAACGCCGTCTATGCGCGGATGCTGGCGCAGTCGCCGCAATTCTTCGAGACCCTGCAGACGGGGGAAGTGCTGTCCCGGCTGACCGGCGACACGACGCTGATCCAGACCGTCGTCGGCAGTTCGATCTCGATGGGGCTGCGCAGCGTCTTCCAGTTCATCGGCGGCATGGCCATGCTGGCGGTCACCAGCTTCTACCTGTTCTCGCTGAACCTCGGACTGATGGCCCTGCTGATCCTGCCGATCGTCGCCATCGGCCGCCAGGTCAAGAAGCTCTCGCGCGAATCGCAGGACCGGATCGCCGATGCGTCGGCGCTGGCCGGCGAAATCCTGAACGCCATGCCGACCGTGCAGGCCTATACGCAGGAGGAACACGAGGCCGGCCGGTTCGCCGCGCGCACGGAACTGAGTTTCGCCACCGGCATCCGGCGCACCCGGGTACGCGCGGCGCTCACCGCGCTGATCATCACCGCGGTGATGGGAACGATCATCTTCGTCCTCTGGATCGGTGCGCGCCAGGTCCATGCCGGCGCCCTGACCGGCGGCGAACTCGCCTCCTTCGTCCTGTACGCCGCGCTGGTGGCCGGCGCCGTCGGGACCATGGCGGAGGTCTGGGGCGACGTGATGCGCGCTGC
>Ga0209573_1006075_pt1 | contig 10350 bp, 7 predicted proteins | sample TNRBio252014_DNA_FD_185870 | JGI IMG/M metagenome (GOLD analysis project Ga0209573, IMG submission 185870) | Wastewater treatment Type I Accumulibacter community from EBPR Bioreactor in Madison, WI, USA - TNR Reactor_6/25/2014_ DNA (SPAdes)... | ecosystem: Engineered > Bioreactor > EBPR >...
AATCCGTCGGTCACTTCGGCTTGCAGGGCGCGGGTAAGCCAGCGCCGGGCCTGAATGGCATAGGCCAGGGCCGCGCCGGGCCAGGCGGTGTCGCCGCCAAAGACGAAAAGTTTGTTGCTGGGCACGGCGTGGATGCACTGGCGCAAAAAGTTGGCTGTGCTGAAGGGGTCGATACTCCAGGCCCAGCAGAAGTCCACGTAGACATTCGGATAGTGCTTGGCCAGGGAGACCATTTCATCCGCGTAGGGATAGCCGATGTGCATCAGCACAAAGCGGGCGTCCAGATATTTCGCCAGCAGAGGGCAGAGATGGCCGGGTTTGATGTAATCCACGGGCATCCGGCTGGAGCCAGCGTAATAGCCCGTGTGAATTTTGAAGGGCAGGTCGTGTTTGATTGCCAGTTCCACCCCTCGCGCCAGCGACCAGTCGCCCAGGCAGAGCCGTTCTGCTGCGGAAAGACTTTTCGGGTCGCGCAGATAGGCGTCCAGCACAGGTGCGGTTTCGGCGTCGGAGCGTTCGCGCCAGGCAAGGGTGCGGTTGTAGGCGTGCTGGGTTTTGACGGCGATGGCAACCGCCGCGTTCTGGGCGAAGATGGCCTCCATCGCCTGGCGCAGAGTAGCCAAATCCCGGATGGCTACGCCGGTCTCCGCGGTGATAGCTTCCACATCCGGCTCGCCCCTGGCAAAGCTGACCCAGGAAATGTCGAAGAAGAAGAAGTCCGGCCCAGAGGGATCGACGGCACAGGTGCGCACAAAATCGTCGGTCTGAATGTGGTCCAGGTTGGCCCGCTCGCGCAGGATGTGCAGCCGCTGGCCGGGCTGTCGCAGGGCCGCGTGCAAAGGCAGAGCAGCTTCCAAACTCGCGGCGCTGAGTTCGTCAACGCCATACAACTCTCGGGCGATAATGCGCACGGCTTCGCCGTAGCCTGTGTGACGCACAGTCTGCCACGCCTTTTCTACACCGGTAAAGCGGCCGCGAATGTCCGGGTCAGCCCCGTTCAACAGCCGGTCCACTGCGACCTGTGCCGCGCCAGCTACCACCAAATCAGCAGGGACGTAATTACCAAATAAGTTACGCAGCAGGTCCGGGCCATCTTCCACATACTCCTTTTCCGAACGCAGATGCTCGTGGGTATCGCAAAGAGGCGTTGTCTGGATGAAATGGGCGAGGGCAGTGGGCATCCGAGAAATCTCCTGAGGTAAAACGGGGAGAAGGGATTCTTGGGAAGGGATACGAAGCGTGAAACGTGAGGTCATTCAAGCCAACTCACGTTTCACGCTTCGTATTTCGTCATGGGAAAACTACCCCACGACGGACAGTCCGACTTTGTTAGGAAGGTCGATCCAACTGCAGGACAGCATTGACCCGTTCTTCGATGATCGGCGCGTAGGCGTCGTAGGTCTCGTTGCCTTCCCAGACCAGGTCGATCTCATTGCGGAAGACGTCGTTGGCCTCGGTGAAGCGGGTATTCTTGGGCATGGGGAAGGGTTCGATACCAGCCGTCAGCAGAACATCGGTGACACCGAACATCCGGTTGACTTCGTTCACCTGGGGATCGATCCACGCCGACTTGTGGCCGTTGGGCTGGAGCTTGCCATCCAACACCATCGAGACACCGGCCTCGCCGGAGCTGAAGAGCTTCATCAGACCCCACGCCTCTTCGGGGTGCTCTGTCTTGGAGCTCATCATGTGCATATTGCCGGAGTAGCAGGAGCCTTGGCGACCCTGGGGACCAACAGGCAGCAGCACCGCATCCATGTCGAACTTGCCGTCAATCGCAGCCAGAGCAGTGGTCACACCACCGACAATCGTGGCATGGGTTGCTTCCAAGCCGGCGACGAAGAGGCCACCGTCGATGGCATCAGCCTTGCGCGGGGCCACCTTGTCGTCCATCAGCTTGATGTACCAGTTGGCGATCTCCCGGTGCAGGTCTGTGTTGTAGGTCAGGGCCGTGCCCTCGGCGTTCATTACCCAACTATCGGTGGAATCAGGTGCGCCAAAGGAGCGGGAGGTGTTGCTGTAGTAGTGGAAGGAGTTCATGCCGTCGAAGCCCATTCCAAAAACGCCAGCACTGGGGTCGGCCGCGGCCCGGGCCAATTCTTCCCAATCGTTCATTGTCCAGCCGGCCTGGGGTTCGGGCAGCCCCTTCTCAGCCAGCATCGTCTTGTTGTACATCACGGCGATATTGCCACCGGGGTGGACCACACCTGGGATGCTGAAGTTCTTGCCGTCCAGCTGATTGCCAACAATGATACTGGGATAGATGTCGTCCCAGTCTGCGGGCGCGTCCGCAGCCAGCATTTCGTCAATTTCCCCATAAATTCCCTTGAGGAAACCACTGAAGAGCCAGCGATGGTGGCCGTAGAGCAGGTCAGGATTGGTATTGGAGATGTAGCCCGTCTGACTCTTCGTCTCGATCTCCGTATAGACGACCTCTTCGATGATCACTTCCACACCACTATCGGCCTGGTAGCGTTCGCTGAACTTGCGGGGCATTGCGCTCTGTCCCACATCCGGGGGAATCTGCACGCGAATGCTCACATCTGTGGCCGCGGGGGCCGCTGAGGAGTCGGTGGTGCTGGGGGCCTGGGCAGCACCACCAGACGGGGCAGCCGCAGGGGCACAAGCGGCCAAAATCTGTGCGCCGGCCGCGCCGACGCCGACGGTTGCCAGCCCTTTCAAAAAAGAACGGCGGGTAATCTGCTTACGTTGCATGTGAGTCTTCTCCCTCATTTCTGAGTGTGGATAAAAATGTTAGTGGCGAGAATGTTTCTACTGATAGGCGTTTTCCTTTCCGGTAAGTTGATATTGGGGATTAGATATTGGGTAGATGATCACGCGGGGACACACTACCCAATATCTAATCCCCAATACCGTTTATCCTTTAATCCCCGACATCACAATCCCTTGCACGAAATAACGCTGGCCCAGGAAGAAAAGGGCGATGGTAGGAATCATTGAAAGCATACAGGCGGCCATGAGCAGATGCTGCAAAGGTTCGCCGCCCACTTCGGGCGAATTGTTGAAGAATTGCAGACCCACAGAGACTGTGAATTTGCTGGGTGAGTTCAAGTAAATCAGGGGGCCGATGAAGTCGCTCCACGAACCGATGAGGGTAATAATGCCCAGCGTCGCCAAGATCGGTTTACAGAGAGGCAACAGAATTGACCAGAAGATACGAAAATAGCCCGCTCCATCAATCAGCGCGGCTTCGTCCAAATCTCGGGGCAGAGAGAGAAAGAACTGGCGCATGAGAAAGATGGCGAAGGCCCCGCCGCCAAACCAGGCCGGAACCCAGAGCGGCTTCAACGTATTGATCCAGCCCAGTTTGTAAAACAACACAAATTGGGGGATCAGCGTGACTTCTGCAGGTAGCATCATTGTGGCCAGGGTAATCATAAAGAGCGCATCCCGACCTCGATACTCAAAACGGGCGAAGGAATAGGCCACCACCGACGCGGTGATCAGTGTGCCCAGTGTTGTCAGAGTAACAACAATTGTCGAGTTCATCACCCACACTGTCACAGGGATGCGGGGAATAACGAGCACTCGATTGTAATTCTCCCATTGGAAGACATCGGGGATAATCACCGGCGGGAAGGCGGCCATCTCAACCGGCGTCTTGAACGAACTCATCAGCGTCCAAAACAGTGGGAAGCCGAACATTACACACAAACCCAATACCACCAGATAAAGTACGCCTCGGCCCGGTGTCAGGCGAAAGGAAGCAGGTTGTTGCGCAGTCATTTGAGCCATCGGGTCTCTCTCCTATGCGCCTTCGTAATGGACCCAGCGCCGGGATGTAACGACCTGGAACGATGTAAAAACGATCAGAATGGCGGCCAGTACCCAGGCCAGGGAACTGCCATATCCCATCTTGAAATAGAGGAAGGCTTGATTGTAGATGTGCAGGGCAAAAAACCAGGTGGCGTAGGACGGCCCACCCTGTGTCGCTACCCAGGCAGTGGTAAATACTTTGAGCGCGCCGATCACTGCCAGCACCAGATTGAAGAAGATTGTCGGCGTGAGCAGGGGCAGGGTGACGTGGCGGAATTTGGCCCAGACACCGCCGCCATCAATGGCCGCCGCGTCGTAGAGTTCCTGGGGCACGCCCTGCAAGCCAGCCAGAAAGATGAGCATTGTATTGCCCCCCACCGCGGCCCAGATATTGATCATCGTCACCGAATAGAGGGCCGTATCCCGCGAGGTAAACCAGGCAGGGGGATTGTCAATGCCCAAATCCCGCAGAAAAGCGTTGACCGGGCCGAGGGTGGGCTGCAAGAGATAGGTCCACACCACCGCCAAGGCCACCGCTGGGATCAGGTGGGGCACAAAGAAGATCGTACGATAGATATTTGTACCGATCAGATGCTGGTTAAGCATGACCGCCAACAACAACGCCCCTACAATCGCCACCGGCACATAAATAGCGGCAAACGAAAAGGTGCGTCCCAGAGATGACCAAAAGAGATTGTCCCCGTTGAAGGCGTGGTTGTAGTTCGCCAGACCGATCCACTTCGGCGCACTGGTAATCCCATACTCGGTGAAGCCGAAGTAGAGGGAGGCAACAATCGGCCCACCCCAGAAGACGATCAGTCCGATGATCCAGGGCAGAGAAAAAGCATAGCCCCACAGAGCCTTATTGGTTTGGGTTTTGGAGCGTGCGCCTACCGCCCGTGAAATCCAGGACAGCCTACTGGTGATCGGCACACTTTGCTGGTTTTGAGCAACAGCCATCGTTCCTCCTGTCTGACAATTGGTAGGTACGGTTAGAAACCGCACATCTAAGGGTAATTGAAACCTGTCCAGGGAAATACTGCACTTGCTAAAAGGGTAGAGTCCAATAGGCGGGGGGCGCATCCTGCCAGCGGGGCACACTCATCCCGCCCGGATCGTAAACGATCTCCCCAGCCCGCAACGTCATCGCGCATTCCAGCTTGCGGTCACCCTGGATTTTTGCCTTGCCACAGTCCACAAAGCCAAAATCGCCGGTCTGCATCCGTAACACAGCCACATCGGCCTCTGCGCCCACGCTCAGATGGCCCAACTCCGGGTGACCGATCTCCTGGGCGGGTGTCAGTGTGGATCGATAGATCACTTCGGCCAGGGGCATCCCGATGTTGAGAATTTTGTTCATCGTCGTCAGCATATCCACCACCACCCCGTGAATGTTGCGGGTGTGCAGGTCTGTGCTGATCGAGTCTGGGCTGAAGCCGTTCTGCATGGCCGGCACCGCATTGCGAAACCAGAAGCTGCCCGCGCCGTGGCCCAAATCGAAGATGACGCCCCGTTCTCGCGCTTTGAAGAGAAAATCGTTGGGTTTACCTGCCTCGTCCACAATCGGGAACTGCTGGGCGAAGACGTGGGTGTGGATGTCGCCGGGCTGCATCTTCTCCAGAATCAACTCTGGATAGGTGCGTTCAGGCCGAGGCCAGAAATCCACCATCAACGGCTTGCCACACAATTTGCTGGCCTCCACGCCCCGATCCACCGCGGCCCAGGGCGTATGTACGTCGTCAAAGGGCGGGCGTGCCCAATAGTGGGCGGTCTTCACGCCGACACAGATGTCGGGATAGGCCAGGACAGTCCCGGCGCAGAGTTCCGGGTCGAAGTTGGCCGGGTCCTGCTCAAAGTCCCCAATCATCCCCTGATCCACAATATTGATAAAGGCAAAGATACGGGTCTTGGAGAGGTCAATGACTGTGCGTTTGAAGTGGAGGAAGTGGCGTGCCCCAGCTGTACCTGTGTCCACCATTGTGGTCACGCCAGAGCGGAAGGAATGGGAATCTGCCATCACAGACAGACCTTCCGGCTCCCGTGTGTGATAGACGTGGACGTGAATATCAATCAGGCCAGGCGTCACATACAGGCCAGAGACATCTACCGTCTTGTCGGCCAGGGCAGGGTCAATATCTGCTTCCAGTGCGGCGATTTTGCCGTCCCGAATCGCCACATCCATATGGCCGTCAATGCTGTTTTTGGCGCAGATGGTATGACCATTTTTAAGCAGTAAATCATAACGGGGGGCTTCGCTCATACAGCGTTCCTTGATCGTTGAATGGTCATCATTGTTGTTTGAAGCTGGGTATGAGACTACGTCTGCAGTGCCTTCTGGTAAAGCGCAACGCCATAGAATTCGTAGGAGGCAGCTTTATCAGGTACATCCACCACATGGACAGTGAAACGGGCCGGCACGCCGTTGTCGGGGCAATTCTCGCGGAAGAAGTTGCCGTAGGCCCGGCGATAGGCTTCACGCAACCGTTCCTGCTCCTTCACATAGCCTTCCGGGTCCACCAGAGGATGGGGACTTTTAGGCTGACAACCAAAGGCATGAATCTCAATAAAATCGACTTGGGCAATGCTATCACAGATACCTGCATCCTGCAACCATTTTTCCCAACAGCGAAAAACCAGGGGTATCTCCACGTCTGGATCCATAAAAGTCACACTATCCAGCCCCAGTACACCGGTGGCAGAATAGCCACCGGTCAATCCAGCAAAGTGAATTTTCAGATCACCGTCGGGTTGCTCCTCTGTCACCAGGGCGGAGAGAACAGGTGTTTCGCCGCTGTAATAATAGGTGATCTTGCCACGCTTTTTCACAGTAAATGCCATAAAGCCAAACCTCCTTTGATTGATAAGGCAACTTCTTTTGTGGCTCGTAACTGTTCAGGCAGAAAGGCTAAAGTCCCCGGCACTTGACGCACAACAACGGTGCACTTGTAACGTACCGACTCGCTCCACAAGAAAGTGCCGGGGACTTTTGGGCAGAAGCTGAACAATTACTGTGTCTCTTTATGGATCAAAACTCTTGCACAGAAAAGAACTACCGCCGCAGCCGCGGGTCCAACAAATCCCGCAGCCCATCCCCGATCAGATTGAAGGCCGCCACCAGCAGCAGAATCGCCGCCGCGGGCACAGCCGTCAGCCACCACTGGGTGGTGATGTAATTGCGCCCTTCACTGATCATCACACCCCACTCCGGTGTGGGCGGCTGCGCGCCAAAGCCGATGAAGGACAATCCGGCCACACTCAGAAACACAGCGCCCATATCAAAGCTGGCCTGGACCAGCAGCGGCGCAAGGGTATTGGGCAGCAGGTGGCGCAGGACGATGCGCAGGCTGGGCGCGCCGATGGCTCTGGCCGCCTGCACAAACTCCTGCTCGCGCAGGACAAGCACCTGCCCCCGGATCAGCCGAGCATAGACCGGCCAGCTCACCACTGCCACGGCAATGAGAGCGTTGCGCAGACTCGGCCCCAACGCGCCGGCAATCGCCATCGCCAGAATCAGACTGGGAAAGGCAAAAAAGATGTCCGTTACCCGCATCAGAACCTCATCGGCCCAACCCCGGGCATAGCCGGCAAACAGCCCGACCAGCGAACCAAACAGCCCGGCTCCGGCCACGACAGCCAGCCCCACAAAAAGGGAGATGCGCGCCCCGAAAAGAATGCGGCTGAGGATATCCCGCCCCAGCTTATCCGTGCCCAGCAGAAAATCGGGTCCGGGTGCGGTCAGGCTGACAGAGATATTCTGCTGGATGGGGTCTTCCGGGCTGAGGATCGGCGCAAAGAGGGCCAGAAGGGTGAAGATGACGAGCAGTGCCAGACCAAAAAGCATCGTCGAGTCATTCATAAGCCCACGGAAGAATTTGGTGCGGGCGTTGGCTGTGGTGCGGATCGCCATTTATTCTACCCCCACCCGTGGGTCAACGAGGCGGTAACCGATATCCACCAGTGTATTGACCGTCGGGTAGACAATCGCAGCCACCAGTGTCACCCCCATCACCGCGGGGAAGTCCAGACTGGTCACCGAAGTAGTGGCATAGCGGCCCAGCCCCGGCCAGTTGAAGATCGTCTCCGTCAGCACTGCGCCGCTGAGCAGGCTGCCAAAGGTGAGGCCGACAGTCGTCAGCACCGGCGGCAGCGCGTTTTTAAGCACATGCTGCCAAATAATCACCTGACCGGCCAATCCCTTGGCCTTGGCCGTACGCACATAGTCCTGTTGCAGGACTTCTAGCATAGCCGAGCGGGTCATACGCAGCAGCACCGCTGTGGAGAAGTAACCCAGAGTGGCCGCCGGTAAAATCAGATGGGCCAGACTGTTTTGAAAGATGGGCCAGTTGCCGGTCAACAGTGCGTCCAGGGTATACATCCCTGTCAGTTGGGTGGGAGGGGTGAGAACGGTGTCCAAACGTCCCGGCCCAGGAAACCAGCGCAGTTGGCGATAGAAGAGGCCGAGGACAAGCAACCCCACATAAAAGATGGGCATGGAGCCACCCAAGAGCGCAAATACCCGCGCGCCTGCGTCCACAAACCCGTTGCGGCGCAGGGAAGCCAACATCCCCAAAGGCACGCCCAGGAAGAGGGAGACCAGCAGCGCAGCCAAAGAAAGTTCAATCGTCGCGGGCAGAAAATCCCGCAGATCATCGGCCACCGGTCGCCGGGTGCGGATGGAATTGCCCAGATCGCCCTGCAGCAGACGTCCCAAATAGCGCAGGTATTGCTCTACCACCGGGCGGTCCAGCCCCAATTCCGCCCGATAGGCAGCAATCTGCTCTTCCCGTGCATTCTGGCCCAGGGCATTGGCCGCGGGATCCACAGGGACCAGTTGGGCCAGGGCAAAGGTAATCACCGAAACACCCGCCATCACCAGCACAAGTCCGATAAGGCGGCGGAGGAAGAAGCGGAGCATAGGAATAATATCCGGGATGATGACGGTGGACGACAGACGAACCAGCTACATCACCGGTTCGTCTGTCGTCCATCGTCTGTCGTCCTATATAATCAACTGCACTACAGGTACACGAACGAAACTACTTCTTCCCAATATTGGCGAAGGTGATGCCCGGTGTGTCAGCCGGATCGAAGAAGAAGCCGGTGACGTTGCTACGCAGACCAAAGGTGCGGATGGGTTGGTAGAGCATGACATAAGGTCCGTTGTGCTGCACATAGTCCACCAGTTCAGCATAAAGCGCAATGCGCTCTTCGGTCGTGGCGGCCTGGGCAGCCTGCTTAGTCATCTCGATGGCAACCGGATCGTTCCAGTCATTGCGCCAGGCCAGGGAATGGGCATCCCAGTTGGCGAAGGGGGTGGCGTTGCCATCCGGGTCCGAATAGTCGGGTCCCCAGTTCATCAACGTCAGTTCGCCGCCCTGGGCGCGGTAGATATTGAGAAGTTCCGAGGTCTGCAATTGCTGAATGTTGACTGTCAGGCCAACCAATGCCAGGTCTGCCTGAATTTTAGCACCCAATACGCCCCACTCCAGCCCACCGGGACCATTGCCTGTGGGAACCAGAAAATCGATCTCCGTGCCTTCGGCTACACCCGCTTTGGCCAGCAATTCTTTGGCCTTGTCAATGTCCTGACTGAAGGGGTTGATCCCCGTATAACCGAGGAAACCTTCGGGGATGATCTCCTGCACGATCTTGCCATTGCCACTGAGTAAAATAGCGATTTCGTCGTAATTGACAGCATAGCGGATAGCTTCGCGCACGTCAGGATTGTCCAACGGCGCTTTGGTGGCGTTCATACCCACATAGGCCAGGAGGGTGTCGGTGGCTTGGGTCAGCACCACATCCGGATTACCTTCCAGGGATGCGGCCTGCTCCGGCCCCAGGTCCTGCACAATATCGACATCCCCAGTCTCAATGGCCGCCTGCAGATTGGCCAGTTCGGAGACGTTCAGCATAATCACCCGTTTCATAGCCGGTGCTTCGCCCCAATAGTTGGGGTTAGCGTCCATCGTCACAGAAACGCTGCGATCCCAGGCGTTCAGCATATACGCGCCACTGCCTGCGGAATTGTCATTCATCCAGGCGGAGGCCATATCGTCGCCCATATTCGGTTCCACCACTGCCTGGTCCACCACTGCGGCCAGGCTGAAGGCGGCGATCGTCAGAAAGACCGGCGGGCTAACGGTGGCGGGCAGATTCACCTGGAAGGTGCTGGCATCCACAGCGCTGAAGCTATCCTTGGTCAAACCGGCGACCTCGGTGAAGAGGAAGGCGGGCGACTTGTTGATATCGATGGCCCGTGCCCAGGAGAAGGCCACATCTTGCGCTGTGACTGGGTTGCCACTGGCAAAGACGGCCTTCGGGTTCAGATGGAAAGTGATGGTCGAGCCATCCCCATTGTCAGTAATCTCCCAAGACTCGGCCAGCAGGGGTTTGATGCCCGGTTGGCCTGGGTCAACGCCCACAAGGGTCTCGTAGATACTGGCTACGACCTGAATACCGCCAAACTCATAGGCCACTGCCGGGTCCAGAGAGATCAGGTCCGTAGCGTCCGCGGCAAAGATGAGGGTGTTGGCCCGGGTCAATTCTTCCGCTGCGGGCGCTGCTGCTGCTGCG
>Ga0209573_1006076_pt1 | contig 10348 bp, 10 predicted proteins | sample TNRBio252014_DNA_FD_185870 | JGI IMG/M metagenome (GOLD analysis project Ga0209573, IMG submission 185870) | Wastewater treatment Type I Accumulibacter community from EBPR Bioreactor in Madison, WI, USA - TNR Reactor_6/25/2014_ DNA (SPAdes)... | ecosystem: Engineered > Bioreactor > EBPR >...
CCGGCTCACCCGCATGGCCTATGGCTACCGCGACATCGACTTCCTCCACCTGCGCATCTACGCGCTCCATGAGTCAAAAGACATACTCACTGGCACCTGATCTCCGCACCAACTTCCCGGATGAACCCCTTCCTCCCGGTCGTCACGGCGGCGCTGGCCGATGGTTATGTGCGGCTTGAGCGTGTGTTTGGCGATCCTAACCCGCGTCAGCTTACTGTGGACGCCCCAAGTGTGGGCGCTGGTGTTTTGCAAACTGACAAGATAACAGCTCTCAAAGTGCATTTCATTCGCTATGTGCTTGGGCCGGAGGTGCAGTTCGACGCGGGCAACCGTGAGGAAGTGGAGGAGTTTTTTGAAAACACACGCGAAGCGCTGCGCTATGCCGCCACCGAGAAGCGAGACGCTTTTTTCGCCTCCAGTCCGAGTTATCGTGCGCTGGAGCGAGAGATTCGGGACACGCTGAAGCTAGAGCATCTTCTTTTGATTTTTCCCAGCGGCGCAGGCGGTGCCAAGGAAGTCATCACCGATCCCATTTTCCTGTTCAGCCACGCCTTTGAAATCTTCCAGTTCATCAAACCCAAGCTCACCTCATGATCTTCAGCCCCGACCTCTCCAAACCTCTCCCACTCCCTGCGCAGGATTCCTGGCCGGAGTCGGCGCATTTGTTTGATGAGACCAGCCTGTGGGCGGTGCGGGCGGCCATTGCTGCGGGGCGGCCGCTTTTGCTGCGGGGGGAGCCGGGGATTGGGAAAAGCCAGCTTGCGCGGGCGGTGGCGGTGGAGCTGCGGGTGCCGTTTCTGTATCAGGTGGTGGATGAGCGCAGCGAGCGTGACTCATTGCTCTACACCTACGACGCCGTGGCGCGGTTGGCGGAGGCGCAGGTCAGTGGCTTGAGCGCGAAGGTTGATCCCACCAACTGGCGGGAAAAGCTGGCGGAGCGGAACTTCATCCGCCCTGGGGTGTTGTGGTGGGCTTTTAACTGGAAGTCGGCGGAGACGCAGGTCGATGAGCATTTCTCCAAGCACTGCCGCGCATGTCAAAAGCCGAAGAAACCGGCGGACTGGTCGCCCACCGCCCCGGATCGGCTCTGCGGGCCGGTGGTGCTGGTGGATGAGATCGACAAGGCGGACCCCAGTGTGCCGAATGGCATGTTGGAGTGCTTGGGGAATCAGGGGTTCCAGACGGAGCAGCTTGGGAGGCGGTGAGCCTGGAAAAAGACGAGAAGGGCAAGGTCATCAGCAAAGCGCCGCTGGTCATCATCACCACGAATGAGGAGCGGGAGCTGCCAGCGGCCTTTCTGCGGCGTTGCCTAGTGCATCAGATGCGCTTCCCAGACGGCCAAGAAGCAGTGGAAAAGTTTCTCATCGACCAGCGGGCTCGGGTGTTTTGGTCGGCGGAACAGGTCAGCGACAAGGTGTGCCGGGAGGTCATCGGCCAGTTGCTCAGCGAGCGCGAGGCGGCGCGGCGGGACGGGCTTGCGATTCCCGGTGCGGCGGAGTTTCTCGACATCCTGCGCGTGCTCGTGGAGCTGCATGCGGGCCAGGAAGCGGAGCAGCTTGAGGCATTGCGGAAGATCAGCGGCTTTGCGCTGAAAAAGAACCTGGAGGAGGCAGCGTGAGGGCGGGCGCGGAAGTAGTGCCGGGCTTCAGCCCGCACCGGTGCCGCAGGGTGTGGCGTCAACGAGACACCTCACCGCCGTGCCGTGGAACGAACTTCCGAGTTCGTTCCCTGGATGTGTTGCCAAATCTGGGACCGAACTTGGAAGTTCGATCTACTTTTCTATGAAACCCACCGCCACCAGTCGCGCGGACCTGCTGCGCTGCATGGGCCAAGGCATGACGCTGGATGCGGCGGCGATGGCTCTGGGCTATGTGCGTGTGCGGGAGAATCAGCCCGCGCTGCTACCGGAGATGCCTCAAGACTTGCCCGTGACGCGTGACGCTGCGTCGCCAGTGGATGACGCGCCGGTGCCGGAAATCCAGTTTCCCACAGAGCGGCCCCGGCTGACCTTCCTAATGCCGGTGCGGGTGGAGAGCTTGGCACCACCGCAGCCCCGGCGGGAGCGTGGGAATCCCATCTCGGATGCTCAGTTGGCGGTGAATTGGAGCCATCAAGGCCCTCCATTGCCGCCGCTCACGCGCTGGGCGCGGCTGGCCCCGTTTCTGCGTCAGCGACTCGGCTGTGTGATTCCAGGAACGGCGTTGGATCAGCGGAGGCTCATGCGTGAGGTGGGCAAGGGGCTGCCGCTGACCGTGCTGCCACGGCGTCCTCGTCAGTCGTGGGCGGCGCAGGCCGTGGTGCTGTTGGATGCCACGGGGGAGATGCATCCGTTTCAAAGGGATGCCCTGGATTTGCTCCGGCGTTTGAGGCTTGAGCGTGGTAAGCACGGGCTGGAGGTACGGCTGCTGCGTCGATTGCCGCGCCGTTCGGACGCTGCCCGCATCCCGCAGGGCGTGCCGGTGATCGCGCTGTCCGCCATGGGGCAGTTTCAGCAGTCCGAGGCTGTGCAGGAGGCTTGGCTGGCGCTGGCGCGGCATTTGGGATTCCTGGGGCAGAAATTCCATGCGCTGAATCCCTGCCCGCGTGACCGCTGGCAGCCGCAAATCGCCACGCACTGGCCCAGTGCGCTTTGGGACCGCCGTCCGCGTTTGCCCCGGCATGGCGGTTTGCCCGTAGCCCGGCTCTCCAGAGCCGGGGCTTGCTCTACCGACCGCCTGCTCACGTTTCTATCTCCCGCCTGTCGCATTGAGGCCCCACTGCTGCGCACAGCGCGGCTGGCGCTTGGTCATGCGGCAGATGCAGGCACGGAATGGGACGCCTGGCACCATGAGCAGTGCTGGCACAGCCTGGACTGCTTTGGTTTTCACCCTGGGGCTGACTACGAAGCACGGCTGAACCAACGACAGGCACTGACTGGGCGGGAAGCCGCTCTGGCGAATGAGATTGGCCACCTCATGGCCGCTCACCATGCCGGGTGCAGCAGCGTCATCGCAGCCGAGGCGGCGCTGCGGGCCATCCTCAGTGGGCAGAAGGAAACACCGCAAGAGGTTGGAACTCCGCAGAGGTCGGAGTCAGAAGCCTCATCTCTGCGGCGTTCCCGACTTGCGGTTATCCCAACTCTCGCGGTGCCCCTCCCATGTGGACGAGGGCGTCCGCGCTCCTATGCCTTCAGGCGCAGGGTGTAGCGCTCGCCGTGGCGGGTGAGCTTGACGGGGGAGCCGTAGATGTGACTGAGGTTGGCGCTGGTGAGGATGTCATGCTTCAGGCCTGCGGCGTGGACCTGGCCGTCTTTGAGCAGGAGGCAGTGGGTGATGGCGGGGAGGATTTCTTCGACGTGGTGGGTGACCAAGACGAGGGAAGGGGACTTGGGTTTCGCGGCGAGGGACTGCATCCACTGGAGGTAATGCTCGCGGGCGACGGGATCGAGCCCGGCGCAGGGTTCGTCGAGGATGAGAACCTCGAATTGGGTCATGAGGGCGCGGCAGATGAGCACTTTTTGCTTCTCACCCTGCGAGAGCGGCCCCCAGAACGCTTCGCGGAGGTAGGCGCAGCCGACTTGCTTCAAAAGGCGCGCGGCTTCGCGGAGCACGGCGGGGGTGGGCAGCTCGATGAGGTTCAATTTGGCCTCGCGTCCGCTGGCGATGACGTCGAGCACGGGCTCGCTGCTTTCTAAATAGGTGGTGAGCGTGTTGGTGACGAGGCCGACGCGGCGGCGGACCTCGCGCCAGTCGTCGTCACCGAAGACGCTGTCGCCAATGCGCAGGGTGCCGCCGGTGGCGCTGTCGTAGCCGGTGATGAGGTTGATGAGGGAGGTCTTGCCGCAGCCGTTGGGGCCGAGGATGCACCAGTGCTGGCCGGGATCGACACGCCAGGAGATGCCTTTGAGGATGGGACGGCCGCGGCGGAAGGTGAGATCGGTGACTTCGAGTACGGGGGAGGGCATTGGATGGCATTGTCGAATGACGAATGAGGAATGTCGAACGGGGAGTGGGGGCGGATGGAAACTTGGAATGGAAGGTGAGGGCGGGAAACGGCGCCGCCGAACCGCCTGGTGGAAAAACTCTCGGAGTCAGAGGTGAGAGGTGTCGCCCGGCGCACGTCTGACATCTGACTTTTCACGTCTGGCCCGTTTTTTTCATGGGTTGTTCAACAGGCTGCTCAAGGAGGGGGGACAGTGCGGCGGAAGGGCGGGAGGTGGTGGGTGCTTGCCTGCTTGCGGACGGATTTTGTCCTTTTGATTTTTCTGCCGTGACAAAAAAATCCATCCTGCTAATCTCGCGCTCCTTTCCCGAAAAAATGTCAGTCTTCGACGCCGCCCAACCCTCAGGCAAAAAACATTGCGATGCAGCGCCCCACTCCATGCTTGCACCGCTGGGGGCTTTTTTCGTATCCTGCTCTGAAGTCGCCCGCCACCTGCCAACCATGAGACCGATTTTCAGCGCCGCCCTGGCCCTGGCCCTCAGCACCCCGGCCTTTTCCCAAGCCCCGCCGCCTGCTCCTCCTGCCCCTGGAGCACCGCCAGCGGCTCCTGCCGCGCCTGCGGCGCTGAATGTTCAGCAGGAATTTGACGCGATCCTGAAAGTGGCCGGCGGCTTGTTTGCCGAGGCCAAGTATCAGGAGACGCTGGCGAAGATCGCCGAGGCCAAGAAGCTGGTGAACGGCAAGGACTTCGAGGACATCATGTTCATCGAGGGGGCCTGTTACTACAATTTAAACGACTACCCGAAGGCCATCGAGATCCTGGAGGCCTTCATGGCCAAGTATCCGACGGGCGTGGCGATCATTGATGTGCGCATGGCGCTGGGGCGCTCCTACATCGCCAGCAAGCAGGAGGAAAAGGGGATCACGGTGCTGAAGGAGGTCGTGACGAGTTCTCCTGACAAGAAGGCGGAGGCGGGTTTGATCATCGCCGACGCTTTGGCGAAGCAGGACAAGAAAGACGAGGCGCTGGCCATCCTTTCATCCGTGCTGGCGGACGGCATCCGCAGCGCCGAGTCCATTCAGTCCGCGATGATGGCGGCCAACCTCTATGTCAGCACTGGCAAGCTCGAAGAGGCCGGCGCTTTGATGGAAAAAGTGCGGAACTTTGCCTCCGGCGGCGATAACATCGCCCAGATGAACAACATCTACCTCAAGCTGGGGGATGAGATGATGGACAAGAAGGCTTACAAGGACGCGCTGGGCGCCTACCAGCTCGTGCGCAAGAAGAGCGAGATCTCCCGCATCCAGCAGGAGCAGATCGCCAAGATGGAAATCCAGCTCAAGACCGCCAAGGGCGCGCGCAAGGACGAGCTGGAGACGAAGCTGAAGGCGAACCAGGAGATCATGGCGGAGATCGAAAAGCGCACGGATTACGACGCGTCGCTCTACTACCGCCTGGGGCGCTGCTACTATGAGATGGGCGCGCCGAAGGAAGACGGCACGGCGGGGGATGCCTCGCGCCTGTGGCAGTCCACGCTGGCCTTTGAGGTCATCGTCAACGACTTCAAGGAATTCCCGCAGCGCGACAAGTGCATGTACGGCCTGATCATGGTGAATGCCGCGCTGAAGCGCATCCCGCAGGCGCGCGAGCTCTGCCAGAGGTTCATCGACAATTTCCCTGACAGCGAGCAGATCGGCCAGGTTTCCGAGCTTTACGGCATGCTCGCCTACCAGAATGGCAAGCTGGCCGACGCTGAAAAAGCCTTCGCGAAGGCGGAGAGCTTTCCCAAGGCGGACAAAGAGCGTCTGCGCTTCCTGCGCGGCAGCGTGTTGTTTGAGCAGCAGCGTTTCGACGACGCCCGCACGGCCTATGAATTGCTGATCCAGGACTTCCCGGAGACGATCTACAAGGATGACGCCCTTTACCGTGTCGCCCTGACGTACTTCTATCAGAACGACTACAAGAGCGTGATGAAGGCGTTCAAGAGCTATATCAAAGAGAATCCCAAAGGGCAGTTCGTGGTGGATGCTCGCTACCGCATAGCCTTCATCAACTTCCAGGGCGGAGACAAGGAAGCTGCTTTCGAGGAGCTGCAGGGGATCATCAAAGATGCGCCAAACGACCCCAATATCGGTCAGGTTCACGCGCTGACCGGCGACATTTACAATCAGAAGGCGGACTATGAGAACGCGATGCTGCATTTCGCCGCCGCCGTGGACAAGGCGAAGAGCGACGACGTACTCAATTACGCGATGGACAACGTCACCGACCTCTATGTCGGCTCCAACAAGTGGAAGGAGCTGTCGGAGATGTGGCAGAGGTATTACAACACGCACAAGGACAACGACGACCTCTCTCTCAAGGCCATCCTGTGGATCAGCCGTGCCAACATCAAGGAAGGCAAGCTGGAGGAGGCGAAGAAAATGCTTTCCGAGCACATCAAGACCCGCATCTCCGCCCCGGCCAACCAGCAGGTGGAAGGCTTGATCCAGCAGCTCGTCAGCATCAGTGCTCCGAAGCGTCGTCGTGCGCCAACCACCACCGCGGCTGCTCCCGCCGCAGACGGCGCTGCAAAACCGGCCGATGCTGCCGCCGCCCCTCCACCTCCGGCTCCTGAGCTGACGTTTGAGGACGTTGAAAAACAGTTGGAGGAGCTTCTCACTCCGCCCCCGGCGGCGATGAACGGCACGGCTCAGATGCGCATCCTGTTTGCTAAGACTTGGCTGGCCAAGACGATGAAAATCCCGGACAAAGCCGAGAAATTCTTCAACATCATCATCGAGGTGGCAAAGCCCGACGACCTCAGCCCGATGCTGCTGGCCACCGTGGGCGACAGCGCCCGCAGAAAGGGCGACATGGACAAGGCAAACGCCTGCTACATCCGCCTGCGTGACTTTTTCAAAGACAGCGAGTATGCGGACGGCGCTCCGGTTGGTCTGGCTGAAATCGCGTTTGAGAAAGGCGAGTTCGACAAGGCGCTGGACTTGTTCAAAGCCGCCTCCGAGTTCCAGGGCAGCTCACGCATCCTGGAAGCCACCCAGGGCATCGCGAAGACCCAGTTTAAGCTCAAGAAGTATGATGACGCCAAGGCGCTGTACGAGCAGATCGCCAACACGAAGGAATGGCGCGGCGAGGCCACGGCCAACGCCTTGCGCATGCTGGGCGAGATTGATGCCGCCAATGGCAAGCACGAGGCCGCCATCGCCTACTTCCAGCGCGTCTTCATTGCCCACCAGAAATGGAAAAATGAGATGGCCAAGGCTTACCTGCTCTGCGCCAAGTCGTTCGTGACCCTCGGCAAGCGTGACGAGGCCAAAAAACATCTCCAAGAGATGACCGCCCGCAAGGATCTCCTGGATCAGCCGGAAATGAAGGAAGCCCAGCAGCTCCTCACCACCCTGTGATTTTCACGCGAACCCATTCCTCCCAGAACATCATGCGCACGTTCGCCTGCCTTCTCACCCTCATCTTCGCCGCCGCTGGCTCCGTTTTCGGCCAGGCCATCGTTTTGAAGGGCGGAGACCGTATTTTCTCCTCTGAGTTCACCATTCAGGAAGGGAAAATCATCCGTACCATCAAGATCGGCGAGAACACCGCCACCAGCGTCATCGACAAGAAAAACATCGACATGCTGGAGTGGCCTTACCCGGCGGAACTGACGGAGGCCGCCGACCTGCTGGCGAAAGGGAAGACTGAAGAGGCCATCGCCGTGCTCAAGAAGGGGCGCGACTTCTTTGAGAACTTCGAGGGCATCGAGGGCAACTGGTTTGTCGATGTGTACTTCGCCTACATCGAAGCGCTGAACCAGGGCGGCAAGTTTGACGACGTGGTGAAATCCCTGCCGGCTCTGCGCGCGCTGAAGCTCACAGACGCCCAGAAAATGCGCCTGCGCATCATCCAGCTCGACATTGAGCGCCAGACCACCTCGGACTACATCTCGATCATCGGCGAGGCGCAGAGCATTTTGAAGGAGACGGACGACTCCGCCATCGGCGCGTCGCTCTGGGGCATCATCGCGGATGTCCACACGCGGAAGAAGGAATGGGAGAAGGCATTGCTGGCCTACTTGCGCATCCCGGTGTTTTACGGCACGCAGATGCAGCGCGTGCCCGAGGCGGAGCTGAACGCGGCCCGCATTCTCATCCAAATGAAGCGCTACGAGGACGCCGCGTCGTTCCTCAGCCGCATCATTGAGTCCTATCCCGGTTCTCCCGTCGCGGAGACTGCCACGAAGGAAAAATCCGCCATCAACGGCATGAAAAACGTCGCCGAAGAGGACGCCGCCGCCGTTGAGAGCAAAGATGGCGATGGCAAACCCAAAACCGAAGAAGCCCCGCCTGCCGCTGAAGCCGCACCCAAAGCCTGATTTTCCCCCTGATCCATGCAAACCAACACTGCCACCACCATGACCCGACACATCCCCCACGGCCCCGCCCGCGCATTCCTCTGTGCTCTGCTGGCGTTTGGCTTCTTTGCTTCCGCCAATCTTTTCGCCCAGGATGCCGCGCCTGCCGACGCCGCACCTGCGGTTGAGCAGCATCACACGTTGATCGACCGATTCATTGAAGGTGGCTGGGTCATGTACCCCATCACCGCCTGCTCCATCGCCCTCGTCTGGCTCACGGTGGACCTCTGGATGCGCACCGGCATCAAGAAGATGGCCCCTCCGGCCCAGGTTGCCCAAGCACAGGACTTGTTCCGCGCGGGGGACTACGTTGGCGCTTATCAATTCTGCAAAGGCAACCCTTCGCCGTTTTGCAACATCACCCGGGTGTCACTCAGCTTCGTCGGTGAGGGGCATGAGGCGACTGAAGGCGCGCTTTTCACCGAGCTTAACAAGGTGAACTCCGCCATCCAGACCCGCATCAATTACCTCTCTGTTATCGGTGTCTGCACTCCCATGATCGGTCTGACCGGCACGGTGACTGGGATGATGAGCGCCTTCTCCACTCTGAGCACCAGCGGCGCGGGCGATCCCGCCAAGCTCTCTGGCGCCATCGGTGAAGTGCTCATCGCGACGGCGTCCGGTCTGTTCATCGCCGTTCCTGCGTTCATGTTCTTCTACTTCCTGCGCAACCGCCTCCAGGTCGGGATGAGCGATCTCCAGGAGATCGTCAACTCCCTGTTCCGCAAGATGCCCTACCAGCATCTCAAGGACGCCCACGTCGGCGAGGAAGAGTTTTTCGCGGCCATTCCGAACTGGGTGGCTGGCGGCGACGAGCCTGCGGCGGTGGCCGTGGCTGTCTGATTTTGTTCGAGACACTTCAACCTTTGACCCTTTTCTAACACTATGGGCGGTGGCGGCGGCGGTGGTGATGGTGAACCGGAGTTTCAGATTGCTCCGATGATTGACGTGCTGTTGGTGCTGCTCATTTTCTTTATGAGCATCACCTCGGCGCAGGTGTTGCGTATTGACAAGGAGATCCAGCTCCCTGTTGCCGGCGATGCCAAGAAAAAGGAAAAGAACGTCATGAACGAGGCCGCGCTCAACGTGCGCTGGGCCAACAGCAAGGCGATCATCACGTTTGAGGACCGGAAGTACGAGGTGGTCGAACCGCTCATCGAACTGCTCGACCAGCGTAAAAAGGCCAACCCTACTTATCGTGTCGTCATCCGAGGGGACAAACGTCTCCCGGCCATCGAAATCCAGCGTGTGATGACCATCGTCGCCCAGGCGGGCATTGATGACATCTCATTCTCCGCCCTGAACAAAGAATAACCGCATCATCATGTCAGCCCCAGGCAAGAAAAAACACCGCGAGGTCGAGAGTGAGCAGGTCGCCGTCGGATTCCAGATCGCCCCGATGATCGACGTGGTGTTCGTCATCATGCTCTTCTTCATGGTCATGGTCGGCTCCGTGAAAGTGGAGCGCGAGCTGAAAAGCCAGCTTCCCGGCCTCGCTCCTCCCAGCGCGGACGCGCCGCAGGAAATGCCTGACGAGATCATCGTCGGCGTGGAGGAAAGCGGTTCGGTGACGCTCAACGAGGAGGAGTTTGACGGTCCCACGGACAAAAAGCTGCCCAATTTCACCGCCACACTCGCGCGGCTCAAGCAGGAGGCGGACAACCGCAACGCCAAGGTCATCGTCACCATTTCGGCGGAGGAGCAGGCGACCTACGAGCGTGTGATCGACGTGCTCAACGCGCTCGCCGTCGCGAAGGTCGCCAACGTGACCTTTACGGTTGGCGGTGACTCGGGCTTCTGAAGCCCGCCGTCATGTTTTTTCGTCCATCACCCAAGAAAGCCCCTTTTGGGACGTCCTGTTAAGACAGGACAAGCTTTTGTTTCTTTCTTCATCTTCAATCCGTTAAGCCTTACCCGCCATGAATCCGTCGCAGCCCGGCACTCCCGCCAATCCATCGCAGCAGCCACCGCCCCCTGGCCATCCGGGAGCCACGCAGCCGCTGCCGCCGGGTTACGCGCCG
>Ga0209573_1006078_pt1 | contig 10346 bp, 11 predicted proteins | sample TNRBio252014_DNA_FD_185870 | JGI IMG/M metagenome (GOLD analysis project Ga0209573, IMG submission 185870) | Wastewater treatment Type I Accumulibacter community from EBPR Bioreactor in Madison, WI, USA - TNR Reactor_6/25/2014_ DNA (SPAdes)... | ecosystem: Engineered > Bioreactor > EBPR >...
AATCGCAGAAATCGCTTAGATTTAAGGTTAAAACTCATTGCATCCTTTCATAACTTTTTCATTCAAAATGTTAATTATACTTAGCAAAGAGGTCTAATAAATACGGTATCAGAAATCTCTTCTTGTTTCTCTTCATCGTCAGTTTTCAGAAATGGGCGGAACATATTTTCATACTCATTAAAAAAAGTACGGGCTGTGGTATCGTATCGAATATTAAACTCTTCTTGAAAAGCGGTGTATCTTTCAGATTCCATAACCAGTAATGGACTTTGATATCAACTTTAGTATTTTTCGTGCTATCTTGAAAAGATAATTTTTTGGTACTAATCTCATAGCCCAATTCAATCTTTTTGAACTCGAATTTTTGAAATTGTTGCGAACGAACGTTGTCCCGATACGAACCCGAAAATAGACTATCCAACCACTTACCTTCAAAAATACCGGTTTCAGATTTAAGCATTAACTTATTGTTAGGCAAAAGATTTCCGGTAAGGCTAATTTCTTTGTAGTCGGCTTTAGAGTAGTAACGTCCCGTAATATCTTTACCATCCAAGAAAAGGATCATACGAATTAGGTTCTTGTTACCAAACTGCCCTTCAAAGAGGAGCGGATTATTATATGATTTACCTGCCGAACGAATGTCGGTTTCTATTTGACCAGAGGATGTTTTGTTACATCCAACTTGAGGTAACGAAAGAAAAAGTAACAAGCTAAATATCACCAAAAGCTGATTCATAGAAGCAACAAATGTCAAGTTAAAAGCAAATATACTAATTCTATCATTTGCCGATGCAGAACTTACTAAAGATATTACCCAATAGCTCATCATTCGTAACTTCACCGGTGATGAGTCCCAGATCATAGAGGCATTGGCGGAGGTCTATGGCTAAAAGTTCACTGCTCAACTGATGCTGAATACCGGATAAGACCGCTTCAAGGGATGCCTCACAGGCTTGCAAAGCCGCAACATGGCGTTGGTTGGAGACGATGGTATCGTAGGGCGTAAACGATTCCGCCACCCGAACCATCGCCGACTGTAAACCGTCTAAGTTTCGTTGATGGAGGGCAGATAGATAGATCACTTCTTCGGATAAAAGAGTATCGGTCGGGAGTTGGTCGGCTTTGTTCGCTATGCGGAGAACTTGCGCTTCGGCGGGTAAGTTTTGGAGTTCGGGTTCAGGGGCAAAACCTTCCCTAGCATCTGCCACCCAAAGGATGAGCGAAGCAGTATTCATCTTTTCTAAGGTACGTTTGATGCCTTCCGCTTCAATGGCGTTGTCTGATTCTCGGATTCCCGCCGTATCCATGATGAGAAACTCATACCCTCCGATAAATAAGCGATCCTCGATCACATCGCGGGTTGTTCCCGGAATGTCGCTGACAATGGCTTTATTTTCATTCAATAGCGCATTCAAGAGCGTAGATTTCCCTACATTCGGTCGCCCCACAATTACAGTAGGAATGCCGTTTTTATATGCATTACCCGTTCGGAAACTTTCCGTTAAAAGTTTTATTTCAGTCAAAATCTGCCTTACCGTTGCTTGTATCTGACTCCTCTGCGCGAATTCTACATCTTCTTCGCTGAAGTCCAATTCCAGTTCAATCAGTGAAGCCAAATCCAACAGTTCTTGCCTTAATTGCTTCAAGCGTTTGGAAAAACCGCCCCGCAACTGACTTAACGCCAACCGTTTTCCCTGTTCCGATTGAGAGGCGATCAGGTCGGCAACGGCTTCGGCTTGCGCTAAGTCCATACCGCCATTCAGGTAAGCGCGCAAGGTAAATTCCCCCGGTTCTGCTAATCGCGCACCCATTTGTAAAAAAACAGCGATAATTTGGTTCAATATGTAGGGGCTACCATGCGCAGAGATTTCGATTACATCTTCCTTGGTGTAGGATTTCGGGGTGTGGTAGAGGCTAACCACTACCTCATCAATCACAACACCCGAAAGGTCATACAGTAATCCGTAATGGAGCGTATGACTCAGCTGGTCGGCAAGCCTTTTTTTAGGCATCAGTTGTGCCGTCCAAGCGATGGCGTGCGGACCCGAAAGGCGTATCACACCGATAGCACCCTTTCCCGGCGGAGTAGCAAGGGCGATAATAGTATCTGTACGATGGGGTATCAACTTTAGACGAAATTTAGAAAGTGAAGTACGGAAAAAGGCGTAATATTGGCGCGAAAAACGTACAATATGGGTCAAAAATTATTGGCAGGCAACTGGAAGATGAACCTTACCCTGCCCCAAGCGGAAGCCTTAACCTCTGAAATCGTACAAATCTTAAAAACGGAAGTGCTGTCGAATGTACCGATGGTATTGTGTCCGCCCGCATTGTATTTAACGCGTGTTCAGCATTTAATCAAAGATTCCGCTAACGTTTTTTTGGGGGCGCAAAACGTTTTTTATGAACCGTCAGGCGCATTTACGGGGGAAATCAGCGCGCCAATGTTAAAAAGTGTGGGCTGTACCTATGCTATTGTAGGGCATTCCGAGCGGAGGAGTTATTTCGGGGAAACCAATGAAAAAGTTTTGCAAAAAGTGCAAGCCCTCATTCAAGCCGATATTCGTCCCATCCTTTGTATCGGGGAAGTGCAATGGCAACGCGAATCGGGCATTACCCTCCAAATTATTGAAGAACAGCTCCGCGATTCCCTTTTTGCCGTATCCGAAACGAATGTTGCCAAGGTCATCATTGCCTATGAACCCGTTTGGGCGATTGGTACGGGTCTGACAGCAACGCCCGAACAAGCCCAAGAAGTACATGCCTTCATTCGTGAACAACTGACCAAGCAATATGGTGCAACGATAGCCTCAGAGATGACGATCTTATACGGTGGCAGTGTAAAAGCCAACAATGCCAAGGGGCTTTTCTCCCAACCCGACGTGGACGGTGCTTTAGTCGGGGGTGCAAGCCTTAATAGTCGGGAGTTTGTGGGTGTTTATCAGGCGTTGGGAAGTGTGTAAGCCCAAGGAGTTTTCTTGTGCCGAGCGAAATTCTTTATCGGACACCCGAAACAGCATCGGACATTTTTGTATTTTGCAGGGCATATAAAACTTTCTACAATGCGTTTCTATCTTCTATTCTTATTCTTTTTTTTTTCGTTTAGTTGTACTTCCTCTCAACAAAATAAAAATGATTGGTGGGATTTGGCTGAGCATGGTAATTTGCCTGAAATAAAAAAACGAATCACAAATGGTGTAGATATAAATGCAAAAGATAATGAAGGTATTACAGCGTTAATGCTTGCAAGTGTTGATAAACATTTGGAAGTAGTGAAATATCTGATAAACAACGGTGCAAAAGTGAATGAAAAAGACAAGAATGGGTGGACACCATTGTTCTGGGCAAGCGTTGACGGACAATTGGCAGTTGTTAAATACCTAATAGTGAATGGGGCTGAGGTAAATGTAAAAGATGATGAAGGTGTTACAGCATTGATGCTTGCAAGCACTGATGGGCAAACAAAAGTAGTGAAACATCTTGTAGAAAATAAAGCGGAGGTGAACGCAAAAGATTACACAGGCATGACTGCATTGATGCTTGCCAGTGGGGAAGGAAAATTGGAAGTGGTCAAGACTCTGGTAGTTAATGGTGCTAATGTAAATGAAAAAACAAAAGCCGGCTACACAGCATTGACGTTTGCAAAAGAGAAAGGGTATTTAGATGTCGTCGAATACTTAAAATCCAAAGGATCGACAGAATAAGATATTTTTCCAATAGTTCTTTGAAGAATCACTATGCTCAAAGGTACTTACGCCTCTTACATATGATTATAATTCCGGCAAGTAATTCCAAGCTCAACAACATCACTCTTCTTTCAGAACTTCACTATACATGGAGCCGTTGTTGGCATCCAACTGTTGCATGATGGTTATGAACTGCTGTTTATCGTTGGGTTGGGCTTTGCGAAAGATGTTGACGAGTTCGGACGCGCCCTGCGGGGACTTCAATTCCACAAAAAAGCGTAAGAGTGCCGAAAAAGGGTTATCATTCTGAATTTTTTGCAAGGTTTTAAGTGCCTCCAAGATCGTTACCCGTCCGCCGTTGACATCATCCGCCATTTTATCCAATCCTTCTCGATGATACGAATACATGACCTGATGAAATTCCTTAAATGTATTATCTAAGGCATGATTCACCAAATAGAAGCGGTTATAGCGTCCGCCGTTTGAGCCTTGCCCCCAGCCGGGTTCGCTTTGGGTGGATGCAAATTGAAGTTGCTCTAAGGCTTTCTGGAAAAAAGGTTGCCCACCGCCCTGCGAGAAGGAATCATAATCAAAGCCCAAGATCAAATACATGTAAAAGTTAATCAACGCAGTCAGGTTACCCGTGTAGGCATTCGGCGAAAATATCAACCCCTCCCCCTGCGCATAGGTTGCCCGAAATTCCTTATCATTAAAACTAAAAATCAGGGTTTCGTAGCTACTGTTATACACGGGGCGCGTGGCTTTGATCTGTAATGAACCCGTATATATATTACCCTGTGGCAGTTGATCTAAGATAACGGTAAAATTGCACCGGATTCGCTCTTTAGGGTCAAAAGTATGTTCGGTAAAGCGATTTCGGTTGATGTAATCGGTGATGTCCTTTTGAAATTGCTGAAAGATGGTAAAGTCCACCCCCTGCATCGTGGTCGGTGGTTGTACCATAACGATGGCTTCTATTTCTTGGGCTAAAAGGCTTGAAATGCCCCCCCAAATAATCATCAGCAGTAACAAAATCGTTTTCATAAAGCTAAGTTAGGTATTTTTCCCGAATGACGGTCAACAGTCGGGCTGATAATTCATTTTTAGTCATCAACGGAAAATCTTGTGTCGTACCGTCCGCACAAAAGAGGGTTGCTTTGTTGGTATCATGTCCGAATCCTGCCCCTGCATCGGCTAGAGAATTCATCGCAATGGCATCGGCATTCTTCTTTTTTAACTTTTGCAGGGCATATTCGGTAGCGTTTTCAGATTCTAAGGCAAAGCCGATGACCGTTTGGGTATCGTTTTTCGTTTGACCCAAATGCGCTAATATGTCCGGCGTGCGTACCAAATTAAGTTGCATAGACGTATTTTCCGCCGATTTCTTGATCTTTTGTTCTGAATAAGTATCAGGACGATAATCACTAACGGCGGCGGTCATAATGAAAAGCTCTTGATCCTCTTGGTGTGCTTTCACGGCTTGAAACATCTCTTCGGCTGAATGCACCCGAATTGTATTAACGCCTGATAAAGGATTCAAAGGACTTGTCCCCAAAACCAACGTAACTTGCGCCCCCCGACGGAAGGCTTCATTTGCCAGCGCGATACCCATTTTTCCCGTGGAATGATTGGAAATATAACGCACGGGGTCTATCGGTTCTTGCGTTGCGCCAGCGGTAATCAGTATTTTTTTTCCCGAAAGTTCTTTTTGTTGAAAGAAGGTAATGAGTTCCGAGACGATGGCTTCGGGTTCAAGGAGTCTTCCTTTTCCCGTCAACCCGCTGGCAAGGTAGCCCGAATCGCTATCAAGAACCGTTACCCCCCGATGCGCCAAGCGATTGAGATTCTCCATTACGGCAGGATGAATCATCATATCCCGATCCATAGCCGGTGCGATAATAACAGGACATTTCGCAGAAAGATAAACCGCCGAAAGCAGGTCATCACAACTACCACCGGCAAACTTAGCAATGGTATTCGCCGTAATGGGGGCAACCAAAAGCGCATCCGCCCAGAGTCCTAAATGCACATGCTCCGACCATGCCCCTGTTTCTGACCATAAATCAGTATAAACGGGATGACGAGAAAGGGTAAAAAAGGTCAGTGGAGCAACGAATTTCTGTGCCGAAGGGGTCATCATTACACGTACTTCCGCCCCTTCCTCCTGCAATAAGCGAAGCAAGAATACGGATTTATACACGGCAATACTTCCGCAAACCCCTAACAGGATGCGTTTCCCCTTCAGTCTCACGGTTTTTTTATAGGTTGTCTTTACCGTCGCGGTAATAGAGTTTACCCTGAAAATACTCGTTAATGGCGATAAGGGTGGGTTTGGGCAGTTGCTCAAATTGGCGGGCGATCTCGATTTGCTCGCGGTTCTCTTGGATTTCCTCTAAGGAATCACTGGAAGAACCGAATTCCGCTAACTTTTCATTCAAAGAGGCTTTCAGATTAGAAGAGACCTGATTGGAACGAATGCCCAGTATGGCAACCGTTTTGTAGATATTGCGGGTGTTATGGGCTAACTCAATAAAGTCAATCGAAGTGATGGACGTATTCAGTTTTTTGAGGTCAGTAGGTGTGATACTCATGTGTTGGATTATCGTTTGGCTGTTTTGCCGTTTTTGATTTTGTTAACTTCTGCTTCCGTTTTGTTGTACTGCTTTTCAGCGTCGCCTAAGAACTTACTGTTTGGATATTGATCTACAAACTTCTCGTAATAGCCTTTGGCTTCCAAGAATCGTTCTTCTTGCTTCTGAGGTATGCTGTGTTGTGCATACAATACGGCACACATAAACAGTTTATATTGGGCTTCTTCGCGGTATTCGGATTCGGGATAGTCCGCCAACATATTTTTGAAGGCAATTATTCCCGAATGATACTGCGAAATCTTATAATAGAGATTGGATTGATGAAAGGCTTTCTTTGCCAAGCGTTCTTTCATCGTTTTGAGCATCTGTTTTGCCGGATCGATCCATTGACCAATCGGGTAGTGTGTGATGTATAGTTGCAGATACTCAATCGCTTTGACGGTTTCCGTTTGATCTAATGGATATTCATTGGCGGTCATCGAATAGGCTTTGCCGACCATGTAGTTGGCTTCTTCGGTATATTTACCGGCGGGAAACATTTGGGCAAATTCACGGAAATAATACGCCGCCATGATGTTTTGCCCCATATAATACTTCGCATAGGCGTAATGAAAGGCAACCCGTTCTAACCGGACATCAGCGCGGTAAAGAGCCTTCAATTCTTCAAACATAACGCTTGCCGTCTCGAAGTTTTTACGCTTGTAATAACAAAAGGCGGCGGAATCCTTCAACTCTAAAAGGTTGCTTTTAGATAAACGCCGGCAGGGATCACAGGAAAAAGCAATGATGAGCATGAAGCAGAGGATTACTGCTACCAATAAGCGTTTCAGTATCGTTGAAAAAAACATTCCGCAAAGATAAGCGATTTACTTGATTTTGAGACCAATTAAAATTTGGTCGTCTAACTGACGAAGATTGCCCATCCAGTTGAGCATCATTTCGGTTACTTTAGCCCGTCGCTCTTTCATCGTCCAATCTTGGAAGGATTGTAAGTTTTGGTAAAGTTTCTTTTTACCTAATTTCTTACCTCCGTTACCAAATTGGTCGGTCATCCCATCGGAAAAGAGGTAGATTTCATCCCCTGATTGAAGTTGGAAGATTTGGGAAGTATACACACGTCGCTGACCTTCTTCTTCATAATGCCCCGAATGACCAATCGGCTTTTTATCGCCCTGCAATTCGATGACCTCGCCATCCCGAAGAATGAGTAACGGACGGTTTGCTCCCGCATATTGCAATTCATTTTTGGATAAGTCAAACCGGCAGAGAGCCATATCCATCCCGTCATTTACTTTGGCGGTAGGTTCATTTTTGCCGAGGTTCAGCATGATGCGTTCGTGCTGTTCGGTCAGGATTTGGTCGGTTTCGTGGATGTGGGATTGCTTAACGATTTCATTTAATTGGGTACTGCCCAGCACGGACATAAACGCCCCGGGAACGCCATGCCCCGTACAGTCCACCGCCGCGATGAAAAAATAGCCTGCTTCCTCCACATACCAATAAAAGTCGCCCGAAACAATATCGCGGGGTTGGTAGTAAACGAACGAGTCGGGAAAATGCTTATAAAGGGTTTCCTTAGCGGGAAGTAAAGAATATTGGATACGCTTTGCGTAGTAGATACTGTCTAAGATATCTTTGTTTTGCTCTTCAATAGAACCATAAAGGGTCGCATTTTCCAAAGAGATCGCCGTTTGCACCGCCATCATGTGCATGATCTCTAATTGGTTGCTATTGAAATGGACTTTGGAACGGTTATTTTCCATGAAAAGGTAACCGATAGCCTCATTGCCCCGCTCGACAGGGATCACCATCGAATGTTTCACGGGTTGGGGTAAGTCCATGAGGGGCTTCATCCGGTCAAAGACTTCGTTGGTAAGTGCTAAATTATCTCGGAACGAGCGGTCGGTAAGGTCTTGGGCTTCGGCACTATCGCCGGTGTAGAAGGCTTCGACTTTCCATAAGGGACCTTCTTTCAGGAGTAAAAAGATGCGGTCAACGGTGGCGTTTAACTGAACCGACTTGATTAGTTTTTCGGCAATAGATTTGGGATTGGTCGCCCCGGAAATCTCTTGTGTAGCGGTATTAAGCGATTTGAGTAGCCGGTTATGCTGATCGTATTCTACGATTTGGACGTATTGCATGAAACTCCGCGCCGCCTCTTCGATGGTCAGCATCAAATCGGTATCATCCCAAGGCTTGGCTACATAGCGGTAGAGTCGGGCTTTATTGATCGCATTGGTAACGGCTTCCAAGCTGGCTTGCCCCGTTAACAAAATTTTCAGCGTTTGGGGGTGGCTTTGGTTAACGGCAATAAGCAATTCATCGCCTTTCATGCCGGGCATGATTTGGTCGGAAACCAAGACGGCTAATTCCGCGCCTTCCTCCTCCAATTCTGCAATGATTTCTAAGGCTTCTTCACCGCTTTCGGCAATTTCTACTTCGAAAGTTTTACCTAAGTTGGATTTGGAAATCTGGCGTTCTAACGTTTCCAGAATTACTTTTTCATCATCCACACAAAGAATTACGGTACGAGCCATAAACAGATAAAAAGGTAAAAAGTTGTTTTGAACCAAGCGTATCCGATTCTCGAATACAAATGTGATGATTTAGTTACGTGAATTGAAGGCTTTGGCAATGGATTCGATGAGTTGTGCTTGATTCCAAGGCTTCTGCATATATGCCAGTAGATTAGCGTTATCGAAGGCGTTACGGATAGCCTCCTCGTCCGCCTGACCGGTGAGTAAAATTTTCACCGTAGTAGGATACTCCTTATGTAAGTCCACCAGAAACTTATCGCCTTTCGTTCCCGGCATGAGCCAATCGGAGATCACCAGAACGATGTCGTAACCCTCGTCCGCTAAATCAACGATAACCTCCCACGCCTCATTCACGTCTTCAGCCATTTCATAGGCGAAATCCTTACCGAAGGCATTTATCAGTTGCCTTTGCAGGGTTTCAAGTACAATTTTTTCATCATCAACACAGATGATCGCTTTTTTGGAACTCATAAATTTCAAGAACCGACTGGCATTTTATCCCCAATAACGCTGGCAATAGTATTTCGATTTCAAAGATACTAATCTTGCCTTTGCTCAATAAAAAAAACTACGCACATACCGTTCCTTTTTGCGCGAAAACGGTGGATGAAACTTGGTTTAACAATAATTACAACTTTAGAACGCCTAAACCCGCACACTTTGGGTGCTACGGATGTAGTTTACCAACTGTGCTACCGTTTTTTCGATGCCTATCGCTACCTGTGCAATGGAAACCTCCATCATGTAGCAGGGCGAAGTTACGACTAAATGTTCGTCATCCGTCATCAGTTCATCAATCCCCCGGTCGGCTACTTTTGCACCCAAGCCCTCCATAGCAGCAGCAAATCCCGCAATATCATAGGGGGAGGGTGCTTTCGTCGTACCAATGGTCAGATTTAAGTGGTAGGAGGTGCCTTCTGTCGCTTTTGCCAATAAGACCGGCGAAACACAGATCGCCGCGATGGGCTTTTTCAGTTCCAAAAACTTCAGAATCGTCTGTTTCACCGTTTCATTAAGCGTGCAGTCGGGACCTTTTAAAGCCCAGTCGGAAAGATTTTTAGCATTGCCGAAACCACCCGGAATCAGTAAGCCATCCACCGAATGAACGTCCAAATCCGCCAACGAAACGATATTCCCTCGGGCTATCCGCGCCGATTCTACCAAAACGTTTCGGGTTTCGGATTCAGAGACTTCGCCCTTGAGGTGATTGATGACGTGAAGCTGGGGAATATCCGGCGCGGTACATTGATAGGCAATGCCGGCTTTATCCAAAAAATAAAGGCTGAGTACCGATTCGTGGAGTTCCGAACCGTCATACACGCCGCATCCTGACAGTAATACCGCTACTTTCATAATCGAATCATAATGCGCACGAAATTACGCATTTTTCAGTAAATCAATAGGAATACCATTTGCATTATTTATTTTCTTAATTTTGCGTTAGAAAAGCGTCAATAATGAAAACCTACAACTGCATTAGCATTACTATAAAGGAGACTAATAGTGAATTACTTCAATTGATTCAGCAAGAA
>Ga0209573_1006079_pt1 | contig 10343 bp, 9 predicted proteins | sample TNRBio252014_DNA_FD_185870 | JGI IMG/M metagenome (GOLD analysis project Ga0209573, IMG submission 185870) | Wastewater treatment Type I Accumulibacter community from EBPR Bioreactor in Madison, WI, USA - TNR Reactor_6/25/2014_ DNA (SPAdes)... | ecosystem: Engineered > Bioreactor > EBPR >...
GTCCGATGCCGCACCACGTCGAGGTCACGAATTCCTCAATCCGTATCCATTCGAGCGTATGAATCACCCGCTCAAGCTTGGGTGTCAAGGTGCCCACGTCGTGGCGCAGTTCAGGAAGCAATTCATGTTGAACGACGTTCCAGCGTTGCATGATCAGGTCGCGTTCGGTAGCATTCATGGGCGGGCGTTATGATGATCGGCTTGGTAACCGCATCATGCCAGAAATGGACGCCCGCACTTCCTTAAAGTCGCACGCCCGCGCGAATAAATCCTCAACAAAACTCGAGTTTTGCAAGAGGCTCACCTTTACGGGTTACCTACTTGAGGAGATCAAGGCAGCGAACCGGAAAGACTACGATGAACTTCTTGCTGTCACCGATCTGCTGATCGACGGGCCATTTCAACGAGAACGCGTCGAGTTTGTCCGACCGTGGGTTGGATCTAGTAATCAGCGATTTCATTTTTTGACGAATCGCTATGCAGACCTTGCTCCCAAGCTTGCGACAACGCAGAACAAATTAGAGGTTCGTCTCAAACCTGATGGGCGAATTTTTATAAATGGGTTGGCACCGATCGAGTGCATAAAATCGCTCTGCGTATCGATTGATTGAGTACAAGGGCGCGGATCGCTGGAACGGGGCTGAGGATGATCGCTTGATCGGTGGGCTGTGGGCCAACCTGTCGGAAGGGCGTTGCCGGTTCGTGATGGTCAAGGACAAGCGATGGGATTTGATTGAGGAACTGCTGAAATGAGCGATTTCCAGAAACAATACGCACTGTGGGATGAATTCCTGTCGGTCTGGCCAGCTTCCCGGTTGGCGACGATGACGCTGGATGAATACAGCCAGGCGGGCTCGAAGGACAGCTTTACCTACTGGATCGAGTCGGGCCTCGACAAACTGGGCAGCATCTGGGGCGGGTCGTCGTTCAAGTTTGGCGTGTTTTCCCGCAAGGATACCGAGGACAAGAAATCCGACGCCAAGCTCTCCTACTCGGACACCCACGGCTGGTACTCATCGCTGGGCGCGAGCGCCGAGGATGCCTTCGAGAAGGTGCAGGGCTTCATCGTGCAGGTGGCGGACTGGGCATCCCGGGGTGATCTGGACGCCATCGACGCATTTCAGGACTTGGGCGAGGCGTACAAGTGGAAGATCGCCTTCCACTATCAGAACCGGCAAACCCCGGTCGTCGTGGATATCTTCAAGCGCGCGCCGCTGGCGGTATTTATCGGCGGCACCGCGAGCCAGAGCATGGCCGCCTTGCAAAAGTCGGCGCTGACGAGACGGCCCGCCGATGTCGGCATTCTGGAATTCGGGCGGCAAGTCTGGGAGGCGTGGAGCGACAAGAATCTGGCGATCTGGAAACTCTCGCACGGCAACCCACCCAACTTTACCGAGGCCGAACGCCAGCAGTACCTTGACGGGCATTGGGCGGTGATGCACCGCGACACCGGGAAGGAACAGGGCAAGAAATTTTCCGAGGCCCCGGTGGGTACGCTGTTCTTCCTCTGCCACGGCAACAGCCCGCAGCGAATCGGCCAGTTCACCTCTGACGCGATGCCCTGCGCCAAGGGCGATGGATGGTTGCAGCGCAGCTACCGCGTGCTCAAGCCCGCCCAGCGCACCGACCGTTACACGGCAAACTCCAAGGGGTGGTCACCCCAAGGCAATTCGACCTTCTGGCAGGTGGGCGCAAACGATCTGCCGGAGTTCGAAAACACCTTGCTCAAGCCGTTCTTCGCCACCGATCTGGCGGAATTAGCCGCACTGGCGGGCGAGCCCATCGAGGCCACTACCTTGGGCACGACAACGGGCGGGATATCGACACCTGTATCACCTTCTGGCGCTGACCACGTTCCGCTGGCGGGCTGCATCAACCGCATCTATTACGGCCCGCCCGGCACCGGCAAAACCAAGACCGTGCTCGATCTGCTCAAGGCGGATTACACCGACGCCCCGCAGCAGATCGATAGCCCGGAGCGGCAAAGACAGGCTATCGCCGAGCGCATGGCCACGGCGCGATGGTGGGAGGCGGCGGCAGCCGCGCTGCACGATTTGGGCGGGCAGGCCAAGGTCAGCGATCTGGCCGAACACCGTTTCGTCCAGGCGATGGTGGCGGCAGCCGGCACCAACCGCAGCATCAAACAAACCCTCTGGCGCACGCTGCAAACCTACACGGTGGAGGAGTCGGCCACGGTGCGGCTCAAGAAGCGCCTCTCGCCCTCCATTTTCGACAAGGGCGACGATTCGGTCTGGCACTTCGCCGGCGAATGGCAGGAGGCTTGTGCCGACTTGATCGAATGGGTCGATGCCTTGAAGAAGGGCGGCAGCAACGCAGCAGAACGCAAACGCTATCGCTTCGTGACCTTTCATCAATCCTATGGCTACGAGGAGTTCATCGAGGGCTTGCGCCCCGTTCTGGCAACGGACTCGGAGGCCGAAGCGGATAGCGTGGCCTACGAGATGCGCGCCGGGGTGTTCAAGGAACTGTGCCGCGAAGCTCGTTTGTCGCCCGGCCAGCGCTTCGCCCTGGTGATCGACGAAATCAACCGGGGGAACATCAGCAAGATTTTCGGCGAGCTGATTACCCTGGTCGAGGCCGACAAACGTGACCCGCTAGACGGCACGCCACCGCCCGCCGAGGTGACCTTGGCGTACTCCGGCGAGAAATTTTCCGTGCCCGCCAACGTGGATGTCATTGGCACGATGAACACGGCGGATCGTTCACTGGCCTTGCTGGATACGGCGTTGCGGCGGCGCTTCGACTTCGTCGCGCTGATGCCCGACACCCGCGCCGAGAAAGTTGCCGACGATCCGCACAGTGCGCCATTGGCAGGCCTGATGGTCGCCACCGAGCAAGGGGAAATCGATGTGCGCCGGATGCTTGAAAACATCAACGCGCGGATCGAAGCGCTGTACGACCGCGACCATTCCATTGGCCACGCCTACTTCACGCACCTTTGGCGCAAGCCGGATGGTCAGGAACGATTCGCGGCACTGACCGACACTTTCCGTAACCGTATCGTGCCGCTGCTGGAGGAGTACTTTTTTGAAGACTGGCAGAAGATCCGGCTGGTGCTGGCCGACAATCAGAAGCAGGACCCGCAGTCGCAATTCATCATCGAAACCGAGGATCACGGGCAAGATTTGACGGCACTATTCGGCAACGATCATGGCCTCGATGTCTATGCCACCAAGCGGCGTTACGCCTTGCAGGAGGATGCCTTCTTCAATCCCCAGGCCTACATCGGCGTGTATCAATCGCCAGGGACTTGATGGGCGGAAATCGAATGAACGGCCTCACCCTCTACGAATTCGATGCGCTGACATTCCCGGCGCCCGGCCTTCAGGAATGTGATGGCCTACGCATTGTGCCGCGCAGGGTTTTCGAATGGCTGGAATTGCAGGCGCTGCGAGCAGCCGAGCCCGATGAAACTGGGTCTCCGTGGTTGCGCCTGACACAGCGGCGTGGCCGTCGCGCGGTGCAGGTGACGAGTTACGTGGGCGTCATCCGAGCGCCGGATGGATTCCAGATTGAAGTGTTGCCGAAGGTCGGCAAGGCCATCGGCGGCGGTGACAACGAGGCTCGAGAGTTGCTGATCGAGATGTTGCGCTGCCTGGGTGGTTTTCGTCACATCCAGACAGACAGCGCAAAACTCAAGGCAACACGGATGCCCTTGCTGGAGGTCTTCATCTCCGAGTTTCTCCGGACAGCCGAGCACGTCGTCAAACGCGGCCTGCGCAGCGACTACAACGCCCGCCAGGACAACTTGTTCGCCTTGCGCGGCAAGTTGCAACTGGCCACGCACTTGCGCCAGAACCTCTGCCGCCGGGATCGTTTTTTCACTGAGCACGATGAGTTTTCGACCAACCGCCCGGAGAACCGGCTATTGCATGCGGCGCTACGCTGGACCCTGGCCGCCACGACCTCACAGGCGAACCAGCAACTAGCCCGCGAACTGTGCTTCGCATTTTCCGATGTGCCAATATCCGATCAGGCGGCCCATGATTTTCAGCGGGTTCGACTGGATCGTGGCATGGCGCATTACGCCGATGGTCTGGCCTGGGCGAAACTGATTCTGGAGGATGCCTCGCCACTCACGGGTGACGGCAGCCATCGCGCACCCTCCTTGCTGTTTCCGATGGAAGCGGTATTCGAGGCGTTTGTCGCCAAGCACCTCGCGCGGCAACTGGAACGACCCTTCACCCTGAAAACCCAGGCGCGCAGTTTTTCACTGGTCAGGCATCAAGGGCAGGACTGGTTCCGGCTCAAGCCCGACCTGCTGGTCAGGGAATCAACCACGGCCCGGCTGGTGTTGGATACGAAATGGAAGCTGATCGACGGCGCGAAGGCCAACGGCTCGGACAAATACGGGCTGGGGCAGAATGATTTCTATCAACTGCACGCCTACGGACAAAGCTACCTCGACGGCCAGGGTGACGTTGTGCTGATCTATCCCAAGACCGATGCGTTCAACCAGCCACTCCCCGTGTTCGAGTTTCCGAAGAGCAGAGGCCTGCGCCTGTGGGTGCTGCCGTTCTGCCTGCGGGATAAGCGCTTGCTGCTGCCGCCTTCCGGCAGTCTCGATGCGTGTTTTATTTCCCAGTCGCCAGCAGCACACGCGCACCTCGAACCTGCCAGCCAATCCAGAGAGGCGGCCTTGATATGACGAAACTCCCCATCAACCTCAATGACCTGCTGCGCCAGCGTACGGTCGAGGGTGACCGCATCGAGTACAAGGCGGGATGGAACCCGGACCCGATCATCCGCACCGTATGCGCCTTTGCCAACGACTTCGAAAACCTCGGCGGCGGTTACGTGGTGATCGGGCAGGATTGCGACGCCAATGGCCTGCCGGTGTTTCCGCCGGTGGGTTTGCCAGACAACCAGCTGGACAAAATTCAACAGGAATTGCTGGCCGCCTGCCAGTTGATTCAGCCGCCTTATTTCCCGGCATTGAGCGTTCATGAAATCGAGGGTCGCAAACTCGTCGTGCTGCAGGCGCCGGGAGGGATGAATCGCCCTTACAAGGCACCGGCCTCGATCAGTGCGAAGCACAAAACCTGGCATTACTACATTCGCCGCTACAGCAGTACGGTCGAAGCGAAAGGCGGAACCGAACAGGAACTGCTCAGCCTGACCGCACAAGTGCCGTGGGATGATCGCTTTAACCAGCAGGCAAAGCTGAGCGATTTATCCAAACCGCTGATGCTTGAGTATTTGCGCGAGGTGGGCAGCGCCTTGGCCGATGATGCCGATGGGATGTCTGTGGAAGCGCTCGCGCGCCAGATGAACCTGCTGGGTGGCCCGAGTGAGTCGCCTTGGCCCAAAAATGTCGGCCTGCTGTTTTTCAATGAAGTGCCGGATCGGTTTTTCCCCTACACGCAGATTGACGTGGTGTGGTTCCCCGAAGGCGCCGGCGGCGACCGTTTTGATGAAAAGATTTTCAAGGGGCCGCTGGCGCGTATGACGCGTGATGCGCTGAGTTTCATCCAGCGCAATTATTTGATTGAAACCGTGCTCAAGCACCCGGACCGGGCCGAAGCCACGCGGGTGTGGAACTTCCCTTACGTCGCCATCGAAGAAGCGGTGGTGAATGCCGTTTATCACCGATCTTATGAGGAGCGCGAACCGATTGAAGTGCGCATCAGCTATGACGAGTTGGTGATCCTCAGCTTTCCGGGACCGGATCGTTCGATCAAAACCGAGGATTTCGAGGCTGGCCGCTCGGTCAGCCGCCGCTATCGCAACCGGCGTATTGGCGAGTTTTTGAAGGAACTGGACCTCACCGAAGGCCGCTCGACGGGCGTGCCCAAGATACTCAAAGCCATGGCCGCCAATGGCTCGCCAGCGCCCCGCTTCGAAACCGATGACGATCGGCTGGCTTGCATAATCCGGCTGCCAGTTCATCCCTTGGCCAAACGACCGGATGGGGACGTCACCGACCAAGTCACCGACCAAGTCACCGACCAAGTCACCGGAGAAGTAGCGCGGTTGCTGGCAGTTGCCGCGCGGGGTGAGCACACTCGTAACGCGCTGCAAGAAGCACTAGGCTTAAAGCACACGCCGCATTTCCGACAAGCCTTTCTGTTGCCAGCCTTGGAGTCGGGCTTGATCGAAATGACCCTGCCTGACAAACCGCGCAGTAGCAACCAGCGGTATCGCCTGACCCGGCTCGGGCAACGCTGGCTGGATGCACATTCCGGTGGCAGCGCTGATTGAAAAGATCCGGAGGCAATGAGCCATGACCGTTGAGTCACTTCCCGATTTCACCCGCCCAGCCCGCCAGCGCTGGGAGTCCATACCTGCCGACATCCGCCAGCGACTGCTGGCCAACGTCTGGTGTGGGCAATGCCGCCACGAAGTGACGATCACCAGTTTCAGCGGGACTATCAAGGGCGGCGACCTACTGCTGGTAGGCAAGTGTGCTGAGTGTAACGGCGACGTGGCGCGGGTAATCGAGGGATCGTGAGAGCATTGCCGCAGCAACCCGCAGCAACCCGCAGCAATGCTCATTGGCCCCAATAGCGAGGTGTTCGGTAGTAAACTTCCCGCCACCAACACTTAAAAACCCAACCCTTATCGGTTGGGTTTTTTTTCGTCCGTAGCGCCAGTGTTGGCGCGGTTCCGGGCGGTTGGCTCTTTAGCGCCACCCTTCTACCGGTGCCCGTTTCCGGGCGATTCCTCCCCGTTTTCTCTCTCTGTTCTCTGTCCGGCTCTTTACCGAAAAACGCCCCACGCCTATTCGTCCAGCAAGATCGTCACGCTGCTTGATGCGCTTAAGGCGGAAATCTTGGGTGGAGCGGACGCCGCCTACGACACCTTGGTGGAAATCCAGCAGCTACTGCAAAACGGCACCAGCGGTCTGGATGCCTTGCTGGCAGCGGTGAACAACCGCGTGCGCTTCGATGCCGCGCAGACGCTGACCGCGCCCGAGCAGGCGCAGGCGCGCAGCAACATCGGCGCGGTGGCCGCCAGCGATGTCGGCAACACCGACACCGATTTCGTCGCGGTGTTTGAAGGCGCGCTGGTCTGATGAGCCTCGCCAGCCGCATCTCGCTGCTTGCCAGCCGCATTGGCCTCGAGGTCAAAACCAAGATCGACGCCAGCCATCCCGGCGTGGCGCGGGCGTGGGTGTGCTTTGGCTACGTCGATTCGCAGATTGTGATCCGCGCCGCGCACAACGTCGCCAGCGTGACGCGCACGGCGGCGGGCCGCTACCGGGTGAGCTTCGCCAGCGCCATGCCCGACGACGGCTACTGCTGGACGGCGCTCGCCCGCAGCAGCACCAACACCGGCACCCAGCGCATCGCGGTCGTACGCGCCAGCACCGACCAAAAAACCACCGGCCACGTCGACATCAGCTGCGCCACCACGCTGTCGTCGTTCGCCGACTCCACTGAAATCAACCTCACGGTATTTCGCTGATGGCCTACACCCAAGCACATCTGGACGCGCTGGAAACCGCGCTCGTCAAAGGCGAAAAGCGCGTCACCTTCGGCGACAAGACGGTCGAGTACCGCAGCGTCGATGAACTCAAGGCTGCCATTGCGGCGGTCAAGCGCGACATCTTCGAGCAGGCGGTGGACACCGGCCTGTGGCCCGGTGCGCCTCGGCAGATCCGTGTCACCACGGGCAAGGGGTTCTGATGGCCTGGTATTCGAAGATTCGCAGCCTGTTCGGCCAGTCGCCCATCCACGAAGCAGCGGGACGCGGTCGGCGCGCAATGGCGTGGATGCCGGGCAACCCCGGCGCGGTGGCGGCCATGCTCGCCACCTCCAACGAACTGCGCGTCAAATCCCGCGATCTGGTGCGACGCAATGCGTGGGCCAACGCCGGGATCGAAGCCTTCGTCTCCAACGCGGTCGGCACTGGCATCAAGCCGCAGTCGATGGCCAAGGACGAAGCCTTCCGCGCCGAAGTGCAGGAGCTGTGGCGCGACTGGACGGAACAGGCCGACGCCACCGGCCAGACTGATTTCTACGGCCTGCAGGCGCTGGCTGCCCGCGCGATGTGCGAAGGCAGCGAATGCCTGATCCGCCTGCGCCCGCGTCGTCCCGAAGACGGCCTTGTGGTGCCGCTGCAATTGCAGCTGCTCGAAGCCGAACACCTGCCGCTGCATCTCAACACGGAGCTGCCCACGGGCAATGTCGTGCGCTCGGGTAGACGCGGCCTGAATAGGGTTCCAGCATTTCGACCAGCACGCGCACCACGGAGCGCGGGGTGTAAAACTCGCCGCCACGCTTGCCTTCGGCCCCGGCAAACTGGCCGAGGAAGTATTCGTACACGCGCCCGAGAATGTCCTTGGAGCGGTCGCCTTCCTCGTTCAACGCAATACCGCAGATTAGGTCGATCAGCTCGCCCAGCATCACTTTGTTGAGCGCGGGGCGTGCGTAGTCCTTGGGCAGCACGCCCTTGAGCGATTCGTTGTCCTTCTCAATGGCGCGCATCGCGTCGTCGATCAAGGTGCCGACAGTGGGTAGCTTGGCGTTGGCTTGCAGGTACGACCAACGTGCTTCCTTCGGCACCCAGAACACGTTGTCTGCGAGATATTCATCCTTGTCCTCGGCGGCCTGCGGATCGTCGGCCAGCAGCGCCTTGTGCCTGGCCTCGAAGGCGTCCGAGATGTACTTCAGGAAAATCAGTCCGAGCGCGACGTGCTTGTAGTCGGACGGCTCCATATTGCCGCGCAGCTTGTCGGCGGCCTTGAACATCTCGGCCTCGAAGCCGAGAGTTCCTCCATTGCCGTTCTTGTTGGTGTCGTTCTGTGCCATTGGGCCTCTTCCTATTTACGTGGTGCTTTTGCTGCCGGGGCTTGATAGCCCGGCGCGAGCTTGGCGTTCTCTACTCCGTACAAGGCCAGCGGATCGCTGAGCCAGAGACGGTACTGTTCTTCTTTCAGGCGGTGGTCGGGCGAGCAGTCCACGCTCCAGCGCAGCAGCATGTAGCCCGCGACAGCGGCACGGACACGCATTCGGATCGAACCGTCCGTCATCCCGTAGTCCATCTTGATGATTTCGGGGCGCTCAAGGCGCGGGTGCGGCACGAAGTCCAGCTCGACGATGCGCGTCCACTGGATGTCGTTGTCCGGACGCTCGTGGGGCTGTGGCTCCTCGTTGAGCAAGGTCGGCGCTTCGATGCGCGTGACGACGAAATCGCGGAACTCGCCACTCTTGCGATCAAAGGCGCGGACGTGCCAACGCAGACCGGTGTCCACCAGGGCAAAGGGCACGATGACCCGCTCGGACTCGCCGCTGCTCATCGAGTGGTAGCGGATGGCGACGGGCCGCTTGGCATGGATGGCCCGGCAGACCGGGGCCAGCACGGCCAGCGTAGGGTTGGACAGCGCCGTGGGTGATTCGCAAGGCAGCAGCGGTTGCGTTGTGCCGTTCACGCCATCACCGAAGCCAAGCGCCAGCGCCGACAGCACGCGCTGCGGGGCGTGCTCGAACAGCGGCGCAAACGCCTGCCCGATGCGGTAGATCTTGTTGCTGCCGTCAAACGCGATGTTCTGCGGCGCGATCTCGCGGTACAGCGCCAAGTCGCGCGTCGCCCCCGCCGGGGCCACGCAGAAACGGTCGATCAGATCGGGCCGACCGATCTCACCGAAGAAGTAGAGCCGGAAGTCGACGTAGGCCAGCCGCTCGCGCTGGGCGTGGCTCAAGCTCTCGACGCGCTGGGATCGAGTCACCGAAGGCTCCTCATCCAAGACGGAGGACCGAAAGACTGCAAGAAGTTCGATTGCTCATTGGTATCCGCTAAACATCATCAAATTGACGACATTATGCGCTATCGCTTGCGTCTGAGCAAATGATCGAAGCGCCCAGATCGTCGAAACGAAGGACTCAAGACCAACGCGTTACTATCTGGCTCGGCAAACGGACGCGGGTTCGGTTCCCGTTTCCACCACCAATACTTAAAAACCCAACCCTTATCGGTTGGGTTTTTTTTCGTCCGCAGCGCCAGTGTTGGCGCGGTTCCGGGCGGTTGGCTGTTTAGCGTCACCCCTCTGCCGGTGCCCGTTTCCAGGCGATTCCTGCCCGTTTTCTCTCTCTGTTCTCTGCTCGGCTCTTTACCGAAAAACGCCCCACATCCAGCAACGGCGCGGGTTTGCGCGTGCCTGGTTGCGTTTTTCGTCTGCTGGGGTTGCGCGACCGAGAAAACGAGGTAGCGTTGGGAAAGCGGCGCTAACGGATGTTCGCCGTCGCTCGACACCCTTCGCCTGACGCTGCTTGACCGCGAGGGCAGGCGTGGCGTGCGCGAGGCGATCCTGTTCGGCTTGTTGCGGCCGGGTATCGAGTTGTTCGATTCGCTGATTCTGCACAGTTCCCTGGTCGGCGAGC
>Ga0209573_1006080_pt1 | contig 10342 bp, 5 predicted proteins | sample TNRBio252014_DNA_FD_185870 | JGI IMG/M metagenome (GOLD analysis project Ga0209573, IMG submission 185870) | Wastewater treatment Type I Accumulibacter community from EBPR Bioreactor in Madison, WI, USA - TNR Reactor_6/25/2014_ DNA (SPAdes)... | ecosystem: Engineered > Bioreactor > EBPR >...
GTGGCCGGCGCGTCGTCGACTGGCTCACCGGCGAGCCCCTGCCGCGCATCTGCTGAGCCCCTTTGCGTCCGGCAGTCGACGCACTCCGCGGACCGCCTGGTGCAGCGCCTGTTCGTCGGGTGGCGCGACACCGGCCCGGCTCAGCGGGCCGCCGCGGGACACCGGCCCCGCTCAGCGCGCGGCCTTGAAGTCGCCTGCCCAGGCGACGGCGATGCGGGCGGGGTCCATCCACCGGCGCCAGGCCGCGTTGACCTGCTCGAGCGTGACCGCCGCGATGCGCTCGTCTTCCCGCTGCTCGTGCAGGAAGTCGCGGTCCAGGTGCAGCTGCCGGGTCGCCATCGCGGCCAGCGCGGCGTCCTGCGAACGGCTCAGGCGGCGGTAGTCGAGCAGGCTCCTGCGCGCCTGCTCGAGCTCGCCGGCGCTGAAGCCCTGATCCAGCGAGCGCGCGAGTTCCGCCTGCCAGGCGGCCTCCACCCGGTCGCGGTTCTGTGGTGCGAAGATGGCCGTCGACACCCAGCGCGTATGCGCATCCTGGGTGCCGAAGGTGAGGCTGGAGCGGACGTCGTAGCTCAGGCCTTCGGCCTCGCGGATGCGCATCCACAGGCGGCCGCTGCCGAAGAACCCGAACACGTGGTTGGCCAGCCTGAGGGCGGCGGCATCGGCGTGGCGGTCGTCGATGGGCAGCACCAGCTGGGCGCGGAAGCTGGCGTTCTGCCTGTCCGGCGTCTCGATCACGAAGCGCCCGGCCGTCGCCGCGGGGGCCGGCCGGGCGACACGGCGATAGGGCCCGGCGCGGGCGGTGGTCCAGCCGCCGAACGCGGTGTCCAGCGCGCGCCGGACGGCGGCCACGTCCAGGTCGCCGACCGCGGCGAACTCGCCCTGCCGGGCGTCGATGAACTCGCGGTGGTAGTCGCGCAGCTGCCCGACCGTGACGGCCTCGAGGTCCTGCACCCGCTGCTCGAAGCTCGGCACATGGCGCAGGTCGCCCCGCGCATAGGGGCTGGCGTGGCGGTCCAGCGCATCGACCACCAGGGCCTCCGGCTCCTTGCGCTGCCGCTCGATGCCGGCCAGCCCGTTGCGCCGCTTCTCCTGCAAGGTCTCGTCGCTGATCACAGCCTGCCGCAGCACCTGCCCGAGCAGCGTCAGGGCCGCCGGCAGGTGCTCGCGCACGCTGCTCAGGTCGACCTGCAGCCGCTGCTCGTCGAGTCTGAAACGGACCTCGGTGCGCAGCTGGTCCAGGCGGTCGCTGAGCTGCTGGCGGGACAGGCCTTCGGCTCCGGTGCCCAGCACCGCGCCCAGCAGCTGCCCCTGGGCGCTGCGCCCGAACAGGGACTTCTCGTCGCCATGGTGCAGGACCAGCCGCGCCTGCACGGCGCGCCCGCGCGTGCCCTTGGGCAGCAGCGACACGCGCAGGCCCGTCGCCAGTGCGCTGCGTTGCTCGCGCGCCTGCAGCGCAGCCGGCGTGGCATCGAAGGCCTCGGCCAGCGCGGCGTTGGGGTCGCCCTTGTAGTCCCTGACCAGGCCGGCGACGTCAACCTTCGCCGGCGCCGGTGCGCGCTGCGGCGCTGCCACGGGCTGGTACAGCGCCCAGCTGCGGTTGTCGACGCCGAAGCGTTCGCGGGCCACACGCCGCACGTCGGCCAGCGTGGTACGCCGCACCTGGTCACGCCCGAGGAAGTACAGCCGCCAGTCGCCGAGCGCGATGGCCTCGGAGAGCTGCACGCCGATCACCTCCGGGTCCTGGAAGCCTTGCTCCCAGGCATTGAGCCACTGCGTGCGCGCGCGCTCGAGTTCCTCGGCCGTCACCGGCTGGGCCTCGATGACGGCCTGCAGCGCCGCCGCAAACGCCTCCTGCGCCGGCTCCAGTGCCTGGCCCGGGGCCAGCGTGGCCCCCAGCATCAGCGCACCGGGCTCGGCAAAGGCCAGGGCGAAACCGAACGCCCCGGCGGCCAGCTGGCGCTGCACCAGGGCCTTGTGCAGACGGCCGGCTGGCGTGTCGCCGAACACCTGTGCCAGCAGCTCCACCGCGGCGAAGTCCGGGTGCGAGCCCGGCGGCACGTGCAGGCCGAGGTAGATCATGGGCGCGCCGCCGACGCGGCGCACCCTGGCCATGCGCTCGCCGTCCTGCGGCGGGTCCAGCGTGTAGGTGAAGGGCAGCTCGCGCTGCGGCCGCGGCAGGCGGCCGTAGGTCTCGCTCACCCACTGCAGCACCTGTGCCGGCGCGAAGCGGCCGGTCACGATGACGGTCGCGTTGTCGGGCTGGTACCAGCGCCGGTAGAACGCCTGCAGGCGGGCGATGTCGACGTTCTCGACGTCCTGCCGCGCGCCTATCGTGCTCTTGCCGTAGTTGTGCCAGTCGTACATCGCGGAAAGCGTGCGCTGGAACAACACCCGGCCGGGGTTGTTCTCGCCCATTTCCATCTCGTTGCGCACCACGGTCATCTCGGTCGCCAGGTCTTCCCTGGCGATGAAGCTGTTGACCAGCGCGTCGGCCTGCCAGCCGAGGTACCAGCGCAGCTTGGCCTCGTCGGCGCCGAAGCTGGCGAAGTAGTTGGTGCGGTCGGTCCAGGTGGTGCCGTTGGCGCGCAGGCCGCGGCGCGCGAACTCCGCCCAGGCGTTGCGGGTGGTGGGCGTGCCCTTGAAGATCAGGTGCTCGAGCAGGTGCGCCATGCCGGTCTCGCCGTAGTTCTCGTGGCGCGAGCCCACCCGCAGCGTCAGGTTGACCGTCGTCGTCGGCTTCGACGGGTCCGGCGCGAGCAGCAGCTGCAGGCCGTTGTCCAGCCGGTATTCGGTGATGCCCTCGACCTGCGACAGCTGCGTGACGCCGGCGGGCAGCGGCTGGGCGGCGGCGCTCAGCGCCTGCCAGGCCAGCAGCAGGGCGGCAAGACACTTCATTCGAACCTCTCTTCCTTCATCGGCCGGGTCGGCGCAGGGCGCAGGGCGCAGGGCGCAGGGCGCAGGGCGACCAGAGTATCAGCCTTGCCGACGGTGGGGCCGCGGCAAGGGCCCCGGGCCGAGGCGGCCGCGCGACCTCCTCGGCCCTACAGCCCGATGGCGCGCGGGTCCGGCCCGGGCGTGGCGTGCCAGCGCGGCAGCCGGGCCTGCGGCAGCAGCTCCTGCACCGCGCGGTGCGCCTGGTCGATGGCGCCGTGGGCGTAGGCATAGGCGCCCGAATCGCTGCCCGCGATGGCCACCCGGCCCCAGGGGCGGCGTGCCCGTTCGCAGGGCAGCGGGCCCTGCGGCCAGAAGGCATCCCAGGGGCGCGCGTATTCGAGCGTGTAGCCATGCGCCCAGCGATTGACGGTGATCGCCTCGATGTCGCGACCGTGGTCGAAACCATGCCCGCCCAGCGCACCCTGCAGCAGGCGGCGCACCTCGTGCTCCAGCCGCTCGAAGGGCCATTGCCGCAGCAGTTCGCGGCCGGCGCTGGACTGCGCGCGCGGGCTGCGGCCGTCGCCCGGCACCACCACCCGCGACAGGTGCAGCAGCATGGGCTCGTCGGCCTGCTGCGGGAAGCGCACGCCGCCCAGGCTGACCGGGAAGTCGAGCTCGGCGCCCGACCAGAAGCTGCCCGGGGCGCGCAGCGCACGGATGCCGGCACGCTGCCAGGGCCGCCAGTTCGACACCAGCACGGTGGCGTAGAGCAGCGGCACCTTGACCTGGTCGTCGAGCGCGCGCCGCTGCGCCGCAGCCAGCTCCGGCGCCAGGCGCGCGATCACGCGGTGCCAGCAGGCCAGCAGCAGGTGCCGTGCGCGCACGCGCCGCAGGGCCCCGGCCGCGTCGACGTAGCTCAGCTCGACCAGCTCGGCCCGCTGCGGTGGGCCGAGGTGCCGCAGGCCCAGCGCGGTGGCGCGCAGGCGCACCCGCACCGGCGCCTCGGCGAGGTCCAGCAGTTCCTGCCCGACCTTCACGTCGGCCAGGCTGGCCATGCCCTGCCCCGGCACGGCGTCGGGCCGCAGCTCGCGCAAGAGCGCATGGGCGAGCGCCGCGTTGCCGTCGGGAAAGTGGTAGATGTAGTCGTCCTGCCCGGCCATCAGCTGCCTGGCGCTGGCACTCATCAAGGGGTCGACCTGTTCGCCCAGGTCCAGCGCCTTGAAGCCGGGCAGGCCGGCGGCGTAGGCGTCGAGTGCGCTGGTGGCGTCGATGCCGACGCCGAAGTAGCCCAGCGTCTCGTCGCCCCACCAGGCGAGCACGGCGTCGTGCACCCGCCAGTGGCGGCGCAGGAAGTCGCGGTAGCTGATCGCCGACAGCTGGCGCCGCCGCGCTGCGCGGCTGCCGTGCAGCGGGCGCGCCGGCGGCCCTTCGGCCAGCAGCCGCTGCAGGTCCTGCCGTGCCGGCCCGGGCAGCGGCGTGCGCGCCAGCCAGTCGGCGGCCGCTTCTTCCCTGCGGCGCAGCAGCAGCGGGTGGGCCGATTCACCCCAGACGCGCGGGTCGAACCAGCGCGCGCTGTGCACCAGCCCCTGGCGCGCCGCCCAGCCGCTGTCGAACAGCCCCTCCTTGAAGCGCTCGAGCTCGATGCCCACGGAGCGCAGCAGCTCGTGCGCCGCCGGCGAGAACAGCCCCGGCGTGTCCAGCGACTGCGAGCCGCCGTAGCCGATGAGCCGGCGGCCCGAGCGCGAGACGAACTCGTTGCGCCGCGCGTGACCGCCGACCGCGTCCAGCGCATCGAGCAGCAGCACGCGCACCGGCCGGCCGGCGTGGCGGCGGTACAGGCAGGCGCCCGCCAGGCCGCTCAGGCCGGCGCCGACCACCACCAGGTCCTCGATGCCGGGGTCGAGCTCGGCCACGCCGTCTGCCCCTGCGGCAGCGGGCCCGCGCAGGCGGTGCGCCGACGCCATCAGCGCGTCGGTCTGACCCTGCAGGCCACCTTGCGATTCAGGTGGCAGGCCCGCCCGTGCCGCTGCCGCGCCAGGCACCGCCAGTGCCACACCCTCGAGGAAGTCGCGCCGGGTGATGTCCAAGGCGGGTCCTGGCGGTGGCGCGAGCCTCAGGTCGCCGGCCGCGCCGGGTCGGACCACGGCGAGCGCGCGCGCGAGGCCTTCAGGCTCTGCTCTATGCGTTCGGCGACGTCCCTCTCGCGCTGCAGCGCATGCAGCAGGCTGTGTGCCTCCTGCATCGTGAAGTCCAGCCGCGCCAGGCGGTCGCCGGCCAGGTCGACCATCGCGCGCTGCTCGCTGACCCGCTCGAGCTGCAGTTCGATGTCGCCCAGCAGGTGCGTGACCGTCGCGGCCCGCGCCTGCACCTGCTCGACGCCTTGGCGGCGCTGCTCGATGTCGTCGATGAGTCGCGCGGTCTCGGCCGCCCGACCCGCCAGCTCGTCGGCCTGCTGGCGCAGCGCGGCCAGCGCCGCCGAGCTGCGTTCGGCCTCGGCCAGCGGGGCGGCCAGGGCGTCCAGGCGCCGCCGCAGTTCATCGACCTCGGACAGGCGCGGCTGCTGGGCGGCCAGCGCGCGTTCGACCGCCTGCAGCGAGACCTGCAGGTCCTCCAGCCGCCGTTCGGCGCCGTCGATGACGCCCAGCCTGGCCTCGATGCGTCCCATCTGCAGGTCCAGCTCGTCGAGCAGCCGCTCCCAGCTGCGCCCCGGCACGCGGGCGGCGTCGACCCGCCCCAGGCGACCCAGCAGCTGCTGCTGTCGCCATTCGAGGTCGACCTGCCGGCGCGCCATCTCGCTGACCTGCACGGCCAGCGACTGCAGGGCATCGACCGCAGGCTGCGCGGCAGGCGCAAACTCGTCCGCGGCCGGCGCCGCCGGCGCCGCTGCCTCGCCCTGCCCGGGCCCCTCGAGATCGACCACGAAGGCCGCCAGCGGCTCGGCCCCTCGCCGGCGCAAGGGGCAGGAGGCCAGCCTGTAGCCGGCCTCGACCAGCAGCCCGCTGAGCGCCGGCGCCACCAGCAGCTGGCCGTCGCGGGCGGCAGCGGCCAGCGATTGCGCCTGTTCGAGGCTGCGTGCCCCGATGGCCATGCCGTCGTCGCCGGCGCGCTCGCCGCCGGGCTCCCGGCTGGCCAGCGAGAACGCGAACCGCAAGGGCAGCCCGGGCGAGGCACGCAGCGTGCGGCAGGCCAGCGCGACCAGCCGCAGGTCGGTCGCGTGGAAGCGCACCAGCGTCGCGCCCTGGGCCGACTTGGCCATGACCGCCGCGCGCTCGCGGCGCGCCGCCTGCACGAACTGGTCGATCGCCTCGACTGCCGGACGCGAGGCGACGAGGCTGCCGACGAGTTGGAAGATCGGCTCCATGGCGTCGGCGCATTCTCGGCCGCGTGCGGCCCCGCCCTGGCGGCACGCCCGGCCGTGCACCCTGCCGCGCCGCCGACTAGTTCACGCTCGGGCCGCGGCTGCGTGTCCGGTGATGCCGGGACCACCGGAACGAGTGGTCGACGGCAAGTCGCCTTTCGTGTGACAAGGGCCGGTTCGAGGAGCACGACATCATGCTGGAGACCCTCTTTCGCAACGGCGGCGAACGCCGGCAGGCGCAGGACGAACTGCGCGAGCTGCTGGTGCAGGCGCGCAGCGAGCGCCTCGCGCTGCGCGCCCTGCTCGACCAGGCCGGCGGCAGCGCCGGGCAGCCGGGCGCCAGCACCCGCGCTGCGCCGGCTGCCGGTGCCGACGAGGTCGAACGCCTGCAGCTCGCCGCACAAGCGCTGGCCGAGCAGGCGACGCGTGCGCAGAAGGTGCTCGATGCGGTGCGCCAGGAGGTCGAGCGCCTCGAACAGCTGAGGCAAGGACTGCAGGCGTCGTCGTCGCAGGTCGCCCAGGCCGTGCAGACCGTCGGCACGCTCGACGAGCGCCTGCAGTCGCTGAGCGCCGCCGGGTCGACGCTCGGCGCACAACTGCAGGGCCTGCAGCAGCTGGCGCAGGAGGCGCGCGGCGACTCGGCGGCGGCGGTGCAGGCCGTGCAGTCCATGGACGCCCGGCTCGAGGCGATGGCCCGCCTGCAGGAGCTGGGCAGGGACACCGAGACGCGGCTGGCGGCGCTGAACGCGCTGGCCGAGCATGTCGGCCACAAGACACGCGCGCTGCAGACGCAGAAGGCCACGGTCGAGCATGCGGTCGTCGAGGCGACGCGCCTGAACGAGATGGTGTGGACCATGGACGCGCAGATCGCCCGGCTGGCCGACGGCAAGGTGCAGCTGCAGCGCACCGAGGAGACGGTGACGCGCATGGCGCAGCTGGCGCAGTCGACGACCCAGGAGCTGGAGGCGGCGACGGCGGCGCGCGAGGCCTTCCTGCGCGAATCGGTGCGACTGGAGGCGCAGGGGCGCACGCTGGCCGACGGCCTGCGCCAGGCCATCGAGCGGCTGACGCTGGACCGCCAGCAAGTCGACGCCTTCGACCAGCGCCTGACGGCACTGGCCACCGCCCTCGGTGACACCGAAGCGCGCATGCACGGCGTGCTCGCCCGCGACGAGAACTTCGGCGCCTTGCAGCGCCAGGCCGACACCCTGGGCCGCCAGTTCGAGCTGCTGACCGTGCGCGCCGAGGGCCTGGCGCGGCAGCAGCAGGCGCTGGACACGCTGGCCGAGCGGCTGGGCGAGCTCGACGCGCTGAGCGCGCGCACTTCAGCGCGCCAGCAAGGCCTGCTGCAGGGCCAGCAGGCGCTCGACCAGCTGCGCCAGCAGCTGGCCGAGGCCCACAGCGCGCACGGCGCCGCGGCCCGGCCGTGCGACCAGCTGGCGCTGGACCGCGGCGCGCTCGAGACATTCGCCGAGCGCAGCGCCGCGGCGCTGCAACGCGCCCCGGATCTGCAGGCGCAGCTGGATGACGTGCTCGGCCGGCTGTCGCTGGTGGACACCGGCCGCCAGGCCGCCGAGCGCCTGGCCGAACGGGTCGGCGCCCTGGACCAGCAGCTCGAGCGCCTGGACGCGCGGCAGCAGTTCGTCGACCAGCTGGAGCAGCGTCTGAACGGCCTGAACGAGCTCACGGCACTGGTCGAGCACCGGCAGTCCGAACAGCTGGCCCGGCGTGCCGAGGTCGAGACTCTGCAGAACCGTTGCGACAGCCTGGGCACGCAGCTCGTCGACCTGCAGCAGAAGCTCGACGCCGTGGCAGCGCTGCAGGGCAGGACGCAGCCGCTGGCCGACCAGGTGGCGGCGCTCACGCGCGCGCTGACCGGTGCGCAGCAGCAGCTGGCCTCGCTCACCCAGGACGACGCGCAGCTGCACGCGCAGCAGGCCCGGTTGTCCGGGCTGGCCGTGCAAGGCCAGCGGCTGGCCGACGAGTCGGCCGAACGGCTGCGCCAGCTGAAGGCGGCGAGCGACGAGCTCGACCGCGCCAGCGCGATCAAGCAGGCGCTGCTCGTCGAGCTGGCGCAGGTGCAGGCAGGCCAGCGTGAAGCCCTGGCGCAGACCGAGGCCACCGACGAGCAGCTGCGGCGCGCCGAGGCCGCAATGCGACAGCTGGCACAGCGCCACGCCCAGCTCGGCAGCGCCGGGCAGGCCATCGACGCCTTCGAGGCCCGGCTCGGCGAGCTGGCCGCCGACAGCGCGCGGGTCGAGCAGAAGCTGCAGTCGCTGGCCGAGCGCGAGGCGCTGGTGCAGGCCGTCAAGGCCGAGGTCGACCAGATCCGCGAGATCAGCGGCCGCAGCCGGGCCGACCTGCAGTTCGTGGCTGACCAGCGCGGCGTCGTGACCGAGCTGCGCGCGCGGGTGGAGGACCTGATGAGCCGCGCCGGCGAGACCGACGACAAGATCGCCGCCATCGAGTCGCGCCGGCGGACGGTCGAGGAAGTGCAGGCGGCCGCCGGCGCGGTCGCCGGCATGCTGGGCGACATCCAGCTCAACCTGGAACTGCTGGGCGAGCAGCGCGCCGTGGTCGACCATGTCGGCGACAAGCTGGCCCGGCTGGACTTCACCGTGCAGGAAGCGCAGAACACGCTGCGCGCACTGCAGCGCGAGCGCGAGGTGGCCGAGCGCATCGCCCAGGGCATCCAGGCCCTGCGCGCGCGCGCCGGCGCAGCGCCAGGCTGAGCCACGAGGACAGGGCCGGGTTCTGTGCGCCCCCAGGGGCGGGCCGAGCCCGCCCCGCCCCCCGAGGGGGATGAGGAAACTTGGGGCGGCCCGGCGTTTCCTCATGAGCCGCGCCCCCGAGGCGCCCTGGATCAGGCCGGGAGCAAGTCCAGGTACGCGCCGGCAATGCGTGGCAGCCCGGCCACCCCCAGGGCGCCGAGCAGGCGGTTGGCCTCCGCCTCGCCCCAGGCGTCGCTGGCCTGCGGCAACAGCACCACTTCCAGCTCGAGGAAGTCGCCCAGGTCCTGCACGCGGTCCAGGTGGATGCGGGTGGCGCCCAGCAGGTAGAGCCAGCGCTGCTTGCGCACCCGCCCCTTGACGATGCCGTCGCCGAAGGCACGCACCAGGGCGTCGTGCAGCGCGGCCGGCGTCGCCACCTCGGCGCGCACGTAGTCGCTGGCGCGCTGGCCGGGCAGGTCCGGCCGATGGTAGTGGATCAGCTCGCCGCTGCCGTCGGCAAACCGGCGCAGCTTCAGCCGCCCCTGCGGCACGGCGTAGAAGGTGTCGTCCTGCGCCAGCAGCGTCGGGCCGGTGGCCCCCAGCGCGCGGGCGGCCGCGTGCAGGGCGCCCAGGTCTGCCACCTGCAGCTTGACTTCGATGTTGCGTGGCATGCGGCGGATCGCAGTCCTACTTGCAGTTCGGCAGCACCGGGTTCTGCAGCACGCCCTTGATGCAGGTGAAGCCGACCGTCCCGCGCGTGACGCCGTCGCTGTCGGTGACGATCAGCGTGCTGAACGACGGGATGGTCGCCGGCGTTCCCGCATTGGGGGTGCAGGTGACGCCGTTGACCGTCCAGGAGGTCGGCGTGAAGCAGTAGGTCGGCCCGATCACGGTGCTGCCGCCGGTGTCGGTGGTGATCACCAGGTTGTCCAGCACGCGGTCGTAGCCGGTGCCGTTCGGGCGGAAAGGCGTGGCCAGCGGGTCGAAGGTGTTGGGGTCCAGCCCGGCGGCCACCAGCTCCGGGTTGACGAAGACGTTGTTGCGCAGCGCATTGATCGACGCCGTCACCGCGCCCGGGTTGGCGGCCACCATCGCCGGCGTCAGCGCCGCCGCCGACGGAATGTCCGCGGCCAGGCCGGCGACGCTGGACGCCAGCCAGTCGGTCAGGCCGGTGACGGCGATGAAGATGTAGCCGTTGGTCACCAGCGGCTGCGTGCTGAACGATCGCCGGATGATGCCGTCGGGCCGCTGCACGCTGACCACCAGCGGCGGCTGCATCCCCGTCAGCCTGACGCGGAAGTAGCCCTGGGCGTCGGTCGGTGCGCTGGCCTGCACGGTGCGCCCGGCCATGTCGACCACGGTCACCAGGCCGCCGACGATGGGGGCGCCGTCGGCCGCC
>Ga0209573_1006081_pt1 | contig 10337 bp, 9 predicted proteins | sample TNRBio252014_DNA_FD_185870 | JGI IMG/M metagenome (GOLD analysis project Ga0209573, IMG submission 185870) | Wastewater treatment Type I Accumulibacter community from EBPR Bioreactor in Madison, WI, USA - TNR Reactor_6/25/2014_ DNA (SPAdes)... | ecosystem: Engineered > Bioreactor > EBPR >...
TAGAATGCTGAACAACAACACATGCTCCAAGCCATACCGCCGACCTTGGGCACGGCGGTGATCGGGAATCGCGGCGAGAAAGGTCGGCAAGAGCATCAGCGCATCCTATGATCTGAAAAAAACCTAGAATGAACTGATTGAGAAGCATTGAACAGCCCTGAATGCGCAACTAAGCTTTTCTCTTTAAGATATTATCCAACACGCTCAAATTTCTATCCCAGGAATAGTGTGTTTCCATACACTGCCTGGCTTTTGCACCCATGATCTCAGCTTTCTGCCTATCTTGCAGTAGATTGATCACTGCCGCTGCGAACATGCCTTCATCATCCACAGGGATAATTTCCTCTCCTGACACAGCCTTGATGCCTTCAAAGGCTTGAAATGTGGTGACAACGGATTTTCCCATGGCCATGGCTTCGAGGATCTTGTTCTGTATACCGCGCGCGATTCGCAATGGCACCACGCACACATCCGCCATCACCAGATAATCCCGAATATCCTCGACGAAGCCGGTTACCATAATTCCTTCAATCTGCTCCAAGCGTTTAATTTCGGCCGTAGGTCGGCTGCCGACGATATAAAAGATAGTATCAGGAACAACCGTCCGTATACGTGGAAAGATCTTTTCCACGAACCATTGAACGCCTTCGATGTTTGGCCAGTAATCCATGACGCCAGTAAAAACCAGCGTCGGTTTTTGAGTTTGCTGTCGTTGGGGATGCTGGGGATTAAAGAAGTCGAGGTCGACGCCGTTCGTTACAACACTAAGATTATCCACCGCCAATCCCCGTAGGAAAATATTTCTTTCCTGTTCGCTCACTACGAGCAAGTGATCGAAGGTTTCAGCTATACGATGTTCGTATCTTGACAGGCAACGAGCTTCAAAGCGGTAGATCAGGCGTTTCAAACCCGACGACTTTTCGGAATATTGAGCCCACTTGTACGAATCCACATCAATCAAATCCATGATACGAACCAGGGATTTTACGCCTCTTTTTTTATAGGGGGATCGAAAATAATACTCTGCCATGGGTGAGGAAAAGCAAAACAAAACATCAAAATCAATGCGTTCAAATAACGCATTGATTTTTTCTTGAAGCTCGCTTGAATAGAAGTAACATACCGAGATCGAATCCGATTTAATTAAGCCGCGCAGGCAGCAAATTTTCTTTATCCGTGGTTGAATAGTGCTGAAAATGAATTCCTTAACTTGGGCTTGAAGCGGCTTGATATACTGGACGTCGGATTTTTCGTCGATCGGGCAGCCGAGATAAACTTCATGGTACTTTGTTAAATATTGCAACATATTGTAGGAGCGGATTTTGTCGCCTTTGTTGGGAGGATAAGGAATACGATGAGCCAAGAAGAGTATGCGCATGAATTTTTATAGGCTGATGTATTTACGGATTCGCGGCCCGATGATCTTAGTGAGGGGTACAGGCAATTTTTTCCAGTATTCTATCGCCTTGCTCATTTTATCTTTTTCAGGTTGCTCGACTAGACCTTGATCACTGTTTTTCGATAGGCGATACCAGTAGAGCGGTTCATGTTTTGCGCCCCATTGTTCCTTAAATTTGTAAGTGCCTTCGCCAGGAGTAGAGCGGCCAAAATCGAAGCGACGGTAACCGCTTTGACATGCAAATTCCAGCATTGACCAATAGAGCAACATATTAGGCGCCAAGTGACTGTAACGACGCAGCGATGAAGCCCAAGGATTGGATAACGTATCCTTAAAACCGATAGTTACGCTACCAGCTAAGGGTTTTCGATCACTGTATACGATGAACACATTCGCAGTATTAGGAAATGCTTTTAGCGTTTCGGCGATAAATTTTTTCGAGTGGACTGGAGAGCCCAAATCACGCATATTTTCCGCAAAAACATTATAAAAATCATCAATGAGTTCAACACCACCAATTTTTGCTATCAATCCTTCCTTGATAGGTTTGCGGATTTGGCTCCTGAGTTTTGAATTGAATGATTTCAAGAGAAATTCTGAGTTGTCTGAAATATCCAATATCATCCTGACTTTATTAGTTGATATAGAAAGCTTCCATTCAGCTTGGCCATTTATAAAATCTCCAAAACTGAGGAGGTGGTGGTTCTGTCTGAATTCAATTTGTGTTACTCCTAATTCTTCAGCCAATAGTATGCTTTTTTTTAAGAGTGCTATCTCGGAAAATTTGTCAGTGGCTAAAATACCACCTAAATCAAAATATGGAATTGAAACCAAATTTTTTCCAAAAAGCCAACTGCTTATATGAATTAATGGAAAAGTTCCAACAATTTTTTTATCATCGCCATCATTTTCAATATTTTTTGCATTAATATATAAGCCATTTTCAATTATGGTTTTCCGGTTTTCATAAGCAATTAAATAATAGTTACTGATTCTATAACTTGTTTGAATCACATCCCGCCATTTTTCTGAATGGTATAGACAACTGAATTTATGATCATTGGAAAAACTATTCCAACGTAAAGAATCTTCTGAGCTTAGTAAGTTAATTTTCAGAGCCACTACGTCGGTCTATCAACTAAAGTTAACTGATGAAGCCTTTTGATCAAAGGCTCTAATAAGTTACTCAATTGTAAGCCTATTTTGCGTTTGATTTTAAACTTCCTCTATTCTATTTTAGAAGAAAAAGAGAGATCAAGGCGTAAGGAAAAAATCTAGTAATTCGTTATAAGCTTAATATTGCTTTTTTCGAATAGTGTGTGGACTTCCCAAAATACTTGATATGCGAGGCTTTGGTTATATTTTTTCAAAATTTCATCTGGGTTTTCTATGCTTTCAGTGTATTGATCAATAACACCTTCTAAATGCAAGTCTTCTTTGTTGCAGATCTGGTAGAATTGTTGATGTAAAATCTTTCTCCATATTATTTTAATATTCACGTTTGAAAGCTTGAACCCTATCTAATTAAACGGGCAATCGCAGCATTCACAACACAACGGAGCCATATTTCAGGATCATCCGCATGAAGCAGCTCTGATTGGAACTGGATTGCTATCTCTTTGATATACTGCTGCCAAGAATTCTTGATAGCTTATGATTTTAAATGAAGGGCTCTCTTGGTTTTTAGCTAATGTTAATGGAATCTCATTTTCAAATACTATTTGCTGTTCATAGCAAAGCCCGACATTAGGATATTGTCTAGGACATACGCCGCTCTTGAAAGCATTCTTTGAGAAAGTGCACCATCGGCTGAAAGCAATAGAAAAATAATCACTACTCGCTCATTCGTTGTAAGTAACAATATGGCCACGATTCACTGCATGTCGACGAAATTCGATGCGTCTATCCCGTTCAGCCAAGCTGAGCCCAACAATTTCACTACACAATTTCACTACCATCCTGTGAACAGTCATTGATAATCAAGACACGAACTTCAATATCTTCTTAGTTGAGCACACTGGCCACACATTACGGTAAATAACGAGCGTATAATAGGGGATGACTACCATCAACTCTACTTATGGACGACAGCCATTTTTTTGTCAACAATTTGATTGTTTGTCCATACCCACTGCGCCTGTTCGTGAAACACCCCAAAATGGGTGTCCAAAAGATGATGGCGGACATGGAAAGTGGAACCAATCTGCGCACAAAGCACTTTCTGAAATCCCTTTTCGCGGATCAAGATATGAATCGTATAAAGTTCCGCTACCAGCTTAAGTGGTGGAATCATCAATTCGATCATCCCATCTCCATCCACTCGCTCAATGATAACACCATCCACTTCGGTGCTGAAATTACAACAAGCCACCCCGTCAGATCGGATAAATGCCACGATAAAATTCGGATTTTCAACAAGTTGACGCGCTTGATAGCACAAGCGCAATCTCATCCGCTCGCCATACTCGAATACTTTCTTGGCTTGATCGTCCTCGTCGAACAACGCAAAGTCGGTAATCCTAATTGGCCAGTCCTCGGGTTTGCTTTCCGTCCAAGACAAGGTGCTCAAGCTACAATCTTCTTCATAATGCTTGATGCCCTCGTCCGTAGGCCCATCGAACTGAATTTGTCCATGCTTGAGATAAATTACCCGACTGCACATCGTCTTGATGCTGAACATATTGTGCGACACGAACAAAATAGTCGCATCAGCCTGTTGCAAACCCTTAGCAAACTCCATGCACTTCCTCTGAAACGGCAAATCGCCAACCGACAACACCTCATCGATCAACAAAATCTCCGGTTGCAGATGCGCCGCCACTGCAAAAGCCAAGCGTACGTACATCCCACTGGAATAACGCTTTACCGGAGTATCGATGAAATCGGCGATGCCCGAAAATTCCACGATCGCCTCGAACTTCCGATCCATCTCCCGCTTGCTCATTCCCAGAATCGAGCCATACAGATACACATTTTCCCGGCCTGTCAACTCCCAGTGAAATCCGGTGCCGACCTCCAGCAAAGCCCCCACTCGTCCATCGATCCGCGCCATCCCCGTGGTCGGCTCCACGATCCGCGACAGGATTTTTAGCAAGGTGCTCTTGCCTGCCCCATTCAACCCGATGATGCCAACGCTTTCACCGCGCTGGATTGTAAAACTAGCCTCCCGCAACGCCCAAAAATCCTGCCGTCGAGCGGACGATTTCCCATTTCGTCGAAACAGGGATTGAAAACTGTCGGCCAGCAAATCGCGCAAGGTATTGTGCTGCTGACCGTTCGCACCCAGCCGGTAACGCTTGCCCAGTTGCTCTACATAGATGGCGATATCGTTCATCTAAATCACATCCGCGAAAAACCGCTCCATTCTCTTGAAATACACGATCCCCCCCAACAACACCAGTACAATTAGAAACAGGCTCACATCCATCGCCAGGAAATCGGGACTCGCTTTCCCTAGCAGGGCCCAGCGAAACCCCTCGATCACCCCCACCATCGGATTCAGGTTATACAGCAGCTTCCAACGCTCGGGAACCATGCTCAACGGATAGACCACGGGAGACGCATACATCCAGATCTGAATCAGAAACGGCAAGGTGTGTTTGATATCTCGGAAGCGAACGTTGATCGGACCCAGCCAAAGAGCGACCGCCAAGGCTAGCACCATCGCCACCAAAAGAAAAAACGGGAGAAACACGATATTCGCGGTCGGCATGATGCCATACCACGCCAACAGCACGAGTAGCACCACGAACGACAGCAGGAAATCGACGAGAGGCGCGACCACCATCGCCAAGGGAATGATCAGGCGCGGGAAATAGATCTTGCGAATCAAATCGGCATCGTCGACCAATCCGGTACCCCCACGCCGGAACGCTTCCGAGAAATAGGTCCAAGGCAGAATCGCTGTGAAGGCAAAGACCGCATAAGGCACGCCATCCGAGGGAATCCGCGCGAAATAGCCGAAGATCGCGGTAAAAATCAGCATGGCAATCACCGGTTGTAAAATGGCCCAGCCGATGCCGATAGCCGCCTGCTTATAGCGGATCTTGATCTCCCGCCACACCAGAAAGTACAACAGTTCCCGGTAACGCCAGACCGCATACAAGTCAAGATCGAACAGTCCTTTCTTAGGGCGAATTTCGATGACTCGCTGATGCGGTTTTTTTAACTCAGTCGCTTCCAACATGTTTGCCGCCATCATATGTAATCGGCTTTTTTCCCCAACCAGTGATAAGGATTACGCCTCGGCGAAATGAGTGACTGCTCCAGTTGCGGGGATGGAAGCCATCTCCAGAACCTCACGCACGGTGGTAAACCGAAAATCCCGCAGCAATCGCCGCAGGCGCGCCTCGCAATGGTGCAGATTCGTGTAATGCCGAAACATGGACAGCCACTCGGCGCGGATGCGCGGTTGCTCTGGATCGATCTCCCACGGGTGCAGATAAAAAATGAAGGGCTGGCCTTCCACGCGATTGAGTTGAGTCAGGGCGAAGCGGGTAAACGAATACGGATATAGTCGGAAATACCCACCGCCCGCCACCGGCAGCCGGTAACCCAGGAGCGAAAACGTCGAGGGCGGAAATTCAATCAAAGAACCACCATTGGGGGTCGTGAGCCGATACGGCCAACGCGGACTGTCGGGAATGCCGTAGCGATCATGGTGAATCGGAAAGATGCTAGAGTCGTAGGTGAAGCCAAGTTCGGCCAATACATCCAAAGCCCATAATGAACACTGGGTGATAGAATAGCTAGCCGCCCGATAGCCTAACATCGGGCGCTGTGCCTGATCCTCCAGACACGCCTTGGCGCGCACCGTCTCTTCGCGAAAAACTTCTGGAGTCTGTCCATAAATGAGCTGATGCGAATAGCCGTGGCAAGCCACTTCATGGCCGCGCTCGGCAATCGCCCGCACCAAACCGGGACAACGTTCCGCCACCCAGCCCAGCACAAAAAACGTCGCTCGAACGCTCTGTTCGGCGAACAAATCCAGCAAGCGTTGCGTGTTGCGCTCGACCCGAAGTGGAATGCGATCCCAGGTCGCGGGATCGATTTGTCGGGCGAAGGCGGCAACCTGAAAATAGTCTTCAACATCGACCGTTAAGGCGTTATCCATGCAATGAACCCAGTACCTTCGGAATGACTTTAACCTTGGCAAATTTCAGGCACGCTACCGCCATCCGAAACACGACAATCTGTTTCGTAAAGGTAGTAAAAACAAAAAGTTGAATTAAAGCTGCAACGCGCTATGCAATGCCGCGACGACCTGATCCTGCTGCTCGAAACTCATCTGCGGAAACAGCGGCAAAACGATGGCCCAGTCCTGCGCCTCTTCACTATGGCGCAGGCGCTGGCAACAACCGGCCGCACACTCGCAACCACCTGGCTCGACCCCGCACGACCATGTATCGCGTGGATAGGCGGCTTCCCGATGCGAACACATGATCCCGCGCCGGGTCGCGATTCCAGCATCCAACATCGACTGCATCACCTGGCGCTGGTCACATCCCTCCGGCAGCTGCACGCAGAAACTCTGCCAGTTGCTCCGCGCCCAGTCTGGTTCCACCGGCAAACCGAGGCCGGGAATCTCCGTCAGCAGCGATCGGTAACGGTCGGCCAGTTCCCGGCGCTGGGCGACGATTTCCGGTAGGCGTTTCAGTTGCTCGCAGCCTACCGCCGCCTGAATGTCGGTCATGCGGTAATTGAAACCCAGGTCGGGGTAAGTCTCGAAAATCACCTGCGCTGAACCGTGCCGAGTTGTGTCCGGGACGCTCATACAATGCTGCCGCAACTGCCGGAACCGGCTATCCCATTCCGCGTTGGCCGTGGTCAGCATCCCTCCTTCGCCGGTGGTGATCACCTTACGCGGATGAAAGGAAAAACAGGCGATATCCCCGTGCGGCTTGCCGATCCGCTCCCAGCGCGCGCTGACGCGGATTTCGCTGCCGATGGCACAGGCTGCATCCTCGATGACCGGTAAACCATGCCTGGCCGCAATCTCCAGAATGCTAGGTAGATCGCAGGGCATGCCGACCTGATGCACGCAGAGAATCGCCCGAGTATGCATGGTGATTACGGCTTCGAGCAGAGCGGGATCGAGATTGTAGGTGTCCGGCTGGATGTCGACGAATACCGGAATGGCGCCGCAATAGCGGATGCTGTTGGCGGTGGCGATGAACGAATGGCTGACGGTGATCACCTCATCGCCCGGTCGAACCCCGACGGCCAGCAGCGCCAGATGCAGGGCCGTGGTGCAACTCGAAACGGCGCAGGCATGAGGAGCGCCCACATAAGCGGCAAAAGCGCTCTCAAAGCGCGCGACGGCGGGTCCTTGGCTGACCCAGCCCGACCGTAGCGCTGCGGTGGCCGCCGCGATTTCCTCGTCGCCGATCGTCGGTTTGGTGATGGGGATCATTTTAAGGGGTTTCCGGCTAGATATCGGTAAGCTTGGCGGCAAACGCTTAACCCATCGAGCCTCCAAGTGGAAGTGGTTCTAGTGGCCATTGCGCTCCCTGGAAGTCGGACTACTGGTTCAGCCATCTCAGTCATCTCAGCCATCCGCCAAATCCAAACGACGTTCTATTCGCTCGATACGCTCCGCAAGACGGTCGTACCTCGCATGTTGGTCGATCACGTCGCCATACAGGTTAGCATTATCGCGCCGAAGACCCGCAACGGCCGCTTCCAAGCTGGTGAGTCGTTGCTTGATCTCACGCACATCTTCCTTGATGCCAACGATATCAGCACGGATCGCCCGTAGATGTTCGAGAATCAGATTTTCAACACTCTCAGCCATATCGACTCTCCCAATGGGTATAATTTGGAAAGCGTACCACAGGGCGGTGGAGCCGATTCGGCGATCGTCATATGTTCCGATGGTTGTTCCGGCGTGCCAAGACATACAATCTTATCGACTAGATTTTTTCAGTTCTTCCTCGGTTTTTCCCTGAGTCTTATGGTCGGGATATTCTTGCGGATATCTCAACCATCTATTCTCGTCTTTCCAGTAAATACATTGACGCTTAATCATCGCCTTGCGCTTGCCACCACGTCACTAACCGTTTTAACCCTTCTTCGAGCGGGACTGTCGCCTGGAAGCCCAGCATCCGCCGCGCCTTTTCGGTATCCGCCAGCCGCCGTTGCACTGGATTCACCTTTCGCTCCGGGCGATGCTCCGGGCATAGGCTCGAACCCATCACTTGCAACAGCGTGTCGGCGAGTTGATTCAGGCTCGTTTCCGTACCGCTGGCGACATTGAATACTTCGTCAGTGACATCCGCTTTCGCGGCCAGAATGTTGGCGTGGGCAACATCCTGAATGTAGACGAAATCCATGGTCTGATCGCCAGCGCCGAAGATCAGCGGCGGCTCGCCGGCGGCGATTCGTTCCATCCAGCGAATCAACACTTCGGTGTACACGCCATGAATATCCATACGCAGGCCATATACATTGAAATAGCGTAGGGCGACATAATCCAGTCCGTACATCTCGTGGAAACTGCGCAGCAGTCCTTCATTGAAGACCTTCGCCGCCCCGTACAAGGTCCGGTTGTTATAGGGATGGTGGGATTCGGTGGTCGGGAACAGATCGGCCATGCCGTAGATGGAGGCCGAGGACGCCGCAACGACTTTTTCCACCCGGTGCTTGACGCACAGTTCCAGCAAATCGAAGGTGGCATCCACCATGACTTCAAGCGCCGGCCTGGGCTCTTCGGCGCATTGAGTGATGCGCAGCGCCGCTTGGTGGAAGACGACATCGGCGTTTGCCACCAAGCCATCCATCAGCCGTCGGTCACGAATATCGCCTTCAACCAGGCGCACTGGTCCGCGCGCCAAAGCGTCGGCCAGGTTTTCGGGACGGCCACGCACCATGTTGTCGATGGCGACAATCTCGGCGCAACCCTCATCGATCAATAAATCGATGATGTGCGAACCCACGAAACCGGCGCCACCGGTCACCAGAATCTTTTTACCGTCCAATTTCACTGATTTTCTCCTGCCGCGCTTTCCTGCCGCCAGCCGATGAGTTTAGCGGGAACGCCAGCCACCTTGGCGAATGCCGGCACATCCTGCGTCACGACCGCCCCGGCGCCGACGATGGCACCTCGGCCCACCGTTACGCCCGGTAGCAAGACCGCGTTGGTGCCGATATCCGCCCACGCCTGGACCTGAACCGGTTTGATTTCCAGATCGGTTTGGATGATGGGAACATCCACCGGTACGCCGGTGTGCGCCGAGCCGAGCACCTTGGCGCCTGGGCCCCAACCGACATGATCTTCCAACACCAAATCCCGGGCATCGAAATAACTGTGCGGTCCGATCCAGGTGTGATCGCCGATCGCGCAGCGCCCGTCGAAGCGCCCTTGCAGGTAGGTCTGGCTGCCGATAAATACGCTTGCACCGAGTTCGAAGGTCTCGGGGTGTTTGAAGCCGACGCCGGGCTCCACGCGCAATCCCGCACCGCACTGTCGTACCAAGCTGTGCCAAAGCACATGCCGCATCAAGGCATCGAATGCGCCTTCTCCGTAAGCAAATCGGCCATAGAGTTCTCGCAGTCCTTCTGGACTGTAGACACTCCGTAGATGGTCGGCCAATGCCGCGATATAGCCAGGATCGGGCTGCGCTTCACGCAAGCCATGCACTGCCTTGACGACGCGAGATCCTTCCTCGATTGGGCTCACAGTGCTTCCCGCACTGCGGTGCATACCGCCTCGATCTGAGATTCTTGCAATTCAGCGAACATGGGCAAGGACAGCAATTCCCGCGCGGCCTGCTCGGTGACGGGCAAATCCCCCAGCTCATAACCGAAGTCGGCATAGGCTTTCTGCAAATGCACCGGGATCGGGTAATGGATACCGGTCTGAATTTCCTTGGCTTGCAGCGACTCCTGCATCTGGTCGCGCTTGGGTGTACGAATCGCGTAGACATGATAAACATGCTTG
>Ga0209573_1006082_pt1 | contig 10337 bp, 12 predicted proteins | sample TNRBio252014_DNA_FD_185870 | JGI IMG/M metagenome (GOLD analysis project Ga0209573, IMG submission 185870) | Wastewater treatment Type I Accumulibacter community from EBPR Bioreactor in Madison, WI, USA - TNR Reactor_6/25/2014_ DNA (SPAdes)... | ecosystem: Engineered > Bioreactor > EBPR >...
GGCCAGCGCGCGGCGGTGATCGAGGACCTGGTAACCAGCGCCGGCAGCGTGCTGACGGCCATCCAAACGCTGGAAACGGCTGGGCTGGACGTGTCCGACGTGGTGGTGTTGATCGATCGGCAGCAGGGCGGGCTGCAAAACCTGGCCGCGGCTGGCTATCAATTGCACGCTGCCCTGACCATGGCGCAGATCGTCCATGCCCTGGAAGCGATCGGCCGCATCAGCGCTGCCCAGGCTGCGGGAGTGCGAGATTACTTGGGCGCGCCATCGTAGGACGATCTTCCCAGATCGTCCGTCTGCCCGCGTGATCTCGGAAGATTGTGCTATACCGACACAAACAAAACAGGAGTATCGCCAAAATGGCCGCCCTCAACCTCGACCCGCTCTTCGCCGACGACGAACGCCGCAAGACCAGCCGCGCCAACGGTTTCACCGGCCAGGACATCCTGTCCGTCTCGCAGTTCAACCGCGAGAACCTGGAATACGTCTTCGCGCGCGCCCATGAGATGCGCGAGCTGGTGGACCGCGCCGGCTACAGCAACCTGCTGAAAGGCTACATCCTCACCTGCCTCTTCTATGAGCCCAGCACCCGCACCAGCGCCTCCTTCATCGCAGCCATGGAGCGGCTGGGCGGCAGCGTCATCCCCATCACCCAGGGCGTGCAGTTCAGCTCGGTCAGCAAGGGCGAGACCCTGGCCGACACCGTGCGCACGCTTGAGCAATACTCCGACGCCATCGTGCTGCGCCATCCTGAGATCGGCTCGGCCAAGGTGGCGGCCGACTACAGCGCCGTGCCGGTGATCAACGCCGGCGACGGGGCGGGCGAGCACCCTTCCCAGGCGCTGCTGGATCTTTTCACCATCCAGCAGGAGATGGGCCGCATCGATGGGTTGAAGATCGCCATGGTGGGCGACCTGCGCTTTGGCCGCACCGTGCATTCGCTGACCAAGCTGTTAGCTCAGTACGATGTCAGCCTGCGCTTTGTCTCGCCGGAGATCCTGCGCCTGCCGCTGGTGCTGATGAACGAGGTCAAGGACGCGGGGCTGAACGTGCGCGAGACCCACGACGTGGCCGACGTGATCGAGAACGCCGACGTGCTCTACGTGACGCGCGTCCAGAAGGAGCGCTTCAGCGATCTGACCCAATACGAGGAAGTCAAGGGGCAGTACGAGATCACCGCCGAGCTGATGCAGCGGGCCAAGTCCAAGATGGTGGTCATGCATCCCTTGCCGCGCGTCGGCGAGATCCATTACAGCGTGGACTCCGACCCGCGCGCCGCCTACTTCCGCCAGGTCAAGAACGGCATGTTCATCCGCATGGCGTTGTTGGCGATGGTGTTGGGGAAGGCGTAGATGGGAAACTGGTAGATTGGTAGGTTGGTAGATTGGTCGGGCTCTTCGGCGGCAATGCCATCTGTCATGTGCAAGCGCGACCAATCCACCAATCTACCAATTTACCGCTTTACCAACCTACCCTTCCCCTGAGCAACTCAGATGACAACGACACCACTGGCCTGCGACTTCATGGGATGGCAACTCCATTCGCCGCTGGTGCTGGCTTCTGGCATCATTGGCACCAGCGCGAGCTTGATGGCGCGGGCCGCGCGGGCCGGCGCAGGCATGGTGACGGCCAAAAGCTGCGGGCCAACGCCGCGCGCCGGGCACCCCAACCCGGTGGCGCTGGACTGGGGCGGCGGGTTGCTCAACGCCATCGGCCTGACCAACCCCGGCGCCGAGCACGAGGCTGTGCTGCTGGCTGAGACAAAGCGCCGGCTGGCGCCGCTGGGCGTGCCGTTGATCGCCAGCATCTTCGCCGGTACGGTCGAGGAGTTCGGCCAGGTGGCAGCCATCGTCGCCCAGGCCCAGCCCGACCTGATCGAGGTCAACATCTCCTGCCCCAACGTGGGCGACGAGTTCGGCACGCCGTTCGCTGGGACGCCGGAGAGCGCGGCCGCTGTAACGGCGTCGGTTCGCCGCGCGCTACCCCCTCTCCCTCTGGGAGAGGGCCGGGGTGAGGGTCTGCCCCCTCTCCCCCTGGGAGAGGGCCGCATCCCCATCAGCGTCAAACTCGCCCCCAACGTGCCCGACATCGCCCGCATCGCCCGCGCCGTGGTCGCGGCCGGCGCGGACGCCATCACGGCCGTCAACACCATGCCGGGCATGGTCATCGACGCCGCCTCTGGCCGGCCGGTGCTGTCCAACAAGGTCGGCGGCGTCAGCGGGCCGGCCCTCAAGCCGATAGCTTTGCGCGCCGTCTTCGAGATCGCCCAGGCGGTGAACGTACCCATCATCGGCACGGGCGGCGTCAGCACGGGCCAAGACGCGGCCGAGATGTTGATGGCCGGCGCCACGGTGGTCGGCGTGGGATCGGCCGTCTGGCGCCGCGGCGGGGACGTCTTCGGCCAGATCAACGCCGAACTGGCCGCGTTCATGGCCGAGCACGGCTATCCCTCGGCGGCGTCACTGCGCCGCGTGAGCATCGAGCGAGGCTGACGCGTGGCTGGCAACTTGCCGCGGGCCATGCGCATCGCCCGCATACAGGACGAAAACGACCGCACCAAGACCTTCGTGCTGGACGGCCGCCTGGACGCCGCACCCGGCCAGTTCGTCATGGCCTGGCTGCCGGGCGTAGACGAGAAGCCGTTCAGTCTGGCCCACGCCGAACCGGTGACGCTGACGGTAGCTGCCGTCGGCCCGTTCAGCCGCGCGCTGCACAGCCTGGCCGTGGGCGACCGCATCTGGCTGCGCGGGCCGCTGGGCCGCGGCTACGCCTTCCCCCTCTCCCCCTGGGAGAGGGCCGGGGTGAGGGTAAGGCCCCACACCCTTCTCCTCGGCGGCGGCTACGGCGTCGCGCCGCTGCGCTTCCTGGCCGAACGCCTGCTGGCCGCCGGCTATGCCGTGTCGATGATCATTGGCGCGCGCTCGGTAGTCGACCTGCTGCTGGTCGATGCCTGCCGGGCCATGGACGTTCGGCTGTGGCTGGCCACCGAGGATGGCTCGGCCGGACTGCGCGGGCTGGCCACTGACGCCATCGAGCCGGCCCTGGCCGCGGCGTTCGGCGAGACGGTCATGGTGTACGCCTGCGGGCCGACCGGCATGTTGCGGGCCATCGCAGCGGTCTGTCGGGACAAGGGCCTGCCCGCGCAGCTCTCCTGGGAGGCGCACATGCGCTGCGCCATCGGCCTGTGCGGCAGTTGTGAGGTGGGCGACGGCTGGCTGACCTGTCTGGACGGGCCGGTGTTTCCTTTCGATCCCTTCGACCAGCGCCCCGATGCGGCATCGGCTGCCAGCCGCTGACGTTGCCTATGCCAAACCTGTGGCGATGGATCAGATTCAAGGCGATTCCAGCGTTCACGGCGCTGGGCTTAACGCGCGGTACCGTCACTCTGGAAGTCATAGGGCGCCGGTCGGGCAAGCCGATTCGGCTGTCGGTGACACAGGTGCGGCTGGGCGGCAAGCGCTATCTCGTCTCCCTGGGCGGCGAGTCGCAGTGGGTGCAGAACGTGCGCGCGGCCGGCGGCATGGCTGCTGTCGTTTCAGGGAGCCGGCAAGTGGTCGAGCTGGTAGAGATACCGGTCGCTGAACGAGCGCCCGTCCTGTTTGCTTACGTGAATCAGCGCGCCTTCACGCATTCGGGTGCGCAGTCGGCGCGTCACTTCTTCGGATTCGCGACGCAGCCAAACCTGGACGACATGGCGCGGGTGGCAGAACGATATCCCGTGTTCGAGATTCGTCAGCTTGAGAACTGGTAGTCAGGCGGTCGGGCCGCCATGCATCAGCCGGCCGGCCGCCACCACGCCGCCCGCGCCCGGATAGAACACCGTCGCGCCTAGCCCTTGCTTCGTGAAGTTGAACTGCTCGGTTGGGTAGGGACCGGGCAGGCCAGGATCGGCGGGCACGCCTTGAGTGTGGCCCGCAGATGCCGGCAGCGACGAGAACAGAAGCACGGTTAGCAGCAGGGCGAGCGATAGCCGACGGAGTGGCTGTCTATCGTAATCGTTGGGGTACGGCGTCTGCAGTATCATCACAGGTCCAGCGTAATGCGCAGCGCATCGTCGATGCGATCGAGAGTTGCCTGGGATACAGAGCCGCGCTGTCTGATCAAGCGTGACTTGGCAATGGCGCGGACCTGACCCGTCAGGACCATTGAGTCCAGGGCCAGACCTCCCTCCGGATGCTCGACCAGGACGTGCCCAGGGTAGATACGTTTGATGTTAGCCGCGTCAGTCAAGGGGACGACGACCACAACAGAACCATATTGGTTGATGGCATTGCGACTCACAATCACCACAGGGCGCGTTCCTGCCTGCTCTGATCCTTCGCTTGGACTCAGCCTGGCGTCAAAGACATCACCCCGCTGCATGACGAGCCTCCTCGCTTTGAGCCAGAGTCTCCCAATCACTCAACGCAAACTCTTCAGCCAGTGCAACGTCGAGACCGAGATAGGCCGCATCATCAGCCATAGCCGCAAACGCCTGATCGATTCTCTCCCGTTCCATCTCATTCAGAAAAGACTCCACCGCAGCAACGACCAAAGCGTTGCGGTTCGCCACGGTACCATCGTCGATGAACCGCTGGCTGCGCTCCACGAGAGCACTCGGCAGACTGACCGTAGTGCGGATAATCGCCTGGTTTCTTAGTCTAAGCATCAGAACCTCCATCAATTTTGATAGCAAAGTTGCTATCTCATTATACGGCCCAGGCGGAGAAAACGTCAATCTTGGCTGATGAGGAATTTCACCGCCCGCGTTGCCATGAAGGTGGCGATGTGCCGGTCCAGCACGAAGTCGGTCCAGCGGTCCTCGTAGAAGCCGGCAATGACGAAGCCAGCGTCGATCTGGCCGCCCACCTGGTCGTCCAGCGAATGGCCAAACTCCAGCGCCGCGCCCTCGTCGATCTGCCGTTGCCGGTCGGCTTCGCTGAGGCTGGTCAGGTCGGAGAAGGGGATGCTGTACTTGACCTCCAGAACGCCCTCGTCGTCGGCCTTGCGCAGGTCGAAGATGTAAGTGACAGGGTTGAGGAATCCGCTGAGCAGGCTGCCGCCCGGCCGCAGCACGCGATACGCTTCGCGCCACACTGGACGCACGTCGGGCACGAACAGGTTGGACACGGGATGGACGATCAGGTCAAAGCTGGCATCGGGAAAAACGGCAAGGTCGCGCATGTCTCCCTCGACCGTGCGGATGGACAGTCCGTCACGGCCGGCCACGTAGCGGTCCTGGGCCAGTTGGCGCGGCGAGTTGTCGAAGACGGTGACTTTGGCGCCGGCCGCGGCCAGCACCGGTCCCTGCTGCCCGCCGCCCGAGGCCAGGCAGAGCACGTCCACGCCGTGCAGGTCCTCCGGAAACCAGGCGCGCGGCACGGGGATGGTGGGCGTCAGAATGATGTGCCACTGGCCCTGCCGCGCGGCCGCGATCGCCTCAGAGCCGACGGGGATCGACCAGGGGCTCTTTTCATCCACCGCCCGGTCCCAGGCAGTGCGATTGTAGGCGCGTACGTCCATAAAACGTGTTACTCCTGATTCCAGAGGGGACACAGAGATCACAGAGGAGACGCAGAGGGCACGGAGAAGAGGAGGATAACCAGTTCTTCTCTGTGTTCTCTGTGCTTCTCTGCGTCCTCTGTGTCCTTGCCTTAACTTTGCCGGCATGGTAGCACAGTGCGCGCCGGCGGGCAAACCACCTGACCCCAATTGGCGTGCAGGAGGATGTGGTGTACACTGGTTCACCGTTCACCGTTCACCGTTCACCGTTCACCGTTCACCGTTCACCGTTCACCGTTCACCGCGCCGGAGGCCCCATGTCCCAGCAAAGCTACTTCTACCAGGAATTACGGGAGACGTTGCAGCAGCCAGGCTGCCCCATCTGTCATGTCGGCCGCAAGGTGGCGCGCAGCCAGATCGACGCCATGCTTTATGACAGCGTCACCGACAAGGAAGGGCGCGAGAAGCTGGCCGGGTCCATGGGCTTCTGCAGCGCCCACAGCCGCGATCTGCTGACCTTTCCCGGCGAACGGCTGGGCGCCACTATCATCCAGTGGGCGCTGTTGCGCGAGGCCCAGCGGCGCTTACAGCGCAGCTCGCCATCGGCTGGCCCCTCCTTACGGCAGCGGCTGCGCGGCCAGGGGGCAACAACCTCCAGCCTGGGAGCGGACGATCCCTGCCTGATCTGTACCAATCAGGCGGAGTTGGAGGCCCGTTCCCTGCGTGAGCTGTTGGAGCACCTGGTGGACGATCTGGATGCGCCGCTGCGCGCGGCGGGCGGGCTGTGCTGGCCGCACCTGGATCTGGCCATGCGCTCGGCCAGCGACGCGCGCGTCCACGGCGCGCTGGTCAACTTGCACAGCGACATCTGGCAGGCATTGATCGACCAAATGGGGGAGTTCATCCGCAAGCGGGACTATCGCTACAGCCAGGAGACGATCAGCGACGAGGAGACGGCCGCCGTGGAGCACTCGATTGAGGTGCTGACCGGCGCGTACCCACGCGTGTCTGAATGACGGTGCTGGTTCGCACGTGGGCGTGCGAACTCCGCACAGCTACTCGTCGTTCCCACAGTGCTGCATCGCCACCCACGAGCCATAATACGTTCGCGTGCGAACTCCGCACAGCTACTCGTCGTTCCCGCCCCGGCCCTCGGCCTCATCCTCCAGGCCGGTAGGGTGGCAGCTCACGCAGTCCTGGAAGTCGCTGATGCCTTCATCCAGGTGCTTCTCGGCAATCTCATTGGGCTGGTGTTCATGGCAGCCATAGCAGGTGTAGTCCTGCACCTGGGTGGGATGGCAGATCTGGCAGGTCACGACGCCCGACTCGCCGTGGTCAAGGGGGAAAGTGTGGGGCCAGTCGAAACGGGCCGGCTGCCAGGCTGAGGTTGTGTGGCAGTCGCTGCACGCCGTCGCGCCAAACGCGGCCAGATGGAAGGCCGGTTCCACGTGGCAGGCGACGCAATCGGTGGGCGTGCCCTGGAAGACGCGATCGACGTGGCATTCGACGCAGTCTACCCCTTCGTGCCTACCGGTGAGCGGAAACGCGGTCTGGCTGTGGTCGAAGGTGGCGTCCTGCCAGTCGTCGGTGTTGTGGCAGGCCGCGCAGTCCTGGCCGAACTGGCCATCGTGTGCGTCGTCCTCCACGTGGCAGGCGACGCAATCGGTGGGCGTGCCCTGGAAGACGCGATCCACGTGGCATTTGACGCAGTCTACCCCTTCGTGCCTACCGGTCAGCGGAAACGCGGTCTGGCTGTGGTCGAAGGTGGCGTCCTGCCAGTCGTCGGTGTTGTGGCAGGCCGCGCAGTCCTGGCCGAACTGGCCATCGTGTGCGTCGTCCTCCACGTGGCAGGCGACGCAGTTGGTGGGCGTCGCTTGCAGATCGGCCGAGGTGCGGGCATTGGCGTGGCAGCCGGCGCAGGTCGTCTCCAGGTGCCGGCCGGTCAGCGGAAAGACCTGGCTGTGGTCGAAGTTGGCCTGGCTGTAGCTGTCGATGCCGTCGTGGCAGTCGAGGCACGCCGTCCCGAAGTCGGCCACGTGCGCCTGCATGTAGGCCGCGTCGAGGGTGCGGTGGCAGTCCTCGCAGGTCACAACGGCGAAGCGCGCCAGGCTCTCCGTGTGGCAGTCGCTGCACGTGAATGGGCTGCCATCGGCCCGCAGGCTATGTCCGGCCAGCGAATAGCCCACCCGGTCGTGGGGGAAGCTGTCCATGTCGGCCGATGTCAGGTTGGCAGCGGCGCCGCGGTGCTCGCTGTGGCACTGGCGGCAGTCCATGTCCGCTCCTTCGCTCTGAAGCGCGCCGTGCAGCGTGGCGGGATCGGCCAGGTCGTCGGCGACGGCGATGTGGCAGTCCAGGCAGCGCTCGGCCATGGTCGTGACATTCCAGGGCGCGGTGTGGCAGGCTGCGCAGTCGCCGCCGGTCTCTGCGTGCGAGAGGACTCCGCCCAGCTCGACGCCGCTGGCCTGGGCGTGCAGCGGGCCGGGGCTCCACATGCGCCCGCCGCGCAGCACAAAGACGCCCAGCACCAGCAGCAGAGTGAGGGCGACGGCCAGCAGGCCGGTGGCCGTGAGACAGCCGAGACGACGTGATTTCATCAGAGTAGATCAGTGCAGCAGCGTGGCGAAGTAGATGGCGGCGATGATGTGGATGAAGGCCGCTGTAAAGAGCGCCATGCCCAGCGGGATATGCACCGAGTGCCAGACGCCCAGCAGCCGCCGCGCGGACGCCAACGACGCGGCCTGGCGCTGCAATGCCTGACGGCGCGCCACCAACGCCTCCATCTGTCTGGCTCGGGCTCTGGCGGTCGGGTCCAGTTGGCGCAGCGCGCTGCGCCACTGCTGGCGCTGGCGCCAGCGCAGCAGCGGCCGGCCCAGCACCAGCATGGCCGGTCCAGCCGTTGCCGGCGATGGAGCCGCCAGTTGGGCGGCAAGAGCTTGTACAGCGGCCGGTTGGCCGGCCAAGGCCTGCCGCAGGTCTGCCTCCGCCGCCGCGATCTCGACCTGCACGTCGGCGGCCTCCAGCATCAGCCCATCGGCGTTGCGCGGCACGGCGGTGTAGATATAGCGGCCGATGAAGCCGCTGATCACGACGACCACGGTTATCAGCATCACCAATCCCGCCAGGCCGTTGAACTTCCACGAGCTGTGCAGCAGCACCATGTAGGGCCCCACCAGGCCGGTGAAGATGTGGAAACGCAGCCAGGAGGCCGGCCGGCCCCAGCGCGCCAGCCGGCTCCGCTTGCGCAGCGAATAGAGGGTCTCGGTGGCCAGCATCAGCACGAAGCCAAGCACGCCGATGCCGTGGCCGAACAGCCCGCTGGCCGCTGGCACGCCTTGCAACTGGCGCGCCGCCAGCAGGTAGATGACGGTGATAACGACGATGGCGGCCAGGGCCCACCAGAGCTCGCGGGCGTTAGGTTTCATGGGTGAACGGTGAACGGTGAGCGGTGAACGGTGAACGGTGAACGATGAGCGGTGAACGGTGAACGGTGAGCGGTGAACGGTGAACGGTGAGCGGTGAACGGTGAGCGGTGAACGGTGATTGTGGACTATTCACAGTTTACCGGTCACCGTTTACCGGATGCCCTCGGCGAACCGGGTTAATAGCGCGGCCAGCGGCGCATTCGAAGCCAGTAGCTGGGCGCGGATGGGGGTGATGTCGGTCTGTTCCGAGATCAGGCGCTGTAAGGGGAGCGAGAGACGCTGGTCGCCCATGAGCACGGCGCCAATCAGCGTCCACGGACCGACCAGCAGGCGCAATCGGTTGACGGCGTGCTCGTCCTCGGCCACCAGCGCGCTGCCCAATTGCCGCCACAACTCGCTGTCGCCGCGAGCGATGCCCACCAGGTCGGCGTCGCGGCCGGAGCCGACCGAGCCGATGATGGTGGTGGTGACGCCAGCCAGGCGGGTGACGTTGAGCGGCGTCGGCTTGACGTAACGGATGCTGCTGCCGGCCATGTTCTGCCCGGCTACAGCGCCGTGGCTGCGCGCGCTGTTCCACAGGGTGTCCAGCAGCGCCTTGCCCACGCGCGGATCGTAGACCTGGGCCACGTCGCCGGCCGCGTAGACGTCGGGGGCGCTGCTGCGCAGGAACTCGTCTACCAGGATGCCGCGATCCACCTGCAAACCGGCGGCGCGGGCCAGCTCAGCGCGCGGGGCCACGCCGATCGCGACGGCAACCAGGTCACAGGGGATGCGCTGGCCGCTGGTGGTTAGCACGGCAGCCACGCGGCCGTGCTTCTCCTCGATGGCTGCCAGCTCGCTGCGGGGATGGATTTGCACGCCATCGGCCGCCAGCCGTTCCAGCACGATGCGTCCCTCGACTTCGTCCAGCACGTTGCTCCAGTAGCGCTCGCCGCGTAGCAAGTAATGGACGCGGCGGCAGCGTCTGTGCAGGCCTTCGACGATCTCCAGCGCCGTGATGCCGCCGCCCACGACGACGGCGCTGTGCGCCTTGCGCGCCAGCGTCAGGATGCGTTCGGCGTCAGCCAGGTTGTCCAGAGTGACCACCTGAGGCAGGCCGCTCCCGGGGAGAGTGGGGCGGACTGCAGCCGAGCCGGTGGCCAGCAGCAGACGATCGTAGGAAAGGATGGCGCCGGTGGTCAGGAGCAGGCGATGCCCGATGCAATCCAGCGCCCTGGCCTGTCCCTGCACGCGGGTCAAATTTAGTTGTACGAACTCCTCATCGCGCCAGGGGAACAGGTGTGCGCGTGAAATCTCGCCGGTCAGGTAATAGGCCAGGCCCGGCCGCGAGTAGTACCCGTGGGGATCGTCGGAGAGCAGCGTGATCTCGCCGCCGGCGTCGGCTGCGCGGATCGCTTCGGCGGCTGCTATGCCGGCTACACCTTGGCCGACGAT
>Ga0209573_1006083_pt1 | contig 10331 bp, 9 predicted proteins | sample TNRBio252014_DNA_FD_185870 | JGI IMG/M metagenome (GOLD analysis project Ga0209573, IMG submission 185870) | Wastewater treatment Type I Accumulibacter community from EBPR Bioreactor in Madison, WI, USA - TNR Reactor_6/25/2014_ DNA (SPAdes)... | ecosystem: Engineered > Bioreactor > EBPR >...
CGGCACCTTTCGGCTTTTCTCAAGAACCAGATCCCCGTGCTCAAGGCGCTCGAGATCATCCGCGACGAGACCCAGGACCCCGCGTTCAGGGCGGTCCTCGCGGACCTGCACCGCGACCTCAAGGAAGGCCGGACCCTTTCGGCCGCGATCGAGAAGCATCCGCAATTTTTTTCCCAGGTCTACGTGGCGATGGTGCGGTCGGGCGAGAACGGCAGCGTGCTTCAGGAGACGCTGTTGATCCTGAGTGAATATCTGAAAAAGCAGGAACGGCTCCGGGGCACCGTGCGCCAGGCGCTCATCTACCCGCTGTTCCTGCTGGGGGCCGGGCTTCTCACCGTATTGTTCATCCTGACGTTCGTGGTACCGCGCCTGACACTGCTGTTCGAGAACATCGGTCAAACGCTGCCGCTGCCGACCCGGATCGTGATCGCCGCCGGGAACGCGATGCGTTACGGCTGGCCGGTCGTCCTGTTCCTGATCTACGGCCTCGTCGTTTGGCTGCCCAAGCGGATCAAGCGCAGCATGGGCGACGTGGGCTGGGACCGCATGCGCGCGGGTTGGCCGATCGTCGGCCCGCTGCTGCTCAAGTCCGAACTGGCGCGCTTCTGCCGTGCGCTCCACATGTCCATGTCCAACGGGGTGCCGTTCCTGCAGGGCCTGGAGGTCGCGACCCCGATCGTAAACCTCGCGCATCTGCGCGCCGCGTTCCAGGACGCCGCCGCGCGCGTCCGTACGGGAGCGTTCTTTGGCCAGTCACTGAGGCAGACAGCCGTGTTCCCGGCGCTGGTGACCGACATGATCGCCGTGGGCGAGGAGTCAGGCAACCTCCAGGACCTGCTCGCGGAGATCGCGCAAGTTTATGAGGAAGAGGTCGAGGACCATATCCGTATTTTTACGACGCTGCTCGAACCGGCGATGATCGTGATCGTCGGGGCGGTCGTGGGTTTTGTTGTGTTGTCGATGTTGATGCCGATATTTGAAATGGACGTGCTACGGTAACGGGATCAGGATGTGCTCTTTCACACAATGATGCGGCGAGGCGCCGCAAAGGTGTGAAAGAGCACATCCTGATCCCGTCGCCACAGCCCGCAGGAGAGAATGATATGAAAAGATTCGATCGAAAAGGATTCACGCTCATTGAGATCTTGCTTGTGGTGATGATCATTGGGGCGCTCGCGGTGATGGTGGTGCCGAGGTTGGCCGGCCGGGGCGAGCGCGCGCTCATCACGGTCGCGCAGGTGGACATCAACGCGAACATCGCGTCGGCGCTCAAGCTCTACGAGCTCGACAACGGGACCTTCCCGACGACGTCCCAGGGGCTCGACGCGCTCGTCATGAAGCCCGTGTCGCCGCCCGCGCCCCGCAATTGGAACGGGCCCTACCTCGAAAAGAAAGCGGTGGACCCCTGGGGCCAGCCGTACCAGTACGCGTATCCGGGCACGCACGGCACCGCTTACGACCTGTTCTCGCACGGTCCCGACAAGACCAACCCCGACACCTGGATCAGCAACTGGCAGTGACGACGGTTGTCGCGCGCTCCCGCGTCCGCGGGTTCACGCTGGTCGAGGTCCTGCTGGCGATCACGATCCTCGCCGCCGGCGCGTTGCTCGCACTGCCGGCGCTCCAGCGCGCGGGCGGGCACCTGATGTACCTGTACCAGCGTCATGACGCCGACGCCGCGCTCAACAATCTGCTGACCTCCGCCGAGATGCGCTTCCGGTCGGAAGGACATCTTCGCAACCTTCCGCTGGAAGGGGAGGTGGTCGAAGGCGGAACGCGCTTCACGTTCTCGATGGTCTACCGTCCCGTGAACCGGGGCGAAGCGCTGATGGAAGTCACCGCGTCGGTCCGTTGGCTCGGCGAGGCCGCCGCCGGACTTTCCAGGTCCGCTTATGTCACGAACTGAATTTAGGTCCAGACGCCGGTCCCGCTCCGGCTTCACGCTCATCGAGATGCTGCTGGCCGCGGCGCTGCTTTTGACCGCAGCGGTGACCGCCGCCGGTTTCTTGAACCAGGGCATCAAACTTTTTGCGAAGCTCTCGGCCGCGGCGCGTGAAGAAGCGGCCGCCGTCTGTCTCGTCAAGATCAGCCGGGACCTGAGGAGCGCTTCCGAATATTCCCTGATCCCGTTCGTCAAGGGCGAGGACAGCGTGTCGTTCGCGACGCTCGAGAACATCTCCACCGTCTCCGGCGACCCGGACCCGGTGCCGTACGGGGTGAGCTACCGGTTCGATGCGGAGAACGGACGCATCCTGCGTGAAGCGTCCCGCGGTCAGACCTTCGAACGTCCCGCGGACGTCCGGACCGAGACCGCGCTGACGGGTGTTCGGTCGCTCGAGTTCGAATACGAGGGCGAACCCGACCAGATCCCCAACCGGGTCAGCGTCCGGATCGAGTACCAGGGGCAGTTCGGTCCGCGGGTCACGGTCCGGGACGTGCTGCTCCAGGCCGCGCCGGTGCGGACGGAGCGCCGATGAACCGCCGGGGCAGCGTGCTCATCCTGGTCCTGTGGACCGTCGCGTTCATCGCCTTTTTGGCGGTGACGCTTTCTGGCCGGGTGCGGCAGAACGTGTTTTTTTATCAAAAGTTGGACGAGCGGGAAAAAGTCCGGTTGGCGGCGGAGGCGGGGGTCAAGTCGGCCGTGGACCGGCTTCGGGTGAGGGAGCCGGGAATGCCCTTTTCTCTCGCGGAATCGGCCGGTTTGGCCCGTATGCTGTCGGGGGAGTTGAACCAGACGGGGTTTGAACTGGTCATCGCGGCTCCCATGAGTCCCGAGCATCAACAAAAGCAAGCGGTGGTTTCCGGCTTTGAACAAAAGCACACGGAAGTTGACTTGAGTGGACAAAAACTGACAACCACTTATGGTATAATGGACGAGAACCGCAAGATCAATATCAACCGCGCGGACCGCTTTTTGCTTTTGAGACTTCTGGTCTCGGCGGGTGTCGAGGACGAGGACGCGGCGGAACTTGCGGGACAGATCGTGGATTATCGGGACGCGGACGACGCGGTCACCGCGACCGCCGGAGCGGGCGGCTCGGAAGGATCCCGGTATCACGCGGCGGAACTGGATTATCCGCCAAAAAATTCGGATTTTGAGTTCGTGTCGGAATTACTCAGGCTTCCAGGGATGACGGCCGAGATCTACGGCCGGGTCCGCAGGTACCTGACGGTGTACGGGGACGGAGCGGTCAATTTGAACACGGCCGGTCCCGAAGTCCTCTCGCTGGTGGACCTGCATCCGGCGGTCGCGGCCAAGATCATGGCGCTGAGGGCCGGTCCGGACGAGACCCAGGGGACCGACGACGATATTATTTTTCTGAACCAGGCCGATCTGGAGTCCAGGCTCAAGCAGGTCTTCGGTCTCAAACTTCAGGAGCAGATGTCCCTGCGCCACGCGTTCGCGCGCCGGCAGGTTTCTTTGAGTTCGAGTTATTTTTCCGCCGTGAGCATCGCGGCGGTCAAACAATCCCGCGGTCAGACCCTGGCGGTTTACGGGTCGAGACGCGGAATCCAACGATGGATGGAACATTCATGAGCAAGTCTTCTTTCGTGCCCCAGGATGAATTGTTGGTCTACCTCGACGGCGTGACGCTCAAGATGGCGACCGTCCATGAATCGCAAGGGAAACGCGAGATCCAGCACGTGTTCTATTCCGACGTCAGCCAGCTCGACGAGACAGGTCTGATCGATGAGGCCGCCAAGGGCCTTGTCTCGGTCAAGTCGCGCCGCCGCGACGCCCGCGTCGTGATCACCTCCAAATTCGCGATCACCAAGTCGGTCGAGGTCCCCTCATTCGACCCGCAGGAGATCGAGGCCATCATCAAGCTCCAGTCGAGTCGGCACACGCCGTACGCGAAAGAGGAGATGGTCTGCGCCCACATGAACTTGGAAGAGGTTCTGGAGCGCTACACCAAGGCGCTTCTCGTGATCATCTCTCTCGGCAACATCAAGAAGCACTTGGACGTGCTGCAGATGGCCGGCATCGAGATCGCGAGCGTCGAAGTCGCGTTCGAGGGGATGGCCCGGGGTCTGGTCCAGGCCGGACTGGTCACGGACGCGGACGTGACCGGAGCGGTCCTTGTGGACGCCGATCATTCCGACCTCATCATTCTTTGTAAATCCAAGCCTTTCTTCGTCCGCAGCGTCGGCGTCGGGCTCAAACAGCTCCAACACGCCGGCAGCCGCCGGGAACTCGCGGCCGAGATCCACAAGTCCATCGAAGCGTTCCAGGCGACGGAGACGAACCGTCCCGTCAAGAAGATCTGCCTCATCGGTCCCGACGCTCCCGAGATCGCCCAACTGGGCGCCGAGGTCAAGGCCGCGTGCGGCGTGGCGACCGAGGCGGTCCGCGCGGCGGACCATGTTTCCGCTTCCACCGCCGCCCGCAAAGCGGAGTCCGAACTTTTTCATTCGCCGATCGACGCGGTTCTCTTCGCCGCGTCGGTTCCTGCCGCATCGATGGACTTCATCCCCGACGACCTCAAGACACGCCGCAGTTTCCGCGACCGCGCGAACCAGATCTTCACCGCGGGCACGCTCGTGATGGTGATCGCCGCGCTCCTGCTCGGTGTGTTCGTCGCCAAGGTCTACCTCAAGACCTCCTACATCCATTCGCTCGACAAGAACTTCGCTTCCAAGAACCAGGAAGCGGAGCGTCTGATGAACCTTTCCGAGCAGAACCGTCTGATCCGCGAGTTCAACGCCAAGAAGGGCTCGAGCCTCAGGGCGCTCACGGAACTCGAGACGATGCTCCCCCGCGAGATGTACCTCAACGAGATGAACCTGGACGCCGAGGGTAAGCTGATGCTCAAGGGCACTTCCGAGCTCATGTCGCGCGTCTTCTCGTTCGTGACGGAATTCGAGAACCATCCCCACTTCAAGAACGTGAAGAACGATTATGCAAAAAGCCGCAAAGTTGACGGCAAAGACATGACCGACTTCGGTCTGAGCGCGAACTTAGAGGAGGTCTGATCCCATGGCGAATCCCACCGCCCCCGTTTCTGAGAACAAACCCGGCAGCGAAGCCCTTCCGCCCGCGGACCTGAACGCGCCGGCTCCGAAGGCCAAGAAAAGCCCCCTGGCTTTCATCGCGGGTCTTTCGCCGAGAGAGCGGATGATCGGCATCGTCGCGGCGGCCATCCTCGTTTTTTTCGCGCTCGATTGGATCATGTTCCGTCCTCTGGGCCGCCATTTGGACGGTCTGTCGGCGACGATCCAGGAAAAAGAAGCGATGATCCCCAAGCGGCTCACCGTGCTCAGCCGCAAGGACGAGATCGAGAAGGCCCATGAGGCCAACGCCGCCTACCTCACCGACGCCAAATTGTCCCGGGAAGAGGAGATCGCGGCGTACCTCGGCGAGATCGAGCGGGTCTCCCAGCGGGTCGGACTCTTCATTTCGAACATCAATCCCGTTCAGACCGAGGAGGCGGGAGCCGCCTATCATCTGAAGGTGGATGTCGAAGGCGCCGGCAGCATCGCCAACATCAAGAAATTCGTCTCGTCAGTTGAAGAAGCCAATCCTTCCGTGCGCGTCTCCGCGATCGGTCTGCGCGGTCAGGGCGCGGGCAATGACGAACTGCGCTTCCGTTTCACGGTCGTCAAGCTGGGGCTGAAGACATCGGCGTGATCCGCCGACTTTCGCCGCTTTTCGCGGCCGCGCTGGTCCTTGCGGCCGTCACTCTCTCTCCTCCCGCCCTCGCTCAGACCGATATCACCACCGCTTCCGATAGCGTCGCCGCCGGTCCCGCCGCCGATACCTCACTTTCTGCCGATCAACTGAGCGTGACCCGTCTCTACGAGACCGGCAACCGGCTCCTGAACGCCCGTCGCTACGCCGAAGCAGAGCGGTCCTTCCTCGACGCTCTCAAACTCGCTCCCCGAATTTCCGCGATCCGTCACGGCCTCGGACTGGTCTATATCCAGACGGAGGACTATGAGCTCGCGGTGCTCCATTTGGAGGAGGCCCTGCGTCTGGAGCCGAACCAGATCAAATCGCTCTACGCGCTGGCGAGGGCCTATGGCGAGACGGGGGAGACCGAAAAGAGCAAGCGGGCCTATGAGCGGCTGATCCAGCTCGACCCACGGTTCGAGAAGGCGTATCAGGACCTGGCGGGGACCTACTATCGCGAGAAGAATTGGGAGAAGGCGCTGGAACTGCTGGAAAAAGCAAGGGCGCTGAATCCCGGGTCGCACCGCACGATGTCGCTGATCGGCGTGACGGGGATCCGCGCGGGGCGGATGGACATCGCCCTGGACACCGTGACGGAACTCCGGCGGATCGGACATCCGGACGAGGCCAGAAGACTTGAATACCTGGTCTACACTTCCAAAGAAAACCCGGAAAAGACCGGCGCGGCTTCCGCGCCGTCCCGTCCGGCGGCGTCCTAGATCTTTTCGCCTTTCAACAGGCGGTCAAAAGCTTCCCAATCAGCCTTGAACAATCCCAAGCGGGTGCGGTGCATCGCCGAATCCTCCCCGGCGGTCTTGCTCAATAGACGCAGACCCTGCCCCCCGAGATAGTACAGGCGCATCCCGATCGATCCGGCGATCCGGCGGCCCATGATGACCGACCGGTAAGAGGGGCGGCCGTTCTTGGGGTCGCTTCCCACGAGCAGCACTGACACGGTCAGCGTCGGGCCGGCGACCGGCGTTTCGATCAATTCGTTCCTGTCGTTCACCCAGAAGACGCTCGTCGGCCGGCCGTTCACCCGCGGATTCCCGCGGATCTCCGCCTCCCGGGTCTTCAAGTTCAGCCGCACACCGTTCGAAAAGATCAGATGGTCTCCGTCGCGGCCGATCTCATAACCTTCGGATTCATAGAAGGTGGGTTTTTCGGACAGCGCCCACAACAGTTCGGTGTTCTGAGGCGTCGCTCGGCTCAGGAGACGCTTGTCCACTTCGTCCGGCTGGCCCTTAAGGTACGCTTCGAAGGCTTCCGCCTTCTTGAAGTTCCAGCGGCCGATGAACTCGAGCGCGAGCGCCTGCTCGATCATGTGGTTATAGACGAACAGGTAGGACGGGGGGAGATCGCCTTTTCCGTGCGTGAGGTCCAGCAGTCCGTCGGCGTCCGCGGCGCTGAACCGGCGGAGCAGGCGGCCGCGCGCTTCTTCACGCGAAAGCGGCAGCACCGCTTTGACGAGGTCGACCGCCTCTGACAGGCTCAAGCCCTTGGAGGTGAGCAGGTCCACCGACGCGTTACCGGACGTGTTGAGCATCCGGAGGATGCCGAGCGCCATCCGTTCGGAATTTTCGATGAAGAGGTTGGCGACCCAGTAGGCCTGAGGTTCGTTCTGGCTGGCGCCGTCGAACGTCACCCGGCGTTGTCCCATCGACGTGAGGAAATGGCCCGGCGACCACCAGGCGGTGACGATCGAGTCCTGGGGTGTTTTGTCCCGGACCTGCGCCATCATCCGGTCCCAGGCGGGATTGTAGATCGGGTAGAAGCGCGCGATCTCGGCGTGCGCCCGCGCGCCGAGCAGCAGGACGGCCGCAAGCGTCAGGACGCCCCACAGGATCCCCATGCGCTTACGGACCGCGTCCGCGGCATGCGGCGCGAAGATCAGCGGCAGGAGCGCGGTCACGACACGCCGCCATTCCGCCCAGGCCAGAGGGACCGACGCGGCCAGCGGCGCGACGGCCAGGATGGCGAAGCGCTGGATACGGACGGAGACCACCAGGCTCACGCAGGTGATGCCGAGCAGGACCAGAAGCGGAAGGACGCGGCCCTCTTGCCTGCCGCTGCCGTCACGGACCTGCCGGAAGATGCTGAGCGCGAGCCCGGAGATGGCGAGGACCACCCACACGGGACCTCCGAGCAGCTGGGTCAGCCGCCAGAACCCCATGGGCTTGAGCTCTCCCACTGTGATGAAGACGTCCGGCCAGGGTCTGAACCCCGGTTGGATGAAGCCTCGAATGAACTCCGCCGCCGACGCGGCTTCCTGCCGGACCGCGAGCGGGCCCCAGACGGCCAGGATCAGGACGGGCGGGATGAGCGCGATCGGGAGCATCAGGAGGAGTTGAGCGCGGCGCCCCAGACCTTCAGGTCTCAACGCCTTGGGCAGCGTGACCGTCACCAGGACGAACAAAAAGATCACCAGGTACGGGATCGTCCAACCCCGCCAAAAAAGCGCGTGGAGACCGAACGCCGCGCCCGCGGCGGACGCGCCGATCCAGCGGTGCTTTATCGGGGTCCCCGAGGGACCTAAAGCGGTGAAGATCCCGGCGATCGCGGCCAGCGGGAAGAGGATGTTGTAGGGGTCGGTGTCGTACCATCCGACGAGGCTGCGCTTGAGGAACATCGGGCACAGCATCACATAGACCAGGCCCAGGGAACCTGCCCAGCCGGTGATGCCCGCCGCGCGGCGGCAGAACCACGCGAACAGCCCGAGCACGGCCAGGGAGATCATGAGCGGGACCCAGCGCACGACGGCGACCGGGTCGGTGACAGGCCGGACGATCGAGGCCGCGCGGCAGAGGAGGGCCCCGACGTAGGGATGCAGGTCCATGGGGTACCAGTACCCTCCGGGGGCGAGCGTCATGGGGTTCCAGAACTCGCGGCCGCGCACCTTGTCCGCGAAGCGGCCCGCGCTGAGGATCTTCCGGGTCTGGGCCAGGTAGTAGTAAGGGTCCACTTCGAGCAGGAACCCGCCCCGCGTCGCCTCCAGGGTCTGGCGTTCCAGCACCCGCGCGTTGGCCGTGAGGAGCTTGTTGTATTCCTTGGGCTCATCGTAGATCTTCTTGCCGACGATCGATTCGATCCGGCGCGTCCGTTCCGCGGCGGTGAGCCCAGCTTCCTTGCGGTCCAGTTCCTTGCCCGCGGCCTGGCGCATCTGGGCGAGGACCATGAACTTGGCGGTGTTGATCGAGAGGTCGCGCGGAAAAACGGTGAGTGGATAGAGGCGGAACCAGGTCCCCAGCGCTCCGGCAAAAAGGATGGCCGCGGCCCACCAGACCCAGGCGCGCAGGCGGGGAACAGCGGCGGACCGCATCAGAGCTTGACCGGCAGCGCGGGACGCAGCGCTTCGACGAGCGCATCCGCGCCTTCCGCGACGGGGACGTCCGGCAGGACGCCGTCCTCGGGGACGAGTTTGCGGTTGTGATAGAAGGTCTTGGACGTCACGAGCAGCATCGTCGATCCGTCGTCATAGTCGTACATACTTTTCAGGTAGCAGGCGCCAAAGGTCTTTTGTCCGTAGATCCGCGCGGCGAGCTTTTCACGCAGGACGCCGGCGAGCGTTTCGGCGGCGCTGGCGGTCTTGGAGGAGACGAGCACCGAGACGGGGCCCTTGTAATGCGCATCCGAGAACGCGGAGGACAGAAGGACCGGCTGGCGGCTGCGCCGCGCGATGATGAAGAGCGGGTCATTGGGCTCGGTGAACATGCTGAGGACCTCGCGCGTCGCCAGCGGCGGACCGCCCTTGTTCTCGCGCAGGTCGACGACGAGCAGGCGGATGTTGTGCGCGCCGAACAGGTTGATGGCTTCGGCGGCGTCGGCGCCGGTCTTCTGGTTGAAGTGATCAATGCGGAGGATCAGCACCCCCGGCACGCCGCTCTCGGGCGTCAGGACCGTCTCCGCGAAATAATCTCCCGCCGTCAACGTGACGTCCGCGGTGATGCCGGTCGCCATGAAACGAACCTCCAACCGGACGGACGTGCCGACCTCGGGCTTGAGCAGTTCCTGGACCTCTTCGAGCGGCAGGCCCGCGATCTTCCGGCCGTCCACGGCCAGGACCAGGTCGCCCGCGCGCATCCATTCGGCGAAGGCCGGGCTGTGCTTCTGGACCCGCGTGAGCTCGAAGCCGAGCTCGTGGACGCGGCCCTCAAGTCCCAGGTCCGCGCGCGCCGCGTAGGCTTCCTGCTTGAACTCGACCGCTTTTTTGGGCGGGACGAAATTGGAGAACCGGTCGGTGGGTTTCTTGAGCTTCTGGACGAGGAGCCCGGCGCCGAGGTGGACGAAGTCCTCGGTCTGACGGCTTTTCTCGTTCATCGCCTGGAGCCGTTCCGCCGTGTAACCCCTCAAAAAGTCCTCGTAGACCTCCCGGGACACCGGTTCGTAGTATTCGGCGTCCATCGTGCGCCAGACCCAGTCCAAGGCGAGCCGGAGGCGGGTGGAGGCATCCTTGGCGGCGGCTGGGGTTGTGGAGGTCGAGGATCCGGGGGAGGCGGCCGGGGTTGGAACCTCCGCAGCAAGAACCAGAGAATTCGGGCATATTAGTAGAACAAATACTAATATTAATAAGAATGGGGAAAGGCGCTTCATGGCGTTAAAAATACAATATTTTGGGTAAAAAAACCAATGTTTTCCCAGATATGGTGGTCGCTTTTAAATT
>Ga0209573_1006084_pt1 | contig 10331 bp, 11 predicted proteins | sample TNRBio252014_DNA_FD_185870 | JGI IMG/M metagenome (GOLD analysis project Ga0209573, IMG submission 185870) | Wastewater treatment Type I Accumulibacter community from EBPR Bioreactor in Madison, WI, USA - TNR Reactor_6/25/2014_ DNA (SPAdes)... | ecosystem: Engineered > Bioreactor > EBPR >...
CATCAAAGAGGGCAGCATCGACTCCCGCATCTACGTCCTGCTCAGCGGTGAGCTGGAGGTGCGTGTCGGCGGCAAAAAAGTCGCCGCCATCACCCGCATTGGCGAGGTGTTCGGCGAACTGGCGCTGGTGAACCAGGACAAGCGCCTCGCCTCGGTCATCGCCTCCACGAAGGCCGTGTGCCTCGCGGTGGACCAGAAATTCCTCCAGGACATCCATCCGCGCGAGGAAGACCCGGATTTCCACGCCTCGCTGTATGAATTCGTCGCACGCCTGATGATGCGCAAGCTGGAGGCCACCTCCCGCCGCCTCGCCGAGGTGGAAAAAGAGCTGCGTCTGCTCCGCGAGGCCCAGCCGGCTCCTGCTGCCGTCGCCACTACGACTCCGAAGCTCAAACGGCCCGTGAAACGCGCCACCAAGGCGCGGAAGCCCAAACCGGCGGCGAGAAGGCGTTAATCGAACGCATTGGAAGTTCTGCGTACTGTAGTCCCGCCTTCAGGCGGCTCTGGGCGTGTGGTGAATGCGCACCCTTTTCCAGAACCGCCTGAAGGCGGAACTACAGTGCTCAAGCACCCGCGCCAATCGTGATGCGCTTCTCCAGAATCGGCGACTCGATGATGCCGAGTTCGGTTTCCTGCTTCAGACGTAGCTGACCGCAGGCGGCGGCGATGTCGTGGCCCTTTTCTCGGCGCAGCGTGGCGGTGACGCCCGCGTTGGTGAGCACGGATAGAAAAGCATCCTGGCTGGCTTCGCTGGGGCGCTCCCACTCCAGGCCATCGACGGTGTTGTAGGGGATGAGATTGACCTTGGCGTTCGCGGCACGGGCGCGTTTGGCCAGCGCGTGCGCCTGCTGCAGGGAGTCGTTCACATTGGCGATGAGGATGAACTCGAAGGTGAGGAACTGCTTCCGCTTCTGATTCCAGTAGTCGAGCGCCTCGAACAGCTCGGCGAGGTTGTGCTTGCGGTTCACCGGCATGATTTTCTCACGCACCTCGTCGGTCGCGCCGTGCAGCGAGATCGCGAGGCGGATTTGCAGCGGGAAATCGGCGAGTTTTTTGATCTGCGGCGCCAAACCGCTCGTGCTGACGGTCATGTGCCGCGCCCCGATGCCGATGCCCCACTCGGCGTTGAGGATTTCGATGGCCTTGGTGACGTTGGAAAAATTCGCCAGCGGCTCGCCCATGCCCATGAAGACGAGATTGTCCACGCGCTCGCCCGCATGCGCCTCGACCTGCACGATTTGCTCCACGATCTCCGCCGCGGTCAGATTGCGCGTGAAACCGGCGAGTCCGCTGGCGCAGAATTTGCAGTCGTAAGCACAGCCCACCTGGCTCGACACACACAGCGTGCGGCGGTCGGAATTGCCGCCATATAGCGCGGGATTGGCCGGGATGAGCACCGTTTCGACAAAACGGCCGTCCTGGAGCTTCAGCAGGAATTTGCGCGTCGTGTCCGCCGAGCCGGTGACCTTCGCGATGCTCATCGAGCGTGTCACCAGCCGCGTGGCGAGCGCCTCACGCGTCGCCTTGGGCAGATTGGTCATGTCATCGAAACTGGCGACTCGTTTGGCAAAAACCCACTCCACGAGCTGCTTCGCGCGAAAGGCCGGCTGGCCGAGCTCCGTGAACACGGCGCTGATCTCCTCCGGCTTCATGCCGAGGAGCGCCTGAGGAGTCGTGTTTGTGCTCATGGGGGCAGCGACAGTGGCGGAGATTTGGCAATTTGGAATTTCAAATCCTCAAATCGCCGGCACAGCCACTCACGGCTGTTTTTCCTGCTCACGGAACTGCGTGGGCGTGAGCTTGGTCATCTTCTTGAAGTCCTTGGAGAAGAAGAACTGGTCGTGATAGCCGACCTGACGGGCGATTTCCTTCACGGGATCGTCGGATTCGATGAGGCGGCGCTTCGCTTGGTTGATGCGCTCGCGGCGCAGCCAGTCGATGGGGCTGGTGCCGATGGCGGCCTTGAACTGGCGGCTGAAATGGCTCTCGCTCATGCCGCTGAGGTTGGCGAGCTCGGCCACGCGCATCGGCAGATGGAAGTAAAGGCGCATGCGTTCGAGCGCCTTGGACACGGCGGTGGGCAGCTCGGGCTGGACCAAGCCCGGTTCCGACAGACGCACATGAAAGGCGAGGCCGATCAAGGCGGCGACGGAGGCGCTGGCGAGCGCGGCATCGCTCGGACGTGTGCCGGTCATGTGCTGAAAGGCGTTCTCAAACTCTTGCATCGCGGCTTTTTCATTGATGCCCTCCAGCACCGGCTGCGAACGCACCTGGAGCAGCTCGGCGATGCGGTCCAGCGAACGGCCCTCCACGCGCATCCAGTAAAGCTCCCACGGATCACGATTGTACGCTCCGTAGAGGTGCGGGTGGTGGCAGTTCACCCAGACGAGCGAACCAGCACTGACTTCGTGCCGCTTTCCGCCCACTTGCACCCAGCCGCGTCCTCTGAGGCAGAAAATCAATTCGTGGCCGGGATAGGTTTCCCGCTCGATGCGGTGCTCAAAGCCCGCACGGAGATGCCCGGCACGCACCACGGAATAAAACAAGTCCCGCTGCCAATCCGCCGGAGTGGCATACAAATTGGTCAGGAAGACGGTTTCCTGGAACAGCGTGGACATGACCGGATAATACATTCCCACACCGCCACCTGTCGAGCCTGGATTTGTGACACTTGCAGCTCAATCGTGCGGATGTGCAGGGGCATCCGCCTTGGTTAACAGCCCTGTCGGCCCTGTTTGCCACTTTTCTCATCAAGTTTTCCCTTGCCGAACCAAGGCACCTGTGGAAATCTCCGCGCCCCTCGTCCCAGGCAGCGAGGAAACTTCTATCTTTTCAAGGCTATGGCATACGCAATCATCAAAACAGGCGGCAAACAGTACAAAGTCTCCGTGGGCGACAAGCTCGACGTGGAGAAGCTCGAATCCGCCGAAGGCGAAACCGCCACCTTCGATCAGGTGCTCGCCGCCGGTGAAGGCAGCAGCATCACCGTGGGCGCCCCCACTGTGGCCGGAGCCAGCGTTTCCGCCAAGGTGCTCAAGCAGCACAAGGCTGACAAGGTCACCACCTTCAAGTTCCGCAAGCGCAAGGGCTTCCACAAGACCCGTGGTCACCGCCAGCCGCTGACCCTCGTGCAGATCACCGCCATCAACGCCTAATCCCCTCACTCCTCCCCTCTTATGGCCCATAAAAAAGGACAAGGTTCCGTCAAAAACGGTCGCGACAGCCAGAGCAAGCGTCTTGGCGTCAAGAAATTCGGCGGTGAAGCCGTCATCGCCGGCAACATCATTCTCCGCCAGCGTGGCACCAAGTGGATCCCCGGCCTCAATGTCGGCATCGGTCGCGACCACACCATCTTCGCTCTCGTGGACGGCAATGTCCGCTTCGACAAGGATGGCCGCCGCGTGAACATCCAACCGGCAGCCGCTCTTCAGGCTTAATCTGAAATACAGCCAACTTTCGAAGGGCGCGGATCACCTCCGCGCCCTTTTTCATGCCCTGATTTCTATTTCCTACTTTACACATCGAGAATCAGGTGAATAAATCGCCCTTCCACCATGAACCCCGACCAAATCGCCGCCCTCAATGACGAAGCCCGTGGCAAATCGCCCCAGGAGATCATTCAGATCGCTCTCGCGCATGCCGACGGCCAGGCCATCGTCACCACGAACTTCCGTCCGTATGAGGCCGTGATTCTGCATCTCGCCACGGAGCAGGAGGCGGGCATTCCCATCCTGTGGGTCGATCACGGCACCAATCTCCCCGAAACCTACCGTTTCGCTGAAAAGAGCCGGGCGCGCCTCAACCTCAACATGAAGCCCTACCTGCCGCTTATGACCGCCGCTCACTGGCTGGCCCTGAATGGCGGCCAAGTGCCGATGCCGGATGAAGTCGAACGTGTCGAATCCTTCAGCCGCATCATGAAGCTGGAGCCATTCGAGCGCGGCATGCGCGAACTCGCTCCCAAAGTCTGGATCACCGCGTTGCGTCGCGAGCAGAACCCGCAACGCGCCGCCACGCTTCAGCCCTTCATGTGGGACGCAAAATTTGAATGCCTCAAGGTGAACCCCATCCTCGACTGGACCCCGGTCGAGATGGATGCCTACCTGCTCGAACACGATCTGCCGAACGAGCGCACCTACTACGATCCTGCCAAGGGCGACGAGAAACACGAATGCGGCCTGCACGCCAAGCTCGTCACCGACAAAGCGTAAGCGCCCATGGATCTGCCGCCCGACTTCCTGCTCTACATCGCCGCCGGCTTCGTCGCTCAATTGATCGACGGAGCGCTTGGCATGGCCTATGGCGTCAGCGCCTCGTCGCTGCTCATGGCCCTCGGTGTGCCGCCGGCGGCCACCAGTGCCACCGTGCATGCGGCCGAGTGCTTTACCACCGGCGCTTCCGCGATTTCGCATCACGCGTTTGGGAATGTGGACCGCTTTCTGTTTCGTCGGCTGCTTGTTCCAGCGGTTATTGGTGCCATCATCGGCGCTTACCTGCTCTCCTCCATCGGCGATGTGCTCAAACCCTGGGTTTCCGGCTACCTGATCATCATGGGAGCCGTGATCATCGCCAAAGCCTTCGTCCGCGTGCCGCCGCGCAATGTGACCACGCATCTGGCCCCACTCGGTTTCTTCGGCGCTCTCGTCGATGCCATGGGCGGCGGCGGTTGGGGTCCGATTGTCGCCTCCAATCTCATCGTGCGCGGCAACAACGTCCGCATCACCGTCGGCAGCGTGAACGCCGTCGAGTTTTTCGTCACACTGGCTGCCAGCATCACCTTCTTCCTCACCATCGGCCTCACGCATTGGAGCATCATCCTCGGTCTCGCCATCGGCGGCATGATCGCCGCGCCTTTCGGGGCCTGGGCCGCCAAACACATCCCGCACAAGCCGTTCATGATTCTCGTCGGCGTCCTCGTCGTCGCCCTCAGCACGCGTAATCTCCTCAAATTCCTCGCCGTCATCTGATCCGGCCCAATCATAAATCAAAAATCGTAAATCATAAATGTCTGCGATCACTCACCTCCAATTCCTCGAATCCGAGGCCATCTACATCCTGCGCGAAACCGCCGCGCAGTTCCAAAAGCCCGCGCTTCTTTTCTCCGGGGGCAAAGATTCCATCGTCATGGCCTGGCTGGCTCGCAAAGCCTTCTATCCGTCGAAGCTGCCCTTCCCGCTGCTCCACGTCGATACCGGCCACAACTTCCCCGAGGCCATGGAATACCGTGACTGGTTCGTGCAGGAAATTGGCGCCAACCTCACCGTCGGCCTCGTGCAGAAGTCCATCGATGAGGGCCGCGTGCAGGAAGAAAAGGGCCACACCGCCAGCCGCAACAAGCTGCAGACCGTCACGCTGCTCGACACCATCGAGGAGCATCAATACGACGCCTGCCTCGGCGGTGGTCGTCGCGATGAGGAAAAAGCCCGCGCGAAGGAACGCTTCTTCAGCCACCGCGACGAATTCGGTCAGTGGGACCCGAAGAACCAGCGCCCCGAGCTTTGGAACATCTTCAACGGTCGCAAACACTTCGGTGAGCACTTCCGCGTCTTCCCGCTCAGCAACTGGACCGAGATGGACATCTGGCAATACATCCGCCAGGAAAACATCCCGCTCCCCAGCCTCTACTTCAGCCACCAGCGCAAAATCATCGAGCGCCACGGCCAGCTTCTCGACGCCAGCACCGGCATCATCCCGTTGCTTGATGAAGAGAAGCCCAAGGTCAAAGAAATGACCATCCGCTTCCGCACCGTCGGCGACGCCACCTGCACCGGCGCCGTCGAATCCACCGCCAGCACCATCGACGAAATCGTCGCCGAAGTCGCCGCCGCCCGCCAGACCGAACGCGGCACCCGCGCCGACGACAAGCGCAGCGAAACCGCGATGGAGGACCGCAAGAAGGAAGGATACTTCTGATTTCAGCGAGAACCGCAGCACTCAACTTCAAACACTTTCCTCAGATCATGGACGTTCTCGTCAATCCCACCGAATCCTCTCTTCTTCGCTTCACGACAGCCGGTTCTGTCGATGATGGCAAAAGCACGCTCATCGGACGCCTGCTGTATGACTCGAAGTCCATCTTCGAAGATCAGCTTCTCGCGGTCGAAGAATCCTCCAAGCGTCGCGGCGACGCGCATGTGAATCTCGCGCTGCTCACCGACGGCCTGCGCGCCGAACGCGAACAGGGCATCACGATTGACGTGGCCTACCGCTACTTCGCCACGCCGAAGAGAAAATTCATCATCGCCGACACACCGGGGCACATCCAATACACGCGCAACATGGTAACCGGCGCATCGACCGCCGATCTGGCGATCATCCTCATCGACGCACGCCTCGGCGTGATCGAGCAGACGATGCGCCACACCTACCTCGCCAGCTTGTTGCGCATTGGACACATCGTTCTGGCCGTGAACAAGATGGACCTCGTCAATTTCGACCAAGCGGTCTATGACAAGATCGTCGGCGACTTCCAAGCCTTCGCCAAAGGCCTCGACAATCTCCCGCAGGTCACGCCGATCCCGATGAGCGCGCTCAATGGCGACAATGTGGTCGATAAATCCGAAAGCACGCCGTGGTACACCGGCCCTTCACTGCTGCAGCATCTCGAAACCGTCCAAGTGCATGCCGAAACCGCTGCTGATGAAGCGCGCTTCGCCGTGCAGTGGGTCATTCGCCCGATCTCTGACCGCAAGGACGCCAAGCTCGGCAATCTGCACGACTATCGCGGCTTTGCTGGCCGCATGGCCAGCGGCACCTTCCGCATGGGCGATGACGTGCTCGTGTATCCGTCCGCGATGAAGTCGAAGATCACCGGCATCCACACCTATGAAGGCCCGCAGCCCGAAACGACGCCGCAGCTCAGTTACAGCATCACCGTGGCCGATGAGATCGACACCAGCCGCGGCGGCATGATCGTCAAGGCGAGCGAGCCCACGCAGACCAGCCATGAGTTTGACGCCATGATCTGCTGGTTCTCCGACAAGAAGATCCTCAAGCCACGCGGTCGCTTCCATTTGCGCCACACCACCAATGACGTGCGCGCCATCGTCACCGACGTGCTCTACAAGGTGAACATCAGCACGCTCGAAAAAACCGTCGAGAGCAAGGAATTCCATCTCAACGACATCGGCTGCATCCGCATCCGTTGCTCGTCCCCGATCTTCTTCGACCCCTATTCCAAGAACCGCACCACCGGCAGCTTCGTGCTCGTTGATGAGCAGACCAACAACACCGTCGCCGCCGGCATGATCCAGCGCAGCGTGGGCGGGGACGACTTTGAAGATCCGGGCTCGGCGATCTAAAGCGCGAGAACCAGCCCATGGCCGCGTAATGGTTCGCGGCCATGATTTACGACGGCATCCTTCTCGGCTCCGGGCACAACGCCCTGGTGCTCGCCTGCTATGCGGCGCGCGCCGGCCTCAAGGTGGCCGTGGTGGAGAAAAATGACGTGGCCGGCGGCGGACTGACGACGGTGGAGCATCCACCCGGCTCCGGCTTCAGGCACAACACCCATTCGTTCTTCCATCGTGCGCTGACCTCGATGCCCTGGTATCGCGATCTGGAGCTGGAGCGTTATGGCGTGCGCTACATCGAGCCGGAGCTCAATGTGGCAATGCTTCTGCCGGAGAATCGCGTGCTGGAGTGGTGGAAGGACTTTGAAAAAACCTTCGCCTCATTCGCGGCGATCTCACCACGCGATGCGGACCGTCTGCGCGAGTGGACGGAGCGCTTCCGGCCCATTGTGGAGCAGATCCTCATTCCCGAGGCGCAGAACGCGCCGCTGCCGCCGGAGCAACGCCTGGCCAAGCTGCGGCAAAGCGAACTCGGACGCACGCTGCTGGAGGTGCAGGTGCTGTCACCCATCGAGTTTGTGATGCGCGAGTTCGAGCATCCGGCGGTGCGGGCGGGGCTGCTGTTCTTCAATGGCCTGCGTGAGGTCGATTTGCGACAGCAGGGCTTCGGGCACTCGATCCCCGCACTGATGGCGAGTCCGCGCAAAACGCAGATGTGCCTTGGCGGCTCGCGTCGTCTCGCGGAGGCGTTGTGCGCGGATTTGCGCGAGCATGGCGGCGAGATTTTCACGAACTGGCAGCCGCGCTCGATTCTGATGCGCAATGGCCGTGCGTGTGGCGTCGAATCAATGACCGGTGACCGCATTGAAGCCTCGCAGTTCGTCGCCAGTGGACTGAATCCCCAGCAGACCTTCCTCGATCTGATTCCAGCCGATGTCACGTCCGCGCATCTGCGGGAACGGGCCGCTGGATTCGAGTACAACCTGCTCGCGCCGCTGTTCGCGCTGAATCTGAACCTGCGCGAGCCGCCATGTTATGCAGCGGCAGAGCAGCATCCTGAATTGAACCAAGCGTTCATGATGATTCTCGGCTTGGATGACGTGGCGCAGTTTCACGACATCGTCGCCGCACATGAACGCGGTGAAATCCCGCGCACGGTGATGTGGGGAACGTGTCCGACGCAGTTTGATCCCTCGCAGGCACCGGCCGGCCGTCACACCGCCTTCATGTGGGAAAAGCTGCCCTACGCGCTGCATGGCGATGCGCGGAACTGGGACACGCACAAGGAACAGCATGGCCGCGAGATGCTGTCACTCTGGCAAACCTATGCACCGAACCTGCGCGATGCCGTTTTGAACTCCTTCACCCGCAGCACTCTCGACACCGAGCGCCTGCTGCCAAACATGATGCGTGGTGATCTGCTGGTCGGATCGTTCGCGAACGATCAAATCGGTTACCACCGCCCCTTCCCCGGTGCAGGAACTTACCGCACCGAAATCCCCGGCCTCTACCTCTGCGGCGGCTCCACGCATCCCGGCGGTAACGTCACCGGCCTCTGCGGCTTCAATGCGGCGAAGGTGGTGCTGGCAGATGCCGGGCTTTCACGAGGGTAGGGCGCTTGCTCCTGCAAGCGCCGCCACGGCGGGCTGAGGACAGCCCGCCCTACCCAATTTGATCCTACAGCTCCTTGATAACCTTCCCGTCCTTCGTGCGGCACGGCACGCGGAGGTGTTCGAGCCAGATGGGGATGAAGTCATTGAGGAGCAGCTTCCGGGCCTCGGTGAGGTCGTCGAAGACGGCACGCGCCCACGGCTGTTCACGCTCCTGGTAGTAGTACTCCCAGCGCTTGTCTTTGGCGATGAAGTAGGAGCCGTCGTGCGAGTCCACCTCGGTGCGCACATGCGGCAGATCTTCAGGCTGGAAGCCTTGCGCGGCGAGGCTGGCCACAATGTCGGCACGCGTGAGGGTGAAGAGGCGGTTCACGGCGTCCTGGCAGCGCTCGGTGTTGCCGGGCTCGTTGGTGTCCCGCCATTCGGACGGCAGGCCGAGGTGTTCGAGCGCCCAGGTGGCCACGTCGGTTTTGGATTGGAGGACGCGCATTTGTTCGGCGATGGAAAGCGGGATGGAGGTGCTCATACGGGCATGGTGGGGAAAGACTCAATGAAGCGTCACCATGTGTCCGCCGTTCGGCGGCCTGGGGCGGCTTGGATGAGAGGACGCAGTTTTTCGAGAAGCTTGAGGCCGACACCGCGCACGCGGGGGAGTTCCTCGACGGAGGCAAAGGGCCGCGCGGTGATGATGGCCCGGGCCAGCACCGGACCGATGCCGGGGAGGGAATCGAGCTGCTCCTGCGAGCCGAAGTTGATGTCGATGCGCTCAGGAGCTGCCAGATGATCGACCGGTCGGCGGTGTTGGACGGCGGATTCGTTGCACACGATGGCGATCACGACCGCAAAGACCAAAAAAGCCATCGCCCGCCACCACCACGGAACCTCGTGCGGAGGCACCTCTGCCAAGGTGTGGCGGCGGCTTTTGCGGGCTGAAGATTCCGACGGCATGACGCTATTCGAGCACAAGCTGCGGAATCGCGCCAGTTTTCACGCAACCTCGTTAAGCGCATTCTTTCATCCTAAGAGCCTGTCCGTTAGATAACCATAGCTGATGTCATCGACGCCTTCGGCCACGACCGCGTTTTCTTTGGTGGCGACTGGCCCGTCTGCCTGCTCGGCAGCCCCGTGCGCGGCTGGGTAGATCCGCTGAAGCAGATCGTGTCATCGCGTCCCGTCAGCGAGCAGCGGAAGCTGTGGTCGGGGAATGCGATCCGGTTTTATGATTTGAAAGTCTGAGCGGTGGGAGTGGCGGGCCGGGGATTGTGAATCGTTCATTTAGGAGGAAGCCCCAGGATTGGAACAACCCGGTTCATCCGGGAAGTTGGTGCGGAGATCAGGTGCCAGTGAGTATGTCTTTTGACTCATGGAGCGCGTAGATGCGCAGGTGGAGGAAGTCGATGTCGCGGTAGCCATAGGCCATGCGGGTGAG
>Ga0209573_1006085_pt1 | contig 10329 bp, 2 predicted proteins | sample TNRBio252014_DNA_FD_185870 | JGI IMG/M metagenome (GOLD analysis project Ga0209573, IMG submission 185870) | Wastewater treatment Type I Accumulibacter community from EBPR Bioreactor in Madison, WI, USA - TNR Reactor_6/25/2014_ DNA (SPAdes)... | ecosystem: Engineered > Bioreactor > EBPR >...
CTGGGCAAATTCATCGCCTTCCAGGCCGCCGTGGCGCTGCTGCGAGAGCGCGGCATGTCTAACATCGTGCGGGAGACCTACAGCGCCTGCAAAGCCGAGATGCGGAAGCCCAAGGAGGAGATGCGGAATGCCGTGAAGGCCATCTACGCCCCCTTCACCGACGACGAGATCTCCGCCAAGATCGCCCAGATGATCAGCCCCGAGGAAACGCCCTGGCATGGCTCCGTTGAGGTCATTTACCAGACCATCCCCGGCCTCCACCAGGCTCTCGGTGCCGAATACGGCGACTGGTACTTCAGCGGCGACTACCCCACCCCCGGCGGCTACTCCGTGGCAAACCAGTCCTTCATCCTCTACTGCGAGGCCAAGGACGGCCGTGCCCACGAGGCGTTGCTTTGATTGCCTGCCAAAGAAACAGGCGAGAAGTGGCGCTGCATCAGGGTAGCGGTTTGACACGCACATTGCGGAACTGGACCGGGCCTCCTCCTGGTTCCCCGTTCTCTTCCAGGCCGATGTAGCCTGACAAGCCCTTGCTCCCGTTGAAATTCATCACGAGCTTCCCGTTGAGCTTCACCACATAGAGCTGGCCGGTGACGGTGACCTCCAGCTCGTTCCAATCGTTTGCTTTCAATCCGTCTGAACGGACGGGCTGAACGCCCCAAATGGAACCGGTGAACCGTCCCCGGTCCCCGCCGGAATGAACGATGCCCACCTCGTAGCGATTGGCGACGGTACGGTCGATGTCGTTCCGAAGATCGGGGATGCGCAGCCAGAGTCCGGAATTAAACAGCGGACTCACCCCCTTGAACTCGGCTTTCAAGATGAAGTCGGCAAAAGTGCGCTTCGAGTAGATCGCCACGCCCCATTTGGACGGCGAGCTCAGGGTGCTGACGCCGTTTTTGATTTCCATCTTCCCTGGACCCACCTGCACCCAGTCACCCGGTTGATCGAAATCAAGCAGTGGAATGAAACCTGCCTCGGCTGGATCAGCCGTGCTGATAGCGGGTGCTCCAGTCGCAGGCTGAGAAGTGGGCGGCAAATCAGCAAGCTGCCGTGCTTGCTGCTGACTCGCCTGTGAGAGCGCACCCAGCGGGACAGGCGTAACCTTCCCCGCAATGTCGAGCAGGACGTTGCCGCCCTCCATGCGGACAAACTTTGCCTGAAGCGTGCGGCCCTTGGTGTCGATCCAAGTGGTGGCGGAAGCGTCGTGCATGGGTGCTGTGGTCGCAGGCGATGCGGAGTCCCACTCGACGATGAAGCCAATATTGGCCTGTGACTGGCTGAAATGCGTGCTGCTGTCGTTCCAGCCGACGGCTCCGTCTTTAAAGCTGTAGAGATTCAGCATGAAGGGATGGCCCACCTGACCACCGCCACCCCGCATGCCGTTCGGCTCCCCAGGAAACCAGCCAAGGGCAGTGAAAGGCTCGCCTGTGACCCACTTCCAGCCCAGGCCCGCCATTTCCTCCATGGCACCGAGCCAGATGTTGCGGTTCGGCGTCGTCAGCAGTTTGCGGTAGGTGAGGAGCAGCCATTCGTTCTCCTCCTTGCTGGTGAGGGTGGCCAGATGTCCGCCCATGCTTTCCGCCTTCGCTTTGGCCTCTTTCCAAGTCAAGGCACCAGGGACGAACTGGTAGCGATGGCCGTTGAAGGTTTCGACGAACGAGGCTGGAGTGGCGGAAGGAGCTGGGGTGTTAACAGCAGGGGCGTCAGGCATGGGATCGAGCGAACGGAATTTGACCTCCTTGAACCAAACCACACCCTCCAGCGGCGGGCTATTTTGGAGCGAGATAGTTCCTGAGCCGAGCTTTAGGCCAGGACTTCCTGCGGGAGGTTCCCAGTTTTCCGGCTGAGTCCAATCGACTGCCAACCCCCATTCATTTTCTTCCGGCTTCTTGAGCCAAGTCTGAATACGTTTCCCGACGACACGCGTTTTCAACTGAAACCATTCCCCATCAGTAATACTGCTGTCGGGTTTAGCTCCAAAGCGATACAAACTACCGGACTTTGACGGTTTAGTGTCATTCCATACATCCACTTCAAGACCATTCGCTATGTTGGTTCCGTCATTTGCTGGGCTTGAGTGAATATTGACTCCGGAGTTGCCTTTGTTTTCTGTCTTGGCCGTGCAGATCAGCTCAAAGTCTGTCCACTGCGGTCTCAAACTGCCTGAACCTCGGTAAGATATATGACCAGACTCAAGTCTGCTTCTGCTGCCACGGATGCGTATAGACCCGTCCTGCACGTCGGCAGGAAAATTGGAAGGATGCAGTTCCCAGCCGGTCAGGTCTTTGCCGTTGAACAGCGAAGTCCATCCAGGCTCGGATGGAGTGCCGGTGGAAACACTCGCGGTTGCTGGCAGGTTCTTCAGCAGAACCTGCGGTGCGGTGATCTCTTCCGAAGTCTTTGGCACGCTGCTGGTGGTGGCGATTACGTTTTGTGGCGGCCTTGGAGCTTCTGAAGTCGCGGAGACATCGCGGCTCGGGGCGAGGTCCAGATTGTTCCTGGGCAGAATCATCCACGCCGCACCTCCCAGCACGCCTAATGTCAGCGTTGTCATCCACAACCATGCCAGACTGCCGCGTTTCGTCTGCGTTGGGATACTGGGCGCAGCCGCAGGACGTATCACCGGCTTGCCTCCTGGGCGTTGAGGTCTTGCACCCGTGGGCAGGGCGGCGGCTTTCGCGTCGGCAGCAGACGCCGCAGGCTCCACCTTCATCACCGGCTGCGTGAGGATGCTGTCCAACTCGGCGCGCATGTCGCGGATGTTTTGGTAGCGGACCTCACGATCCTCCATCAGCGCTTTCCGAACGATGGCGTCGTAGCGGGGGTCCAGGCCCGGCACGAGGAGCGAGGGCAGCTTGAACATGCCCTGCGGCAGCTTGCCGGTGAGCATTTGGTAAAGCATGACGCCCACCGCGTAGATGTCCGCGCGGTGGTCCACGCTGGTGCCCAGCATGAGCGCCTCGGGTGCCATGTAGTGCATTGTCCCCATCGCCATGCCGCTCTGCGTCAGGCCCAGCGTCTGCCCGCCCACGCTCACCTTTGCCAAACCGAAGTCCGCCACCTTCACCGCGCCGTCATAGCCCACCATGATGTTCGCAGGCTTGATGTCGCGGTGGATGATGCCGCGCTCATGCGCGTAGGACAGCGCGTCGCAAACATGCGCCGTAATCGCCATCGCGTGCTCCGTGTGCAGCCGACCCGATTTGGCGATCATCCGCGCCACGTCGGTGCCATCCACATACTCCATGACGATGTAGAGCAGGCCGCCTTCATGCTGCCCAAACTCATACACTGCGACAACCGCCGGGTGATTCAGCTTGCCCATCGCCCGCGCTTCGTTCTTGAAGCGCTCGGTGAACCCCATGTCGCTCTCCTCAAGCTGCGCGGAGAGGATTTTGATGGCCACCGGACGGTCCAGCGCCGTCTGGCGTCCCATGTACACCGCGCCCATGCCACCACGCCCCAGCATCTTCACAATCTCATACTGCGGCAGGATGGCGTGCAGTTCCTCCGCCGTCGGCGGCACCCAAGGGCCTGTAGAAGGCTTGCTGCCGCCGGTATCGAGTAGAGCGCGGCCCAGGCCGCTGAGATTGGGGTCGTTTGGGGAAGAGGAGGGTTCGGTGCTCATGGGTGGCTGACCAGAAATAATGAGTTTGCGAGGTAGGGTTACAGCGTCGTCTGTTTTTTTTGGGTCTGAGCAGGTGAGGCCGTTCGTTATTGCTGCTCCAAGCGATGCTCGACCGCCGAATCTGGCACATACTGGCCGCGAATGCTCCATTTGCCGTTTTTGCGTTCAAACTGGTTCAACAAGGTCAGGCAACGGTGCCGGGAGTCCATCAGCATCAGGAATCCATGGGCCATCTTCCAGCTCGTGATGTTCATAGGGGACTGCTGCACGACAGTGCCGTCCTTGAGCAGGCGCAGCACACCGTTCGGTCCGGTATGCCCGTTGGCCTTGAAGGAGAAATCAAAACTCAGATCAGCCAGTTCATCCGCGTCAGGCGGGTCTGCGGCAGGCCGGTATTCAGTATGGGTCATTTCCAGCGTGAACCTGGGAAAGTTTTCTCTGACTCCATATCCTGAGCGCTGCGTCGGTGTGCCGTTTTTGAGGTCGATGTGGTAGATGCAGCCGTTCGGCCACGAAACGCGCAACTCATCGCCCGCAATCTGCCAGCGGCCGTCGATGTCCAAGCCCTTTCCTAGCCACGCAAATCCAGCGCTGCCATCAGCAAAAAAAGCCAACGGATGGAAAGGCAAGTCCTTGCCGTCATTGCGCTGCCACCAAAGACCCAGCAGCGAGCCTTCGAGGGTCTTGGTGGTGCTTTTTGACTCAGCAGCCTGAAGTGCCGACTGGAGATCACGGGCGATCTGCTGACTGGCGGCGGAGAGAGTGCTCAGCGCCACAGGCTGAACTTTGCCCGCGATTTCCAGCATCACGATACCACCTTCGATGCGAACAAACTTCGCCTCAAGGCTGCGGCTCTTCGCATCGACCCAAATCGTGGAACTTGCCGCAACCGGCGCAACTGAGATGGAGGTGGCAGAGGTGGGGGCTTGTGAGTAGTCCTCGATGACCACACGAAAGCCGTCGCAGGAGAACTTCGTGCTCGGATTGCGGTATCCACGCCAGGAAGCTGCGAAATATTTTCTCTTGTAGTCGCTGTAATGGCCGCCGCGTATCACACGCCCTTCCTTGCTTTCACTCCTCCAGTCTTCGCAGAACTCCCACAGGTTTCCGGCCAGATCGTAGATGCCCAGGCGATTGGACGCAAAGCTCATCACGGGTGATGTCGTGGCAAAACCGTCTTTGTAGCCGGTGAGGTGGGGCTTTTGAAACACGTCAAAGTTGGATTCGTCGGCCAAGTTGACCGCTCCTGGTGGTGGCGGCCATTCTTTGCCCCAGGGGTAGATGTCTGTGTTCCTTTTTTCGAGTTCCGCCGGAGTGGCGTGCTCGTCTTCGAGATCGGCGATGCCCACGGCGATGCTCCATTCACGGTCGGTGGGTAGGCGGTATTTGCGCCCTTCTTTTTTCGAAAGCCACTCACAGAAGGCCTTGGCTCCATTCCAGGAGATTGTCGTGACAGGGTGCGTGCCTTCCTGCGGCAAAGGCACACCGTTTTGGTGGGTGCTTCGCCACTGATCGTCCAGCCCCGGCGTCTCAGTGGAAAATTTTTCATAGTCCATCCGGCGGGTTTCGTGAATGCACATCACGATGCGGGTGCCGGGGAGAGGAACAAACTTCATGCCGAGCGTGTTGGTGAAAACAGGCTGGGGAATCGCGGTGGGAAGCGTGGATGGGGGAGATGAAACCGCCGCAGTGGGCAGGCTGGCAGGTTTTGAGGCAGGAGGCTGAGGAGTAGGCGGTGCCGCCAGCACTACACGGAAGCCGCTGCTGTAGTGACGAATACCGGAAGGTGCGTGAATCCGGTACGATGACAGTAGAGAGCCGGGAGCGTGGTCGAGCCACGAACCACCCCGAAGCACGCGGTCTTTTTGCGCAGCATCATACCAGTCTTCACACCATTCCCGCACATTGCCGCCCATATCGTAGAGGCCGAATTGATTCGGCTTGAAGCTCATTACCGGTGCTGTGCTTGGGAAGCCATCGTCATAGTCTTCGAGGTATTGCGTTTTATCGCGTGGTGCCTTGGCTTTGCGGCTCGCATCACTGTAGTTTTCTGAATTATCTTTGTTTTGTGGTGGGAAGTTACCGCCCCACGGGAACCTCGTACTTTGTTTACCGCTCAGCATGGCTGGCCTAGTGCCTATGGGCCGCTGCTCCACATCACCCAGACCGACTGCAACGCTCCATTCCTCATCGGTGGGCAGGCGGTAGGTTTTGCCTTCTTTCTTGCTGAGCCACGCGCAGAATTTTTGCGAGTCCTCCCAGTTCACGTTCATAATGGGATGCTGCTCTTTCTTGTCGGTGGGCGTGTAGCCGTCCGCACTCTGATCTTTCCAGGCATTGTCCACGCCGGGGGCGTCGGCGGCATAGATTGCGTAGTCTTGATAACGGACTTCGTGGATGCCGAACAGCACGGCGGTGCCCGGTAATGGGACAAACTTCATGCCGAGGGTGTTGGTGTAGCCGTCTTTGAGAGCGAGGGGTGCTGGATTCACAGGCGCTGGCGTGCCCAGCATCGCGAGCGGCTCCGGTGCCGCCTTTTGTTTGAGCCACCAAGCACCAACTGCCAGCGCGGCGGCCAGTATTGCCCACATGAACATGCCATTGGAGGATGGTTGTGGCCTTGGCGCTGCCACTTGCCGCTGCGGGGGGCGATACGGCTGGCCTGCGGGGCGCTGCGGCCGGGCCTGAGTGGGCAGCGCGGCGGGAGCGTGGGAGGCGTCTGCCTCCACCTTCAGCACTGGCTGGGTCTGGATGCCGTCGAGATCACGCCGCATCTGGCCCACGCTTTGGTAGCGCGCCTCACGATCTTCCATGATCGCCTTGGCGATGACGCCGTCGTAGCGCGGATCGAGGCCAGGAATTTGCAAAGAGGGCAATTTGAACATGCCATGCGGCACCTTGCCTGTGAGCATCTGGTAGAGCATGACGCCCACCGCATAAATGTCCGCCCGGTGGTCCACCGCGCTGCCGAGCATGAGCGCTTCCGGGGCCATGTAATGCAAGGTGCCCATCGCCATGCCGCTCTGCGTCAACCCCATGGTCTCGCCACTTTTGCCATGCACCTTCGCGAGGCCGAAATCGGCCACCTTCACGCTGCCATCGTAGCCGACCATGATGTTCGCCGGTTTGATGTCGCGGTGAATGATGCCGCGCTCGTGCGCATAGGCCAAAGCGTCACAAACGTGCGCGGTGATCGCCATGGCGTGCTCCGTGTGCAGCCTGCCGCTGGCGGTGATCATGCGGGCCACGTCGGTGCCATCGACATACTCCATCACAATGTATAGCAAACCACCCGCCGTCTCACCAAAGGCATACACCGAGACGATGCCGGGATGATTGAGCTTTCCCATTGCCCTCGCCTCGTTTTTGAACCGCTCGGCGAAGCTGGCATCCGCCTCATCGAGCGTGTTGGAGAGAATCTTGATGGCAACGGGGCGCTCCAGGGAGATTTGGCGGCCCATGTAAACCGCCCCCATGCCGCCGCGACCGAGCATCTTTACGATCTCGTATTCGGGGAGCAGTTTGCCAAGATCTTCAGCGGTGGGCGGCACCCAGGGGCCGGAGGAAGGCTTGGAGCCGCCGGTTTCGAGCAGGGCGCGGCCCAGGCCACTCAGATTGGGTTCGTGTTCGGAAGTGCGCATGAAGATCAGGGGATGAGTTCAAAGTCGAGTTCCGCCGTGGTGAAGATGTTCTCGGCATGCATGGGACTCAGTTCGACATGCAGACGATATTTACCCGGTGGGAAGCCTTGGGTTATAATGGGTTGTTTGATCAAGAGTTCTTGATCAGGCAGTAACACCGATTCGCCAGCACGTTGAGTCTCCTGGCCTCCTCCGGCAGCATACCAATCCCCTTTCCGTGCGGCTTGATACGCCGGGATGTCTTTTTTCCTACCGAGACGTTCGATCCAGAGCTGACGGCTAACTCCCCGCACGCCTGCACTTTCAGAAAAAGGCAGAGCGACAGGCGATGCTGAGACATTTTTGATCGCAGCAGAGAATACCAGCTTCATCCCCGCAGTGAACGGCGGCACACCAACGCTCAACTTCACCAGGGAGAGATCTTTGTCGAGGATGACAGGACGAGGCTCGTCTGGCTTCTGCGGCGCTGGCATCGAGGCCGCATGAAGAGCCGTGGCGATTTTCTGACTTTCATCGGACAGGGTGGCGAACGGCGCAGAGGTCTGCTTGCCAGCGATGTCGAGCACCACATTGCTACCTTCGACACGAACAAACTTGGCACTCACAGCACGACCTTTGACATCGACCCAGACGCCGGTTGAGGCACCCGAAACCGCAGTCGGCGTATGGCGCTGGACTGCCGTCTGGGGCGCGGGCTTGGCGGCAGGGACATGTGAGTTATCTTCGATCACTACACGGAAACCGGTGCTTATCCCTCTGCCCTGGGGCAACCATTGATCGCGGTATGAAGAAAGCAGCTGGTCTTTTTCACAGTAGCGCCAAGAACCACCACGCGAAACGCCATCGGTGCTGGTTGGATTCCAAGGGTCACTGCACCATTCCCAGATGTTTCCCCCGAGATCGTAGATACCCAGCTCATTGGGCGAAAAACTCATGACAGGTGATGTGTAGGCATAGCCGTCGAGAAAGTCTTGGATAAACGGAATATCGGGGAGTTCGGAAGCGAAGGTTTGGTCCGCGTAGTTGCCCGATTTCTTGGAAGGCGGCCAGACTCTACCCCACGGGTAACGCCGATTGATTTTTCCGCTCAATTGCTCGGGAGTATCAACTGACTCGTCTTCTCCAATGCCGACCGCAAAACTCCACTCCCGGTCCGTGGGCAGGCGGTAGGTGCGTCCATCTTTTTTCGATAGCCATTCGCAGAAGTCCAGCGCATCAAACCGACTCACACAAAAAACGGGATGCTCGGGTTTCTCCTCATCGGGAATCGGGTAGCCGTGGTGGCTAAGCCATGTTTCGTCAACGCCAGGGTTGGAGCTTGCATAGGCGGCGTAGTCCTTTCGGCGGGTTTCATGAATGCAGAACAGCACGTCAGTTCCCGGCACCGGCACAAACTTCATGCCGAGGCTGTTTACGAGGGGTTTGTCCTTGGTGGCCAGTGCCGGGCTGACCGCCAATTCAGTGGCTTTTCCAGACGCTTTCACCTGCCACTCTCGCGCCTTCTGCAGGCTGGCCGCTGAGAGGGTGCTCAGTGGCACTGGCGTGACTTTCCCGGCAACGTCGAGCAGCACATTCGCACCTTCGACGCGAACAAACTTCGCATTGACCGCACGACCTTTCACATCGACCCAGACGTCGGTTACGGTAACCGAGGGGGCCGTCGGCGCAACCATTCCCATCGAGGGTGCGGCAGGCTGCGGGAGAGATGAATTTGATGTGGTTGCCGTTTTCCCCAGCTCCAACACACAGCGGAAGCCAGTCAGTTCGTAACGCGTTGTAGCCTCAATCTCGGCGCGGTCTGATGAAGCCAACCAGTTCGCAGACCAATCTTTGAAACTGCCACCACGTCGGAGACGATTCGTTTTGCCCCAGCCGGCCAGATCATTGCAGAGTTCTTGCACGTTCCCGGCCATATCATAGAGGCCGACGGCATTCGGTTTAAAGCTCATCACGGGAGCCGTGGTGGCAAACCCATCTGAATAGCCATTCAATATACGTTTTTGCGGATAGGCCTTGGCATGGGCAGTATCAGCGAAGTTCCCCACCCCCGCGGGTGGCGGCCATGCGGTGCCCCAAGGATAGACGTGTTTCGTGTTCAAGCTATTTACACTGGCAGTGTCTCGGTCAGGAGGCTCGATGTCACCGAGGCCGGTGGCGACGCTCCACTCCCGGTCGGTTGGCAGTCGGTATTTCCGGCGCTCTTTTGTGCTCAGCCAGTCACAGAACGCCTTGGCCTCCTCCCATGAAATCAGAGACACCGGATGGTCCTCACCTACGGCCAAAGGCACGTTCTCGAAGACGGGATTTTGCCACTGTGTGTCCACACCAGGCACCGCATTGGAATACGCGGCGTAGTCCTGCCGCCGGGTCTCGTGAATGCAGAACTGCACCTCGGTCCCAGGCACATTGATGAACTTCATGCCAAGGCTGTTGGTAAAAGTGGCGGCTGGTGGCTCGGTGGTCATGGCAACTGAAGCTGTCGAAGCAGTCGGAGACATACCTTTTCGATAAATGAGGGGAAAACTGCCACCAATGGGTGGGATGCCTTTGCCCGTGAGCTCCGTGACCGCATCGGCGGTGCTGACGGTGATCTCATGGAGATGGCCGTTGTCCCAGTTGATGCCGAGTTTCTTGCCGCTGAGGTTCCAGCGCCCCTCGACGGTCTTGCCGCTGGCGGTCATCGCGGCGGTGTAGTCGGAACGCAGTTCCATGCTGAGCGCCGGAGTTGGCGGCGTGCCATAGCTCTGCGTCCAGGTGCCTATGAGCCAGGCATACGCATTCTTGCCGGGGGCCGTGCCAGGCTGGGCCGGAACGATGAGTGCCGCTGCGACAGGAGGCACTGGGGCGGGTACACTTTGAGTGTCAGTAGCTGCTGCGTTTGTAGGAGCGTTGGCAGCAGTCGCGGTTTCTTGCGGCACTGCCGGAGGAGCGGTCTGCTTTTCACGATCCAACAGCATCCAGGCAACGGCAGCGCCAAGCACCAGCACGACCACCCAATACATCAGCGACCCACGCTTCTCAGTGTGTACGACCGCCCGAGACTGTGGCGGACGGTTC
>Ga0209573_1006086_pt1 | contig 10327 bp, 5 predicted proteins | sample TNRBio252014_DNA_FD_185870 | JGI IMG/M metagenome (GOLD analysis project Ga0209573, IMG submission 185870) | Wastewater treatment Type I Accumulibacter community from EBPR Bioreactor in Madison, WI, USA - TNR Reactor_6/25/2014_ DNA (SPAdes)... | ecosystem: Engineered > Bioreactor > EBPR >...
AACTCGACTACCAAGGCTTATGTGAAGCGCAGTGTGCCTCTGACCAGCTACATTGGGCAGACCATCCGCATTCAATTTAAATCCACAGTCGATAGTTCGATAAACACCATCTTCCGCATCGACGACGTTGCCCTCGTCACCACTCAAGCTCTCCCAAATCTTACCCCTTATCAGCCGAGTGGGTGGTCGAACAAGATTGTGATCTCAAAGAGCACCGGCACGAACGCGGATGATGGAACAATCACTTCCAATGACAATGTTTATGTGGACTGGGCCTACATCAACAACGGCCAAGCACAGACGCAATTCGACCCATCGGCGAGCCTTTACCTTGATGGCAATCTGTTCGAGACATCTTACGCTAACTCGAAACTCCAGCCGAGCAGCTACAACTCGCGCACGGACATCTCTCTCGGCAAATTGTCCGCTGGCAACCACACGCTGGAATTGATCGTCGATCAGCCCGGCGTGATCACTGAGTCCGATGAAAGCAATTCGGACAATCGCTTCCTGCGCCAATTCACAATCGCTAGTCCCCCGCCACCTACCGTTACTCGGCTGCTCGCCACTAATAACGTTGATGATGTGGTTCCTGCCGTTGACGGGCAGCAAACGATCAATGTTTACGGCACCAATTTTACATACGGCGGATCATTCAATGTGCGCCTGCTTTGGACGGGGGATTTTAGGGATTTGCCATCCAACCAAATCACTCAAATCTCAGCGGCTCATTTTCAGATAACTGTGAACACAGGATCGAATCCTGATTCTTGGAAAATCATCGTCACCAACTCGACTGGGCAGGTTTCCGCAGATCACAACTTCACGGCATTGCCACATCCTGTAGGTTTCACCTTGCAACAGCCGACGTTCTCTGATCCCGCTGGAGTTCCCACAGTGAGCCTAGCTTGGAGCGAATCCTCCTATGCCGAGGGGTATGATATGCTTCGTGACAATGTGATCATTGCCTCAAATCTGGCCTCGACCTCCCGCACATTCTCTGACAGCGCTAATCTCTCTCGCTCGCAATCCTACATCTACAAGATCAACGCCAAGAATCGTGTTGGTGCCACGCTGAGCAACGCTGGGAACATCACAATTCCAGCGGCGAATTCTCCGATCGTCACCCTCACCGCTCCTGCCTCTGGTTCCTCCTGGGCTGTTGGCACACCCATCGGGATTTCGTGGACGCTGACTGGCGTCACCTCTGGGGTCACTGGCATCAAAGTTTCGATCTTGAACAACGGCGTTTCGGTTTATTCGACGAACCTTCCCAAGACTGCCACGACCTACAACTGGCCCGTTCCTTCGGGGTTTGTGACCTCCACGGCGGCGGTTCGCGTGGAGGCATTGGGCAGCGCGACGCACGCCGACGAGCGGGCAATCATCACCACCTCAGCATCACCCTCCACCCTGCTTGCAAGGATCACGTCGATGAATGGCAGTCCCGTTCCAGGCACGCTGCCGGTGAATAAGGCTTTCCAGTTCTCCGCTTCCCAATCCTCGGGGCCGATCACCAGTTACCAATGGTATTTCTCGGATGGCACAACTTCCAACCTGGAAAACCCATTTCACACTTTTAAAAGCAGCCAGGAAGGCCACGGAGCTGCCTCGCTCATTCTGAACTCGCAACAAAGCACCTTGGTCATTGTTGTTTTTGCTCTTTCCGGCGGCGGTGTGGATGCCAAACAAGGCAAGCAGGGTGATCCGGTGAACACAGCTACGGGCAGCTTCATTTACAATCTCGACCTCATGCCTGTGGCCGGGAGAGGACTGCCCTTCCTGTTTCAGGCATATTACAGCTCTCAGGCTTATCGTCCTGCTGGAGAGGCCATGCTGGAAAGCCCACCTGGCTCGCTGGGCTATGGCTGGACTCACACCTTCGAGTCTCATGTCATATCTGGCATTGAGGATGGTGTCGGCTATGCGCTGGTGTCGTTCGGCGATGGTCACGCCGAGAAATTCACGCTTGATCCTGTGACTGGATGGGAAGCAGAGCCGGGGAACTACAATCAGCTCACCGAGGCAGCAGATGGACGTTTCTCGCTTACCACACGTTCACTCTTGCGTCACGATTTCGATCCTTCAGGCCGCTTGGATGGCATCACGGATCGGAACGGCAATACCTTGGATGTCGTGTGGGAGGGCGTCCCAGGTGACTCGAACAGCAAGCGCATCCAGAAAGTGGTTCTTCCTGGCGGCCCGGTCAATGGAAGCGCCAAGCATGAGATTCTGTTCCACTACCGCCCGGCAACCCCGACATCCCTTTGGAAAATCGAAGACCCCATGCAGGAGAATTGTGAATTCACCCAGGATGCCAAGGGCGACCTAGTGAGCTACGCCAATGAACTCGGACACTCGACCATCTACACTTATGACGCTGACCTGCACCAAATGAAAAGCGGCACAGACGCCGAGAACCATCGCTTTGTGTATTTGTTCTACAATGCCGACCGTCGCGTTGATAAGCAGGAAGACGCCAGCGGAAATGTCACCCTGTTCAGCTATGACTTCCCAGCAGTCGGCAATCGCGTCACCACAGTGACCCGTCTTGCTGATCCAGCGTTTGCCGCTAACGACGCTCGAAATGAAGTCGTCGAGGATGTGCATGATCAGAGGCTCCATCTGGTCGAGAGACGCGTTCGAATCGAAAATCCAAATGTCGGCGATCCGTTTATCTGGTTGGCCGAGCAATTGGGATATGACCCGGTGACAGGCGATTTGATTTCCAAGATCAATCGCCGGGGCTTCGAAACGACCTACCAGTATCAAAACGGCAATTTGATTCAGGTGAAGACTCCCGACTTGGGAATTACCACCTTCGAATACACCGACTCCAATCATCCGACTCTGCCCACCCTCATCACCTATCCAGACGCACGGGTGAAAGAGCGGCGTGAATATGATGCCGCAGGCAATCTAACGGCAGCGACCATGCCCTACGATCCAGCACAGCCGACCAAATATCGCCGGACGACGATTCGGGATGCCTTCGGCCAAGTCACATCCACTTTGGATGCCAATGGTGTCACTCAGTCGTTCCAACCAGATGAATGGGGTCGCAACACCCAGCACATTGACGGCGATCTAAAGACCCATGTCAGCGAGTATGATGCCAATGGCCGCAAGACAGCCAGCATCGACCCGCGCAGCAATCGAGTCGATTTGGTATTCGATGAGGTGGGTAATCTCATTCGCACCAGCCGCGCTGATCCCGACGATCCGGCCAATCCTATCATCACGCAGGCCGCCTATGACAATACGGGGCTGCCGACCAAATCCACAGACCCGCTCGATCACTCCATCTACTCCGTGCGCGACGAGCAGGGGCGAGTTGTCAGGGAGGAAAACCACGAGAGGCATCCGCTTATCCATCGCTTTGATGTCTTTGGGCGCGAAGTGGAGACAGAGAATGCCAAGGGCGGCATCACGCGCCGCACCTTCAACTTCGCGGGCTATCTGATGTCTGAGTCCAGCCCGGCTCCATCAACCAATGTCATCACCTACAAGCGTGATGCGAATGGCAATGCCACGGAGATCACCGATGGCGACGGCGTGCGCACCACCATCGAGTATGACTCAATGGATCGCGCCATCGCGACCAAGCGGTGGAAGACCGCCACCGAGTTCGATCAAACACGCACCTCTTACAACTTCCTGGGGCAGAAGGAGTGGGACGAGGATGCGGGCGACTCGAACGGCGTAAAACGGAAGACCTACTATCACTACAACCTTGCAGGCGACCACATCCGCACGGTTTCCAAATCAGGCAACGAGTTCAACTTCGATTATGATAACGAAGGCCACCTCAAATCTGCCACCCACACGTCCTCGACCGGAAGTGCCACACGCTACCAGGAATACAACGGGCGCTACCAGTTGAAGAAGCGCATCGACGAGAATACACACTCGGAAGAGTTCTTCTATGACGATGCGGGCAATCTATCCCGCCATGTCCAGGAGAGCACCAGCGCCACGCCGCTTGAGACGACCTTCGTGCATGACTCGTTGAATCGCCTCACCCGCATCAATCCGCCGACCGGCCCGCCGATCACCTTCATTTACGACAAAGCCAGCCGCCGGATCGAGATGAACGATCCCACCGGCACGACCAAGTGGACATACTCCACGTTGGATCAGGTGGCCTCGATTGAGATGCCGAACGGCCTCACGCTCACCTTTGCTTATGATCCGCTCGGGGCCACGCAAACGATCACTTATCCGGGCAATCGCCCCGCCACCTATGTCACGGATGCCGCAGGCCGCTTCCAGTCTGTCACAGATTGGGCAAGCCGCACCATCAGCCAGACTTACACCACGGGTGATCGTCCGTTGAAGCTTCAGTTCCCGAATGGTGTTCACACCGATCTAGCACACGATCCGCTCGGCAGGCTCAATGTCGTCATTCACAGGAAAGGCACTGACCCCGCGCTTCGCCATCTCAGCTATGGCTTCAATGCTCTCGGCAAGATTGACACCTTCCCTGATGTGCAGCTCACCGAGCCAGAAAGCACCTATCCTTGCACCTATGGCAAAGCGAACGAGCTACTCACCATCGCAGGTTCCCCCGTCACCCATGACGGTAGGGGCAATCTCAAGACAGCCAGGCTGAGTCCTGCGTCTCCTGCCACGGACACACTCACCTGGGATTATGCTAATCGCCTCACCAGCGGCAGCATCGGTGGAGCATCGTTCACGAACACTTTCAACGGTCTCGGCCACCGCACTGCCACCACTCGCAGCGGTGTCACCACAGGCTTCCTGCATGATGACCGTCATGCCATGCCACGCATCATGGCGGAGACAGATGCCGCAGGCACACCAACGGCCTTCAGTCTTTATGCGGGCGATACGCTTCTCGCCCGCATCTTGCCGGATGGCTCCGCTCTGTGGTATCATCCAGACCGACAGGGGAACGTCGTTCTCCTCACGGATGGCAGTGGTTCGACTGCCGCCGATTATCAATATGATCCCTTCGGGGTTCCCGTTTCGGCTTCCGGCTCTTTCGCAGCTACAAATCGCTTCCGTTATCTCGGTGGCCTTGGTGTCTGGGACAACGGCGACGGCACCCTCCACGCCCGCGCTCGCTCCTACCATCCGCGCCTTGGCCGCTTTCTGTCCAACGATCCTCTGTTCGGCAGTATCCAGGATGGGCAGTCGCTCAATCGGTATGTGTATGCCCTCGGTGATCCGTTTGGATTCAGTGATCCGAGTGGATTCAAACCAGTCAGCGAGCCATTCTATCACTGGACGCAGGCGCAATGGGTAGATGATGCCATCATTCTTGCACAGTTCTGGCAGGAGGTTTCGATCAATGGCGGTAAAGCCATTGCAGCGGAAATTGCATTAAACTATGCCACAGCAGGGACAGTTAGGCTGTATCAGGCATACAAGTTAGCAAAAACAGCCAAACTGCTCGCTCCATACATTTCAAAAGCGGATGAAGTTCTGCCTACCGTGGATCGTATCCAGCAAGTGGCCAAAAAAGGTTTTGAATACGCCGTTGAGAACCCGCGAGTGTCTGAATTGAATCGAATGCAACTTGGTAAGGATGCTGAAATCCAAGCGACACGTTGGATGCGACGCTGGGCCGAACGGAACGGAGTTGAGCTGGGTGCAGGGGGGCTTGAGTTCCAAGTGCGCGGCGCGAATTCTATTCCCGATGTGGTATATGAGCCTGCAAAGCAGATATTCGACTTCAAGCTGACTCCAAAGGCTGTCAAACCAAGCCAACACTCGAACTTCCAAGCCGACTTTCCAGGCTACAATATAAAATATATCTTTGGGCAATGAATGCTGAAATCTTTTACATCCAAACTGAAGATCAAATGTCCGTTATATCTGCGATCAAAGAACGTCTAAGCGCAGAGGCCATTAGCGACGGCACGCAGCTCTCCTCGCCGTTGCCCTCTTCTTATGATGCACTTTTGAGAACCGATCCAAAACGTAAAGTGTTAGTGTCACCCGTGCAGCAAGGCTGGGTTACTGTATTAGAATCCAGAGAGGTTGTGGACTTTGAACTCGCTAGACGTTTATCTGAGCAGTTTAAAACCAAGGTGATAATCATTCAGCTCGCAGAATGTGCTGGCGGAAGAGGTGTGGTAACATTGAAAGACGGCGCAGTCGTGTCTTCCGATTACAGCGAAGATGACGATGACCCATTGGGAAGCATCCAGAGCGTCATGACTCAAAACGGAATTTTGGAACCGCTTTGGATGTTCCGCGAAGCGATTCAATTACGAGATCAAGGATGGCGTGCCTTGACTCGCTAAGGCTCAGAACCATCTGATTTATGACAGAATTTAGACATCCAAGTGATCAACAACTTGCTGCTGCGTGACAACCAAGCCAATCATCCTCTACCTCGCCCTCCAATGGCTCCTCGCGCTCACCGCGAGCGCAGCCACGCCGACGTATGATGCGGAAGGACGACTGGTGCGCGTGACCTACGCCGATGGTTCGACCATCGACTACCCACGAGACAGCAACGGCAGCCAACTCGACCGCATCGTCACCCGCCCGGTCGAACTCACCCTCACCGTCGATCCTCCAGGCAGCGGCACCGTCACCGGAGCAGGCCGCTTTCCTCGCAATACAACCTCAGCGCTCACCGCCACAGCCGGGGGCGCTTTTGTGTTCGTTGCATGGAAGCGGCCAGATGGAACGATCCTCTCGGACAATCCAAGCTACGCTCATCTGATAGCCAGCACCGAAACGCTTGTTGCAACTTTTGCCACCTTGTCGCCTCCCTTAATCTCGGAGCATCCTGCGGGTGGTTTGCACAGCCACGGGAGTTCAATCAATCTGAGCGTCTTGGCGACGGGCTTGGGGCAGCTCTCCTATCGGTGGAAGCTCAACGGACTGGTGCTGCCTCCTGCCACCCCGAGCATGTCGATCCCGAATGCCTCATTCCTGAATGCAGGAACTTATATCGTTGAGGTGACCAATGCCGGAGGGACGACTGTGAGCAGCGAGGCACTTGTCACCATTCCGCTGGATTCCTTTGGGACTTGGCAGAGCAAGGTTTTCACCCAGGCTGAACTGACGGACAATAACCCCTTGGTCATCGGCCCAAGCGGAACATCGAGCAGTGATGGAATCGCCAACCTGCTCCACTACGCACTCGGGAACCGAGGACACAATAAGCTGCCTCAAGATTCCTTCGCCGTGGGGCAAGACGCCGTGTTCCGATACAATCGCCTGATTGGCAGCGGCGGCCTGAGCTACCAAGTGGAGTTCTCCCGTGATCTTCTCACTTGGGAAGGTTTTGCGGGTAATCTTGAGCCTTTTGGAAGTGTCACCCCCAATCCTGATGGAGTGACCGAAAGAGTCGGCGTCCGTTTGAATCAGCCGCTCCGCAACGAACTGTCGAAGGCGTTTTTCAGGCTCAAAATTCAGCAAGGAAGTGAAGTGTTTCTCAATGCCAGCGCCTTCAATTATTTCGACGATGCAGATCCAGGTCTCGGCTATCCAAATGTGGTTTGGTCGCTGGTGCCAATCCCTGGGCGGTTTGAAGATACTGCCAGCGGGCTGCTATTCAAAGCCAGCCGCCCGCGTGGTGGCGGCACGGTCTTAACCAAGTCACTCCACGTTCTAGCTGGACGAACAGTTGAGTTCCTCTGGGATGGTAGTGGCGGCGGTTCATTCATGCAGCCAGTTTGCGGCTTTACTCCGAACCAGTGGCATTCCGAATGGAATCTGGACAATAGTTTTATCGTCTGCGATTTCGGAAATGTCTGGAATTCATGGCTCGCTTCACCTGGAGTGATTTACAAGACCTCGGTGATTTTCACTCCAACATCCGCCACGCTGATAACGATCAATAGCGTTACGGGACAGGAACATGACCGGAAAACCCGCACTGGAGATTTCACTTTACCATTACGCCCTTTTTTCCGGGGTGGAGATACTCAAAATTACAACGGCGCATTCCTTCGACTGCGCTCCTTGATCATCAGATCTGATTGATCCATGTCCTCGCTGTGATGCGGCTAAAATGCCACGTCACACACTCTGGCGGCAGTCAACTCCCGCCAATTTAGACTGCCTGATACCATGAACTGCGGAGGTGTTTGCATTCTGCAAACGTCCCACAAACACCAACGCACAGTTCATTATCTTATGGCAAAACCCTTCATCGACTTCGCGGCGGTCAAAGCCGCTGTGTCGTTTCAACAGGTGCTTGAGCATTACGGCTTCACCGCCGGAATGAAAAGCACTCGCAACGGCGACGGCCTCGACGGCCCTTGTCCTATTCACCCAGAAGCCTCCGGGAAAGACACCTTCAAGGTGACGCTCTCGAAGAACTGCTGGTTCTGTCATCTCTCCACATGCAAATGCGGAGGCAATCATCTCGACTTCGTCGCAAAGATGGAGAATTGCGATGCACACGAGGCCGCGTTGAAGCTGGATCAGTGGTTCAACCTCGGACTCGCTGGCAAATCGGACACACCTCCGCCGCGTCAGCAGCAAAGCTCGGCAGCATCAAACACTCGTCCATGGTCTGGTTCACCACCCGCTCATGGAAACAGCACACAACCCTCACGGATTGTGGAGACACCTGAGCCAGCGGAGGAACCTGGCGACAATCCACCTCTCAGCTTCAAGCTGGAGAACCTGAAAACGGATCACGCGTATCTGACTGAGAGAGGGCTCACCCCGGCAACGGTGGCGGAGTTTGGTCTCGGTTTTTGCGCCAAGGGCACCATGTCCGGGCGCATCGTCATCCCGATTCATAACAAGGATGGCGAACTCGTGGGATACGCCGGACGCTGGCCTGGGCAACCGCCCGAGGATCGACCGAAATACAAGCTGCCGAACGGCTTCCGAAAAAGCACCGAGGTTTTCAATCTCGACCGCGCTTCCAAGGAGGAAAAGGGGCTGCCGTTGATCGTCGTGGAAGGCTTCTTTGATGTCATCAAGCTCTGGCAGCTTGGTTTTCACCGGGCTGTTTCCATCATGGGGAGTTCTCTCTCCGTGGCGCAGGAAGCCGCCCTCGTGGAGGCTTCTGAAGGCAGGGCGGGCATCATCCTGATGTTCGATGAGGACGAAGCTGGACGCATGGGCCGTGAAAAGGCCCTCGTAAAGCTGGCGAAGCGGTTGTTTGTCCGGGTCGTGCCCCTTCCTCAAGAAGGAGCACAGCCTGATCACCTGACCGAGAACGAGCTTCACGCTCTGCTGGACTGAGAACCCATGACTGAAGACCATCACCATGTTCATTCTCTACCCGCAGGCCGCCCGGTTTTCACTGGGCCAGCTCTTTGCCACCCCCGGTGTTCTCGCCGAGGTGTCTGCTACGGACATCTCATCCGCCCTCGCCCGTCATGCGATGGCCGACTGGGGCGAACTTACGCAGGAGGACATCGTCGAGAACAATCGCGCCTTGGAGGAAGGCAGCAGGCTTTTCTCAGCCTACCGCTCCACCTCCCGAGTGAAGTTCTGGATCATCACGGAATGGGATCGTTCCGTCACCACGGTGCTTCTCCCTTCGGAATACTGAGCGGGAACCGAAACCGCAGGCGACCATCTCTTCGCATGACAAAACAACCCCGCCCGGAGTCAAACCGGGCGGGGCTTTTCATCGTATCAGCCTTACATCATGCTCTCTTCCGTTTGAGTCTTGATGATCGTTTTCGTCGGCAACAACGCCACTTGTTGGCCTTCGTAATGAACTTCATCGCCTACTTCAATTTTATGCCTGCCCTGTAGCCTACGCCGTTCGGAATAAAGTCCCACCTTGACCATCTCATGTTGTCGGCGAGTCTTGCCGCCTCTTCTCCAATGAAACGCTTCTGGCAAATCCTCGCACTTCTGCTGCTGGCCTTGATGGTTCCGGCTTCGATGTGCTGTTATGGGGCGGATACGAATAGGCCGGATACGAGCGCGGGTCAGGCCTGCTGCTCGTGTGCGGAGCATGGGCCACATGAGGGTGACGACCATGACGCTCCCGTCTCCTGCCCGAGCGATACGATTTCCCACAGTCAGGTTCCGGCGCCGGTCACGATGCCGGAGATGCAGATGGTGGAGCTGGCGGAGTTGATTCAGGCGATGATCCGTCTTCAAGACGAACTCGCCACCGCCACGGAGTCTTCCGGGCTGCCGATGACCACCGCGCCGCCGGAGTTGCGAGCAACGTGGCATTTCACGCAACGCACGGCACTGCCCGTGCGTGCGCCTTCGATCCAGGCTTAAAGTTCCGTGCGTTGGTCCGCCCATGTTGGCGGTGACATCCACGCAGGAGCTTCCCACCGCGACCGCTCGCAGAGCGGCATCGTGGCTTTGCCGTGCCTCCGTCGAAACTCCAAACCCATCTCATCATGCGCTCATT
>Ga0209573_1006087_pt1 | contig 10327 bp, 9 predicted proteins | sample TNRBio252014_DNA_FD_185870 | JGI IMG/M metagenome (GOLD analysis project Ga0209573, IMG submission 185870) | Wastewater treatment Type I Accumulibacter community from EBPR Bioreactor in Madison, WI, USA - TNR Reactor_6/25/2014_ DNA (SPAdes)... | ecosystem: Engineered > Bioreactor > EBPR >...
GACCGGCCAGAGCGGCAGGTTATCCTAGGGCTGGCCAAAGTCCACGATGTAGTAGTAGCCCCAGCGGCTCAGCGCCACGCCAACGCCTGCTTCGGTGTAGTTGCGGCCCATGATGTTCTCGTAGTGGGCGCCGCCTGGGCCTTCCCAGTACCACATGTTAAAGGCGCTCTGGGCGTTGATGGCGTTGGCCCAGTTTTCGCTGGTCCAAGACGGATAGTAGCCGACCCGCGCCAGCCGGGTGCGCAGGCGGGCGCCGTCGGTGCCCACATGGCTGCCCCAGCCGCGCTGGGCGCAGTCATTGGCGTGAGCCTGAGCTGCGGCTGCCAGTTGATCGGACCAGGTCAAAGCCGCCAGGCCGCTGGCCGTGCGCTTTTCGTTCATCTGGTTGAAGATCAACTGAGCGCCTTCGGAGATACCTGAGGGCGGCGCTAGCGCAACCGCCGGCGCGGCGTCAGCAGCTACCACTTCAGCCGTCACGACCGAGTCAGAGACTGTGATGACGCCATTGGCTTCGGGCAGCGCTGCAGCTTCCTCCTGCGGCGCTGCCGCAGCTGGCTCAACAGGCGTTTCGACGGCGGGCGCGGGCGTGGCTGCCGGAAGGGGTGTTGGCGCGACTGTAGGTGTCGGCGTGGCTATCGGCGTGGGTGTGGGGGTAGGCGCACGCTTGATCTCAGCCGGCGCTGCGGGTATCCACAGTTTATCGCCAGGGTAGAGCCAGTAGGGCGCCTCCAGCTTGTTGGCCTCTACGATCACCTCCATGCTTAAACCGTGCGACACGGCCAGAAGCCAGACGTCGTCGCCCGGCTGCACCGTGTACAGGTAGCCGAAGCCGAGGATAGCGCTAGAGGTTGGGGGATCATCCAGCCTGTCGAAGGCTGGCGGCTGCTCTTTACCGTTGGAGCCGGCAGGGCCGGCGCCGTGGGCAATGGTGGGAAATAGAAGGGTGGTGAGCAGCACGAAGGGAAGCAGTCGATTGAGGTCGAGTATTCTCTTGTGCATGCGGGCGAATATAACACAGTTTATGCCGATGGTCAAAACCTGGCGCGCCGGCGCGCGCGGCCGCGGAGGGGCCTGCTAGGGCTCAGCAAACACGTTGCGCGACCAATAATCCAGGTCGAGCCCCTCCGGCAGCGGCCAGCCCTGCTCCACCAACCAGACGGCGTGCAGCAGCACCAAACGTAGCTGCTCTTGCCAATCCATTTCGGTAGCTTGTTCGCTGGCCAGCATCCTGACCCAGTCGCAGTCGGCGACGTTAAAGAAGGTATCGACGGTGCGGCGGATCGTGCTGCTTGACGCGGCGTTCTGCGCCAAGGCCAGCAGCATGAAGCGGTCGCTGGCAGCGACTTCGGGATGCTTCAGGAGGATGTAGCTGTTGGTCTGGCTAAGTTTGGCTGTCATGATGCGAATCGCGGCATCAGGGGCCAGCAGATCAATCCCTTGCAGGTAGGGCGCCCACAGGAGGACTTCTCCTTTGCGCAACTGGGCGATGCCAACGCTGATGTTGTCGTCCACCAGCTCGCGCCAGACCTCTTCCAGCACGTCTGTGCCGAAGGGGCGATCCTTGAAGTCACTGCCCTGGTGCGCGATGGATGCGGCTACCAGCAGCTGAAGGTCATCAGGCGCCCAGCGTTTGATCTCCTGCGCATGCAGGAGCACCTCTCGGCGGCCCTGGATCGGCGATACCGGTCCCAGGCCGCTGAGGGAGCTGATACCCCACTGCCAGAGGTTATAGGTGAACCCCCAGGTCTCGACATCTTCTTTAACGAGCTCAGCATCGGCCAGCATGCGCTCGGAGGGTCCTGTGGTGGCTGTAGAGATCAAACGGGGTGGACCGGCGCGGTTCCTGACGACCGTCCATTCGCCCCACTGCAAGAACCCTGTCTGGTCTTGGGCTTGAAGCGGTCCAGGGAAAGCTGCCAACACGGCCGTTGCTAGCAGCATAATCAACGCCGGCCGCAGCCCGCGAGCTGTTTTGATCATTGCTGTGCGGTTGGCTCCAAAGAGCCGGGGCTGGCCAGGGGTTAGGGACGTGCCAGCGGACAAAGCGCAATCCCCTGGTCGCCGCTGGTCTACTTCAAGATGTAATAGGTGCCGCGTTTCAGGCCGACCTTGATGACGACGCCGCGATCGGACAGGTCGACCATATCCAGCCGCAGGGTCTCAGCCGTGACATCGGGGCACAATTCCTGGTAGTCGCGGCTAGTGATGCGTCCATGTTCTTTGATGTACTGGATCGCGCGCAGTTGCCGTTCGTTCATGCTGCTCTGCCAGCCGGGCATGCCGGGCAGCGGATCGCGCTCACGCACGTTCTTGAGCAGGACGGTGAAGCTGTGCGGCGTGGCGCTGAAGCTGGGCTGTGGATGGCCCGCCTTCACCATGGCCTCGATCATCTTGTCGATGCCCAGCCCCAGCTCCTCGATGTAGTTCCAGTGATAGAGTCCGTTGACCAGGCGCGGATTACGGCTGAAGTGTTCCTCGACGATGTTGTCGATGGTGATGTAGCCTGGCAGGCCGCCGGGGCTATGCACCTCCAGCCGGTCGTCGAACATGCGGATCTCGATGCGCCGGCCGTTCAACCGGTAGTCGCGGTGGCAGACCGCGTTGACCAGCGCCTCGCGCACGGCGATCTGCGGATACTCCGCGCGCTCCTCGCGCCGCAGCCCCGTTACCACCGCTTCCACCCGCATCTCGTGCAGCAGAATCTTCCAGGTCTGCTCGATCACCTGGGCCAGCGGGCCGGTGATCTCATCGCGACGGGTATAGCCGGGCAGCCCGCCAGGCCCGCGCAGCTCAGAGCCGCTGAAACGCACGAAGGTCAACCCAGCCTGGGGCAGGAAGAACTGCGGCTCCAGGCCAAACAGCAGCATACCGGCCACCGTAGGCTTGCCCTCGCCCGTTAGCGCCCCGATCTGGCGCAGCAGGCGATCCTGCGGCAGCTTGATCTGGCGGCCCTGCTTCTCCTCGCGCTGGGCGATGTAGTCGCGAATCATGTCCGGGTCCAGATCGTTCGGCTCCGCCCCGGCAACCTCCTGCATCTCGAAGTCGCCCGAGGACTTGCCCGAGGCCAGTTGGCGGACCTGTTCGCCGCCCAGCGGCCGGTTCTCGCTGCCGCTGCGAATCAGCACCCGGCCATCGGCCAGCGCGTGCAGCTCGCTGGAGCGGGGCACGTGGATGGCAGCCGCGACTCCGCCGGCGGTTTCGACCTGCTCCCACTCGGTGCGGATGGGCGGGCGGCACTCCAGCAGCGCGGCCCGCAACGCCTCCTCCATTTCCTCGCCGAACAGCCCCTCAGCCGGTGCGCCCGTCTCGTCGATGCCCAACAAGATCGTGCCGCCGTCGGCGTTGGCAAAGGCAACGAGGCTTTCCGCCAACCGGGCGGAATCGGGGGCTGGCATGTATTCGGTGTTGGGGCCGGAGCCGGGTTTGAGGTGTGATCTGAAAGACATAATCGTTGATTGTAGACGGAATCGCTGGTTGCTACTTAGCTCTGACTGTGCTAGAATAGGCCATGACTAATTCTTGGTATCAAGAGGTGAGCTAGTGACAGTTGCTTCGTTTCCTGCTATCGCGGCGTCCTTCAATTTGAGTGAAAGTGAGTTGTATCGCCAGGCGCTGGCAAGTTTTCTGCGTGAAAGGAAACGGCAGCTTTTGCAGGCCCGGCTGGAAATCCTTGCTCGCTACGGAGCACAGTCGGTCGCGAACTTGCAGTCTATGATTGCGGAAGGCTCCGTCGTTGAGCATCCAGCCTGGGAGGATCTGATCGTCGCTGAGAACCTGACCGCTAGCCTGGAGGAATTGGATGCCCATCTTGCGTCTTTACGAAAACCTGCAAGCGATCGCGCTCGCTGAGTTTGCCGATGTCGTCGATTACGCAAGAGTAATGACGTTACCAACGGGCGATCCTCTCAAGCTTCGACTGGATGTAGTCGATGGTTCACTGATCGACGTATTCCTCTCTGCAAGCGGCAAATACTCCTATCACTGGGAACGTCGCCTCACATCAGCAGGCGACCTATATCGCCACGACAATGCGCCGCATGACAAGTGGCGCTTTGTGCGCACTTATCCCAAGCACTTTCATGACGGCAGCGAAGATAACGTGAGGGAGAGCCATATCAGTGAGGTTCCTGAAAAGGCGCTCAGGGAGTTCTTATCCTTCGTGCGCGCCACACTTCTGGCACTGTCGTGAAAACTCATCCATTCTCCTCGGTCTCTGCCTTACTTGCTTCAGTGAACCGGATCCTTGCGCAGGCTGATACGCTGTCGCCGTCGCCCAGGTTGACCATCTTGACGCCGCGCGTCGATCGGCTCATCTGGCTGATGTCGGAGACGCGCATGCGAATAATGATGCCTCCGCTGGTGATCAACGATATCTGATCCTCAGGGTGGACAACCCGGCCGGTGATCAGCGGGCCAGTTTCGTCCAGGCGGTGGATGTCCACGGTCTGTACGCCCTGGGTGTAGCGGCTGCGGGCGGGATACTGCGTCAGCGGGGTGCGCTTGCCCCAGCCCTTGGCCGTCACCACCAGCAGGTCGTGTTCGGGGTCTACCACGTCGAAGCCGGTCACCCGGTCGCCCTCGCGCAGCCGAATCGCCCAGACGCCGGCCGCCGTACGGCCCATCGGCCGTACCTCGTTTTCGTGGAAGCGCAGGGCAAATCCGTCCGCGGTCACGATCACCATCTCCTCGTCGCCATTGGTCACCCGCGCCCAGCTCAGCTCGTCGCCGGGGTCCAGGTTCATGGCGATGATGCCCGACGGGCGCACGCTGGCAAACTCGCTTAACTCCAGCCGTTTGATGCGTCCCTGGATGGTCAGCAAACTGATGTAGCGCGCGGCGGCGAAGTTCTCCACCAGCACCAGGGCCGTCACGGTCTCGCGCGGCCCCAGGTTGAGTACGTTGACCAGCGGCATACCCTTGCCCGTGCGCAGGGCTTCGGGCAGGTTCCAGACCCGGTCGGAGTACACCCGTCCCTGGTTGGTGAAGAAGAGCGCGTGGTCGTGGGCATGGGCGAAGTGCAGGTGGGCGATCTCGTCCTCGTCGCGCGTGGTCATGCCCAACACGCCGCGGCCGCCGCGGCCCTGGGCGCGAAAGTGTTTGGCGTCAGTGCGCTTGACATAGCTGTTCTGCGTGATGGTGATCAGCACCGGCGTGTTGGGGGTCAGATCCTCCTCGCGCAGCTCAGTCACGCCTTCCAGCGAGATGTGGGTGCGGCGCGCGTCGGCGAATTTCTCGCGCAGCGCCAGCATGTCTTCTTTGATCAAGCCCAGGACTTTCTCTGGATTGGCCAGCAGGTCCTCCAGCCAGTTGATCTGGGCCATGACCTGGGCATACTCTTCCTCGATCTTGGCCTGCTCCAGGGCGGCCAGGCGGCGCAGTTGCAGGTCCAGGATGGCCTGGGCCTGGCGCTCGCTCAGCCCGAAGCGGCTCATCAAGGCATCGCGCGCGGCCTCGGCGCTGTCCGAGCTGCGAATGGTCGCAATCACCTCGTCCAGGAACTGCAGGGCGATACGCAGCCCCTCCAGGATGTGGGCCCGTTCGCGTGCCTTGCGCAGCTCGAATTGGCTGCGCAGCGTGATCACTTCCTGGCGGTGCTCGATGTAGATCACCAGCGCGCGCTTGAGCGACAGCAGCCGCGGCTCGCCGTTGATCAGCGCCAGCAGGTTGATGGCGAACGTGGACTGTAGCGGGGTGTACTTGAAGAGCCGGTTGAGGGTCTTCTTGGGCGTCGTGCCGCGTTTTAACTCGATCACGATGCGCATACCTTTGCGGTCCGATTCGTCGCGCAGGTCGCTGATTTCGTCCAGCTTGCCCTCGCGCGCCAGCTCGGCGATGCGCTCGATCAGGGTCGTCTTATTGAGCTGATAGGGGATCTCGCTGACGATGATCTGGAAGCGGTTGCGCGCCTCCTCGATGCTGGCTACGGCCCGCATCTGGATGTGGCCGCGCCCGGTGGCGTAGGCCGAACGGATGCCGTCCAGCCCCATGATCACGCCGCCGGTGGGGAAATCCGGCCCCGGCACGAACTGCATCAGCTCATCGACATCGACCGCCTCCAGCCGCTCCCAATTGTCGATGGTATAAACGATCGCGTCGGCTACCTCGCCCAGGTTGTGGGGTGGAATATTGGTGGCCATGCCCACGGCGATGCCTGCGGCGCCGTTTACCAGCAGGTTGGGCAGGATGGCCGGCAGCACCGTCGGCTCCTGCAGGCTGCCATCGAAGTTGTCGGACCAGGTAACGGTGTCCTTGTCGATGTCCTGCAAGAGCGTTTCGGCGATGCGGGCCAGCTTAGCCTCGGTGTAGCGCATGGCTGCCGGGCTGTCGCCGTCCACCGAGCCGAAGTTGCCCTGGCCGTCCACCAGTGGATAGCGCAGGCTGAAGTCCTGCGCCATGCGCGCCATCGCGTCGTAGACCGCGCTGTCGCCGTGGGGATGGTACTTGCCCAGCACCTCGCCCACGATGCGGGCCGACTTGCGGTAGGGCGTGCCTGGCCGCAAGCCCATGTCATGCATGGCATAGAGGATGCGGCGCTGCACCGGCTTCAGGCCGTCGCGCGCATCGGGCAGCGCACGCGAGACGATGACGCTCATGGCGTAATCCAGGTATGCCTCGCGCATCTCCTGTTCGATGTTAATCGAGTGTACCATGCCGGCGTTGCTGCCGGGCGCCTCGCTACTTTCGTCTGCTAACTCCAGCATTTCGGGATCGGTCATCTTGGGGTAATAACTCCGCGGGAAGGGTCACAGGTCATCGTTCAGACGCCCCGCTTTGGCCTGTTTGCTGCGGACGCAGCCCAGAGTGGGGGTGCCGGCGCCTGGGACTGAGGGAATTCAGGCAAGCTGCATTATAGCGCAGTTTGGCCGATTCTCATATTTCGCGCAGCCTTGCCACTGTGGGTATAATCCATTCAGATCATAGGCGGCCGAACCGGTTTGTGCGCAGACGCCGAACCCGCCCCTCGCTGGGGCCGGGCTTGTGACTGAGCCGCTGGCGCTCATTGACGATGTGTCGCCTGTGGAGTATAATTCGCTACACACGAAACAGCATGACTCACAAGTTTTGTCCGCAGTTCACACGGGAGGTTACGCGATGGCCGTAGCTCTGAAACCCATGATCGAGATCAAGCCGCCCGGCAAGCCGCTGCTGACGCTGGCCGACTTCGACGCGCTGCCCGAAGGTCCACCCGACTACGAGTTCGAGGGAGGGAGGTTGATCGACATGCCCCGACCACATCCACGCCACCAGAAGATCATTTTGCGGCTTGGCGCCGTGCTCGACGGTCACGTTAGCGGAGCAGTACTTGGCGCCGCCTGGCCCGAAATCGACGTCCAACTGTCTCGCCGCCGAGTCTACGTGCCCGACCTGGTGTTTTTGTCGCGCGATCACTCAGGGCGTTACTCGCCCGAACGCGGCCGGGTCATCGGCGCGCCTGACCTGGTGGTGGAGATCGTCTCGCCGGCCAGCGCCAGCCGCGACCGCGTCGCCAAGTTCAATGCCTATCGGGAGGCTGGCGTGCCCTGGTACTGGCTGATCGATAGCCAGTCGCTGGCCATCGAAGAGTATCGCCTGATGCCAGAAGGCTACCTGGCGGTGGCGCGCGTGGCCGCGGGCGAGGTTTTCCGGCCGCAGTTGTTCCCGGAGCTGGAGGTCAACCTGGCCGAGCTGATGGGCGAGGCCGTGAGCGTTGAGGTGGAGCCGCAGGAGAGCGGCGAGTCTGCCGTATGATCCCTACGCTGGCTGTCACCCGCTATATCACGCCGCTGCGCGAGGGCGGCTCGTTGCCGGCCGTCGTCCAGGCCAGCGACGGCCAGCTCTACGTCATGAAGTTTACCGGCGCTGGCCAGGGAGCCCGCGCGCTGGTGGCGGAGTTGATCGCGGGTGAGATCGCTCGCTCTTTGGGACTGGCTGTGCCGTCGTTGGTTTTGCTCGATCTGGCCCCCACGTTTGGCCGCACCGAGGGCGACCCGGAGATCCTGGCGCTGCTGCAGGCCAGCGCCGGCCTGAATCTGGGCATGGCCTTTTTGCCCATGGCCTTTGCCTTCAGCCCGCTGCTGGAGCCGGCGCCGGACAGCCGGCTGGCCTCGGCCATCGTCTGGTTCGACGCGCTGATCAGCAACGTCGACCGCACGGCGCGCAACACCAACATGCTGTTGTGGCGCGACCGGCTGTGGTTGATCGACCACGGCGCCGCGCTGTTCTTTCACCACGCGGCTGACTGGCTGAGCAGCTATCCGGCGCGCAGCCGCAGCCCGTTTCCCCAGGTTAAGGACCACGTGTTGCTGCGCTGGGCCGGGGAGTTAGAGGCGACTGATGCGGCGCTGCGCAACCGGCTCAGCCCGTGGACCTTCGAGCAGGCTGTAGCCCTGGTGCCTGACGTGTGGCTCAACGGCCGCGGCAGCGAGGCATCGGCCGCTGCGCAGCGCGCTGTTTACACGGCCTACCTCAACCAGCGCTGGGAAGCGTCGCAGGTCTTCGTGCAGGAGGCGCTCCGTGCCCGCGATGCACTCCTTTGATTACGTCGTGCTGCGCTTGACGCCCCATGTCGAGCGTGAGGAGTTCGTCAACGTGGGGATCATTCTGTTCTGCCGCGGCTTGCGTTTCTTGAATTGCCGTCTCCATTTGGACGAGGCCCGGCTGGCCGCGTTGGCGCCTGGATTCGACAGCGCAGCGGCCCGTGCCCAGTTGGACCTGACGCCGCTGATCTGTGCGGGCGGGCCGCCGGCCGGCCCGATCGGCCAGTTCCACCAGGCCGAGCGCTTCCGCTGGCTGGCCGCCCCTCGCAGCACCGTGTTGCAGGTTTCCCCCGTTCACTGCGGCCTCTGTTCTGACCCCGAGGCTGCGTTAAGCGACCTTTTCCATCGCTTGGTGATGCCTCCAGCGCCGGGGACGTTCGCGTGGACCTGAGTGTTTTTGGGCGCGGCCTGGCGCTGGGCTTCGCCATCGCTGCGCCCGTCGGGCCGATCGGTGTGCTGGTCATCCGCCGCACCCTGGCCGAGGGACGGCTGGCGGGCTTAGTCTCGGGCTTGGGCGCGGCCACGGCCGACGGCATCTACGGCTTCATCGCGGCCTTTGGCCTGACCTTCATCGCCACGCTTTTGATTAGCCAGCAGAATTGGATCAGACTGCTGGGCGGCCTGTTTCTGCTGTACCTGGGCGTCAAGACGTTGCGGGCGCCGGTGGCCGAGCGGCCGGCGGGTTTTGATGTGGCGAAGGCGGGTTTCGATATGCCGCAGACGGCTACTCAACCTACGGCTAGTCAACCCACGGGTTTCGATACGCCGCAGACGGCTACTCAACCCACGGCTGCACAACCTGCGAAAGACCGGCTGCTGGGCAACTATGGCTCCACCTTCGCGCTGACCCTGACCAACCCGATGACTATTCTGTCGTTTGCGGCGGTGTTCGCTGGGCTGGGCGTGGGCGCAGCCAGCGGCGACTACGTTTCGGCGGCCGTCTTGGTGCTGGGGGTGTTTTTGGGCTCGGCGCTGTGGTGGTTGGCCTTGAGCACCGTCGTCAGTTTGTTGCGCAGCCGCGTCAGCCCGCGCGGGCTGCTCTGGGTCAACCGCATCTCGGGCTTGATCATCTTGGGCTTTGGCCTGGCTGCACTGGCCAGCCTGCGTTCGCTCTTAGGGTGAGCGCCGCACGGAGAATCTGACATGGATAGCACCCAACTGCTCACGTACTACGATCGGGAAGAACGCATCAATGCACAGCCCGACGACATGCGGCGTGAGGAAACACGCTATGTCATTCGCCATGTGCCGCTGGCCCCGAAGACCGGCTTCCGCAACGGCTTCATCAGCTACTCGCGCCTGGACCAGGACACCGTCGAGCCGGCCATCGACGAGCAGATCCGCTTCTTCGACTCCTTGGGTGTGAGCTTCGAGTGGAAGGCCTACAGCCACGACACGCCGCCCGACTTGCGTGAACGCCTGGCCGCGCGCGGCTTCGAGGTCGATGATGCCGAAGCAATCATGGCCCTGGTGCTGGATGAGGCGCCGCCGCAGTTGCTGGCGCCCGTGGCCCACGACGTGCGCTTGTTGGATGACCCTGACCAACTGGACGACTACATGGCGGTGCAGCGACAGGTGTGGCAGAAGAACCTTGCTGGCCAGGCAGGCCATCTGCGGGATAGCATGATCATGCATCCTGAGTTGACTGCCGTCTACGTTGCCTATGACCAAGGCGAGCCGGTGGCTTCGGCCCGACTCTACCACGACGGCCGCAGCTCTTTCGCCAGCCTGTGGGGCGGATCGACGCTGGCATCCCATCGCAAACGGGGCTTCTATAGCGCGCTGCTGGCCGTGCGCGTCCAGGAGGCGAT
>Ga0209573_1006088_pt1 | contig 10324 bp, 11 predicted proteins | sample TNRBio252014_DNA_FD_185870 | JGI IMG/M metagenome (GOLD analysis project Ga0209573, IMG submission 185870) | Wastewater treatment Type I Accumulibacter community from EBPR Bioreactor in Madison, WI, USA - TNR Reactor_6/25/2014_ DNA (SPAdes)... | ecosystem: Engineered > Bioreactor > EBPR >...
CATCAGCACGCTATCCATTTGGTGCGCAACTTCCTGGCATTCCTGCCAGTTCTGATTGAGCTCAAAAGCCATGGCTGACAACGCATTACCTTTCAGCGGCATGGGGGCGCCATTGAGTTCGACATTGAAGCGCGAAAGCTCGTGGACCACCAAGGGATTGTTTAAGCGCGTCAGAAACGCTTGGTTGATTGGTGATGGAAAATAATTATGGTCGACCAGCCAGGACTCGAGTTCATAGCCGCCGATTTCACCAATCGCAGAAAAAATACCGTGCGAGAGTTGTTCTTCTAATAATGCAATTTCCCGGGATAAGCGACACCGATATTCACTGAAAACTTGATCATCGAATTGCGTCTGGTTGATTTCCTGCCCCATCGCAATTGCTCGAACCCATCATGCAGGCTCGCTGGCAGCGATGCCCTTGTGGAAGGTGACGTAAACGTAAACCGGAGCTTGCAGGTCACTTAAATGTTTAGCGATCAGGGGGGTGACTTCATCCCAGCTTAATCCGCCGACCCCGGTCGCGAGACGAGGCAATGCGAGGCTGTGAAATTTTTCCGTGTCCATTAACCGGCGCAATTCCCGCAAAGCGTGATTTACATGCTCGACCGTTGCTTTTCCCGGTTTGGAGGCGTGATCAGGTGCGGCATCCTGCGTAAACAAATTGATGATACGTGCTCCTTCAGCACCGCCCCATACCCAAGCGCTTCCCGCTTTCGGGTGGGTGGTTTGGCAGAAATGCCGGAAATCCTTATACATCGCCGGCCATTGTTCCCGCAAACTTAATGCCAAGCCGGAGGAAAACGGATCATTGGGTGCAACGCCGTGCGCTATGACCTGCGCCTTGGAAAGAAGAATGTCGCCGCTAACGTGATGGATCATTTGATTTTAAGTATCGGTTGAAAAAAACTTGTGGAACGCTATTGACTGTACAGAAAGATACAGAAAGCGTCAATCGAAAGGAGATGCTGATTAAAGGAATTGGCGCGGACGGAGCTTAAATGGTTTAAGACAGTGTTAAATCCAGCATGACACAGTAGTACAAAGATTTGCCGCCAGCAGGGTTGACGATGATGATTAATGCCTTACAAAATGTAATCTGGTCCGCCAGTTGTTTTTCCTTCAATTGATCACGAAAATTGTGTGCTGATTCGCCGTACAGATGACCGACCGTTTGCTGGTGAATTTCCACCCGGATAATATCCGTGTCAAAGGGATTGCTGAGATCCAGAATCAGTTGCGCTGTATAAATCAGTGGTTGTGCGGGGGAAGACTGATCAGGTGCGGCGATATTTTCCTGAACGAGTTGCTGAATCGTTTTTTGATACGGTTCTGCATGGACAGCGCAGCTGAATTGCCCTAGATCCGGCCAATGATAGCTGTTCTCAATCGAGCGGTTAGGTTCTGCTGGTTTTGCGCTAGACGGCGTTTGAATATCGGCAGCGGCAATTTTGTCACGCTTAATATAGAAAATGATCGCGGTAATCAGCGCGACAGGAAGGATGAAGGACTTGTCGATTCCGGCGCCAACGATCAATCCGATGAACAAGGATAAGACCAGGAGCGACAGGATACTGATTTCCGGTTTTTTCGCTCCGTTGCGATTATCATCCGAAGGCGGCCGATTGGTCATCCGTTTATTGCTGCAGCGCTTTTTCAATAGCGGTTACAACACCCGGATCGAGAGGCTGGGTGTGCGGGCTGAAATGGGTAATCAGCTTGCCATCGCGGCCAATCAGATATTTCTGAAAGTTCCAGGTTGGGTAAGTGCCCGACAATTCAGCCAGTTGCACATAAAAAGGATGCGCATGCGCTTTTTTCACCGAGGTTTTCTCAAACATCGGAAATTTGACATCGTAGGTGAGGTGACAGAAGTCGCGAATTTCCTCTTCCGTACCAGGTTCCTGGCCCAGGAAATCGTTGGATGGAAAACCAAGCACAACCAGCCCTTGTTGCCGGTATTTTTCATAAAGCTGCTCCAGTCCTTCGTACTGCGGGGTATAGCCGCATTTACTGGCGGTATTGACCACCAGCAACACCTTGCCGGTATAGGTTTCGCATAAATTTACCGTTTCGGTTCCTGCAAGTTTACGGAAGTTTTGATCGAGCAGCGAGCTATTGCATGCCGAAAAAGCGGGGTTCATGATAAATATCATGATCAGAAACAAAAAAATACGCATTATGGTCTCCTTAATTTTTCCGGAAATGAAAGTTTTCATGACAAACGATAGAGCATCGAACATACCAATCCGAGAATGTTCTTCGCGCTTATTTTAGCGTATTACCGGATTGATCTCAGCACCGGGAAAGAGATTGGGTTAGGTTTCTTGCATAACCGGCATGAAATTTCTTGGTTAGTAAGTTTATGTCTTTCAAACGCCTGATAAAGTCAAAAGCATGCAAAATCCGATTGTTGGATGCTGTATAGTTCATAAGCTATTTGACGTTTTGATGCGAGATGTTGAAAGAGCTATGGAAATACATTTATTCTGCAAGTTCGACAATCATTTGAGGTGGTTGTTTGTCAGTACCGGGAAAAAATTTGCTGCTCATAGAGCGGTTAACAACAGACATAATAAAGGCTCTGCTCTATTAGAGCGTGTAAAACTGTGCGGCGTACGATTTAAAACTTGTCTAGTATTTAGCCAGTCTGGGACTGTTAAATCTTGGAAATCCACGATGACCGGCTCGTTGCGATTGTGTTTAATTATATTCAAGGGAGATGCATGTGTTTTTGACGAAGGATGACCGCAAAATCAGCATTATTGGTGCTTTGTTATTATTGGGATTGACGCTGACCACCGGGATTACTGTTTATAACGCAATGCGGCAGCAAATTGAAACGGTTTTAGGCAGAGGATTGACCGGAGCATTGGATGGTAAGGCGCTGTTATTTGAAACGAGAATAGAAAAAGGCATTGAAGATACCCGGGCATTATCTTTGCGGCCATTTATCGTTCAATTTATGGTGGAGTTAAATGAGAATCTTGAGAATGAAACTGCGCGCAATAATCTAACCCGTAATGTCAATTCCCTTACCCAGATAGGTTTTAGCGCTGCAGTAATTTATGATCGAAATAATAATGTGCTATCTCAAGTCGGGACTTTCAGTTCTTATGAAAACCCTGTAATTCCTCTGGATGCGGAAGGCAATGTGAAGCTTATTTGGGATAATTCCTTTGTTTTGCAAACAACGGTGGATGTTTTTAATCAGGGCCATAAGATCGGGAAAATTACATCCGAGATGAAATTGCCGAATCTGACCAGAAGTTTCATGGAAATTAAGTCGGCTGGCAGCAGCGCGGAATTATTGATTTGCGCTAAATTACCGCAGAATTACCGGACGCTTGCCTGCCTCATCAGGGATTCGAGTACGGTCCGTTTTACCCACATCAGCACGAATATAGACAGAGATCATATTTCTCCAAAAGAAATGGCGCTTTCCGGTAAAAGCGGTGTCGCGTCGGCGCTGGATTATCGCAATGTTCCCGTGATCGAAGCGTTTACGTCGTTACCGACATTGGGATTATTGATGACTTTGAAGCTGAATCAAGAAGAATTGTTTTTGCCGGTTAATGACAAACTGAAAGATATTATCCTGTATTTGGTGGCCATGATTTCCGCTGAAATCTTGCTGTTGAATTGGTTTATCAGGAAGCTGATCAACTCCGAGAAAGCAGCAAGGCAGGCGAAAATTAAAGCTGAAGAATATTCCACTGAATTAACCAAAAAGGAAAAAGAGCTGCGCGAAAGATTAAAGGAAATGACGTGTCTTTATGAGATACGGCGAACCATGGAGCTGGAGGTGTCGATTGATGGGGTATGCCAGAAAATCCTGAAGTATTTGAATGCGGCTTTGCAATCTCCCGATACCAGCGCAAGCGAGATTGTCGTTAATGACAAACGTTATGTTTCCGAAGATCATGATAAAAAGCGGCTGATCGAAGCGGATTCTTCCAATATTATTGAAATTTTTAAACCTGCCAGGCAATCCGAAAGGAGAGCGATATTCAATGCTTTTATTCAATCCGACATATTCATCGATCATGAAAATAAAGGCTATATACGAATTTACTATGAACGGGATGTGCCGGATTCCCGTGTTGAAGAACAGAAGCTCATCGATGCAATCGCAAGCGATTTGGAAAGCTGGATTGAATTCAGGAAATTGGAAGAGGCTCTAGTGTCGGTGGCCGAGGGGCAGGTGCATAAAATCGGACAAGAGTTACATGACAATATCGGCCAGCAGATCGCAGCAGTTGCATTTCAGGCTGGCGCATTGGAATTGCAAGTCAGCGATGCCCAAGTTCCGCGCGCTCAATTGACCGAATTAGCGGCTTCGATCGTAGAGCAAACACAAAGCCTCGTGATAAATATTAAACAGCTTTCAAAAGTACTATTACCGTTCGAACTGGAGGCTAATGGATTGGTGACTGCGCTTGAGACACTCGCAACCGGCGTCAGTGCAACTTATAATGTCGAGTGCCGGTTTGAAAGTAATCTTGGCGAGGAAGATCTGGGCAGCGTTATTGCGCTTAATCTGTATAGGGTGGCTCAGGAAGCAGTTAACAATGCGATGACGCATGGCAAAGCGGAGCATATTCTGATTTCTTTAATGGTCAATGAAGCGGAAAAGAAATTGATCCATCTCATGATTCGTGATGATGGTCACGGGTTTGATGAATCCCATATAAAGAACAATTTTTTCTCCGGCATGGGAATAAAAATCATGCATTACCGCGCAAAACAATTGAATGGGAAATTGACAATCCTCAAGCGTAACGAAAGCGGCATCGAAGTGCATTTTATCGTCCCGCTGGATCAAGGTGAAAATGCCTAAATCAAAAGTGATGATCGTTGACGATCACGCCATGATCCGGCACGGCATGGCGATGTTGATTAATATGGAAGCGGATATGGAGGTTGCTTGTGAAGCCGGAGATGGCCCGGAAGCTATCGAAGTTCTTCAAAAGAATGCGCCGGTTGATATTTTGATACTGGATGTTTCGCTCAAGACGGTTTCCGGGCTTGAAATAATCAAAACGATCCGTTCAATGTACCCGCTTTTGCCTGTTTTATTTATCTCCATGCACGATGAATCGGTTTATGCGGAACGAGCCTTAAGATCGGGCGCACGCGGGTATGTGATGAAACAAGAACCGCGAAATATATTGATAACTGCAATTCGTGAAGTACTGAAGGGCAATATTTTTATTAGTAAGAGTATTCAGGAGCAGGTATTGAAACGCATCGCAACGAGAGGTTACGATCAAGAAGCAACTGTAAGTGCACTGACTCCCAGCGAATTTGAGATCTTTCATTTGATCGGGTTGGGCTATAATACCCATGAAATATCAAACCTGCTATCTCGCAGTATCAAAACCATAGAAACCCATCGTTTTAATATCCGCACAAAACTCAAACTGAAAGATACAGGGGAGCTGATACGCTACGCTACCAAGTGGTTTACTGATCAGAAATAAAAAAACCTAACTAGCAGGAAGGGGTTCACGGAATGGAGAATTCTGCTAGTTAGGGGCGTTAGCCATAAAGGAGCTAGTAAAGAAAAAAACAATCCAAGAGTCGGCGCTCTTGTGTTGAAAACCGGCTAGTATGCGGTTACCCGCTACTGGCCGGTTTTTTTATGACTTATTTGTCACATTCTACTTGCCGGATTTTAATTTGAACGGCAAGAGACGATGAGGGGATTTGGATGGATAGACAAGAGACAAAAGCAAGTAAATAATAAACAAAGCGATCCCTACCCACACATCGTCACTCAATGCAATACTGCCGCTAAATTGCGGACTCTTTGTATTGATATACAACGCTAGGAAGGTTATTAGCATTGACATCATAGAAAAAATAAAAACTTTGGTTGTTGTCATATTATTACCTCCTGTAAAAATTATCTGATCAATTGATTCTTACCAACATGATGGAGCAATCGACTTTCTTTACCAGTTCCTCTGCTACGGAGCCGGAGAAGAATCGATCAAGTCCCTTACGGTTTGAAGTGCCGACGACGAGCAGATCGGCTTTCCACTCCGTGGCTGATTCGGCGATGGCTAAGCTGATTCCATTCAAACCGTATTGCTCATCCGCGATAAGAAGTTTTGTTTCAACGGTTATGCCGTTGATATTGGCTTTTGCATTCTCCAATACGCCACGGCCCGCTTCCTGGCTGGATGGGTCATCGCTACTGATGCAATGTGCAATGCATAAGGTGCCATTAAAAATCTGGGCCATCTTGGTGGCGACTGCCAGTGCTTGCTTGGAGAATTCGCTTTCATCGACTGCGATATAAATTTTTTTGTACATGATTAATGTATCTATTAGTTGGCATTTATCTTCTTAGCAGCAGCAACTCGACTGGTTGCTGCTGCTGGCTCACTACTTAGTACTCACTGCTTAATTCAAGTTAGAGTTGTTATCGCTGTTTCTGAGATTGTTGAGATATCGCTTAACTACATCCTTTCCAGGCATTTGGTCATGATTGGTGTACACCAGATAATGGATCGCACCGTGAATAACCATTGCAACCAGCAGCCCCTCGAAAATGCCTACCTTGAATACTAGCCCCGCTGTTACAACTGCCAGAATCAATGCATAGGTTCCATAGTGGGTAACGTGCACCAGTCCGGCAATCATTTTGTATCCGGTGAAGAGCATGATTGCGGCTAATGCGAATTTCGGCAGAAAATCAAGATACTGCACATTAAACATAAAGAAGCACACCACTGCGCCAATGACTAATACCGAGAATTTCGTCATTGCACCCGCCAGTTTGTTGGTCGTGCTTTTTGCGAGTCCATCCAGGTTGGTCATGCCATGGAAGAAACTGGACCCGAGATTGGCAACCCAGATGGCCAGCAAGCTATTGTTGCTGCTAGTTTTGCGTTTTAGTGGATCGATTTTTTCAATTGCGGCATTGCTCATGACTTGTTCAATCACGTCGACAATCGCCAGCATGGCGCAAAAGAGGATCATGTAAACGAGCATCATGACCGTGACATCTTCTGACGGTAAAGGTAATTTGAAATGAAGATCGACATCCTCAACATGGATCATCGGAACACTGACGAATTGCGCCAGAATTACACCCCCAATGATGAGCGCAAAGTAAGGAATTGCGGGTTGCTTGTCTTTAAATTTTGAGAACAGATAAAGGAAGAAGGCAAGCCCAGCCGCTGAGATAGCCACCATTTGTATGCGCGCTTCATTCCAGAAAGTTTCGGTTACCATGGTTTCCGGAATTTCGTAGGTAAATTCAAAGAATTTCATGAAAATCTTTAAGCCTACACCCGCGAGTAAACCTTCCACCAGATACACCGGCACCGCCACCAGCAAATAGCGCTGCCAATTAAATTTCCAGATGATTGCCTGCATGACTGCGGTCATGAAAATGCAAAACGCCATGTTTTCCCAGCCGAAAGAAGCGACACCCAATGCCAGAACCGGGGCTAGTCCTGCAGCAATTCCCGGTGATCCGATGAAATTGCCGGGTCTGAACCAAGCGAATAACCAGCCAATCAATGATGCGAAAGCCACGGTCGCGAGACCTACCTTGATTGGGTAGTCGGACATAATGGCAATTCCGATAGATAGCGGGATAGCCATTGCGCCGGTTATTAATCCTGCCGCAGTATCACGGAAAAAATATTGCGCCTGGAAAGCCGCCGATCCGTACTGCTTCATATTTATTTCTTTAAGATTCTGTTTTTTATCTGTTAATTCATTTTCTATATGCGTTGCCATAGTTTCATTTCCTATAAAGTATTCTGCTAGGAGTCACGTTAAATCCGAACAAATTTAACCCTTGTACGCTTTCTTTTTCAGGAGTTTTATTTATCAATTAATTTCATTTTATTTAATGAAATCAATCGGTAAATAAAACCTTGAAGTTTGAGAATCATGCTATTGCAAGACGATGAAATAGTAGCGCTGCGTGTTAGCCGCTGTATATTGGGGAAAGTATTAATTTAGGTAGGGTTATTGCTTAGGCGATACGCAACAATCACTTAGACTATCTAAGTGATTGTATTAGATTAAGCGAAGGGTAAATCATGATGCAGATGAGATTGTATTATAGAAACAATGTTTTACTATTTATTCTTGAAAATTCAGATTGGATTGAGTGGTTATAAATTAAATTTGTTCGATTACTATTATTCCGAATAATGGCTCTTTGAAGCAGCATTCCAAAATCCTGTAACGCTCATTTCTCGGAAGATTCTTCTTCTTGTTTGGAAGCTTTTTTCTCCTTCGAGTTTACCGGTCCCAAAAACAAAGTTTTGATCAGGTAGCTCAAGTAGAGAATAACGATCAGATCCGATAAAGCAACGCTTGTATTGGGCATCGCAACACTGGCAACCAGAACAAAACTGGCAACTAATATGATCAATAGATACATATCGCTGGATGCCATATAGTTTCTTTAATATTCATAAAGAATCACAATGCAGGTTGCATAATAGCATATTCTTCACAGAAAAATCACATTTAATTCACAGAAAAATCACATTTGTGTTTCTAATCTATATTTCTAAGGTAATGATAGCAATTTTTTGACAGGTTTTTCTCTTTGCTTTTTCATTTGATACATTGCGTTATCCGCATGCGCCATCAAGGAACCTAAATCGGTGCCGTCTCTAGGAAATAAGGCAATACCGATGCTTGCGCCGATCGCAACTGGCAGACCATCGCCCAATACAATCTCGGTCGTCAATTGTTGCTGCAATTTATTGACCACTTGCTCACTTTCATCAATACCGCCGTCTTTAATTGGAAATCCGATCACAAATTCATCTCCTCCTAAACGGATCAAGATATCTTCCTTACGAATAATCGATTGCATGCGTCGTGATACTTCAACCAATACTTTGTCTCCGGCTTCGTGACCATAGCTGTCGTTAATGATTTTAAAGCCATCCAGATCGATTAGCATTAACAAGATTTGACTGCCGGAGCGGTTGGCGTTACGTATCATCTCATCCAACCGTTGCTCGCCGGCCCGCCGGTTCAATAACTGCGTTAACGCGTCGTGCTGCGATTCGAACAGAATCCGCTCCATTTCGAAGGTCCGCTCAGTGACATCAATCACCAAACCCTCGATCAGACTATCGCCGTCATCGTTTTTGACAATTGAAAATAAACAGTGCAACCAACGCTCTCCGCCGGTTGTTAATGTGGCCAAGCGCAAATCGCAAGCTGCTTGCTTACCGGTTTTTAATACTTCCTCCAATAAATTTCGTACAACGGTCGCGTCATAGAATAAATCTGGAAAGAAAATATTCAGTTTATCCGATCGCCGTTCTTCCAGCGCGATACCGGCGATATCCTTAAACGCTTGATTGATGGAATTGAGATGGAAATGCCGGTCCAGCAGAAAGATGCCGGCGCTGGCGCGTTCGAAAATCAAGCGAAAATGTTTTTCCAGATTTTCCACCCGGTTTCGCAAAAATTGCTCTTGCTTGATTGTATATCGCGCGGATTGAAGCAGCTTGTTAATATCATTGACCAGATTACCGATTTCATCTTCCTCGTGCCCTTTGGGACAGTGCAAGCTATTATCGTCGCCGGGAGCGATGCGGTGCAGATTCGCTGCGATTGATTGAACGGGGTAAGTTAATACCCGTAAAACCAATACCAGAATTAAAATCGAAATGACCGCGATCAGAATAATTAAAATGAGCATCTGTTCAAACGCCGATTTCAGCACTCGTGAGTCCAGCAACGCTTCATTCATCTGTATTTTCACTTCACCGATTTGTTCAAAAGCGGGGAAAGGTGTATAGAGCGGAAAGCGTAATGCTCCCGCATCAGAATCTTCCCACGACGATGTGATTACCATGCCGTTAATACTGGATAGCATGACACCGGAAACGATATCGTTTCCGGATAGGCTATCGACAACTTCTTCGGCAAGGTCCTTGCTGTCCAGATAAGCAGCGATTTCCGCATTGCGTTGAACTGTAGAAAACAACTGCTCAAGCGCTTTCTTCATCAATTCGAATTCATCAGATTGCGTGCGGACGTAGGAGATAACGGAAGCCACGAGGGCGAACGCAATGGCGCCCAATGTCACGATGCGGGAGACACGAAAATGCAGCTTATTGCGCACGGGTTACAACTCTAAAGACGACACTAACGCGATCATTCAGATTCCTTTCATCAATGTAACCGATGATATTTGGATTTTTTTCAACAATATCTATGATGCTCATATTATCAGTTACTTGCCTCGGTGGGGAAGCGCGTCCGGTGAATAATAGCCGGGCCCAGTACGCATTAATGAAAGCAATCGGACGTCCCATCAAGAATT
>Ga0209573_1006090_pt1 | contig 10323 bp, 7 predicted proteins | sample TNRBio252014_DNA_FD_185870 | JGI IMG/M metagenome (GOLD analysis project Ga0209573, IMG submission 185870) | Wastewater treatment Type I Accumulibacter community from EBPR Bioreactor in Madison, WI, USA - TNR Reactor_6/25/2014_ DNA (SPAdes)... | ecosystem: Engineered > Bioreactor > EBPR >...
GCAAGAATCCCGGGCGTGTACCCCAATAAACTTCGAATCGTCGCCGAAACGCCACTCGGCAGCGGCACTCTCGCCCAGACTTACTCGGCTGTGATGATCGACAACGGCGTCGAAAATCCCGTCGCACTTCGCGTGCTTCGCCCGTCGATTGCAAAGCGAGTCGCCGAGGAAAAGATCATTTTCGAAGAAATCACACCACTCATCGAGAGCACACCTGCACTCCAGGGTACGCCCTTCGCGAACTTCGGCATGATCTGGCGCCGGATCGCGGACAACGTCGACGAGGAGCTCCACGTTGAAATCACGAGCGCAAATCAAACGCAGTTCCAGGAACTTTTCCGCAGCTACCCTCATCTCCGGACCGCTTCCCAAGGAGTCGCGAGCGACCTGCGCGTTCCCAAAGTCTATCTTCCTGAGCTTGCCGCGCAGGGCGTGCTGGTTCAGGAGTTCGTGAGAGGGATCAGCTTCGAAAAGCTCGGACGCGAGAACCCTGAGGCGGCCCGCGCGAGTGCGATTGATTTTGCGACGCTGTGGGTGCGTGAGGCGCTTTTCATGAGCGGGTACCATCACTCCGATCCTCATCAAGGAAACCTGCGCGTCTCCGAGCCAACGAGTGCGCGACCGCAAGTCTATTTGCTCGACTACGGGATGGTCGGCTATCTCAGCGAAGAGCAGCGCTCGGACCTGATTCTCTTGGGATATGCGCTTAAAATCAAAGACCTCGACAAGGCCACACACCACGCTTCGGAGCTCCTGAACGAAGGCGGCTCGTCCGTCGACAGGGCACTCATTGAGCGGCTTGCGATCGAGGAACTCAAAAAGGCTGAGCCATCAGCACCCGGACTTCTTGAGAAGCTCGTGGTTGAAGGGCAGAAGCTGCCGCGCGAACTCGTGAGCTTCAATCGCGGATATTTCATGATCAACCAACTGCTGCGGCAAACCGGTGCGCCCGAAACTCTCGCCCAGATCAGCGCGCGAATGGGGAAAACCCTGGTCGGCCAAGACGTGATGAGCCGCGTGGTCGGCTGGGGCCGTCTGCCAAAAAACCTTGCCAATCCAACACCCCTGCCCCGCAAAGAGCTCTGGAAAGTTTTTGGTCACGAGGTCAAAAACACCTGCTCGCGCTCGATGATGCGTCTGCTAGGGAACTAGGATCGATTCGATCACTCAGTTCTTAGAGCACACCGCGACGCTGTTGGTCTCGCTCGATCGCCTCGAAGAGCGCCGAGAAGTTGCCCTCGCCGAATCCCTTGTGACCCTTGCGGTCGATAACTTCGAAGAACAAGGGACCGATTTGATTCTCGGTGAAAATTTGCAGCAGATATCCAGTGTCGTCGCCGTCGACAAGCACTTTGAGTTTCTGCAAATCATCAATGTTCTCTTTAACGTTCGGCACGCGGGTTTTGACCGCCTCGTAGTAAGTCGCGGGTGGCGCCTCCAAGAACTTTACGCCGTTTTTGATAAGACGCTTTACGCTCTCTTGGATATCGCTTGTCGTGAGTGCGATGTGCTGCACGCCCGCGCCCTTGTGCATGTCGATGAATTCTTGGATCTGACTCTTGGCTTCGGTCGCTTGGTTGATCGGAATTTTCACGGAACCGCTGGGAGTCTGCATGACCTTGGACGTGAGACCTGTCTTCGAGGCCTTGATGTCGAAGTAGCGGGTTTCAACAAAACCGTAAGTGCGCTTGTAGAACTCGGCCCAGTGGTCGAGGGTTCCCATCTCAACGTTGTTCGTGAGATGATCGATCGACTTGAAGCCGACGTCATTGGGGTTCTCATGCGACGCCGCAGCGCTGGGCTTGAAGCCCGCAAGAAACGGTTTGGTGAAGAGTTTCTTTGAAGCCGTGCCTTCGACGTGACGCTCGAGAAAGCTCGCGCGCACCGACCCAAACGATGCGATGGACGAGATGACTGTGCGGAGTTTTGCTCCAAAGAAATCATCTCGCGCTTCAACAGGGGCCTCGACGCCGCTCGCACCACGACGGATCGTTTCTTCGTAGGTGTAGCGAGAGTCGTTCACTGCAAACACCATGCGGCACACGCCGTCGCCGTGCTTGGCGACATAGTCCGCCGCAAAAGAACCGGGCGCCCCCTGAGTCAGAAGCATCTTGACATGGCCTTGCTCGAGGAGTTTCGAGACGCCGCTCGCGTCTTCACGAACTTGCGTGCAGTAGAATCCAAAAATCTCGAAGAGCTTTTCGAGAGGCTCAATGCGGGCCGCGGCCACTTCGAGATGGTCAATTTTGTTAACGAGACATTTCTTATCGAGGTCCGTGCTCTGTTCCATGTCCCCTAAATAAGCACTAAAAGAAAGCCGTCACAAGCAGGCTCACCGAGGCCTGATGGTACTGATAAAGACTTTTTAGGGTTGAGAAATTGTAGGTGCCCTGCATCTGAAGCCGCGTGTCGAGAGAGGCACCCCACGTGCGCCCCACGGATGCGACATAGACGAGCGCATAATCGTGCCGATTGCTCTGGCTATCGAAATACGGCTTGTAGGAAAAGGAACCCACCTGGGACAAATACCAGGGCGAGTTCATCTTCCCGAAATAATAGTCCCAGTTCACACCCGCCTTAGCGTCCCAAAGTGAGTTGTCCGAGCCCTTCGAATTCCTGAGCTCGACAGAAAGCTCCGGCCCATAAACGTGTGGGAAATTGCGCCGCTGAAGATACTTCATGAGGAGCTGGTGTCCCTGCGCCGTCAAATCGCTGCTCGCCAAAAGCGGCGCTTGAGAGGGCCGAATCGCCGTAAAACGATAGCCCCAATGCAGTTCCGCATCGGGTTGCTCCGGGTTCTTCCCGCGCATCAATTTGAGCGTGTAGGCCGCTGTGTGGGTTTGAAGAGATTCGGTGGACGATCCCAAAACACCCAGAGAAATCGAGTTCCATGAGTAGGACGTGAGGTGCGCAATGTCGGGATGAGTTTTGAACTGCACTTGGGTGCCGACATCGTGAATATTTGAATCGTAGCTTCGGGCGATTGTTGAATCAAAGTGCTTGTTCAACAGGAAAGTGTAGGTCATTTTGTGGGAGAAGCTTCGCGACCAGGGCGGCGCAAGACTTAGAAAAGCGAGATCCGTGGTGAGGAGTGCGGATTGCTGCGACAGACCATAAGACGCAGGAGAAAGCGCGGCAGGAAGCGCGATCACATTGCTGTCATAGGCAGCGCTGAGACTCAGCCCGCCCGAGATCCACTTGCTCTCGAGCGAGGATAGCGCCCTGATCGCTCGAACATTGTCCAAACGAGCTTTTGCGATCGCAACAAGATTCGAGTCCGATGAAAAATCCATGGTCTCGAGGTAAGCCGCCTCGGCGTCGTCAAAGCGCTCGTCGGCCTCGGCAATCACCCCCAGATAAAACGCGCTCGCCTCAGAATAATTTTGGTGCTGTTTTTCGACGAGTTTTTTGAAAAGCAGTTCGGCGTGCTCAAAATTCTCGTCCGCCATCGCGCAGAGCGCCCGGTAATATGAAACGTCGTCTTGGTTTCCAGGATCGCGGTCCGCTTCGAGAAGGTGTCGATCGAGGCTCGTGGAGCAACCCTCGAGATGATACTTCGAGAGCGCGAGGCCGAGATGCATTTGAGCGCTCTGCAGCTCATCGAGACGAGCGTGCTTCGAGATGCGCTGAAACGCTTCTTGACCGAGGTCATAACGTTGAATCGAGAGCGAACGCCACCCTAACTCAAAAAGCTTCTTGAGCGCGTTCTGGTCCCGAATCTGGATGCGACGCGCGGCCTGTTCGGGCGTGACAAAAACTGTTTTCACGCCGTCCGAAACTTCGAGAAAGAGAAGGCCCGATGGAGACTTGAGAACACGGTAGCCTAGGATGCGCCAGCTCGGAGCGGCTGCCCGTGTAGCACTTCGCTGCTGGGTGTGGAGATCGCTCGCCCGTCCTCGCAAGGCCTCCGGAAGATCTCGCGACACACGCCCGCCTCTGTCATCGCTCAACACACTAAACTCGGGGAGCCAGTCCTGATCCGGCGAAGCCACCAGCTGCGCGAGGAGTCCCGAATCGAGATAGGCTTGGGCGGCGTTGATCTCCACGATAACGGAGGATCCAGAACTCAGATTTCGGATGCGCAGCCTTGTGCCCAGACGAAAAACTTCGGGAGACAGGCGAACCGAGCTCACGACCGAGAGGCGAATGGGGGGCGAGGCGTAGGTCGACGCGGCATCCGAGAGACAAGGCCTACTCAAAAGAAGGATAAGAAACGCCGCACGAAGCCTCATCGTGCTTCAGTCTAAAAGAAAAACCCCGCGACTCCTAGCGGAGCCGCGGGGTTTTGGAGATTAAGACTTAAGTTCGATTAGAACTTGTAGACGCCAGCGACAGCGACTTCGTGGTGAGCCTTAGCGCCATCAGCGCTAGACTTTTCGAAGGTGTAGTCGCTCTTGAGCGTGAGGGCTTCGGACAGCATCCACGAAGGACCTGCGCGGAGTTCCATCGTGGTGACTTCGGTGTCGACGCCGGTCGACTTGCCATTTTCCCACTCGAAACCAACGTTGAGCTTGGTGCCTTCAGCAACTTCGGTTCCGCCGTGGATACCGAATCCGAGACCGGACTCGCCATCAGCAACAGCAGCCTTCATAAGAAGGAGTTCTGCGCCGAGGTCGATCGCGCCAACCGCAGTGCTAGCACCGATGTCGATCACGTAGCCGTTCTCGCCGTTGTCAGATGCAAAGTGACCACCGACGTAAGCGTTAAGACCGTCCATCTTGGACGAGATCTTGAAGCCAAGACCGGGGTAGTCGAACTTTTGGTCAGCGCCGGCTTTGCTGTCGGTTCCGTTAGCAACGATGAACTCGAGCTTGAGAGCGTCGCTGAGGTCGTAGCCAAGAAGGAGACCGGTGTGGGTATTAGGAGTTCCGTTCGCGAGGCCTTTGAGAAGACCGGTGTGAACGAAAGCATTGTTCACAGAGTCGTTGGACTCGTGGCCAAGGATGCCATCGAATTTACCGAGGCTCCAAGAGAAGCCGTTGTCATACTTCTGCGAAACGTAGCCTTGACCAACAGCTGCATCAGCGGTGCCACGAAGTTCGACGTCGAGCACGAAGCTCGTCGAACCGGTGTTGCCGGTGAACCACACGCCACCTTCGTGGTACATGAAGGCGCTGTCGTTGCCAGCGGCTTTGTTGGACCAATCGTAGCCAGCATCGACGTATCCGCTAACGTTTACGTCAGCATACGCGGCACCAGAAACTGCAAGGGCACTCAGAATTCCAAGGGTTTTTTTCATTTGCTGCATCCTCCTTGAGGTCTTCCTAGGGTTTTTTGCACTTCGCCACACCCTCGAGCCTCTTGTTGCATAAATACTTGAGTTCATTATGCCTCGCTAAAACCCTACCGCAAGGAGGGTGCTAAGTTTTTGATAGCTCAACGCGTTATTCATTTAAAAGCCCCAGGAAACCGGGGCTTAGGCCGATTCTCGCCCGGAAATGCTTGACGTGCATGCAGCCCTTCCGCTATCTACGTCCGGCCATGGGAAGAAAAACAGACCGCATCACAGTGACTTTGGAATGCTCGGAAGCCCGTAAAGAAGGCAAAACCGTGAGCCGTTACACGACCCAAAAGAACAAGAAGAACACGACGGAGAAGCTCGCGCTTCGCAAGTACAACCCCTTCTTGAGCCGTGTGACCCTCCACAAAGAAGTCAAAGCTTAAAGCTCATTTTGACACGAGCCCCGCCCCACTCTGGGGCGGATCGCGACAACCCCCAGCCTGGAGATCTCTTGCTGAGATCCTGAGTTGGGGTTTTTTATTGCCTCGTTCTATTGTTTAATCCCTACATGACAACCTCGATGTTCCCCGAGTTTTCCTGGAAAACCCGCCATGCTGAGCTTCAAAGCCTCCGAAGCAATTCTCCCATCTTTGATGTGCTCGTTGTCGGCGGCGGCATCACAGGAGCGGCTGTTGCGCGCGAAGCCGCAACACGAGGACTCAAGGTCCTGCTTGTCGAAAAAAGCGATTTTGCGGCGGGCACCAGCTCGCGCTCGTCGAAGCTCGTGCACGGTGGCGTGCGCTATCTTGAGCAGTTTGAATTCGGACTGGTGATGGAGAGCACGCGCGAGCGCGCCCTGCTTTGGAAAAACGCGCCCCAGCTCGTGACGCCGATTCCCTTTCTCTTTCCGGCCTTCGAGGAATCTCGCGTGCCCCTGTGGAAACTCGCAGCTGGACTTTGGCTCTACGACACCCTCGCACTGTTTCGTCTGCCGAGCCTGCATCGCAGCTACCTCAAAAGTCGCTGCCTGCGCGAAGAGCCCTCTCTCCGCTCAGAGGGCTTAAAGGGCGCGATTTTGTACTGGGACGGCGCCACGGACGACTCGCTCTTGACCATCGCAAACATTGTTGATGCACGCAGCGAAGGAGCCCTCGCGCTGCCGAGAGTGGCCGCAGAAGAATTTCGACTCAAGCCCCCCGGAAGCGAAGCGCCTCACGAGGCGGTTCTAAGAGACACTTTAAGCGGGGAGGCGTTGAAGGCGCATTTTCGCAGCGTGGTCATAGCCGGAGGACCTTGGACCGACACTTTGCTCGCTAGAAGCGGCCTTGCGTATCCAAAACTGATGGCGACCACGCGCGGCTCTCACATTGTTGTGCCCGCCTCTAAGCTTCCCGCACGCCACGCGCTCGCGATGACCCACCCCGTAGACGGTCGAGTGCTGTTCACGATTCCTTGGGGCGACTTCACCATCATCGGGACGACCGATATCTTTGATAAAGCCGCTCCCGAAAAAGTGGCTATTAACAGCGACGAAATTCGCTACCTCATCGACAGCGCGCGCGCCTACTATCCAAAACATCCCTTGAGTTTTGAGGATGTCGTGAGCACGTGGTCAGGACTCAGGCCCCTGATCGCCCCGGCGGATTCGGCCTCAGCCTCGCAGATCTCGCGCGAGCATCACCTCGAGTGGCGCGACGAGGGTGTGATTGTCATCGCAGGAGGCAAGCTCACCACCCACCGCGAGATGGCGGCACAAAGCGTGGACCTTCTGCTACGTCGCACAAGCTCGTGGAAGAGCCCTCTGGGACAAGGATATCGAGCCTCTCAAACGACGCACAGAGCTTTCCCCAAACTGCGCATCCCACTTCAGACACGCGATCAACCCGCCACCGCCCTAGGCGAAAGCGAGGCCTCGCGTCTGTCGCTCGCTCAGATCCGCGAGGTTTGTGAGACGCTCTCGGTGCTGAGCCTCGAAGATCTGCTCGTGCGCCGCACACATATTTTTTACAAAGAACCTCACAACGGTTGGCTCCTGCTTCCCAAGCTCAAGTCCACGCTTTGTGAAGCCCTAGGCTGGGATGAGAGCGAATGGCGCGCGCAGGTCGAGGCCTATCGCAGCTATCTCGAGACGAACGTGCTGACTCCGCTCGGACGCTCGCTCCCGACGATCCAGATATGAAAAATGCGAGCGACACCTTGAACCTGGAAATCGTTTTTCAGAACGAGGCCTGGTGTGCCGCCATCAAACCCGCAGGCATGCTGAGCGTGCCGTCGCGCTTGGGAAATGAGGATGCGCGCCCTTGTTTCGGGATACGTCTCGAGGAACAGCTCGGCACGCGCCTCTGGCCGGTCCATCGACTCGACATTGAGGTCGCGGGGCTTTTGCTTTTCGCAAAGGATGCTACCGCCCACCGCGAAGCCAACACCTGGTTTGAGAAAGGTCTCGTACGCAAACGCTACGCCGCCCTTTCGTCCGCGCTCCGCAAAGAACCCGACCCCAGACTTCATCCCGGTCACGCCCTACTCCTTGACCCAAAAGAAAATCTCGAGGCGAGCTGGTCCGCCCCACTTGTGAGCGGCAAGCGCCGAAGTTTTGTCGCGGCTCACGGCAAAGAGTCACTTACCAAAGCCTGCTGGCAGCGCCACGAACATCATAAGGACAAAAGACTCTGGCGCCTTGAACCCCTCACCGGACGCTCGCACCAGCTTCGCGTTCACATGGCGCTTGCGGGCTTTCCGATCGCTGGCGACGTTCTTTATGGATCTGAACTGAACTTCGAGGGAGACGGAATCGCGCTGCAGGCCTGCGAGCTTCGATTGAGCGCGATTTCGAATACGAGCCGACGCGGACTTCCCGAGTCCCTAATATGTGATGCACGTTTCTAAAGAGGGAGAGCGCGCTCAGTTTTCTTTCACATAGGCCGCAGGCTTTTGAGGCGTCGTACCCGGAGCACGCACTTGAGATGCGAGCTCGTTTCGCATCATTTTTCTCTCGTCGGTGATACGAGCCGCCCATTTCTGGGCATCCGCAACGAGAGCCGCAATGGGGCGCGACGATCCCGAGTAAAAGCGCGGCAGCGTTCCGTAGAAAGCAAGTCTTCCATAGTAGAAGCGAGCTTGAGTGAGGGAGAGCGGATCAAAACGATTCCACATCACGGGAAAACGCAAGCGCCCCGCCGTGGCTCGACCCCAAATGGCAACCGAGCCCACATCGAAATCCGCGAGTGTGCCCGCCCAAACGCTCAGCTTGTCGAGCTGCCGCACGACGCGCTTGCCGTCGTCTCCGCTTTTGCGGTGAGCTGAGATTCCTGTTTTGGCCTTGTGGTGGGCCTCGATAAATTTGCGCTTGGCGTCTTCCCACCCCAAGCGGGCCTGCTCAGGATCGGCAGGAGCGCGGAGTTCATCGAGAAGAGCGAGTCCATCTGCATCCTTGAGAGTGCTCATCCACGTCCGCAGCTCTTCAAAACCTTTGCGATACGTTTCTTGCTGAGATGCGAAGTCTGGCGGAATCTTGGACGGATCGGCGAACGCAAGATCCCCTGCCAACGCAATCCAGTTAAGCGTCGTCGGTGAGAGCCCCGCCAGACCCCCGCCCTCGCCAAGGGATGTCTCAAGCTGGGACAACAGCGCAGAGGATCCGATCATCTTGGACGCTCCGATATTGTTGTAGATAAACGCTTTTGCGACAGCAACTCCGGACGCGGGAAGCGCCGGATTCGAAGAAATCACGGCACCGGCCGTGAGGAGATTGAAATCTTTCTGAGCGCCTCGGCCTAGCGATGAGACCAGCGCGTCTTGGAAGCCTCTCGATGTCGCAAGTTTCATGAGCTTTTTTCCACGATCCGCCGGCGTACGAGGCGAAGCTCCCGCCATATCCGAGAATGCCAGGTCTCGCAGCGCTGATTGAATTTCCGGAGATCCTGACTTGCTATAAAGCGGATTCGAAGAAAGATCGACAGATGACGATTTTGAAGGCAGCGAGAGAGCGCCTCGCGCCAAATTTGAGAACTGCATCGCTTCCGGATTAAAGTGACCATCGCTCTTTGCGGACTTAGAGGATGAGGCCCCCGAACTCGAAGATGACGCCGCCGATGGAGAAGCCGAGGCGCCAAGACCCGCGGCCGCGTTGACCTGAGATTGCGTGTCCGCAAAGGCCTGCTCTTCGGCGGGTTGCGGGGCCACTCCCCTCGCGTCTTCGTCTGGTGCTGAGACGAGCATCGTCTTGGTTACGAAGGCCGCAGTGATCGCGGCGGCGTTGCGTGAATCTGTTTTCGCGATAAGGTTCTTTTGATCTTCTCCAAGGACAACTTTTTCAGATTTTTTGGTAGAGAGGAGTCCGCCGTCGCTCGCGATGACCTTGTCGCCTTTGATCTCGAGACTGCTCGCTCCCAGAATACTACTGACGACCTTTTTTTGTTCGGTCCCCACTTCGCCTCTCTCGAAGGCCTTGATGGTGTCGGTGAGCACACCTGCGGCCTCACGACTGGCTTGCTGATCCGCGTTTGCTAGAGTCGGCGAGCCCACGTTTTGCTCTGCGGGCAGATTCTGAAGAAAATCATTTCGCGCCTTCGAAAAAATGGAGATAAAGTCTTCATCGCTGAGTGAGGTGCTCGGCTTGATGCCGGCCCCTTGGTGTGAATCGCTCCCCTGCTCAATCACAACATCGCCCGAGCTATTCTTGCGAACCTCTCCATGATCCTGCGCAGCCGCACTCAACGCAGCCGTCAGCGCCAGCAGCGAAAACGCCCAACCTGAGACGCGAATCATAGCTCCATTATAGCGTGCGGGCCTGACTGAAATCGGACGAAGCCCGTGAAGATTTGGTTAAGAGCGACGCTGAAGCAGGCCGCTGAGAAGCCCCTGAGCAATATCTGCAAGTGGGAGAACCTCGCATTCGGCCCCTAGCTCTTTAGCGGCACGAGGCATCCCGTAGACCACACAAGAAGCCTCGTCCTGGGCGATCGTCCAAGCACCGCTCTTTTTGAGTTCCAGCAGACCCTGCGCTCCGTCACGACCCATCCCCGTGAGAAGAGCAGCACTGATCTTCAGACCGCCGAGACTCGTCGCGCTCCGAAACAGATAATCGACGCTCGGTTTGAATC
>Ga0209573_1006091_pt1 | contig 10323 bp, 10 predicted proteins | sample TNRBio252014_DNA_FD_185870 | JGI IMG/M metagenome (GOLD analysis project Ga0209573, IMG submission 185870) | Wastewater treatment Type I Accumulibacter community from EBPR Bioreactor in Madison, WI, USA - TNR Reactor_6/25/2014_ DNA (SPAdes)... | ecosystem: Engineered > Bioreactor > EBPR >...
TAAGCTTCTTTTGAACCACCCCTCCAAAGTCCGCCTCTACAGCGCGCACAAATTCTGGACGCTTTACAAGAACGCGATCAGTCATGCGACGCCACCTCATCATCAACGTGGTCAGAAAAAAGCATCTGGTGAATACGTTCCGAAAGCTTTACGCCCGCCCCGTCCACCTCGTCTGTCCCATCACTATTCATCTCCGCCTTGTGGCGGCCGGGATGCGGCGAGAGAAGCAGAATTCGATTTCCCAAAAGTATAGCTTCAGGTATAGAGTGGGTAACAAATAAAACGGTGAAATGGATGTCATCCCATAACTGAAGCAGCTCATCTTGCATTTTTCGTCTAGTTAGGGCATCCAACGCGGCAAATGGCTCGTCCATCAGTAATATCTTCGGTTCCATAGCCATAGCTCTCGCAATCGCGACTCGTTGCTTCATTCCACCAGAAAGTGTGTGCGGGTAGCTGTCGGCGAACTTAGTCAAGTTAACCTTTTGAATGTACTCCATCGCCTTTTCTTCGGCGGCCGCCCCCTTCAGCTTTCCACTAGCTGTTAACGCAAATGAAACATTTTGCTTAACCGTCTTCCAAGGAAGTAGCTGGTCGAATTCTTGAAAAACAAAGACCCGCTCAGAACCGGGTTTCTTAATTGTTGAGCCGCCTAACGTCATGGTCCCTTCCGTCGGCTGCATGTAGCCGCCCACAGCCTTAAGCAACGTCGATTTCCCGCAGCCTGAGGGTCCCAAAATAACGAATCGATCTGACTCGAACACCTCAAAGCTGACGCGGTATGTCGCTGTTACCAAATGTTCTTTTGTTTTGTATTGAAGCGTCACGTCGTCGATCTTAAGAAGAGGACTTTCATGCTTCATGACCTGCAGACCCATCGACAAAACTTTCTCCCTAGCCCTTCTCGACTGCGCCCCTACTCGGGAGAACAATCGCGGTAAACCAATGCGCCGTCAAATCAGCCGTTTATGACGATCACCATTGGCCCTCGACCTTCACCAAGGAACGATAATCGTGGACCGAAAGCCGCAGTAGAGTTCCGAAACCTTGACCGCAGCCGCATGGCCAGGCCACGTCGGTGGAGACGATGCGCATGTCGGAAGCCTCGCCGCTTTTCGCAGGCACCGGTCGCGATATCTGCTCCATTAATCGAAAGGGAGCGGGAAAAAGGTGGGGGTAAGAATCTTCGGGTAATCGAGGCCTTTTCGGAAGGGGCACTCGTTTGACAGCGCAATTGAGGATGAACGTCTGGGTCGAGCTTGTGGGGGTCGATGGCGTTCCGCAACGTCGGGAAATCGCTGTCGTCGAAAGGATTGTGGATGGAGCGCGCCTCGACGACCTCGGCCTCTCCTTGGGGGAAGGAAAGGCGATACAGCGCGGTTTGCAGGAGGAGCTTACACAGTTTCAGACGGATCAAGCCGGCCAGCAGGATCGGAAATGTCACGACTGCAACCGCCTTCGCGGGGTTCATGATTATAGATCTCGTACGGTCCATTCGCTCTTCGGCCTTTGCCGTGTGCGGGTGCCTCGGTTGCGCAGCTGCGCGTGCGGAAAGACGGCAAGATCGGGCATCGGAAGCATCGAGACTCTGTTGAAGGGCCGAACGACACCGGAATTGGAACGGGTCCAGGCCGAACTCGGCTCACGGCTGTCATTTCGAGAAGCCGCCCGTGTCCTTGATCTCTTCGTGCCGGCACCGCGACCACACAATCATCGCACCGTAAGCAACCGGCTGGCGAGGGTCGGCGACCAGATCGAGAAGCGAGACTTGGCAAGTCCCTATCGCATGAGCCGAGCCGGTGGGTCGCCTATTTCGGTGTTTATCGACGGAGCCTACATTCGCGCAGTTCCTGGGTATCAAAGCCGGCATTTCGAGATCGCTATGGGCCGGGTTGTGGCCAAAGGCCGGCCTCCTCGTCAGTTCGCGGCCTCACCTCATGTTACTACCGGCAAACACGATGTTGTTCGAGCGGCGTTGCGGGCCCAAGGATGGGTGCCGGGCAGCGACGTCACGGTCTTCAGCGATGGAGACGTCGGTCTGCAGGGCATCGTGATCAGCGCGACGCGGCAGCCGATCACCCATATTCTCGATTGGTTTCATCTGTCGATGCGGCTCCGTCACATCGAACAGGCATGGGAGGGCATCAGGAAAGTCGACAATCTCAACATCTACCTTTGGGACGTTGCGTCTCATGTTCCGAGGCTGCGCCACCTCCTCTGGAGCGGCTATGTCTGCGAGGCGCAAAGAGCCGTGAAGGACATGCATTACCAGTTGGAGCAGCATGCTCGGCGGCAGGGCGCCAGCTTCAAGCTCAAGCGCTTCTTCGAGCTGGTCAGCAGTCTCCAAACATACCTGATCCAGAACAAGCCTTCGCTTGTCGATTACTGCCGCCGATATTGGTCGGGTCAACCGATTTCGAGTTGCCCGGCCGAATCCGCCGCAAACAGCCTCGTCAACGCCCGCATGAACAAGAAGCGTCAGATGCGCTGGTCTCCAATCGGCGCACACAGGGTACTTCAGGTTCGAGCAGCAGTTGCCGATGGTCGGCTAAAGCAAGCCAAGTTTGCCCTGGCTGCGTGACCCCCACCTTTTTCCCGCTCCCGACGAAATCAGGGTAGTCCATCCTACTCTTCACGGCTGGTTCTGGACGGGTAAGGAAATTTGGGCTGTCAACCCGCCGTCCTGTCGGTTGCGCAAGGTCAGGCTGCCGCCATGCGCTTCCACGGCGGAGCGTGCAATGGCCAAGCCCAAGCCAATACCACCCGTTTCACGTGCACGTGACCCTTCCAGGCGGTAAAAGGGCTGGAATACCCGCTCCAGTTCTGCCGGATCGATACCGGGGCCATCATCATCAATCAATATGTCGATCGTTGAGGAATGGGTCGCGATGCTGGCCCGAACGGCCTGTCCGTATTTGGCGCCGTTTTCGATAAGATTAGTCAGCACTCGCTTGATCATGCTGGGATTGCATTCGTAGACGACTGGAGCACTCGGAGCCATATCAACCGGGAGACCGCTATCCGATAAGTCAGCGACAACGCTTGCCAGTAAAGCCGCAAGATCGATCCGACGCCTTGGGCCGAGCTGCGCTTCATCCCGGGCGAACTGCATGGTCGCCGAGATCATCGTGTTCATTTCCTCAATGGTCGCGAGCATTTTCTCACGGTCGTCGTCGTCAGGATGGGTTTCTGCCCTGAGCCGTAAAGTCGTCAACGGCGTGCGTAGATCATGTGATATCGCAGCCAGGATACGTGTTCTGTTCTCGATCAACTCACGGCGCTTCGATTGCATCTTGTTGAAGGCTCGTGCTGCCTGCCGGGTCTCGTGTGTTCCTTTCACCGGCATTGGTGGCGCATTGAGGTCTGTCTCGAACCGTTGTGCAGCCGTAGCCAGGTCATCCAGAGGGCGCACAACCGAGCGCACGAGCCAGGCAGACAGGCCTAGAATGACAACAGTCATGATCCCCATCGCTAACAATAGCTGCCGGGAGGCGGTATTTGCTCCGCTGGGGAATTGAGCAGAAAACGATAGCCATTCGCCATCCTTTAGCGGTACCGAAACCTGTATTTCATCGGTGTGCCGTGAGAAGCCCACATGGTGATGGGATCGCGCGCCGCCGTCAGCATGAGGATCGCCGGCCCTTCCATCGATCACCAGCGTAGCGACACGAGGTTCGGGAAGGCCGGAGGCGGCTGGCTGAGCCATAAGATAGTCGCGTACCGACAGAGCGACGGAATCATTGCCACCCTCTAAAACCAGCGGGCTGCCTGAAATCGATACCGAGAGCGATGGGTCGTTCGAAGCAGCTACGATCTTTTGCCGCCACTCAGGTGGAGCTTCATCAACGAGGCGGGCGAGATTGGCGATACGCTGCGCGATGGCATAGCCGCCCACCGCCCGTGTCGCCTCCTCACGATGACCATAGTAGATCAAGAATCCGGCGAGGTGCGAAACGATCAATCCGCCGAGCAGCACAGCCATTGTACGTCCAAACAGGCTGTCGGGCAGGATCCTTCTCATAGACGCGTCACATCGGCGGCGAACAGGTAGCCGCCGCCCCACACCGTCTTGATGATGCGGGGATCTGCCTGGTTTAATTCGAGTTTCCGGCGCAAGCGACTGACTTGGGTATCGATGCTGCGATCAAACAGGTTCGCTTGGCGTCCACGCGCCAGATCGAGAAGCTGGTCGCGGTTGAGCACGCGTCGCGGATGCTCGGCAAAGGCCATAAGCAGATCGTATTCACCAGTGCTGAGAGCCACCGAGACACCGTCATCGCCAATGAGTTCACGCGCATCGACATCGAGCTTCCAACGTTCGAAGGCATAGATGCGAGGCTGGGGAGCAGGCTCTTGCTGGCCACCGGGTGTCTTGCGACGCAAAACCGCACGAATACGGGCGACCAATTCTCGGCTACCGAAGGGCTTGCCGAGATAATCGTCCGCACCAAGCTCAAGGCCAACCACCTTGTCGATCTCGTCACTCCTCGCCGTCAGCATGATGATTGGAATATCGGACCGGCTCCGCACCTCCCTACACAGGGTCAAGCCGTCATCGCCCGGCATCATTAGATCAAGAACGATCAGGTCGATTTCGTTATTGACAAGCGCCTGCCGCATCGCGTTGCCATCGGCGGCCGTGCTCACCCGGAACCCGTCCTTCAACAACGCACGTGAAACCAGGTCGCGAATTTCGATATGGTCGTCGACAACAAGGATATGTGCGGCGGGCGGCGGAGCGCTATCCTTGTTGTCGTCTCGATTTTTCATCATGCTTATCACCGTGGCATCGAGCTATTCAATTCCGATAAAAGGGTTCGGTCCAGCGGGAAGCCCCGGAAGCATGTAACGCGCCTTGGCTTGCTGTTCCGGCGTGAGCTTCGACAGCAGGGACTGCGCTGCGACCGTTATCGCAGCGGATTGCTTCTGCGCCTCCTCGTTCATGATCATGGCATCCACAAAGTGCGCGCCATGTGGACGAAACCATGAGAAAACCGGCAGGCTGTCCTGATCGCGCTCCACCGCCATGACCCCACCCTGCAAGGCTGCTTCATAGGTATCCCAGTCAGCCTCTTGCGCCTGGGTTATGCCCAATGTCGATTTCAATTCTCCCAATTGCGTCGGGTCCGCAAACGGTGGTTGGTAAGGATTGCCAGTCAGTGCGCCAACCCCACGTTCGATACCCTCCACCCAACGACAAAACCTGTGGCCGTAACCGCAACCATAGTCAAAGCCGAACTCGGCCATATGGGGATCCATATAGGGCGAGCCCGCAAAAGCGGGATAGAACATGGGAGTTCCTGGATGGCCAAGCACCCATAGGCCGATCAAAACGGCCGCCGCAGCCCCAAAGATATAAAGTCGTGGTCTGTTCATATCTATCTCCATCAATTTGCTCAGGGAGCGTTTCGAATGGAGGAGATTGAACAACCGCCATGTCTCTCAAGTTTTACAGCGACAGGGCAGTTTGTGACAAAGTGTGACAGATATCTGGCGGCCAATACGATCTGCGGCGGGCAGGCATATGGCCGTCGACCCAGGCCTCGGACATCGGGGGTTCCCTTTCGGTCAGGTTTAAGTCGCGAAACTCCACCTTATCCGACAGGCCCGGTGACCACTCGACACTCGGCAAAACTGGCAGCGAAATCCCACCGCCAAATCCACCCGCGTCGCTCCCCGAAATTACACCACAAACATGGACGCTATCCGAAAAGCGAGGCTCGAGACTGCCGATCGACTGGCCAAGTTCCTCGCCCTCATCGCGGTGGTCAGGTGGCGGATATTCCTTTCTCACCATGTCTGCACGAGAAAAGCCCGAAGCAGAACCGGAGACAATCCATACCCCGGCTGAAATCGCCACACTCAATAGCATCGACACAGCGCGCGCTACGCCGCGCATCCAACGCAGGACCCTTGCCTCCTATCTGATCCAGATCGCCATGCTCGGTGGCTACCTTGCTCGCAAACACGATCCACCACCCGGAAATATGGTTGTCTGGAGAGGCCTGACCCGCCTCAATGACATCGCCTTCGGCATCTCCATTGGGACACGTCGACGATGTGGGTAATCGAAAGCTTCCTCGGATGCGTACGATCGGCTATGATTTCGCCGAGCAGTTTCATCGCTGCCGGCGTGGCCGACACCTATTCCAGAGAGACTTTATCCGCAAGGTTCATCAAGCGGGCGCGCGGCCGGCCGACCGCAGGGCCGTGCTACCGGCTCTGCGGCTGAGCAGCAGGCCGACAATCTGGGTTGTGCATTCAAAGATGCCAATGGTTTTGACGATGTCCCACATCATGGCGACGTCACCCTTGACGCCGTCCATAAGGCCCCGCTTTTCGGCCTTCGACGGACTCTTAACCGACGGCCAATCGAGGACCGCTATCTTCAATGCCGCGTCCAACGCCAATCTGTTCAAGAATACCTCGAGCCCGAAATTTGGGAGCGCTTCCAACTGCTCGAAATGAGGCTTGATCAGATCAAGGGGCACAACGCGTTCGCCTGTGAGATAGTCCAGTCCGATGGCTAGCCACAGCCATGGCGAGTTTCCTCGCAGGGACATGGTTACATCTACCGCCCCGCGGCAGACCGGCTCTATCAGTGCCCTGATATCATCCGCCGTCAGCCCTGTAAGATCGGCATCGATGAACACAATATACCCGGACTGGACCTGCCTAAGGCCTTGCACGATCGCCGCGGTCTTGCCGCCATTCTGTTCGATCCGAATGACATCCGCGCCAAGCTTGCGGGCAATCTTGGCGGTGCCGTCGGTTGAGCCATCGTCGACCACAATGACGCGCTCGATTGCCTCAACTTGGCTGATTGCCTCAAGTACACAGCCGATACGTGGCGCCTCGTTCCAGGCAGCGACAAGACATGTGAAGGTCATATTGGAGTTTGTCATGCTCTGCGCATCCACCAAATACCGGCAAGCACCAGGCCGCCCAAAGTTGCAACGGAAACTGCTGAGAGCCACGTGGAAGCGGTGGCCCCAACTTGACCGACGTAGTACCCCAAAAGGAGGAAGCCCGCGCTCTTGGGAATCGAGGCAAGCAGATTGGTCGTCAAGAAGAGCAGGTATGGAACGCGCGCGACACCGGCAGCTGCCAGAACTGGGAAGCCAGCTGCCTGCGTCAGCTTTCCGAACGCGAGAACCGAGACGCTGTGCTCACGCATCGCGCGAATGATCGGAACTATACGCCGGTGCGGCACGTGAAACCATTTTTTGATTATGGGGGTACGGTCGAGCCTCATACCCCGACCGCACAGATACAAGATCGTGTCCCCAATCAGGTCGCCCAGGATAACCAAGCAGAGCGCTGGCCAGAGATTGAGCAAGTTCGCCTTGACCATCAAGCCTGCGGCTATCGTGACAATCGGTCCCTCGATGATTGACAACGCCAGTAAACCTATATTGCCATAGGCCTCGATCCATGGAGCGATTTGGCCGGGATCGATCACAGCGAAGCACCAAACTGTCGAGGTGCCGGCAGCGTATGCCCACGCCATTCGATGCCGCGACGCAGGAACGTTGCCAGCCAGAGTGCATAGATGAGCAAATCGCGGAGTGGCAACATGACGATGTCCAACCATGTTGCGGGCCAGCCATTCCAGCGCGACAGGGCAACCTCGGCCCAGTACCAAATCAACAGAAAGGCCGCGAGCCACGTCGGGCCGCCGCCCAGCGCGAGAAGCAAAACGGGAGCGACGGGGCCATTCAGGGGCTCTGCGAGAAAGAGCCACGGGAATCCATCTCGCCGAATCCTACTCCACCGCAGTTGGCGATCCCATACTGACTTGAACGTGCGCTTGCCGATCGGTTGCGTGAAAGGTTTCGCGGGAAGCTTGACCTGAAGGCCAAGCCTATGCACTAACTTGGTTGAAGCTACGTCCTCGGCCAAGTCTCTCCCAAGGACCACGGGACCACCCACGCTATCAAGGATTTGGCGATTCCAGAACAGAGATTTACCTTGGGCAAAGCCGATGCCGAGAGAATCCGCAAAGAATTGCAGACGCGCCTGATTTGTGTTCAGAAAGGCGCATTCCAGCGCGCCAGCCCAACCTTCGGGTTGTGACCCCCAGGCCGGGCAGGACACAAGACCAGTTTGCGCGTCCCACGTTTGAGCGAGTACCGTCAGGTAATTCTCCGTCAAAAGCAAATTACTGTCCGTCATGCAAACCCAGTCGCCAGTCGCCGTCATCCAGCCCTTCACCAGGTTGTCCAGTTTGGGGTTTCCCGTCGGCCGCTCGTTGCCAATGAGGAGCCGTGCAGAATGTCCTGGATGCTCGTCGATCAAACGGCGAACCAGCGGCACGGCCGAATCCTGTTCGGAGGCGGCGCAAAAGAGGATCTCATAGTCTGGCCAGTCCTGATTGAATGAGGAGGACAGTGTTATCATGTCAAACGGCTCACTACCGCAGACGGGCCGCAGTAGACTGATTCGGCCTCTTACAACCGTCAAGTCCCTTGGAACTGCTCGACGCATGGCCACCACAACGACCGACGTGATGTGGACTGCTAGGAAGCCGGCGGCTATGAAAAAGGCGACGGTCATGACTGCACCAGAATCTGTGCGGGTTCCGTCACGCTCCCCCGGCTCGGCGCTGGTGAAAGCAATTGCAGATTGCCTGCGAGGTCTTCCGCGACTGCTGCAAAGCTGTGAAGCCAGTCGCCACAATTGGCGTAAACAAAGCCCTCATTTTCGTGAAGGGCGGCGACGTGAAAGTGTCCACAAATAACGCCGTCGACGTTTGTGACTTGTGCCAACTTGACGAGACGCCGTTCGTGCGCCGAAGGCGAACAAACGATCCAACCTGCTCGGCGCAAGGCCCGCGACAGGAGTTCGCCGTCCCGCAGGCCCAAAAGCACAAGGCCTCGCCCGAACTGGCAATCAAGGAACCTCACACCTTGATTCAGGATGGTGCCTACCCTCGTCATGAATGCCGACCGGAAGAGTCGGTAATCTTGACAATCGCCGTGCACAACCAGCAGCTTGCGACCGTCGCCCATTGTGTGAAGGACGCGCTCTTGGACAGGCACCTGCAGACCCAATTCGACCAGCGCCTCCTCCGGTCGCGGGTCGTGGTTGCCCCGCAAATATATCAATTCGGCGCCCTGCTCGACGCGCCTGCGCAAATGGTCGACCACTCTCTGGCAATCGTCCGTCCAGCGAACCGTTACCGGGTGCCAGAAATCAAGGAAGTCGCCGACCAGGTAATATCGCTCCGCCCGATTACTTTCGAGGAAATCTGCCAGAAGCTCCGCCTTCGCCACTGCAGCGCCAAGGTGACAGTCTGACAAAAACATTGCTCGGTAGCTCATGGCTGCGCCTCCTCATTCACAAACATGGCGTTGGCGTAGTGGGCGCCGCGCGGATAGAGCCAGGGGAACGGTAAACTGGTCCGGACACGCTCCACCGCCATGACCCCACCCTGCAAGGCTGCTTCATAGGTATCCCAGTCAGCCTCTTGCGCCTGGGTTATGCCCAATGTCGATTTCAGTTCTCCCAATTGCGTCGGGTCCGCAAACGGTGGTTGGTAAGGATTGCCAGTCAGTGCGCCAACCCCACGTTCGATACCTTCCACCCAACGACAAAACCTGTGGCCGTAGCCGCAACCATAGTCAAAGCCGAGCTCGGCCATGTGGGGATCCATATAGGGCGAGCCCGCAAAACCGGGATAGAACATGGGGGTTCCAGGATGGCCAAGCACCCATAGGCCGAACAAAACGGCCGCCGCAGCACCAAAGATGTAAAGGCGTGGTCTGTTCATATCTATCTCCATCAATTTGCTCGGGGGGCGTTCCGAATGGAGGAGATTGAACAACCGCCATGTCTCTCAAGTTTTACAGCGACAGGGCAGTTTGTGACAAAGTGTGACGGATTATGGGGAGCATGATGAATCGTGGGGTGCTACGCTGCGCGTGTAAGCGGGGTTTTCAGGCCACGGCCTTGAGCTCGGGAGACCGGGCGTAGGCCCAAGGCAGGAGATCGTCGATCTGGCTATTCTGGTGGCCGTTGACGATCCTCGTCAGCACGTCGGCCAGGTAACCGAGCGGCTCGACATCGTTCAGCTTGCAGGTTTCGATCAGCGAAGCGACGACGGCCCAGTGCTCGGCGCCACCGTCGGAGCCGGCGAAGAGGGCATTCTTGCGATTGAGCGCGATCGGGCGGATTGACCGCTCGACGGTATTGGAGTCGGGCTCAATGCGTCCATCATCGAGGAAGCGCGAGAGTCCTTCCCATCGGGAGAGCGTATAGGCGTCACGACACGAAAGTGGTGAATCTGTCCGACTTTTGAGAACGTACCCGGAACTCCGGCTT
>Ga0209573_1006092_pt1 | contig 10319 bp, 7 predicted proteins | sample TNRBio252014_DNA_FD_185870 | JGI IMG/M metagenome (GOLD analysis project Ga0209573, IMG submission 185870) | Wastewater treatment Type I Accumulibacter community from EBPR Bioreactor in Madison, WI, USA - TNR Reactor_6/25/2014_ DNA (SPAdes)... | ecosystem: Engineered > Bioreactor > EBPR >...
TCGGGCCTGGAGTTCACGGCCCGCAGCGAGCTGCCTTCGGCGAGCTCGCTGGCCGGCCTTCGCGAGCGCGCCCGCGAAGCCGTGCACGCGTTGCGCGCCCTGGCCAAGGTGGCCTAGGGCCGTTCCCGCGGGCTCCCGGACCCGGGCGACAGGCCGGCGCCGGGCCGCACCCGACGCAGGTCATGAGGCCCGGCGTCCCGACCGCGGTCCAGGCGGGCCCGATGGCATAGGGCAAACTGTCTGTCCGATGAGCTTGTCCTCACCCATGGCGGTCATGGGCGTTCGGGTTGCATGGCCTTGGCGCGGCCTCGCCCGGCGCATCTACGCCGCCTTCTTCGTCGCGGCGGTCGTCCCCACCGCCATTGCCGGCCTGATCGGCGTCAGCGTCTCGCTGTCCACCTTGCGCAGCCAGACGCTTTCACACCTGCAGCAGGAGGTCTCTGCCAGGGTCTCGGGCGTCCAGCTGTTCTTCGATCAGGTCGCCGCTGAACTCCGGTTCCTGGCTGACATGACCAGCGTCCACTCCCTGTTCGATGCACTGGACGCGAACGATGCGCGCCGCGCCGGGCAACTGGCCAGCGACATCCAGAGCGACTTCGCGCGCCTGGCCGAACTTCATCCCCATGTCTACCAGATGCGGCTTCTGGATGCGGGCGGACATGAGCGCGTCCGGGTCGACAAGCCGATGCAGGCAGCCCATGCCATCCCGGCGGCGCGTCTGCAGAACAAGGCCGACCGCTACTACGTGCGCGAGGCGCTTGCGCGCCGTCGCGGCGAGCTCTACGTCTCGCCGCTGGACCTGAACGAGGAATTCGGCAGGGTCGAGGTCCCCGAACGCCCGGTGATCCGCCTGGCCAAGGTGACCATGGGTCCGGGCGGGCGAGTGCGCGGCCTGGTGGTCGTCAACCTGCACGCCCAGGTGCTTCTCGATCCGCTGCAGCAGATGGTGCACGAGCGCGAGGGCATGGCCTACCTGTTCGACCGCTCCGGGCACTACCTCCAGCGCAGCGCGGGCGAGATGTCCGGCTCGGCGATGCAGCCTGTCGCGTCGCTCGCGAGCCGCTGGGGGGCCGAGGCCATGACTGGCCTGCTGGGCCCCGAGCCCGGCACGATCTCGGCAGCCGGAAGCATCGTTGCCTTCGCGCCCTTGCAGTTCGGCTCCGCCTTCGTCGGCGCCGATCGCTCGCGCTGGGTGATGGCGCTGGCCTTGCCGGAACGGGTGCTGTGGCACTCGGTCGTCAACCTGACCCTGCTCTATGCGGTGCTTCTGGTGGCCCTGGCGGTCACGGCCATCGGCGGTTGGGCCCTGTCGCGCCGGCTGCTGGGCCCGCTCGAGGACCTGCGGCGCGAAGCCGAAGTCGTCGCCGATGGAGACTTCACGCGACATGTCCGGGTCACGGGCCACGACGAGATCTCCCAGCTGGGCAACAGCTTCAACAGCATGGCCGACCGGCTCGCTTCCCTGTACAGGCACCTGGAGTCGCACCGCGGCCGCCTGGAGGTCGAGGTCGCCGACAGGACCCGTGAGCTGGCGGCGGAACGCGCCTTGCTCGCGTCGGTCTTCCGCCACGCGGGCGATGCCATCCTGGCCGTGGACGAACATGGCCGCGTCAGCCTGGCCAACACCGCCGCGAAGAACCTGTTCAAGGTCTCGGAGACGCAGACGCTAGTCGCGGCCTGGCCGGCCTGGGCCCGGCTCGCTGGCAGCGTGAAGGCCGGCGAAACCCTGCGCCAGGACGTGGCCCTGGGTGATCGCCTGCTGGCCGTCGCGGTGGACGCCGCGGGCGCCTCGGCGGCGGCCAGCAGCTATGTGGTCGTGGCGCGCGACGTGAGCGAAGAACGCAGCCTGCAGGACGAGCGGCGCCAGCTCGATCGGCAGCTCTTCCAGATCGAGAAGCTGGCCACCATGGGAGAACTGGCGATGGGCGTGGCCCACGAGATCGGCAACCCGCTGGCCGGCATGAAAGCGGTCGTGCAGGCATTGCAGTACGAGGGCGATCTGCCCGGCTCGGTGCTCGAGCCCCTGCGGCGGCTGGAGTCGGAGATCGACCGCCTGAGCGGCTTCCTGCGCAGCTTCCATGGCTTCGCGGCGCCGACAGCACTCGAGCTGAGGCCCGTGGCGCTGGGCGAGGTGCTGGCCGACGTGCTGTTCTGGACCCGCAAGGAAGCCCGCAGCCAGAGGGTCGATGTCCAGCTCGACGTGCCGGCCGACCTGCCACTGCTGCGGGCGGATCCGCCGCAGCTCAAGCAGGTTCTGCTCAACCTGGTGGTCAACGCCATGCACGCGATGCCCGACGGCGGCCGGCTGGGCATAGGCGCGCGAGCACTAGGCGCGATGGTGCGCATGGAGGTCGCCGACACCGGCTGCGGCATCGCCGCCGACGTGCTGCCGCGCGTCTTCGACCCCTTCTTCACGACCCGATCGGGCGGCTCGGGCCTGGGCCTGGCGATCACGGCCAAGATCGTGCGCGAACATGGCGCGACGATCGAGGTCCGCAGCCAGCCGGGCGCCGGGGCACGATTCGTGCTCGACTGGCCTGCAGCCTGAACCTTGCCTGCCATGACCGGACGCATCCTCATCATCGAAGACGACGAGACCATGCGCGTCACGGTGGGCAACTTCCTGGCCCGGCTCGGCTTCGACGTGCAGACCGCCGAGACGGGCGAAGGCGGCCTGGCGCTGGCCGCGCGGCAGGGCGTCGATCTCGCCCTGGTGGACCTGCGCCTGCCGGACATGTCCGGCCTGGACGTGATCACCCGCCTGGCCGACACCGGCGAAGACATGGTGATGGTGATGATGACGGCCTACCCCGAGGTGCGCACGGCGGTCGCGGCGCTGAAGTCGGGTGCCTACGACTACATCAACAAGCCCTTCGACCTGGAGGACCTGCGCGGGCTGATCGACCGCGCCTTCGAAGTGCGCCGCCTGCGCCGGGAGGTGGCCTGGCGGCGCGTGCAGGCGGGCGAAGGCGTGGGGGTGGAGTCCGTCGGCCACGCGGCCGCCTTCCGGCAGCTGATGGCCACCACCGAGCGCATCGCCGGTGCCTCACGCGTGCCCGTGCTGATCCTGGGTGAATCGGGCACGGGCAAGGAGCACATCGCGCAGGCGATCCACCGCCTGTCGGCGCGCGCCGGCGGTCCCTGGGTGACGGTGAACTGCTCGGCGCTGCCCGAAGGCCTGCTCGAGGCCGAGATGTTCGGCCACGAGAAGGGCGCCTTCACCGATGCCCGCCAGGCGCGCAAGGGGCTGCTGGAGCTGGCCGATGGCGGCACGCTGTTCCTCGACGAGATCGGCGACCTGTCGCTGGCCTTGCAGCCCAAGCTGCTGCGCGCCATCGAAACGCAGACCTTTCGCCGCATCGGCAGCCAGCGGGAGACCCGCGTCGACGTGCGTTTCGTCGCCGCCACCCATCGCGACCTGCCGGCCATGGTGGCCCAGGGCAGCTTCCGTCAGGACCTCTACTACCGCCTGAACGTCGGCACGATAGAAGTGCCGCCGCTGCGCGAGCGGCGCGAGGACATCCTGGCGCTGGCCGAACACTTCGTGGCCCGCTTTGCGCCCACTGTCGGCTGTGCGGGCGTCAGCCTGAGCGAGGACGTGAGTCGTAGCCTGCAGGCCTATCGCTGGCCCGGCAACGTGCGCGAGCTGCGCAATGTCGTGGAGCGGGCGCTGATCCTGTGCAGCGGCGAGAAGGTCCAGCTGCCGCAACTGCCACGGGAGGTGGTGGCCGCCGGTGGCCCTGACCCGGCGGCGGCCGGTGCCCTGGCGGTCAGCCTGGACGACGACCTGTCACTTGCCACCTTCGAGCGTCGGCACATCCAGCGCGTGCTCGACCTGTGCCGCGGCAACAAGACGCGTGCGGCGGAGCTGTTGGGCATCTCCCGCCCGACCCTGCGCAGCCGCCTGCGCGCCATCGGCCTGCCCGACGAGGAATAGCCCCCGCCTGCGCACACCGGTCAGGAACTGACCGGTCAGTCGCTGGCCGATCGGTCAATTCCTGACCGGGTCCGCACCCGCCAACGCCCGCAAAGGGTTGGCACACAACCTGCGGATAGCCCCTCGACCGCCACGGTCTTGAAGAGCTCGAGGGGATCCGGGATGAAGAAGTCACTGCAACCGTCTGCGTGGCGCCGCTGTGCGCCCTGGGCCGCCGGCGTGGCGGCCTTGCTGCCCATGCTCCATGCCGGCACGGCCTTCACGGCCGACGCGCCGCCGGCTCTCGCGCCGCTGCCCGAGCCCAGGCCGGCCAATGCCGCGATGGTGAACCTGGGGCGGCACCTGTTCTTCGACAACCGCCTGGCCGGCGACTGGGGGAGTTCCTGCGCCAGCTGCCATGACCCGAAGAAGGGCTTCGGCGACGGGCAGGCGCTGTCCGCGGGCTACACCTCGATGGAGTACTTCCGCAACGCGCCGACGCTGATCAACGCGAAGTACCGCACGCGCTTCATGTGGGACGGCCGCCTGGATGGCGCCGATGCGGGAACGGCCGTGCGCGACATGGTCACCGAGGCGCACTTAATGAATGCCGACGGCCGCATCGTGCAGGAGCGCCTGAAGCAGATCCCCGAGTACGTGGCGCTGTGGGAAGCCGCGTTCGGCAAGGGCAGCGACCCCTACAGCCCGCGCATGTTCAACGCCATCGGTGCCTTCGTGCAGTCGCTGGAATCGAGGAACGTCCCCTATGACAAGTTCGCCAAGGGCGATGCCACAGCGCTGAGCGCGGAGGCCAAGGCGGGCCTCGCGGTCTTCAACGGCAAAGGCCAGTGCGTGCAGTGCCACAACGGCCCGATCGGCTCGGACGGCAAGTTCCACCGCCTTGGCGTGCCCGAGCACCCCGAGGTGCTGGGCAAGCCCCTGCGCACGATCACGATGCTGCGTCACTACTCGACCAGTGGCCTCCCCAACTACATGGCCGCGCGTACCGATGTCGGCTTCTACGCCATCAGCAAGGATGCCAAGGACCTGGGCAGGTTCCAGACGCCTTCGATCCGCGACCTGAAGTACACGGCGCCCTACATGCACAACGGCATGTTCAAGACGCTGGACGAGGTGGTGGACTTCTACGACCGCGGCGGCGGCGGCAAGGGCACCGAACTGAAGCCGCTCGGCCTGTCAGCGGACGAGAAAAGGGCGTTGGTGGCCTTCCTGCTGTCGCTGTCGGGCGACCCTGTGACGGTGGCCGACCCGGGCCAGCCTGACCTGCAGGTCCGCGCCAACTTCGGCAAGAACTGAGGAGCCAGGAGCCGACCATGAGTCAACACCGGAGTTTCATCGCGGCCGCCGCGCTGCTGGCCTTGTGCGGTTGGGCAGTGGCCCAGTCCGTGCCCCCGCTGGCCACCCTGCCGCCACCGCCCGTCCCGAAGGACAACCCCAACACACCCGAGAAGATCGAACTCGGCAAGAAGCTGTTCTGGGAGGCCCGCCTGTCCGGCAACGGTTCGATGCCCTGCGTGTCCTGCCACCTGCCCAACCTGGGCTGGGGCGACGGCATCGCCATCTCGCGCGGCTATCCCGGCACCAAGCACTGGCGCAACTCGCAGACCGTGCTGAACTCGGCCTACTACAACAAGCTGTTCTGGGAAGGCAGCGTCACCAGCCTCGAGGCCCAGGCGCCGGCGGCGGCCGAAGGCGCGGTGGCCGGCAACGGTGACGGATCGGTGATGGAGATGCGGCTGCGCTTCCTCCCGGAGTACGTCGAGGCCTTCCGCAAGGTCTTCGGCACCGAGTGGCCGCGCATCAACGACGCCTGGCGAGCCGTGGCGGCCTACCAGCGCACGGTGGTCACCGACGCCAGGCAGGTGCCGTTCGACCGCTGGCTGGCGGGCGACAGGAAGGCCTTGTCCGACGCCCAGCAGCGCGGCATGGCGCTGTACAGCGGCAAGGCCGGCTGCATCCAGTGCCACAACGGTGCACTGGCCTCGGACCAGAAGTTCCATCGCCTGGGGGTGCCTGAACACCCCGGCTACCAGGACGACGCGCTGCTGCAGATCACCCATCGCTGGGAGCACTACCAGAAGGGCGTACCGGAGGGCAAGTACCGCGATGCACCCACCGACTTCGGGTTGTTCTACATCACCAAGAACCCCAAGGACATCGGCAAGTTCAGGACGCCCTCGCTGCGCGAGCTCAAGTACACCGGCCCGTACATGCACAACGGCGTGTTCTCGAAGCTGATCGAGGTGGTGGACTTCTACAACGGCGGTGGTGGGAGAGACCCGCAGAAGAGCCCGCTGCTCAAACCGCTGAACCTGAGCAGCGCCGAGAAGGCCGACCTGGTTGCCTTTCTCGAGGCGCTGTCGATGGACAAGCCGCTGCTGCACGATGAACCCAAGCTGCCCGGCGACTACCAGCCGCTGGCCGCTGCCAGGAAATAAGGAGCCGGGCATGAACCGACCCGTGATCGACATTCACCCGGACTTCCTCGTGCCGGCCGCTGAACACCCGCATTCGCATGAAGAAGGCGGGCGCGCCTGCATGAGCAGGCGTGGCTTCCTGCTCGGTGGCAGCGCCGCCGTCACCGTGGTTTCGCTCGGCGCAATGCCGGCCGACGCGCAGGCGCAGGGCGCGCGTGCGCTGCGAGCCAGCTACCCGCGGCAGAAGGTGGCCAGCCTCGCCGCGCTGAAGACCGGCGAGCCGGTGGCCTTCAGCTACCCGTACCCCGACGTGCGCAACATCGTCGTCAAGCTGGGTGTCGAGGCCGGTGGCGGCATCGGTAGCGCGCGCGACATCGTCGCCTTCAACCAGCAGTGCCCGCACATGGGCGGGCCGATGGACGGCACCTACAAGCCGCAGCACCAGGTGCTGGGGCCCTGCCCGCTTCACCTGACCACCTTCGACCTCACGCGCCACGGCATGGTGGTGTCGGGCCACGCCACCGAGAGCCTGCCGCAGATCGTGCTCGAACTGCAGGGCGACGATGTGTATGCCATCGGCGTGCAGGGCCTGATCTACGGCTACAGCGCCAACGTCGGCAAGGCTTGAGAGGAACTCGATCATGAGCAACGAAGACCGCTTCGAACCGCAGGACCGCGTGCCGCTGCCGCCCAGGGGTTGCGACACCTTCACCACCGCGTGCGACTACTGCACGGTCGGCTGCGGCTACAAGGTCTATCGATGGCCTGTCGGCAAGGACGGGTCGCGAGCTGCCTCCGGCAACGCCCTGGCCAGCGACTTCCCGCACCAGAACATGCTGGGCGCGTGGATCAGCCCGACGCAGCACAACGTCGTGTCGTTCAAGGGCAAGGCACACCACGTGGTGGTGGTGCCCGACAAGGATGCCAAGGTCGTCAACGTCGGCGGCAACCACTCGGTGCGCGGCGGCACGCTTGCGCAGAAGTGCTACAACCCGACGAACCGGACGCGAGAGCGGCTGACGCAGCCGATGATCCGAGTCAACGGCATCCTCACGCCGGTGAGCTGGGACCTGGCCACCGAGGTGATGGCCGACATCTCGAAGTACATCCTCGCCAGGCACGGCGAGCATGCCTGGGGCATCAAGATGTACTCGTACCAGTACTTCGAGAACACCTACGCCATCACCAAGCTGGGCATGACCTCGATCGGTACGCCGGCCATTGCGCCGCACGACAAGAACGCCAACACCAACGACGCCACAGGCCTGGACGACGTGGGCATCGACAGCTTCGCGGCCAGCTACCAGGACTGGGCCGACGCCGAGGTGTGCTTCCTGTCGGGCGTGGATCCGTACGAGACCAAGACCACGCTGTTCACGCAGTGGATGATGCCGGGCGACAAGAGGTTCATCTTCGTCACGCCGCACAAGACGATGGGCGTGGCCTGGTCGCTGCGCGAGAAGCGCGGCATCCACCTGAGCATCATCCCCGGCACCGATACCGTGCTGCACATGGCGCTGGCGCGCATCGTGATCGAGAACAACTGGCAGGACCAGGCCTTCATCGACCAGTGGATCGCCAACACCTGGGAAGTGGATGCCGGCTACGGCCGCGGCACGCGCAACACCGGCTGGCAGTGGCGCACCACCTGGGGCACCTGGCAGAGCGACTGGAACGATTACAGGAAGTTCATCCTCGCGCAGGAGGAGTCCAGGCTGGACGTGGCGGCCAGGATCACCGGCCTGAACGCCGACGACATCAGACTCGCCGCCGAGTGGATCGCCAAGCCCAAGGCCAATGGCGAGCGGCCCAGGACCAGCTTCATGCTCGAGAAGGGCAACTACTGGTCCAACAACTACATGAACACCACGTCGCTGGCCTCGCTGGGCCTGATCTGCGGCGCCGGCAACCGCCCGGGCCGCATGATCAGCCGCGGCGGCGGCCACCAGCGCGGCATGGTGTCGGCCGGCGGCGGCTCGGGCTGGCTCAATCCCGAGAAGTACCCTGGCCGACGCAAGAAGCCCTTCAACATGGACCGCTGGCTGATGGCGGGCGAACTGAAGTTCGTGTGGGTGTTCGGCACCACCTGGGTGGCGGCGATGATGGCCAGCAACGCGCTGGAGGCCCGCATGCGCGAGCTCACGCGCGGCAACCGTCACCAGATCCGCAGCCTCAAGCGCGAGGAGATCTTCGAGGTGCTCAAGCGCCGTGTCGATTCCGGCGGCATGGTGATGGTCGATTCCGACATCTACCCGGTGGCTCCGGTGGGCGCCGAATTCGCCGACATCGTTCTGCCGGCGGCGACCTGGGGCGAGGACAACTTCACCCGCTGCAACAGCGAGCGCCGCCTGCGCCTGTACAGCAAGTTCTACGACGCGCCGGGCCAGGCCAGGCCCGACTGGTGGGCGGTGCAGAAGTTCGCGCACAAGATGGGCTTCGCGGCCGATGGCAGCTACGCCTGGAAGGAAAGCAACGACGTGTTCGAGGAGGCGGCGCGCTTCTCGCGCGGCGGCGTGCTGAACTACCACCCGCTGGTCGTCAAGGCGCAGGGTCAGAAGGTCAAGGGGCAGGAACTGCTGCGCGGCTATGGCACCACCGGCATCCAGACCCCGATCCGCGTGCGCAATGGCGAGCTGGTGGGCACCCAGCGCCTGCACGATCCCGCCAACGACTGGGGCGAGATGGAGCAGGCCGAGGTGCAGCGCCATTGGCTGTACAGCTTCAACACCCACAGCGGCAAGGCCATCCTGCTCAAGAGCCCGTGGAAGTACGCCGGCTGGATGCAGTTCTACGAAGCCATCAAGCCGCGCGCCGACCGCGGTGAGATCTGGGTCACCAACGGCCGCTTCAACGAGACCTGGCAGTCGGGATTCGACGACCTGCGAAAACCTTACCTGTCCCAGCGCTGGCCCGACAGCGCCATCGTCATCCACCCCGACGATGCGAAGGCCGCGGGCATCGAGTCGGGCGACTACGTCGAGGTGGTCAACGACACGGTGTATGTCCAGGTCAGCCAGCCCCAGGGCGTGCTCGACGCCGACATGAACTTCAACAACCTGCTGCGCGAAGGGCATATCCGCAGCACCGAAGGCCGCTTCGTCGCGGTGGCCATCGTCTCCGACGAGATGCGGCCCGGCGTGGCGATGGCGAACTTCAACTTCCCGAGCTCTCCTGCCAATGCGGTAGTGTCGGCCGTGCCCGACCCGATGACCAACAACTACCGCTACAAGCTGGGCCGTGGCGTGCTCAGGCGCATGGGCGAATCGCCCTACAAGCGCAGCTTCACCCAGATGTCGCTGAAGCCCCGGCACATCGTCTGAACCCGCAGCACAGGAAGTCGATCATGAAGACCCGAGCGATCTGGGCGCTGAGCCTCCTGCCGCTGCACAGCGCACCTGCGTTCGCGCAGTCCGCCGATGCAGCGATGGATCTTGCCAGGAAGAGTGGATGCCTGGCCTGCCATGGCCTTGACACCCGGTTGGTGGGGCCCTCCTGGAAGGATGTCGGCCGCAAGTACGCCGGGCGGGCCGATGCCGAGGCGACGCTCGTGGCCAAGGTGCGCAAGGGCGGCAAGGGCGTCTGGGGCGAAGTGCCGATGCCACCCAACGTGACCGTGCGGGAGGCAGACGTCCGCACGCTCGTGCAGTACGTCCTGACGCTCAGGTAGCGGCCCGCCCTGGCCCCGGCGGCGGCCTGCGACCTGGGCCGACCGCGCGTGCCGGGGCCACCCATGCCCTGCCCGTGCGCGGGCGGCACGGCCTCGCTGCCGACGGACCCGACCCGCTACGACCTGCCCGGCAGGTCGAAGCGGTCCAGCTCCATGACCCGGGTCCAGGCGCGCACGAAGTCGCGCACGAACTTGCCGCCGTTGTCGTCCTGCGCGTACACCTCGGCCAGCGCACGCAGCTGCGAGTTCGACCCGAAGACCATGTCGACCCGCGTCGCCGTCCAGCGCAGCGCGCCGG
>Ga0209573_1006093_pt1:5000-10316 | contig 10316 bp, 6 predicted proteins | sample TNRBio252014_DNA_FD_185870 | JGI IMG/M metagenome (GOLD analysis project Ga0209573, IMG submission 185870) | Wastewater treatment Type I Accumulibacter community from EBPR Bioreactor in Madison, WI, USA - TNR Reactor_6/25/2014_ DNA (SPAdes)... | ecosystem: Engineered > Bioreactor >...
ACTTGGCACTCACATTCGCTGTTCATTCTCAATGAAGTAGAAAAATGAACTTCATACCCATTTAAAGTTTGTCAATAGGTTGAGCGTATTTTACGCCCAATGCCTCTAAACATTCGCTTTACCGGATATAACTGTGAAAACTGAATGCCAGCTATCCTGAGGGAAACTTCGGACGGAACCAGCTACTAGATGGTTCGATTAGTCTTTCGCCCCTTAATGCATGTTTGACGATCGATTTGCACGTCAGAACCGCTACGAACTTCCACCAGGGTTTCCCCTGGCTTCATTCTACACACATTAAGTTCACCATCTTTCGGGTCTCATTGCATATACTCTTACTAAGCTCTTTGCCAACGGCAATAGAACCTGTCAGTGTTGCGTTCATTGTCATGATTTGCACCAGATGACAGAAATCACACTTAAAACATTGCAAGAATGTCCTTTACTTTCATTACGAGCAAGGCTTTTCATACAGCCGAACTCTTGCACATGCAGTGAACTCCTTAGACCGTGTTTCAAGACGGGTCGAATAACTCGGCATTCAAAACTCCTGTAGACTTGCCGATTTCATTGACAGCTAAAAAACATTAAGCATTCACATGAATAAAACTAATATTGTTTAGATATTAGTTACTCATGTAACACAAACAATGCTCCTAACATGCCGTACAAAGTACTGAAATCAAAAACATGTCTGTTTACCTATAACGCCAAGTCGAATTTGTTATTTATGCAAGTCATATTTTTAACGCAAACCGAGATTTGCTACCAAAATAGACTGATTCAACTAGCTGTAGTTATAGATCCAGGTTCAGTTTACCTTGGAAATGCATCCGACTCTAGACAATCAACACATCAATGGACTGTTGAAGTTCCGAATTAACATGTATCGTCATCATATAGAGAACGAATTGAATCCAAAGTCATCTGATGAATGCGGCCATTCGTTTTCTTCTGTACGGTTTTACGTACTATTTAACTCTCTCTTCAGAGTGCTTTTCAACTTTCCCTCACGGTACTTGTTCGCTATCGGTCTCGTTATAATATTTAGCTTTGGAACAAGTTTACGTCCCACGTTGGCGTAGCAATCTCAAACTACGCTACTCGAAAGGTGTACAATGTACAGCACAAACTATTCGTGATTATAGGACTAGCACCTTCTATGGTTAAAGCCCTGATCAAAGGAACTCACACGAACAGGCACCATACAGTAGTCACCCCAAATGCTACAATGCATGTCAAAAGTGAATTTAACACGCTTCAGCAATGAGCTTATGCCGGTTCATTCGCCATTACTAAGGCAATCTCAGTTGATTTCTTTTCCTTTGCTTATTAATATGCTTAAGTTCAGCAAGTATTCTAATTTGACTTCAGCTTGAAAGTATATATATAGAACAGAGTGAAGAATGATATTTATATCATTTTACACACGAACATCGATAACATATTCAATATACTATGTGTTCATTAATCAATAACAAGGATATGATAAAGATTTCTCATGTTATGACAATTTACACAAATAAATATGTGTATGTTGTGTATAACTTCGTTTTATACGTATACAAATGAATGTATTGTTTATATATGTATTGCAAGCTAAATAATTTCTTATTGAACTTGCCAGCAATTCATTTACTTTTGAGAAATAAATGAATTTGATGTTATATAAACAAGACTGAAGCAAATTTAGCCTCGACAAAAGTCTTGGCTGCTAGATGCGTTCGAGTTATTCATGCTCAATGTGTCCTGCAATTCGCATTGCTTTCTCGCACTTTGCTGCGCTCTTCATCGAATAACGAGCCGAGTGATCCACCGTACAGAATTATTTTTAGTTAATTCTATGTTATAGATTCGATTCATAATTCAATGACAAACAACAATGATTTGTTGAATGGAAAGGTTTAAAACAAATCGTATATATACGATTTGTTTAAATACATAATGGTGCGACACAAACACATATACGAATATATATGATTGTGCGAAGTTAAAGGTTTTTGTTTATTTTGATCGAGATGAATCAATCAAAAAAACGGTAATGATCCATACGCAGGTTCACCTACGAATACCTTGTTACGACTTTTACTTCCTCTAAATGATCCAGTTTGAGCATCTTTTCGATATAAACCGAACGACCCGAGAGCCGCTCGGAAAACCAAGCCGAAGATCTCACTAAAACATTCAATCGGTAGTAGCGACGGGCGGTGTGTACAAAGGACAGGGACATAATCAGCACATTCTGATGAAATAGTGCTTACTAGGAATTCCTCGTTGACGGAGAATAATTGCAAGCTCCGATCCCAGTCACGAAGAGAATTTCATGGTTACCCACTCCTGTCGAAGTAGGAAGAAACATTCTGAACTCTCCAGTGTAGCGCGCGTGCAGCCTCGGACATCTAAGGGCATCACAGACCTGTTATTGCTCCATTTCGTGTGGCTTAAGAAGTGCCACTTATCCTGCTAAGAAGTCTTGAAAAGTCCCTTCGAACTTTAGACTATTTAGTAAGCCGGAGTCTCGTTCGTTATCGAAATTAATCAGACAAATCGCTCCACGAACTACGAACGACCATGCACCACCACCCACCTAATCAAGAAAGAGCTCTCAATCTGTCAATCCTAAAAGTGTCCTGGCCGAGTAAGGTTTCCCGTGTTGAGTCAAATTAGGCCACAGGCTCCACTTCTTGTGTGTCCTTCCGTCAATTCTTTTAAGTTTCAGCTTTGCAACCATACTTCCCCCGGAACCTAAAAACTTAGATTTCTCGAGATCCGCCAGATGAGTCATATAAATAACCGCATCTAAAAGACAGTTGGCAACGTTTATGGTTTGAACTAGGACGGTATCTAATCGTCTTCGAACCTCAAACTTTCGTTCTTGATTAATGAAAACATTCTTGGCGAACGCCTTCGCTGCTGTTCGTCCTGTGGCGATCCAAGAATTTCACCTCTCACACCACAGTACGTACGCCCCCCTCTGATCCTATTAATCATTATCTCAATTTCTAAAACCAACGAAATAAAATCGAGATCTTATTTCATTATTCCATGCAATATATATAGGCGTGAGCCTGCTTTTAGCACTCTAATTTTCTCAAAGTAAACGTGCTGGCAACTGACGACAACCGATAAAGATCATCGCCAGACGTCCAGCAGATGAGGATCTGTTAACCAACATGGCCAATGAGACCAGCTAGCAACAAATACCCGAAATTCAACTACGAGCTTTTTAAACACAGCAACTTTAGTTTTCCTTATTGGAGCTGGAATTACCGCGGCTGCTGGCACCAGACTTGCCCTCCAATTGTTAATCGATAACCTGTTTACAGTGTTCCCATTCCGATTGTCAATCTGTAATAGACTAACATCGTTATTTCTCTTCACTACCTCCTCGTTTTGAGAGTGGGTAATTTGCGCGCCTGCTGCCTTCCTTGGAAGTGGTCGCCGTTTCTCAGGCGGCCTCTCCAGAACCAAACCCTGATTCTCTGTACTCGTTACAACCACGGTAGACATATAATGTACCGTCTAAAGTTGATAAGTCAGACACTTGAAAGATATGTCGTCGACACAAAGGTCATACGATCAACACAAAGTTATTTAGAGTCACCAACAAACAGTTCCGGTTAAAGAACTAGAAGGTTTTGATCTAATAAAAGCATTCCGATATTGCTACCGGAATTGTCGCATGTATTAGCCCAGGCTTTTCCTCGGTTATTCCATTTAGAATTTATGATCAAAGAAAGTTATAGCTGATGTAATGAGCCGTACGCAGTTTCACCTTAAACCAGTTCATACTTAGACATGCATGGCTTAATCTTCAAGACAAAGGAAAGCCACCGACAAGATCAATCGGAAAGCTTCGTTATGATATATCAATGCATACATACACATATAAAATGTATATATAAGCATTTTTATTTCACAACAAGTCAAATGAAATCACTTCATTATGACCAGTGCTTTTTAAATAGATATATGCAGATATACATATATATATATATTCGTTGTTTCATCGAGACGAAACAAAACCAACCCATATCATAGGAATAAATTCATTCCTGTTCTTAATGCAACTCTGTTACAAGCATTCAAGCCCAAACTATCAACATATGACTAGTTATTGAAAACTAATCAACAATTGTTAGTTATTATTTGTGTGCGTAAGTTGAAACATTTTCAACCGCATTCACTTCTTTGCCAGTTGTGATGTTACAATTTTAATGTAATTCGTTCGTATTTAATGCGCATCTAATATATACGATGAGTTGCAAAGTCGACGAAGCAGCTTCGTCAAACTTTTTTTTTCATCATATACAATTTAGTTCACATTGCTAAACAACTGTTTAACACACAGTCATACTAGCCGAACAATTACTTCATCACAATATCATCCTCGAGAAACAAGATCATTCATAGGCCAGCCGAATCTGTACAAAAAATCTTTTATCGGATTCATCGACTTAGAGAGTGATTCATATTACACATGAAAGTGAAGCAAACATTTTGCTGATTCGTTTCATATCGAATAAGCAAAATGATTGCAATAGAAAAATTTTCATATTATATATGAAAGTGAAGCAAACGTTTTGCTGATTCGTTTCATATCGAAGCAGCTAAATGATTGCAAGCGAACCATTTTCATATTATATATGAAAGTGAAGCAAACATTTTGCTGATTCGTTTCATATCGAAGCAGCTAAATGATTGCAAGCGAACCATTTTCATATTATATATGAAAGTGAAGCAAACATTTTGCTGATTCGTTTCACATCGAATAAGCTATTTCTTTTTCTTTCCTTTCCTTTCCTTCGTCATTCTCTATACTACATATATATATGTATATCGAAGAAAGAACGAAACGAATCATCCATTTTGCTTGTTCTCTTTCTTTTCATCGATAATGTATATACCCAGAACGGACTGAACTAGTCCATTTTGCAAGCTCTCTTTCTTTTCATCGACGATTATCTCTCTCGTTCGCTCCCTATATATACATCATACGAAGTCACTTTTTTTTCTTGGGGGTTATTCCATTTCTCGTATTCAGCTATTGGGTTTACCTATCAATTCAACTATACATTATAATGAAGATTGGATAAATCGATTTCCTGGTCCTTTTGACTTTCAAATCAATCGACTTTTCCTTCAATTTTCATATTATATATGAAGTTGGAACAAACGTTTTGCTGATTCGTTTTAGGTGGAATCAGCAAAATGATTGCAATGGTTAAACTTTCATATTACATATGAAAATGAAGCAAACATTTTGCTGGTTCGTTTCACATCGAATCAGCCAAATGGTTTCAATGGTGAAACTTT
>Ga0209573_1006095_pt1 | contig 10316 bp, 9 predicted proteins | sample TNRBio252014_DNA_FD_185870 | JGI IMG/M metagenome (GOLD analysis project Ga0209573, IMG submission 185870) | Wastewater treatment Type I Accumulibacter community from EBPR Bioreactor in Madison, WI, USA - TNR Reactor_6/25/2014_ DNA (SPAdes)... | ecosystem: Engineered > Bioreactor > EBPR >...
CCGGCTGTGGTTGGATATCGAGGGTCCACGACGTTGGGTCTGAACCCACACCACGATATCTTGTGGCCTCCACGGGAAAGCTTATAGAGCCCAGTTTCTGTCTGAAGAATATCTGCTTAAATCTCAGGCGCCAACCAAAAAACCGATCCTGTGGAGTATCAGGCAATAAAAACGGAGGATTGGTATATCGATAAGCGGTTCGGATCACAAAAAATACATCCTGTCGAACAACCTTCTTAGCAACAAAGGACAGGGACATGGAAAACTTTACCTTCTTCAATCCGACTCAAATCGAATTCGGTACCGACAAGGAAAAACAGATCGGTCAGCATTTGGCGGCGCACGGTGTCAAAAAGGTGCTGCTTTGCTACGGCAGCGAACGGATTAAACGCGAAGGATTGTTCGATGTCGTCAGCAAGAGCCTCGCCGAGCAAGGCATCGCGTTCGTGGAATGTGGCGGCATTATCAGCAATCCAATCATCTCTAAAGTACGCGCAGGGATTGCCCTGGCGAAAGCGCACCAAGTCGATGCCATTCTGAGCGTCGGCGGCGGTTCCGTTCTCGACAGTTCGAAGGCCATTGCTGCCGGCGTTTGCCACGATGGCGATGTCTGGGAACTGTTCGTTGGCAAGGCCCGTGTTGAGACAGCGCTTCCCTTATTTGCCATTCTGACTTTGGCCGCCACGGGAAGTGAGATGAATCCCTCAGCGGTGGTGACCAACGACGAGACCAAGGAGAAATTTTTCATCTCTGCGGCTTCGCTGTTCCCCAAGGTCTCCATCGTCAATCCTGCCCTCATGCAGGGCGTGACGCGCGACTACCTCGTTTACTCGGCATCGGACGTCATTGCGCATTTGATCGAGGCCTATTTCACGGCGACCGTCCATCCGAAGCTGCAATCGCGTCTGGTTGAATCTCTTATCAATACGGTCATCGAAACAACCGAGGCGCTCCTGACCGATCCCACCGATTATGGAGCTCGCGCCCAGTTCGCGTGGGCAGCAACACTGGCACTGAATGGTCTGGCCTACTCGGGAGCAGCCGGCTTTGGCTACCCAAATCACGCCATCGAGCACTCGCTCTCCGCGCTGTTCAACGTACCGCATGGTGCCGGCCTGTCGGTGATCGTCCCGGCCTGGATGAAGTGGTACCTCGACCGCAACCCGGCGCAGTTCGAACGATTTGCGCGGAAGGTGTTTGGTGTCGATACCAGCGAGCAGGGCATTGCGGCGCTGCAGGCTTGGTACGACAAGATCGGCACGCCAACTCATCTGCCGCAACTGGGCATCAAGGAGATCGATCTGCCGGCCATCGTCGAGAACGTCCAGCGCAATGTGCGCATCTTCGGTATCGCCGAAACCTACACCCCGGAAGTGGTGACGGCCATTCTGAAGAATGCGCTGTAGCCGTTCGTTTTTTCTATCCAAACCAAGGAGTAGCCCCCAAATGACCACCCTGCTTTCCCGCAAGAAATTCATCCAAAGCGCCATCGTCACCTGTGCTGCCCTGTGCGTCGGCGTGCCATCCGTTCAAGCACAGACCAGTCCCACTGCAATCGGAGGAAGCACCTTGAACTTGACCCAGGAATGGGACAAAACTTTCCCGAAGAGCAACCAGGTCGATCATCAGAAAGTGACCTTCAAGAATCGCTATGGCATCACGCTGGCGGCCGATCTGTATCTGCCGAAGAACCGCGGCAACCAGCGCCTGGCCGCGCTGGTCGTCGGCGGCCCCTTTGGCGCCGTGAAGGAGCAGTCTTCCGGTCTGTATGCCCAGACCATGGCCGAGCGCGGTTTCGTCGCGCTCGCCTTCGATCCTTCCTATACCGGCGAGAGCGGCGGCGAGCCGCGCCATGTTGCGTCTCCCGACATCAACACCGAGGATTTCAGCGCCGCGATGGACTTCATCGGCCTGCACGCTTCGGTCGATCGTAACCGCATCGGCATCATCGGCATTTGCGGCTGGGGCGGCATCGCATTGAATGCAGTAGCGGTGGACAAGCGCGTCAAGGCTGTCGTCGCCAGCACCATGTACGACATGTCGCGCGTCATGTCCAAGGGCTACAACGATAGCGTGACGCCCGAACAGCGCGCGCAGACGCTGGAGCAGTTGGGTCAGCAGCGTTGGAAGGATGCGGAAAACGGTAGTCCGGCGATGCTCCCGATGTTCAACGAGCTCAAGGGCGGCGAGCCGCAATTCATGGTGGATTACGCCGACTACTACAAGTCGAAGCAGCGTGGCTTCCACCCACGCGCGATCAATTCGAACGGCTCCTGGACGATCACCAGCGGCCTGTCCTTCATGAACGCGCCGCTGATGAGCAACATCAAGGAAATTTCACCACGCCCCATCCTGTTGATCCACGGCGAAAAAGCCCACTCGCGCTACTTTAGCGAAACCGCCTATGCTGCGGCGGCGGAGCCAAAGGAACTCGTGATTATCAAGGGCGCCAGCCATACCGATCTGTACGATCAGATGGACAAGATCCCGTTCGATAAGATCTCGAATTTCTTCGGCAAGAATCTGAAGTAACTCAGACGGAGACCATCTGGGCGGAGGTGCGTGACTGTTCTCAGGTGGCCTCCTCAGGCGTCACTATTGACGCTCGTATAAGTAGATGCCATCAGAAGGCCAGTTCAGCCTGTTTCCAGAACGCAGTGATCAACGTTGGTCGCCGCTGCATAGACTTGAGGCGGTTGCGGGCGAACTCGCCGACTTCGCCGATGGTGTTGAGGCACAGATTGGCGATCTCGTGCTTTTTGAGATAGGCCCAGATCGCCTCAACGGGATTGAGTTCCGGGGCATAGGGCGGCAGGCGCGCAACCGCAATATGGCCGTTCAGCTCTACAAGCCAGGCGTTGAGTTTTCGGCTGCGATGGATGGCAGCACCATCTCAGATGACCAGCAGCGGCTTCTTGATCTGGCGCTTGAGGGCACCGAGAAATTCGATGATCTGCTCGGAGCGAATGGCCCCGGGAAAGAACCGGAAGTAGAACTGCGAGAAGGACAGACCGGCAATGGCCGAGAGTTGCTTCCAAGTGAAGCTGTGCTGAAGAATCGGTGTTTGGCCGCGCAGGCTCCAAGTGCGGGCGGCACTGGGTCGTTCGCTCAATCCGGATTCGTCGATGAAGACGATGGTGCGATCCTCTCGCTGGGCTTTTTTTTGAGCGCAGGCCAGCCGTGTCGTTTCCACCGCACAATCTCCGGTTCGTTGCGCTGGATGGAGCGCTTCTCCGGCTTCTGGCACGAGAAGCCCATGCGTCGAAGCAGGTGCCACAGATGGCCGGTGCTGTACTCCACGCCAAACTGTTGGGTGATGACTTTGCCGATCCGGGGCAGTGTCCATAGCTCGGTCGGATACCCTGCGGCCAACGCACCCGCCATGAGCCGCTTGCCCAGTTCTCGCTCCTGCTCGGCGTCGAGTTGGCGTGGTCGCCCCAATTCGCCGCGTTTGAGTGATTCCTTGCCGCCCTCGGCCAGACGCTGCTCCCAGGCCGCTACCGTTTGTCGCGTCACGCCCAGTTCCCGAGCGACCTCCAACTTCGACATGCCGCGCGCCAAGAGTTTTGCACCCTTGAGCCGGCGCTTCTCCAACGCCTTGAAATCCCGCTTGTGCTTCATCGTCGCACCTCGAAACGAACACAAGCGGATTAACGGCTCTACCCATCATGGCGCTGACAGACATTTATACGATTCTCAATAATGTTTAAGAATTGGATTTTTCTGTTGACTGCGATTGTCAGCGAAGTCGTGACAACCTCTTCCCATTATTGGCCATCGGTGGTGGTCGTCGTCGGCTACGGCATCGCGTTCTATTGCCTGGCACTCACCCTGCGCGTTATCCCGACGAGGGGCGTGGTTTGCGCTATTTGGTCCGGCCGGGCCTTGCGTCGGCTTGGCCTGCTGCTGCTTCTCCTTGCGCTGTGCGCTGCCCCTGTCACCCGGGCGGCAGGCCCTACGGCGCCCACCGCCGCACCGGATGCCGCTCAGGCATCCAAGAGATCGGAGGAATCACGCATGTGGATGACCGTCGGCGAACGCCGCTTCGCCATCACCCTGGCCGATACCGAGGCCGCTCGCGCATTCACCGCCATGTTGCCGCTGACACTGGACATGGAGGAACTGAACGGCAACGAGAAGAAAAAGGAACTGCCGAGCCCACTACCCACGGACGCAAGCCGGCCCGGTACGATCCGCAACGGCGACCTTTTGCTGTGGGGATCGCGCACCGTAGTAGTCTTCTATCTGACCTTCGAATCGCCCTATTCGTACACCCGTCTCGGCCGCGTGGATGACCCGTCGGGGCTCCCCCAGTCGCTCGGGCGGTACGATGTGCGGGTGGTGTTTTCCAAGAACTAGCTTGCGATGAAAGACAGGGGGATTTCAATGAAGAAACCCCTAAAGTTCACTGACAGGCTATCCTTTTATTCTAGCGGCCTTGAAAAAATTAAATCTATAAAGAAATGGTATAATCCGCTTTATCGGCGGGTTTCACTGTTCTGGCATTTCAAAACCTGATTAGCAAGATTCTTCAGCTCACCCTATATTTGTCCTGCAAATCAGGAGCAAACTGGCACCCCCTTCACGCTGGAGTCCGGCCATGCCGATGAATCGGATTCAATTTCAAGCGGGGTTGTCGTTGCCGGCGTTTCTTGAGCGGTTCGGCACCGAGACCCGGTGCGAAACGGCGCTGGAACGCGCCCGTTGGCCGGAAGGTTTTCGCTGCCCCCACTGTGGTGAGGCGAGTCATTATGTCCTGCGTCAGCGGGGGTGTAAGACCTGTCGATTCCATATCTATTGCGCCGCAGCGCAATAGATCATTGAATTGAATGAACTTTTCTGAAAACCGCTTGTTTTTCAAAAATAAATAAATTCAATGGCAGAACGGCTTGTGTGGAATCGACAGCGCGTCAAAGACGGATGCGGTAGTCTGGCTAGCATCCGGGCCGATCTGCGAGAAGCTAGCCGTTGATTTCAATTTTCTTCTTGTTCGATGAAAACGGAGTCAATTCGTTCGGTCAGTGGCCTACGCGACCGCCCCGCCGGGCGATGCCAAACTCAAAGCCGCCACCCTGAACTTCAACCTAACCGGGCGCGTGCCTTTGGCGCGGATCGAAGACCCCCATCCAGCAAAGATGACCGCCAAGCTAATCGCCCAACTCGCGGCAAAAAATTCCTACAACCCCGCGCGAATTTTCGGCGGTGATGGCTTGGACCTTGCTCGCCCGGTATCCCGACCTCGATTTCACCGAGGGCGCCACGAAAGCCACTTCCATCATCCAGCGGGTATATAAGGGGGAAGGGGTAGCTCTGAAATCCAAGTACTGGTCCGGGTTCAGGATGGCCTCGCGGGGCAGGTTGGGGATGAACCAGCCTCGCATGGTCGGATACTGAATCCGCCGGGCGATGATCACCGACTACGGAGGATAAAGATCATGGATATTCTACGAAAGCGGCTCGCTGGCCATTCGGAATTCCAGACCGATTTTGAGAGACTGCGAAGAGATTCGGCAAAACTCGTCAGAGTTACTCTCGACAGGGTTTTGGCGCATATCGCTCAGCCAAGCAATTTTCCGGTTTCCGGCGAATTGGAGCAGCAACTGAAATCTAGGATGGAATCCTTGCCGGTCGGCATCAGACGACCACTTTCCGAGCAGGCGTTGGCGCGACTGAATGCCAACGCCAGCGAAAAACAGCAGCACTATGGCATCTTCGCGTCGTTGCCGATCCAGGAAGCCCTACCGCTCCATCGACTGGCAGCGCAATTCTCAAATCATGCCCAGATCAAGCCAGTCAGTGATCGACTTAGAAAAACCCTGGAAATGGAATTGGCCAAAGCGGCTGCTGAAAAGCCTCGGAAGACACTGGCTTTTTCAAAAAATAACGTCATCGATATCGAACCGGATTTCGGGCTGGGATCGATTCTGGACGATGAAGTCAATGACCTCGAAATCCAGCCGAAGACGCTTGAACTGCGCTTGAAGCGGGTCATTTGCCATGAGGACTTCAAGAACGAGTGGGGAAAGGACGAAATCGCCTTTGCCGCCGTCGTACACGACATCTACCACCGCCAGGATATTAAATTCGCCCCCCACGATCTGGGGAAATTCAAAAAGGGCGATAACAGGCCCATGAATGACCTGCTGATTGCCTCCATCCCCGTTGCACCGGGAACGTGGCGCGATGCGACCTACACCGCCAGTGTCTACCTGGCGGAAAAGGATTTCGGCGGCTTTGAAAAAGCGGTCGCTGATCTACAGGGCTTGTCCAGTCATGAAATGCGGGATCTATTCGTGCTGCTGCACGCCGTCTCCTTGTTCTCGCTCCTGGGTATTTCGGTGGCGGCGGATAAGGGCTTCGACGCCAACGGTCTGGCCAAAGCCATCGGCATCGGCCTGGGACCGCTCGTTTACTGCGTGCTGTACCTGGGCATCGTGGGAACCTTGCCGCTCGCCCTGGCATGGCTCGGCGTGGTGGTCCTGGACAAACTGTTCGCCGTCGCTGGTCTGGCCCTGCTGGAGACGTTTGGTGATGCGTTCAAGGACGACCTGTTTCCATCCCAGGCCATTGCTTTTCACTTCGGCGTACCCGACGGCATTGGAGACGCCGGCTCGTTGGATTTTGGTTCGCCGACGCGCGTCGTGAAGTCTTTCACGTTCGTCCAGAAGGGACTGGTGCTCAAGGAAAACGTCGCGCACTATGACCTGGAGTTCGAGTGGCGCGTGGTGCCGGGGGTCGGTAAGGCAGCAGCACCGCCGTCGCCCGCTCAGGAAACCGAGGATCCCGAACTTGCGCTACTCAATCTCGACAAGATCGAGCATATCGGCGTGGTGATGCTGGAAAACCGTTCTTTCCATCACATGCTCGGTTTCCTGGCCAATGATCGGGGTCGCACCGATCTGGCGGAGGGTCCCACCACGGACATGTTCAACGGGCTGCGCGCCAAGACGCGCGAGCAGCTCTGTCCCGCCGGACAGGACTGTCTGTTTTCGGAATCGGCGATTGCATTTCTCGGCCAGGATCATCGGGTGCCGGTGACCCGGCTGCAGAACACCGCGCTCGAAGAAGACCCCGGCCACAGCGTATCGAATACCGAGCGCCAAATATTCGCCAGCGCACGGTTCCTGTCGGTGGACAATCCCGATACCGTGCCGACCACGGACGATCCCCGCGATCCACTGGCCAGGGACGGTTTCGCGGTGGACCCGCACTGGCCGAATCCGGGGGTGAGAGAACTTCCCCTCGCCCGTGAAAGCCTGACCGAATCGGCGGGTCCCGATGAACGGCGGGCCATGATCGGTTTCGTCGAGGATTACTTCAGCGTGCTGAAGGCCCGTGAGAATCTCGTGCTGCAACACGCCGCGAATCCAGGAAGCGCCGAGTTCGAGGCGCAGATCAAGCAGTTGCAGGACATCATGGGCTACTATCCAGCCGAAGCGGTGCCCAGCTTCGACCTGTTGGCGACGGAATTCGCCGTCTGCGACCGCTGGTATTCCTCCTATCCCGGCAATACCTGGGTGAACCGCACCCTCTCGCTCACCGGTAAACCGGCCCGCCAGGAGAATTTCGCCAAGGACATCGACAAGGAAGACCGAGACGCCGTGGTGGCGGCCCTGACCGGCACGGAACACGAGGATCATGCCAAGTTCATCACCGACAACGACATGCCTTTCGACGAGAAATCGTTTTTCCGCATTCTCGACCAGCATACCTATGAGGGGGAGGCGATCACCTGGGCTTTCTATTCGCAGGATATGCCCTCCCTGCTGGCGGTCGATGCCAGCTATGCGTCGGAATTCCGCAACCGCTTGCAGGGTCGTCCCAATCGCATCCGCCCCCTGGACAAATTCTTCAAGGATGCGGCGGACGGCCAGCTACCCCAGGTGTTCTGGGTGGATCCCAATTTCATGGACATCGGGGACATGCGCGAGAATCTCGGCAACTGGGACCCCTCGTTCGATACCGACGGTTATGGCCTGAGCCACTTTTACGACCTCAATACCGCCAACGACGATCATCCGCCGGTCGACATCGCGCACGGTCAGCACTTCGTGCTGGAAATCTTCAACGCTCTGTTCAACAGCCCGCAGTGGTCGAAAACGTTGCTGATCATCGTGTATGACGAGCACGGCGGCTTCTTCGATCCGGTGACACCGCCCTACCTGGACACCGAGCCCGAAAGCCCGGCCTTCCGCAGTCTGGGGGTGCGCGTTCCGGCCCTCGTGGTATCGCCCTGGGTGGGCAGAAAACTGGTCTCGCACCGCCGCTTTGACCATGCCTCGATCATCAAGACGATTCTGCTGAAGTTCTGTCGGGATGCGAACGGGAACATTCCCACCGCCGCGGGTCCGCGCGTCACCGCGGAGACGACCCACCACCTGGGGCACTTGCTGAATGAAAGCCGCCCCCGCTTTGTCGAGTCCAGCGCGCAAGACGGCTATGGACCCGGCGTGGGCTCCAACCGGGAACCGTCCGGGCGTGAGGCGCGGTCTTCGATCGCTAGCGCGGACCGGGTCCGGTCCTCAGCGAGGAGTCAGCCGCCGCCGAAGAAAAGGCGCGAGTTTTTGCGCAATGTCGTCGAAGGAACGCGGTTTGCCTTGCGCCTGCGCCGGCAGCGGGACAAGAACCAGGCGCGACCGTCCTTGCGGCAACCCACGGAATTGAAATTACAGATGAAGGAGGCGCGCGATCGACTGTTGACATTATCCCACCCTCGATTGCGGCGGTCCTGAAAAACGTCGCAAGTCCGCCAAGCCCTTACGAAGCATAGCGTGATACGGCAGGTACGTATTCGGCAAGTTCGGGTTCCAGTCAATCACCACGAGGATATCAACATGGCTATTATCGAAGAGACCAAGACGCTGTCGTTAAATGAAACGCGCGTACTGCATCGGAGCGTGGGCAAAAAATTCTCGGTCCAGATCATCGAAGGTCAAGGCACGGTATTTTTGGCCCGCGTTATCTTTGGCGTCGTTCCCCAACTGGCGGTCGCTACGGATTATCTGTTTGTGACCACGGCTCAGGCGATACCCACTGCCACGATCAAGGCTATTGGGAATCGCACGGGCGGCACGCAGATTCGCTACCGGATACGAACAGGCGGCGACATGATCGGCATAGCCGACCCGATCATCCAATGACCGACCATCGTTTTCAAGACGATGGTCGGTCATTCGTTAATGGCTACCCATCGCGGGCGGTAAACCGCGGCAACTCATTGATTGATCGGTCTTGCAATCGGTCTTGCAATAAAAAAGCCTGAATGATTGCGAAAGCTTTCCAGCCGAACAGGCTTCATTGACTGATGGCCCATGTCGCCTTGGGGAGCGCATCGTTTGGTAACGCCTTTGAGACCTTCCCCAATAAAGCCCTTGGTTTTGCCAAGGGATACCTGCTGACGTATTACGAGAAGGACGCTGAAATGTCACGTGAACGATTAGTTGGGAATCAGATCGGCAAATCATTGAGCGATGCCGCCGAGAGGCTACCAGCGTTCAATCGGCCAGTGTTTTTCGGCCTCTGGCGCACCCTCCGGGCCTGGTTGGAGATCGAGGCGGCACGCTCTCACCCCAATGCGAAACCTGGTGATCGTGGGGACCAAGCGCTGATAACGTCTCTATTCAATCGCATCGAAACCGCGGGGGCGCTACCGCCCGCGACAGCGGCCAGGATGAGACGCATCAAGGCCGACGCTACGGGTTTCGCCCAGGCACTCAGCGATCTGACGCCGATCATGCGGGCGTTTGCGGAGTACTGCCACCGTGATCCCAGCCTGCGGGAACGAACGGTCCAATCCTTGCTTGCCGAGTATGGGCGTGACCCTCGGCTCCAAACCCGCGTGCATCGACGATTGACGAAGGCCGGTGCGGATACGGCCGTGATTTTGGCCATCGATTCGGTCGCGCGCCTGAGTCTCACTGACCTAAACCGGCTGGTGGGCGAAAAAACCGCTGTGGGATTGTTCAACGAGGCGCCCGTGCATCTCGAACACATCGCCCAGAGACTTCAGGCCGTGGCCGCTGACGGTGTTCGAACGACCCGATCTTTCGAAGAGCAGCTCGACAGCAACACAAATATTATCATCGACGGGGAAGAGGTGCCCTTACCGACGCCGGGGCCTTACCGTCTCCTCCTCATCTTGATCATTACCGCGATCATGCTCATCGTGGAGGGCGTAAAGATTGTGATTCACCTCACGGAAGATCGCCGGGTCCGGGAAAAGTTCGCGGCGCTCTCGTGCCCGGAGATCGACGCACTGTCGGATGCGGAGATTTCCGATTCGATCAAGATTCTGATCGGCGCCGTCGAGGGGCGAA
>Ga0209573_1006097_pt1 | contig 10315 bp, 8 predicted proteins | sample TNRBio252014_DNA_FD_185870 | JGI IMG/M metagenome (GOLD analysis project Ga0209573, IMG submission 185870) | Wastewater treatment Type I Accumulibacter community from EBPR Bioreactor in Madison, WI, USA - TNR Reactor_6/25/2014_ DNA (SPAdes)... | ecosystem: Engineered > Bioreactor > EBPR >...
CTTCACCCGCACCATGGATCCCACCGAGGATCAGGAAAAAGTGGCGGGCGAACTGGCCGAGCGTCTGCAATCGCCGGTGCTGACCGACATTCAGATCGACTGGGGCGGAATGGAGGTCAGTGATCCGAGTCCCGAGCGGATTCCCGATCTGTTCGCCGGGCAATCATTGCGCATTCAGGGTCGCTATGGCCGTCCCGGTCAGCACGAAATTAAGGTGCGCGGCTTGGTGCAGGGCCGTCCGGCGACCTTGCCCCTGCACATTGAACTGCCGGAAACCAGCACTCAGGGCGAAGCGGTGCCGATCCTCTGGGCGCGCTCCCTGATCGGCGATCTCCAGTATCAATTGACCACCGGCGCCCATCAGCCGGGCCACGAGTCGGTCAACGCCGATGCCCTCAAGCAGCGGATTACCGAGCTGGGACTGAATTTCAATCTGGTCACGCCGTGGACCGCGTTCGTTGCGGTGTCGGAGAAGATTTACAACCCCAACCCGGCGCAAACCCCGACCTTACCGGTGCCGGTGGCGCAGGTGAAGGGCACGACCGCGTTGGCTTACGGCGAACCGGCCGCGCCGCTGCTCACCAATAATAACGCCGGCGCGTTCACTGGTGGTGGTGCGCCAGAACCGGCGGCGCTGTTCGGCTTGGCGCTGATGGCGTTGTTGCTGGGTGTGTTCCGGTTGCAAGAGCGGTCACGCCGTCTTCCGCGAGATAGGGTAGGAACTGGGCGGAATAAAACACGATGCGCGTCATAGGGGGCGTCGAGGCAGGATGCTGTATCAAATGCCAAAACTGGCTATGGCGCGGTCTCCGGTGCAGCAGCCAGTTAGGCTTTAGTTGAGAAGTTCGTCAACCGTTAAGCCAACATCTTTCGCAATTTGTCGAAGCAAAATGGGTGACACATCGCGCCCTGCATGAAATGGTACTGTAGTACACCGGCCATCAGAATGACGAAACTGCTTATGAGAACCACGTTGTCGAACCTCAGTAAATCCTAATGCTTCAAGCAACGCAACAACCTCACGAGGCTTTAGAATAGGTAAGTTTCTCATATTCAAGCCACGACAATATTTTGAGTACCGATGAATTCAGCTTCTAGTATAGGATCGCCATCTTCAAGCAACATTTCAACGACTTCTCGAAGGTTTTTGCTTAATTCTTCCAAGGTCTCCGCTTGTGTATGGGCACCTTGAAATCCAGGAATAAAACCCACATAAAGCCCCGTATCTTGACAACGCTCGATAATAGCTGTGTAGTTTCTCATTAAAATCTAACTCCAAATGAGTGAAGTAGGTTTTTCTCTTAACAATGGTTCGGATAGTTTTGGAACCGACAATCAAACGGTTAGCTCCAGCAAGGTGGATTAAATCAAACTCAGGCCAATCCCTAGAGTTCCATAAAATAACCTGTTAATTTTGCTTGACTCGTGGTTGCTGCTCGAAGCTCTGAATTTTCAGAGAGTTCCATCAACCGATGTGACCAGGACGAAAACCGAAACTGTCCGAACCATTGGTATACGAATCTGTGTAAATTTGTAATTTAAACATGGTTGCCCTTAACGTCTTTGCTCACCGGGGCCGCGCCACTCGATGAGCTTTCAAAGGCCAACATGCTCCACTTGAAACCCTACCGGAAATTTCCATTGTAGGCTGCACCATAACACGCACCGAGACCGCTACTGACGTAGTTTCCAAGTAACGTGACCGCACCGGTGAGTCGGTTTATTCGGTAGATACTGGTCTCCTTACAACCGATAAGCTCGTTGGGGCCGATACTGATCAAACCGAATAAGTTGCTGAGTCCATGGTAGACAGATCCTTGCACAGCCCCATTCACACGATTTAAGGCTACCAGTCTCTTATCCACACTGGAGAGCAACAACTCTTTTTCATGAAAAACGAGGTCACCCGATGAACGATAGGTTCCGGTTCTTCCGATCAACGTAGCGGCACCGGTGCTAAGGTTCAACTTATACAGCCCAGCAATGCTGTTAGAATGGGCTAAAAGATTGTTCTGTTGATCGCACGTTAAGGCGTTGATATTCAGTGAACCGAATCGTCCTATCAGTCGCAAACTGATTGGGGATCGGATGATCTCATAAAGAGTGGTGAACGAGACGCCATATAGCTTTTGATTGGGACAGAAGGCTATATCGGTCAGTAATACGCCTAACGATTTGAGAGGTACAACCTTGCCTGTGGCGAGTTCAACGGTTCCGAGACGGCCGGAGGCATCGACGATATAGATTACAGGGCCTGCCCACTTATTAGCGATAAACCCGTTCGGCACAACAGCAGAGGGCAGATAGTCGCTTAAAACAGAGGGATCGGGATCGGTAACGCTCTGAGCGATAGCCCGGTTCAAAAGGAGACCTGCCATCACAGCCAACAATAGGATAGAACAACGAAACTGTCGATGCATGATCCAAACTCCTCTTGCAAAAAAGTGGAAATAGAAAACAGCTTCTATAAATTCACAGCAAAATTGCTGCGATGATAACGATTTATTATGGTAAACCCCGCCGTCATATTTCAAGCCCACTTTTCAAAAAACGCCTCCTGAACGGGTCTCATCACGTCGTCCAAGAGTAGTAGGCCCTGCATCGTCCAAACCCACGTCCCACACGCCCCGCCTGAACCTTTCATCGTTCCCCGTGCGCCGCACCAGTCTCCCACGGTGCGAGGCCGGCGCGTTCACCGGCGGCGGTGCGCCAGAACCGGCGGCGCTGTTCGGCCTGGCGCTGATGGCGTTGCTGCTGGGCGTGTTCCGGGTTCAGGAACGGTCACTCCGTCTGGACTGAGGCTAATGACCCTTGCGCTGCTGAAAACCGGTCTACACTGGGGCAGACCGGCCCCCGCACTCGACCGTGCAGGGCGGCATGGAACTGACTACTACTTCGCGGGAGAACATCGTGTCGCTGATTTTGACTGAAACCCAGGACGCCATTGGCACTATCGTCATGAACCATCTCCAAAAGCGCAACGCCCTGAGCGAGGCGCTGATCGACGAGATCACCACCGCCCTGGCGTGTTTCCGGGAGAAAAACATCCGCGCCGCTGTGTTGCGGGCGCCTGCTGGCGTCAAGGTCTGGTCCGCCGGCCATGATGTCAGTGAATTGCCCGACCGGGGGCGCGACCCACTCGGCTGGAGCGACTCGTTGCGCGTCCTGGTGCGCGCCATCCAGGAATTTCCCGCGCCGGTCATCGCCCTGATTGAAGGCGGCGTCTGGGGCGGCGGCTGCGAAGTCGCCATGGCCTGCGATATTCTCGTGACCACGCCCGAAGCCACCTTCGCCATCACTCCGGCCAAGCTCGGCGTTCCCTATAACCTGGGCGGCATCCTGACGCTGATGAACATGATTCCCCTGCCGGTCGCCAAGGAGATGCTGTTTACCGCGCAACCCATTCCCGCGACGCAGGCCCTCAATCTCGGCGTCATCAACTACATCCAGCCCGCCGATCAGATCGAGTCCTTCGTTTACGGACTGGCTGCGCAGATCACCGCCAATTCGCCGCTGAGCATCGCGGTGATGAAAGAGGAACTGCGGCTGCTGGCCAGCGCCCGCACCATCACTCCGGAACTGTTTGAACGCATTCAGGGATTGCGCCGCATCGTGTATGACAGTCACGACTATCAGGAAGGGTTGAACGCTTTCCGGGAGAAGCGTAAACCGCAGTTCCAGGGCAAGTAGGCGGCGCGCATGGACACCGTGGAAACGGTAGTGATTGGTGCGGGCGTGGTGGGGCTGGCGGTCGCTCGACAGTGGGCGCTGGCGGGCCACGAGGTTCTGATTCTGGAAGCGGAGGCGAGCTTTGGTACGCAAACCTCGGCGCGCAATTCCGAAGTGATTCACGCTGGCCTGTATTACCCGGCAGGCTCGCTCAAGGCCCGCCTGTGCGTGACGGGCAAGGCGCTGCTTTATGACTATTGCGCCGAGCGCGGCATCGCTCACCGCCGGATTGGCAAACTGCTGGTCGCCACGGACGAGGCGGAATTACCCGCGCTGGCGGGCTACGCGGAAAAATCAGCCGCCAACGGCGTGCCCTTGCAACCGCTGACGGCGGCCGCTGTGCGCCGACTGGAACCGGCGGTGCGGGCCGTCGCCGGGCTGTATTCCGAATCGACTGGCATTGTGGACAGTCATGGCCTGATGCTGGCGCTGCTGGGCGATGCCGAACGGGCGGGCGCGACTCTGGTTACACGGACGCCGGTGGTCGCCGCCCGGCTTGAACCCGATGGAATCGTAGTGGAAACCGGCGGCGCTGCGCCGTTTACGCTGCGCTGTCGCCACTTGGTCAACGCCGCCGGGTTGCAGGCGCAGGCGGTGGCCCGATCCATGGAAGGCTTTCCGATGCAACGCATCCCGCCCACCTTTTACGCCAAGGGCCACTATTTCACCCTGAGCGGACGCTCGCCCTTCCAGCATCTGGTCTATCCGATGCCGGATCACGCCGGTTTGGGCATTCACGTCACGCTCGATCTGGGCGGGCAATGTAAATTCGGTCCCGATGTCAGCGGCTGGCCGACCACTCTGGATTACACCTTTGAGGCCGGTCTCGCGGACAAATTTTACCGGGCGATCCGCCGCTATTACCCCGACCTGCCGAACGGCGCGCTGCAACCGGGCTACACCGGCATCCGTCCGAAGGTCACGGGGCCGACCGAAGCGGCCGGCGATTTTATGATTCAGGGATCCGGCGCGCACGGCGTGGCCGGGCTGGTTCATCTGTTCGGCATCGAATCGCCGGGCTTAACCGCCTGTCTGGCGCTGGCCCGGCGTGTTGCGGACGAGTTGAACGCCTGATCCCGGCTTCCTGTTCCACAGTCATCCTGGCCGGTCGGCGCGACGTCCCGCGCTAGCTCTGCTTCCAGGGCAACTGCGCGGCTCGCCAGCCACTCGCGCCCCGGTGGCCGTGATCGTCAATCTGACCCTCGAAGCCATCCGCCACGTTGTAAGTGGTATAGCCCTGTTCCGCGAGCCGTTCGGCGGCGTACCGCGACCGCACGCCGCTGCGGCACAGCAGATACACCGGCTGTTGGGGAGTCACGCCCTGAGCCTGCAACTCCTCAAAGAACCGGGAATTGTGCGCCATGGTTGGAAAGACCTGCCACTCCACTTGCACCACCGGCTTGCCCAATACGGACAGATTGGGACCGCCAACAAACGCCCATTCGGCGCAGGTGCGCACGTCGACCAGAACCGCTTCCGGCTGCTCTTGCAGCGCCTGCCAGGTCTGGGCCGGGCTGACATCGCCCATGAACCGGCCTGGCGCTGGGTCAGACTCCTGACCCTTGCGCAAGCGGGATTCCTCCCCGGTCAGGGGTGCTTTCGGTACAGCAGAGCCTTTCAGCATCACGTCATCCTCCGGGTTTAGCGGTGTAGATTGAAGGAATTAACCAATGACTTGCGCATGAATCCTGACCCGATGCGGCGCATCTACCTCATCCGTTTGTGATAGCGCTCCAGGAAGTGGCCAAATCGGCGGATCGCTTCGGCGAGGTCGTCCTCGTGCGGCAGGAACACGATCCGCAGATGATCCGGCTGCGGCCAGTTGAAACCGGTGCCCTGCACCAGCAGCACCTTTTCCTCAAGCAGCAGTTCCAGCACAAACTGCTGGTCGTCGGCAATGGGGTAGTAATGCGGGTCGAGGCGTGGAAACAGATACAGCGCCGCCTGGGGTTTGACGCAGCTCACGCCCGGAATAGCGGTGAGCATCTCCACCGCCAGATCGCGCTGCTTGCCCAGGCGCCCGGTCGGCAGCACCAGATCATCAATACTCTGATAGCCGCCCAGCGCAGTCTGAATCGCGTGCTGTGCCGGAACGTTGGCGCACAGCCGCATCGAGGCCAGAATGGTCAGGCCCTCGATATAGTCCTCCGCGTGGCCCTTTTCGCCGGATACCACCATCCAGCCGGCGCGATAGCCGCAAGCCCGGTAGTTTTTCGACAGCCCGTTGAAGGTCAGGCACAGCACATCATCGGCCAGCGCCGCAATCGAGGTGTGGCGGGCGCCGTCATACAGCACCTTGTCGTAAATCTCGTCGGCGCACACGATGAGCTGGTTTTGGCGGGCGATTTCCAGAATCTCGCGCAGCAGGGCTTCGGGATACAGCGCGCCGGTGGGGTTGTTCGGATTGATCAGCACCAGCGCCCGGGTGCGCGGCGACAGCTTGCCGCGAATGTCATCCAGATCCGGCAACCAGCCAGCCTGTTCATCGCAGCGATAATGGCGCGGCGTCCCGCCCGACAGACTCACTGCCGCCGTCCACAGGGGATAGTCCGGGGCTGGCGCCAGCACCTCGTCGCCGTTGTTGAGCAGAGCCTGCATCGCCATCACAATCAGCTCGGACACACCATTGCCAATATAGATGTCCTCGACCTGAACCCCGCGAATCTGTTTCTGCTGGGTGTAGTGCATGATCGCCTTGCGCGCGGCGAACAGCCCCTTGGAATCGCAATAGCCGGAGGCGTCCGGCAGGTTGCGGATCACATCTTGCACCAACTCGTCCGGGGCCATGAAACCGAACGCGGCGGGATTGCCGATATTGAGCTTGGTGATGCGCTGGCCTTCATCTTCCATCTGCTTGGCGCGCGCCAGCACCGGACCCCGAATGTCGTAGCAGACGTTACCGAGTTTGGCGGATTTGAGAACGGGTTGCATGATTAAGTTACTCGTTGAAAAACGGTCAGAAATTGAAAATCACCGGTCAGGGGTTGGCGTAGGAGCAGCGGGGATCAGCACTTCGCCTTCCATCAGCCGCCGGGCGCTGCGTCGCAAGGTCACTTTCTCCGCCCGCCACTGGCCGTTGTGTGGCGCGACGGTCGCACCGACCGCGATCACGCCGGCGGCGTGGCCGATGCGCACTTCAGCGCCAGATCTCAGGCGTCCGGCGACGGTCTCCCAGACCAGCGTACCGGGCGTCATGGCCGCCACCGCCAGCGCCACCGCGCCCGTGCCTGTGAACGCATGATGCAGCGCGCCCATCGACAGAATCCGGGCGCTGAGATCCATGGCGCTGGCGGCGATCAGCGCGCCGTCGCTGGCCTGATAATCGCGCGGTGGCGCGATAAAAGCCAGCTTGGGCGTATGCGGCCGGCAGGCGGTGGCCTCATCGGGACTGGCGACCAGGCCCATGGCAACCGCGCCGTGGGCGCGGATCGTCTCGCAGCGGTTCAACAGAACGGTATCCTGGTTGAACGCCGTGCGGCTTTCGGCCCCGTTCAGGCCGAGATCGGCGGCGCGCACGAACAGAGTCGGGTTGCCGGCATTGATCAAAGTGGCGTCGAGTGCGCCGAGACCGGGAATATCGAGCCGGTCGACCGGGCGGCCAGTGGGCAGCAGAACCGCACTGCCGCCGGGATTGAGAAAATCGAGCGTCACCGCCGCGCCGGGAAAGGCGACGCCGGCCATGGCGAAATCACCAGTTTCGAGCGGCTGACCGTCGCGGACCGGGAGATGAGCGACCAGGGTTTCACCAAGGTTGGCCTGCCAAATGCGGATCGATACGGTATCGCCAACCGGTGGAGCCAGCAGACCGCGCGTCAGGGCGAACAGTCCCACGGCGGCGCTGAGATTGCCGCAGTTGCCGGACCAGTCGATCACCGGGTTGCCGACCGCTACTGCGCCGAAGCGGTAGTCGAGGTCATAACCGGGCCGGGTCGAAGATGACACCAGCGCCACCTTGCTGGTGCTGGAGGTGGCGCCGCCGAGGCCGTCCATTTGCGTACCGTAGGGATCGGGACTGCCCAGCGCCCGCAGTAGCAGGGCGTCGCGTTGATTGGGGTCGTCGGGCAAGTCGGCGGGGTCGAAAAACAGACCTTTGCTGGTGCCGCCGCGCATCCAGGTCGCGGGTAGACGGATCAGGGGCATGAGGTATGGAACCTTGGTGAGTGAACAACGGGACGAGGCATTTTAAGTGAAGCGTGGGAGATGCCCAGCGTCGTTTCCCGCGCACAAGATGCAGACCGGGAACGCGCTTAACGGACCCTGATCCAGCATCGGTACATTGGAGTGTTCCACCGGCAATCGGTACCGAGTAATCTAATAGCTTAGAACTTTCGCTTTCCGTCATTCCCGCGTCAGCGGGAATCCAGTGACTCTCTGAAGAGACGGGATACCCGCGTTCCCCGCGTTCGCGAGGACGGGTATGACGGAAAAGGTAGGCAAGCGAAAGTCCTATAGCTGAACCTTCATGCAACAAGTTTTGAACCCGGCGTCCGCCTTGATGAATCCGAATTCTTGCGTTTGAAATGACTGTTTTTTCAACCGAGAGGTTATTTCCATGACCCAGTGGACCGGACTGTTTGCCGCCTTGTTGTTCTCCATTTCCGCGCTCGCCAACCCACCGCTCGTGGTGGATGTGCGCACCGCCAGCGAGTATCAGCAGGGGCATATCAAGGAAGCGATCAATATTCCCTATGAGGAAATCGCTAACCGCATTGCTGCTGTCGCGCCCGACCGGGATACGCCGATCGTGCTTTACTGCCGCAGCGGCCGTCGCGCCGGCGTCGCTGAACAGGCGCTGCACCAGATGGGCTACCGCCAGATCGAAAACCGGGGTGGGTTGACCGACATGCTGCGAGTGGGCTACTCAATCAACTGATACCCATTCTCAATCGGTTTTCGTCATTCCCGTCCTCGCGAACGCGGGGAACACGGGAATCCAGGCAGCCGCTGAAAAACGGGATACCCGCTTTCGCGGGTATGACGAACGGGGTCGTTTTTGATCTGAAAAAGATAAAGCCTATCGGTAAACCGCTTTCGCGGGTATGACGAACGGGGTCGTTTTTGATCTGAAAAAGATAAAGTCTATCGGTGAACGGTATGAGGAGTGAAAAAGGCCGCTGCTGCTGCGGCCTTTTTGCTTTCTGAAGTGGCTTGCGCCACGCCATGATCTCTATGCGCCGTACAGAGCCGTATTCTTCCGCCGCTGCGTCGCCGTCGCTTGGGGCGCCGTTTCCATCGGCTCCTCCCGCTTCACCGCCACCTCGGCGCACAACCGCTCGTAGAACGCGCCGGCGCTGGGGGTTTCGTCCCACAACTCGTATTGACGGACCACGGCGGCGAAATCGCCGGGCGTCAGGTGTTCCAGCCGCCACACCTCGGCTTTCCAGTCCGTTGCTTCGGCCAGGTCGCCGCCCAGCCGGATGAGTTCCTGAGCGAACAGCGCCCAGCGTTGCGCGGGCTTGAGCCAGTCAAAGCGAATTTTCCACGGGAAGCGGCGCAGACTGGCGGCGTCCAGCGTCTCCATGAGGTTGGTCGTGGCGATGAACAGACCGTCGAAAGCTTCCATCTGGGTCAACAGCTCGTTGACCTGAGTTACTTCCCAGGATTGGCGCGCGCCGCGCCGGTCGCGCAGGAAGGAATCGGCCTCGTCCAGCACCAGCACCGCGTCGCGCTGACGGGCGTCGTCGAACATTGCAGCGATGCGCTGTTCGGTCTGGCCGACGTACATATCCAGCAGGTCGGAGGCGCGCTTGACCAGCAGCGGCTTCTGCACCTGATCAGCGAGATAACGGGCCAGTTCCGACTTGCCAGTACCCGCTGGACCATGGAAACAGAACACACCCTGCGGGCGGCGCTGCAAGGCCGCAACCAGCTTGGGAATATCCTGGTCGGTGTTCAGATAGCGCAGATCGTAACCGGTCGGTACGGTGTTGCGGGCTGGCGCGCGCTTCTGCTGGAGCAGCGTGGCGGAACGGTCCAGCGCCTGCCACACCAGTTGCCGCTGATGGTCGAGTTCGCCATGGCCGGCATGACGGGCCAGCTTGGCGGCCCGCTCCAGTTGCGCCGGAGTGAGATGCTCATGAGCGGCGATCCGCGCCAGCCAGTCATCTTCCCCAGCCCACTCGCTGAGATGATGGCGGGCCATGTGCAGGCGCACCGCGTGTGGCGGGGTCGAAAAGCGGATCGAGTAATCGAACCGCCGCAGATAAGCGTTGCCCATGGACTCGGCGTCGTTGGTGATCCACAGCGCCGGCGCCGGATTATTCTCCAGAGTGCGGTTGATCCAGGCCTTGCCGCCGGCGGCTCGACCCTCGCCCTCGCCGAACAGCGCGGCGAACGGATTGCGCTCAAACACATCTTCCACTTCGTCGAACAGCAGCAGGGCGTGGTCGCGCCGGGCCAGCAACCGCTGACACAGATTAAAGGCGTGCAGGCGCCGTTCGCCCCGGATCGGGTCGCCGTCCTCGTCGGCATAATCCACTTCGTACAATTCGGCGTTCACCGCCTCGGCCAGCACCGCTGCGTATTCGGTCTTGCCCACGCCGGGCGGGCCGTACAGCAGCAGATTGACGCCGGACATCTGATGGTT
>Ga0209573_1006098_pt1 | contig 10311 bp, 9 predicted proteins | sample TNRBio252014_DNA_FD_185870 | JGI IMG/M metagenome (GOLD analysis project Ga0209573, IMG submission 185870) | Wastewater treatment Type I Accumulibacter community from EBPR Bioreactor in Madison, WI, USA - TNR Reactor_6/25/2014_ DNA (SPAdes)... | ecosystem: Engineered > Bioreactor > EBPR >...
CATCAGCACTTCCGTGCCCGGCACCGGGAGAAACTTCATTCCCAACGAGTTCACTTTCGGCTCCTCGGCGGGGCCCGATGCCTTGCCGGGAGGCATGGCCATCCCCGACTCGAGCGGAACGAGCTTCTCCGCGTCGGAACTTGAAGATTTTCCGCGCGGTTTTGTCTTCGGTTTTTTTTCCGCTCCTGGAACGACATATTTGATCCAGCACGAGGGAGCAGCTCCCCACAAAGGCGCACCCGGAAAGGTCGCGCCGGAAAACTCGGTCATGTATTTGTCCCCTTCCTCCCAGACCTTCGTGATGGGCACGGCACGCGATTCAGTGCCCTCGTGACGCCCTTTGATGAAGTCCCGTGCCCGGCCCGGGTCGTCGCAACTGCTCCATTGCGGGGAGGCGGGATCCGAAACATGGGCGAAACGATCCGCTCCGTCGGAAGCGGCCATAGCAAAATACATCCGGCCCTCGTGCCGGAGGCGATTGTTCGCGACATGGAAGACGATCCAGTCCCCCGCCAGCAAGGGCACGTCGATGCACTCGGCGGAGGCACCGAAACGATCGAGGAGATACTCGCGTTTTTCGTCCGACACGCGGGTTCCGTTGTGGTAGACCTCGACCACAAAATCCTTCGCGACAACGAGGACCCCCTTCCGCGGCGCGGCGGGAACACCTTTCGTCCGCAGGGCGTGGGACGGGATGGGCCCGAGCTCCTTCTGTCCGGGCGGCCGCCACAAGACCTTCGCACTGCCCCGGCTGCCGACGTAGCCGACCACGCAGATCTCGACCGGTCCTTTTTTCAAGGGGATCGTCGCGACCTGGTCCGTTCCGTCGCGAAATCCGCAGACCACCTTGTTGTCTATCATCAAGACGTTTCGATCGTAGTGGCTGTCGGCGACAAAAGCATAGTCGCCGTCTTCCGGGATGATCAGCTCCCCGCGCGCGACCGCGTTCCGCTCGGCCGTCCACGTCCACGGATCGAGCGCCTTGGTGAGTTTGGACGGCCCGATCGGATCGCCCAACTTGCCGGGATCGAGATAAAAGCTGGCCTCGTCGACCTGCTCCGCGTGACGGGGATATTCAGTCACCGCGAGTCCGGGAACTTTCCCCCAATCTCCGGCCCTCGCGATCGGGATGAACGAGATCCAGGCTAGGAGAGGGAGCAGCAGGCGCATTTTCATAATACCGGAGGATCCGGGTGCCCTCACCCGGTGTGGTCCGATGAGACCATGGATGCGGTCCACGAAGCAAGCCTATAAGACGCGACGGAACCTGCTCCATCGATTGCAAAATGCCCTTCAGCGCCCCGAATTCCGTGGCACCTTGCACTGCCCCTTTCCCGTGAGACGGTCGCTTTCGCCCTCACACTCCCCGTGGCCACGGGCCCCGGAGCGCTGGCACGGGGATTGCGAAAAAGGGTCTATGAAATTTCTCACACTTTGCCATCCTCACATGAATAAACTCCTCGTTCTTGGCGCCTTTCTTCTCATCCTCTGGGTGATCTTGCGTGTCGCCCTCGCCATCACCGGAGTGTTCCTTCATCTGCTTTGGGTCGCGGCCATCATTCTGGCCATCATCTGGCTTGTGGGAAAGTTGCGCGGCGGGAAGTAGTCCGAAAATTCACCCGGGAGCAGGAAGCGAAGGGTCGGTCATGTGGATGGGGAACGCCGCGATGTGCGCTCTCTCATGGGTTCGGCTGAGGAATCCCATTCCGGTTTTTGGATGTCCCCGGTGGCGGAAACTGATAAGATCTCTCCCCGACAGTTCCTCATTCCCGGGAAATTCCTCTCTTTAGAATGGCTTCCATCCCCCGAAAGACACGCCGGCCTCGCGGGATTCTTCCGAGATTCGCACTCTCCTTGTTGATCGCTCTTGTCCTCATGATCGCTCTCTTCACCGCCTTCCAGCGGCGTCTCATCTACCATCCCTCGAGGGACACCCCCACCGCTCTCGAGGAGATGGCGCGCACGCAGGGTTTCGAGCCCCTCGCGAACCCGGCGGGGCATACGATCGCCTGGATGCATCTCCCCAAGGATGGAGATCCGCCTGAGGCCGTCTTCATCGTGTTTCACGGAAATGCCGGTTTCGCCCTGCACCGTGCCTACTATCGCGACGCCCTGCGCGAACTCTCCGGAGATCGCTGGGCCTGTGCCGTCCTCGAGTACCCGGGCTACGGAGCGCGCTCCGGATCCCCTGACAAACACACCCTCGAGGCCGCGGCGGAGGAGCTTCTCTCAGTTCTCCTTGAACGATTCGATGTCCCCGTCCATCTCATCGGAGAATCCCTCGGCAGCGGGGTCGCGACCGGCCTCGCGGCGGCGCATCCCGACCAGATCGAGGGTCTCCTCCTCGTCACCCCCTTCACCTCCCTCGCCGAAGCCGGGCAGCGGCATTTCCCGCTTCTGCCGGTGCGGCTCCTCCTCCGCGACAACTTCGACAACACCCGGAATCTAAAAAACTATCATGGCCCCGTCGCCGTTCTCCTCGCGGCCCGGGACCGTGTCATTCCCGCCGTTCTCGGGGAGAAACTCCACGATTCCTATCACGGCCCCCGCCGCCTCTGGGTCCAGCCCGAGGCCGACCACAATACCCTCGACCTCTCTCCGGGGAACGATTTCTGGAAAGAGATGGGAGATTTTCTGCTCGACGCTTCGACAGAGAAACCGCCAAGCGGGCTATAGTTTCCGGAAGAGCTTCACGAGGTCGCAGTCGAGCAAGGGGCGACAATCTGTATTTCGACAGCTCCCATGGGCGCGGCAGGGAACTCATTTCGGTGGCGACTTTACCAGAAGCCCGCACCGGATGTTGTCGGGGTTTTGTAAAATTTACGGCTTTTGCCAACCCTCCCCACGGAAAATTCGCACTCGATTCCCCAAAACACCTCGCCTATTCTCCCGGCATGGACCCCGCCGCCTCCAAGACCGCGAAACCGGCCCGCCCCGAGCGCGAGCCGCGTTCGACGCTTTATGTCCTTGGTTCGGCGACGATGGCGGCGCTGGTGCTGGGGTTCACGATCTTCCTCCTCGTGCGAGGTTTCCAATGGCGTGGAGCACTCGCCGAGCTGCGCGCCGAGCCGGGGATCGAGATCCTCTCGGTCGAGCGGGTCGGCTTTTTCAAAAAGCAGCTCCTCGGTCTCCGCGATCCCCTCGCCCCTACGGCGGAGAGCATTCTGCTGAAACACAACATCGGTCCCCACACCGCCCAGGTCACCCTCACCGAATATCATTCGCTGAACACGCCCTACGCGAAGCAACGCGAGGAGGCCGAAGCGGCGAAGTTCGACGGACTGCGCGACACGGTGCTAAAGGCGGTGGGAGAATTTGCCGATGCCGCCACAAAGAAGCGCGAGGAGGATCTCGAGAAGATCACGCAGATGCTTTTCGAGGCCCGCTTCCCCGAGGCGATGAAGACGGTCGATCTCGAGTGGAAGGACGGTGCCTGGTATGCCAAGGGCGAACTCTACGCGCCGGAGCGCGAGCTCTTTGTGAAGGAGTCGCCCGCCTATGTTGTCGAGGGTGGTCTCGACTTCGATCAGCTCGTCGATCTCACCACCTCGCGCACCTCGACCCTGAGCCAGCAAATCGAGTCGCCCGATCTCTTTGCCGTCGATCTCGATAATCAGCCGGTGCATCTCGATCGCATGGTGCGGCTCGTGAAGGACTACGACGAAGTCTGCAAACGGTCGGGACTGAACCAGCCGCGTCTCCAGCTCGAATTGGTCGCGGCGGATCCCGCGCCGGCGATGGAACGTCTTGCCACGATCAAAAAATCTCTCACCGGTCCCGACCGCTTCCCGGAAGCGCGCTTTCTCGCCGACCTCGCGAAACCCGGTGAGACCGGCACTCCTGCAAGAGCCTCGCTCAAGCTCGTCCTTCTCCCCGCGCCGTGATGGACGAGGCCCTCCCCCGCGTGCGGAACGCGTTCTGGCTCGTCGGGCCGCTCGTGACCTTCGCCGCGGTCGTGGCCCTGCTCATTGTAGCCCGCTATTACGATCATCTCCCGGTGCAACCTCCGGAGTGCGGCTTTCGCAAGGTCGCTGGCATCCCCTGCGTCGGTTGCGGCGGCACCCGCTCGATGCGGGCTCTTTCCGAGGGGAAGATCATCGAAGCGACACGCTTCAATCCGGCGGCGGTGATGGGGATTTTGGCCAGTATCGCCTGGGTTGCTGCCGGCTGGACTCGCTATCAACGCGGGACCCTCCCTCCGTCGATCCCCGAACAAAACCGTCGTCTCAAACGAAACCTTCTCGTCGCGGGAGGACTCCTGCTCTTGAATTGGATCTACCTCATCTTCCACCTCCCATGACTCTTCCCCTCGCCGGACAAACCGTCGCCATCACCGGAGCCGCCCGCGGCATCGGCCTCGCCATCGCGCGCGCCTTTCTTGAAGCCGGAGCCGACGTCCTCGCGATCGATCTCGATCCGTCGGCCCTCACCGAAATGCAAGGCGAGGCGCCCGGCCGCATCGAGGGGCTCGCGATCAACGTCGCCGACTACGCCGCCCTGCGCGACGCGGTCGCGGGACGTCCGATCGACCACCTCGTCTGCGCCGCCGCGATCGGCTCTGGCAAAACGGGTTTCCCCTTCTGGAATCTCGAGCCGACCGAATGGGGTCGGGTCCTCGACGTGACCCTGATGGGCGTCGTCAACACGGTGCACGCCTTCGTCCCCGCCCTCCTCGCCGGCGAGACGACCCGGAAATCCGTGTTGCTGATTTCTTCCGTCGCCGGCCAAATCGGATCGCAGACCGATCCTCCTTACAGCGCGGCCAAGGCGGCGGTGATCAATTTCGCGCAGCTTGCGGCGAAGGACTTCGCCCCCCACGGCGTGCGCGTGAACGCCCTTTCGCCGGGGATGGTGAAGACCGAGCTGAACCGCGCCGTCTTTGCCGCCTCGAAGGAAGCCGCGACGGTGAGCTACGAGGAGTGGGCCGATGAAAAGATCCGTCGCGTCTCCCCGCTCGGACGTTGGCAGGAGGCCTCGGAGTTCGGAGCGATGGCCGTCTTTCTCGCGAGCGATGCCTGCCGCAATCTCACCGGTCAGACGATCAACGTCGACGGCGGGCAGGTGATGCATAGTTGAGAGAGCAATCGTTGTTTCAAGATCGTCACCGTCCTCGCCGATCAGATTTGAGAATGTCGAAAACGTCACCGGCGCAGACGTGACGTCTGCCTCTTCTCTCGCCATTTTCGTCACACGGATTTCCCGGTCTGGCCGGGGCTCGCGGGAATCGGGAGAGGCGATTCCTTTGGAAATCCTAAATTTCGGTATTTACATAATTTTCATCAATTTGCGCGAATTTCCGTCCTAACAGACTCCCTAATGTGACGCGAACGTCACAGGGCGCTGCTTGAGGATGAACGGCTCTGGGGGACTCTAGACGGGTATTATTTCCGCCCAGATGTCGTTGCGCTTTTCGCAGATTTTGGTCTCACGGAGAGCAGTCGCCAATCACTTGTTGGGCGTCTGCTCGCTGATTGCCATGGTCGGTGCGGAAGCCGCTGAGGAAGCCTCACTGCCACTCGATCCGCCACCGCTGCCCTTCGCTCCGCCGACCAAGGAACAGCTTGAGCAGCAACGCGAGCTGACTTTCCCGGTCCGCCAGTTCCGGGTGCGGGGCACGAAGCTCCTCACGGCCGAAGAAATCGCCGACGCGGTTTATCCCTTCACCGGCCTCGCCCGCAATCTCGACGACCTCGAGCAGGCCCGCGCCGCCTTGGAAAAGGCCTATCACGACAAAGGCTATCAGAGCGTCGGGGTTGAGCTGCCCGTGCAGAACGGGACCCGCGGCATCATCTACCTCGTCGCCACCGAAAACACGGTCGGGCGTCTCCGGGTGCGCGATGCGAAGTATCACCTGCCCAGCCAGATCAAGAAAAACGCCCCCTCGCTCGCCGAGGGCACCGTGCCCGATTTCGCGAAGGTGCAGGAGGACATCGTCGCCCTCAATGGCTGGGCCGATCGCAAGATCACTCCCTCGGTGCGACCCGGGATCGTTCCCGGAACGATTGATGTGGATCTGGTCGTCGAGGACTCGCTGCCCATGCACGGCAGCATCGAGCTGAACAACCGCTACAGTCCCGACACCACTCCGCTGCGCTTCAACGGATCGTGGAGTTACAACAATCTCTGGCAACTCGGCCACAGCCTCGGTCTCTCCACCCAGCTCGCCCCCGAGCGGATCGCCGACGCGGAGATCTATTCCGCTTATTACATTGCGCGTTTCGCGAAGGCCCCGGACTTCTCGATTCTTCTCACCGCGACAAAACAGAACAGCGACGTCTCCACCCTCGGCGGCGCGGCCGTGGCAGGACGGGGTGAAACGGCTGGCTTCCGCGGCCTCTTCACCCTGCCGGGACGAGGCGACTACTTCCACTCGCTGAGCGTGGGGATGGACTTCAAACGTTTCGACGAGGATCTCGAGATCGACGACCTCACCCTCACCACGCCCATCGAGTATTGGCCAGCGACCCTCGCCTACGGGGGCGGCTGGCTCGGTGACAAATCCTTCACCGACGTGAACGCTTCAGCGACCTGGGCCTTCCGCGGCATGGGCAGCGGGGTCGAGGAGTTCGACACGAAACGCTTCGAGGCCGACGGTAGTTTCTTCTACGTCCGAGGCGATCTCTCCCGCACGCAGGACCTGCCCAAGGGCTTCGAGGCTTTCGGAAAGGTCCAGGGCCAGGCCACGACCAATCCCCTCGTCAACAGCGAACAGTTCGCTGGCGGCGGAGCCTCGACCGTGCGCGGGTATCTTGAGTCCGAGGCCCTCGGCGACAGCGGCTGGTTCCTCACCGGAGAGCTCCGCACCCCGACCCTGCTGAAGTCGACCGAGAAGCAGGAAAACGGCGACCCGGTGAGCGAATGGCGTTTCCACACCTTCTACGATGTCGGTCGGCTCTACCTGAACGATCCACTCCCCGAGCAGACCGACCTTTTCCGCCTCTCCAGCTGGGGTGTCGGCACCCGCTTCCTCTTCCGCGAAAACCTCGAAGGCTCCGTCGAAGTCGCCTGGCCCCTCGAAGACCAGGGCACCACCCAGGCGAGCGATCCCTTCATGCTCTTCCAGGTCGAAGCCGGATTCTGATCCTCATCCCTTTCCATCCGTCATGAACATTACGACACTCCACCGATTCTCCGCCCTCCTCGCGGTCATCCTGACATTCCTCCCTATCGCGGGCTTTGCCGCCGGAGGCGCAGAGGAAGGCGCTTGGTGGGACAAAGCCTGGACCGCCCGCAAGTCGCTCGAGGTCAAGCCCGCCGAAGCCGGTCGTCCCGAAGGGGCCGTGACCGTGCTCGTCCGCTTGCACGAGGGCAATTTCCCTTTCACCAGCGTGAAGGAAGACGGCAGTGATCTCCGCGTCCTCGCCGACGATCACAAGACCCTCCTCCCCTACCACCTCGAGCGCTACGACTCGCTCATGAACGAGGCCTTCCTCTGGCTGCGCCTCCCTGAAATCAAGGACGGGGCCGAGCCCACCAAGGTCTGGCTCTACTTCGGCAATGCCGCCGCCGAGAACGCCGGTAATTCGAAGGAAACCTATCCCGAGCCGACCGCCCTCGTCTATCACTTCGCCGAGCGCGGCGCACCGCCCCGCGACTACTCTTCCAAAGACAACACCGCCACGACCGCTCCCACGCCGACCGAAGGTGCCCTCATCGGAGCCGGAGCGATTCTCTTCGGCACCAATGGCATGGAAATCCCCGCGAGCGATTCGCTGAAGTGGGAAGCCGGTGCCCAGACCACGGTGATGGCCTGGGTGAAGCCCTCCGCCTCATCCAAGGATGCCGTTCTTTATCGCCGCGAAGAAGGTGCCTCGTCCTTCGTCCTCGGCGTGAACGATGGCGTGGTCTATGTCGAAGTGAAAGACGCCGCCGGGACCCAACGCAGCAGCGGCGGAGAGCCCATCGGAGAAGGCGCTTGGAAACACCTCGCCGCCGTCGCCGGAGCCGGAAAGATCGACGTGCTCGTCGATGGCAAGCCCTACGCCACCCTCGCCAAGGGCATGCCCGCCCTCGCCGGTCCATCGCTCATCGGGGCCACGGCCGAAACTGGTGGCGGCTTCGCCGGTGAAATCGACGAATTCCAGATCCACCAGGCCCCGCTCGACACCCCGCTCCTCGGTTTCATCGCCGCGACCCAGTCGGGCTCGCCCGAGAGCCAAGCCCTTGTAGCAGTGGGTGCCGACGAAGGCGGCGAAGGCGGTGGCCACAACGAAACGCTCGAGCACATGATGCTCTTCGGCGACATCGCCAACAACATGATGTTCGACGGCTGGGTCGCGATCGCGGTCTGCGTCCTCATGATGATCGCGGGCGGCGTCGTGGCGGTGAAGAAATTCATGTATCTCAACAGCATTCAAAAAGGCACCGAGGCCTTCATGAAGCAGTGGGCGCATATCTCGACCGACCTCACCGCCCTCGACCACCTCGACGAGGAGAGCGTCAAGAGCATGGGCGGAAAGGCCAGCCCGCGCCTCCTCCGTCACATCCGCCGCTCGCCACTCTATCATTTGTACCACATCGGCTGCCAGGAGGTTGGTTACCGGATCAAGGACAAGAACAATCACTCCGGCCTCTCCGCCCGCGCCATGCAGGCAATCCGGACGAGCCTCGACAGCGGGATGGTCAAGGAGAACCACCGCATGAACGGAGGACTTATCTTCCTCACCATCAGTATTGCCGGCGGTCCCTATGTGGGTCTGTTAGGCACGGTCGTCGGCGTCATGATCACCTTCGCGATCATCTCGAAGACGGGCGAGGTTGAGGTCGCCTCGATCGCCCCGGGGATCGCCTCGGCCCTCCTCGCGACCGTCTTCGGGCTCCTCGTCGCGATTCCGGCGCTCTTCATCTACAGCTACCTCAGCTCGAAGATCAAAGACTTCCTCTCCTCGATGCAGGTCTTCATCGACGAGTTCATCGCGAAGATGGCCGAGATCTATCCGCCCGTTTCCGAGAACCCCGACGCTCCCGATCCGGCCGTTGGCCACGCCGGCTCAACGAAGAGCGCGACAGCACCGGCACCGGCCGCCCCGGCGAGACCGAAAGCCGAGACTCCCCAGCCCGCCTAACCTCACATTCGAAACGCCATGCAAGCCGAAGGAAAAAGCTACGACGACATCAACGTGACCCCCATGGTGGACCTCTACCTGGTGCTCTTGCTGATCTTCATCATCATGACCACCGCCGGTGTCCAGGGGGTGAAGGTCGATCTGCCCAAGGGCAGCAAACAGCCCACCGAGATCACCGGTCCGAAGGGCAAGGCCATCACCGTGAACAACGAGGGCAAGATCTTCCTCGACACCGTGCCCGTCACCCTCGAGCAACTCGAGAGCCGCCTCGCCGAACACAAGGCGAAGAATCCCGACTTCCCCGTCGTCATTCGCGGCGACCGGGCCACGCAATATCAGGGAATCATGGACGTCCTCGAGGTGATCGGACGCCAGGGTCTTTCCAAAGTGGGTCTCGTCACCCAGCCCGCCAAGGGTTGAGCGATCGCCCCGCACCCTGACAAACTCATCTCCCATGATCGAAGACGAAGAAGACGACCGGTTGTTCATCGAGAAGCACGGTGGCAAGATCGGGTTCCTTGTCTTTCTGCTCGTCGGTGGAGTCGCCGCGTATTGGTTCCTGAACCGGGCGCCCGAGAAGCCCAAACCGCGGCCCTCCACGATGGTGAGCATTACTCCGGTGATGCCCCCTCCGCCTCCTCCTCCCCCGCCGCCACCACCGAAGCCCGAGGAACCGGAGCCCGAGCCTGAGATGAAGGAAGAGCAGGCCTTCGAACCCGAAGTCGCCGAAGAAGCGCCCCCGGAGCCGGAGGCCGCGCCCGAGCCCATCGGCACGAGCATCGCCGGAGACGGTCCGGCCGATGGTTTCGGACTCAGCAACAAGACCGGTGGCGGAGGCATGGGAGGTCGCATCGGCGGCATCGGAGGCGGTGGCAGCAAATACGGCGGCTACGCCGCGAAGGTGCAGTCCGCCGTGGCCAACGCGATGCGGCAGAACAGCTCGACCCGCTCCGCCGTGATGAGCATCGAAGTGAAAATCTGGGCCGATTCCTTCGGCCGGGTCACCCGCGCCCAACTCGGCCGCTCCACCGGCAATCCCGATCTCGACCGCGCCATCCGCGAGGAAGTCCTCGGCAATCTCCGGCTCCCCGAGCCGCCCCCGGCGGAAATGCCCATGCCGATCAACCTTCGGCTCACCGCGCGAAAATCCTGACAAGACCACACCCTCTTTACTCCCTCTTCCTACCCTCTTTTGTCCATGTCGTCTTTTTCTCCACAAGCTCTCATGCGAAACCGGCTTCTCCTC
>Ga0209573_1006099_pt1 | contig 10309 bp, 7 predicted proteins | sample TNRBio252014_DNA_FD_185870 | JGI IMG/M metagenome (GOLD analysis project Ga0209573, IMG submission 185870) | Wastewater treatment Type I Accumulibacter community from EBPR Bioreactor in Madison, WI, USA - TNR Reactor_6/25/2014_ DNA (SPAdes)... | ecosystem: Engineered > Bioreactor > EBPR >...
AGAATCCGAAAATACGAATCAAGATCAATGGTGTTGATGTTTTCCATCCCAATACGGGCGAAGTTAGAAGCGACGGGGCGGATGGGATTGCCTGCTGGTTTATCGATACCGACTACAACGAAGAAAGTTTTTTTGTTCGCCATGCCTACTTTTTGGGAGCAGGTGATCCTTACAAATCCCTCAAGACTTCGCTCAAAGCCGAAATCGACAAAGAAGCATGGGAGTCGCTCAATAGTGATACATCTCGCCCTTTTGAGAAACCGAAGTCAGGACGCATTGCTGTGAAGGTTATCAATCACCTTGGGGACGAGGTCATGAAGGTATTCAAAGTGACCTGATGGAATTTAGAATTTCCGACACTTTCACTACCAGTCTTGGGAGACTTACTAATGACGAGCAGAAGCTTGTCAAAACTACAGTATTTGATTTGCAGCTCGATCCCGCAAGTCCGGGGATGCAATTTCACAGGATCGACAAGTCAAAGGACAGTAACTTCTGGTCATTAAGAGTTGGCCGCGACCTTCGTTTAATTGTTCACAAAACGAAAGCAAGCTTTCTCGTCTGCTATGTGGATCATCACGATAAAGCATACGATTGGGCGGAGAGACGCAAGATTGAAGAGCATCCGAAAACTGGTGCCGCGCAGATCGTTGAAGTTCGGGAACTCGTAAAAGAGATCATCGTTCCAAAGTATATTGAAGAACGAGTCCTTATCGCCCCTAAACTCCTATTTGAAAATATTCAGGACTCCGAATTATTGGGGTATGGCGTCCCAGGCGATTGGATTAAGGATGTAAAACAAACGACCGAGGATTCTCTTTTTGATCTCGTTGGACATCTGCCCCAAGAGGCCTCAGAGGCATTGCTTGAACTTGCAACGGGTGGACAGCCGAAGAAGTCCTCCACTAAGTTAACAGAAAGTCCCTTTGAGCATCCCGACGCAAAACGCAGGTTCTCGCTTGTATCCACGCCCGAAGATTTGCAAAAGGCTCTCGATGCTCCTTGGGACAAATGGACGATCTTCTTGCATCCAGAGCAACGCAGTCTTGTGGAACAAGATATTTCGGGACCTTTTCGCATTTCAGGCTCCGCTGGAACGGGAAAAACCATCGTTGCTCTACATCGTGCCGTACATATCCTGAAGGCGAATCCAGAAGCACGAGTCTTGCTGACGACGTTCTCTGAAACCCTCGCCAACGCTTTAAGCTCGCGGCTCAAAAAACTTCTCGTTGGAAGCCCACTTCTTGGAGATAGGATTGATGTCCTTGCTTTTGATAACGTAGCTCAGAAGCTTTACTCTCGTCTTAAGGACCGCAAGCAGATCATTTCTAATACAGAGCTTGAAACACGAATTGAGAAGACTCGAAGGGATTTCCCAGATCTTAAGATCAACACGCAGTATCTTATTGGCGAGTGGAATGATGTTATTGATTCCTGGCGGGTACAAAGCTGGGAAGAATATAAAGAAGCCAAGCGACTCGGAAGAAGACGCCGACTGTCGGAATCGCAGCGCAAGACAGTTTGGGCTCTATTCTCAAAAGTTCGCGCTGATTTTGAAATGGATGGTACCGTTACTCTAGGCCAAGCATTTAACGATCTTTCCGATCAGGTCAAAAACTTCAAGAACTCTCCTTATAGTCACATTATCGTTGATGAGGCGCAAGATATTGGAGCCTGCCAGTTACGATTGCTGGCTGCTCTTGGTGGTGGGCGCAGCAATGCACTTTTCTTTGCAGGTGACCTTGGACAGAGAATTTTCCAGCAACCATTTAGCTGGAAAGCAATGGGTATTGAAGTGAGAGGGCGATCCAAAACTCTCAAGGTTAATTATCGAACATCACATCAGATCAGACGCCACGCCGACGCGCTGTTGCCCGAAGAAATGTCGGACGTTGATCAAAACGCAGAAAGTCGATTGGCGACTATTTCTGTTTTTGAGGGTACGGTTCCCCTTGTGCAGACTTTTGAATCAAAAAATGCAGAGGCTTTGGCTATCGGCAAAGCCATTCAAGAACAAATCAACACAGGTATTCGGCCCGAGGAAATCGGTGTTTTTGTCCGAAGCGATCAAGAGCTAGAGCGCGCGAAATCAGCTGTAAAGCAAGGTGGTCTTGACTCACATACACTTAGCTCACAAATGACAACCCAATTCGGCAAAATTTCCATCGGCTCAATGCACTTGGCAAAAGGCTTAGAATTTAAATCTGTTTTCGTAATGGCGTGTGACGACGAGATCATACCTAATCAAGCTCGCCTTGAAGAAGCAGCAGACGAATCGGAGCTAGAAGAAATTTACCAGACCGAGCGACACTTGCTTTATGTCGCCTGCACTCGGGCAAGGGATCAGCTCATGGTTTCAGGTGTAAAGCCGACATCGGAGTTTTTAACCGATCTAGTATCGATTGATCGGAGCGTATTTTGAATATGAAAGTTAAGTCAGTTCGTGATTCTGAGTTTCCCAAGTTTTTAAAAAGTGAGTACCCCGATGATCCTGCTTGGAAGGGGTTTTTTAAACTCTGGCTAGATGCCAATGGGTTTGACTACGGAGAAAATGACGAACACATTGTGGACGGATTTGGGGATGGGGGAATTGATGCAATCGCTTATCCTCCACATGGACATACTGAGCTTCCAATAGTTGTCATTCAATCTAAGTATTTTCGCTCACGGATTCCAGCATCAACACTAAAGAGATTTTTTGAAGCTGTTGCCGCCTACAGAAGCGAGAAAAAAAGCGGGTTCGATGAATGGCTGGCGAGTGTTAAGAACACCAATCTACGAGCAGAGTATGCTCGTTTATGGAAACTCAGATCGAACATTAAGTTCATTCTAGTGTCTGAGGGCAGGCTCTCTAAGGAAAGCATCAAGATTGCTCGGAAACTGCGAATTGCCATACAAGATAAGCACAATGTGCGAGCGCTTTATCTTGATATGGCGCGAGGAAAAACCCCTAGACCTCAAACTCTGAAACTTCGCGTGAGAGGGCCTGTCGTTCCTGTCGTTAAAAGCAAAGAACATAGGTTGGTGGTATTCTCCTGCCCCGTCGCCGATTTTGCGAAGGCTTTTCAAGAACACAAAAAAAATCTTTTTGCTGGCAATGTCAGATATGCAATTCGGGGCGACACTTCAAATGGAGTTCGTTTAGGAATAACTCGAACACTAAAAGAAAATCCAGAAGAGTTTGCATATTTTCACAACGGCATCACCGTAGTTTGCAAGAAATTAAGAAAACATGCTGGAAGTGTAGTGCTTGAGTCTCCCAGCATCGTCAATGGCGCACAGACGGTTTCATTCTTAGGCGAAACGCTCGCACGAAGCATTCCCTCCAAAGCTACAGTGCTTGTAAAAGCTATAGAGGTCACTGCGGTTCGTGGATTTGAAGAATTTGAAACTGACGTGGCAATGAGTAGCAATACTCAAAATAAGGTCAGTCTCAGTGATCTGTCTGTTATTGATCCTGACTTAGTATCTCTTGAGAGGTATTTTCGCGCGGCAGGGTCTTTTCTCGAAAGAAAGCGCGGGGATCGTCCTTTAGGAAGAACGACGATAAAAATCACTAAGGACCGACTACTCCAATTATTTGCCACTTTGGACAATAGAGTCGGCCCTGCGGCAACGAAAGACAAGCAGCAACTATATCGAAATCACTCGGGACGGCTGTTTGAATACTATGCGTCTTCGTTAGAAAAAAAACGTGATGCCGTCTTTATAGCAACCTTAGATAAATTTGTTCGAGATTCACTATTAGCGTTTAAGTTGAGCGGGAAATCTGGAACACGAAAAAAGCGACGACTCTCACTTTCATACTTCACCATATTCGCTGTAATTGTCGGAATTTTGGAAGATTTAAAGCTATGGAGATCGGCTCGATCTGCATTTCAAGCGGACGGTATTTGGGGCAACGAGTATTCCTTGCCGTTGGAGAGGGATGTGCGAAAAGTCGCCACATCTGTATTAGCTGCTGCCAGACAAGACGTAGATCGCAACGAAACTGCATTTTTCAAAAATCGAGAAAAAGTTAAAATCTTAGTGTTGAAACTACGCAGGAAATGCAGACCCAGAGCAGCAGTGCGAAGATTAGGATAGATTCAACGGCTGCAAATCAAACCGTGGCCGAAGGTATGGACTTTTCCAGATTTTCGGACTTTGTGGCATTCTGAGTGGTGCCCAGAACCTTGTTGACGTAGTTCACATGGAAAGCCGCAGTTTGCTTGCCTGCGACGAATAGGCGTAGCCATTTCCCATCGGCGGACAAGCTCAGCTCGCAACTCTCGACTTCGAAAGAATCATTTTCCATTCCTACATGAATGCTTGAACTTTGATTTTTCTGTTTACTCATTTTGCCTCTCCTAGCGAAATTTGTGCCAGTATATCGCTGCTACTCCAAAAGTCCTATTACTTGATTTGAGTCAATGACGCGGTGACGCGAAATTGGAATTTAGCATCCAAAGTATTTCAATTGTCCATCGTGCTGCTTAGAGGGTTCAATTTTTTTATGTGGGATCTCCTGCGGAAAAACCTCGTCGGATACAGAAATAACTACCTGAAGCCCGTCCGAATCTTTTGATAGATTCTGATGCAAAGCCTCAAAATATTTCCTGAAGTCCTCAAGATCAATTTCGTGTTGGCGAGGGGCATCCATGATGAGGATTCCCGGATGCACTCCGCCCTGAGATTTAGATACTTCGTAGAGTGTAGTCCTGTAGGCAAGAAGAACTCGTATCAGGGTACTACCGCTGAACTCGGTAATACTCTTGCCACCAAATCGAACCTTAAGGCTTTCATCGATAGTTATTGGCTGTGGAAGTGATCTCGTTCCAAGAATAGTGAGCCAGTTGGACATTTTTTCGGCAAATACAGCTCTGATGGGGGCGGTTTCAGTGCTCTGCCTTCCGGGTTTTAGATTTTCAACGACTGTTTTCTGCAAGTCTCGTGAATTTAGAAGACGGACTAGTTCGGCTCTCAGGTTAGACAGCTTATCCAGTTTCGATCGCTTACTTTGAAGCTCGCTCAACCTAGCTACCACATCTCTATATAAGGTCATCGGGGCGAGAGATTCGGAACCTTGCAATGCCTCGTCACGAGTTTTTTCGACTTTAGAAATTTGACCAACTATATCGTTCCAGTGCAGAGAAAGCGTCCTGATTTTGGAGGAAAGGCCATTCACTTCTCTTTGAATATCCTTCATTTGATCCGCCAAATACAAAAGACGTTTTCCATAGGACGCTTCTGATGAGGCGAAAAGCTTGCACTTCTCCCCTCCGCAAAACGACCGGAAAGCTTTTGCGGCAGATACATTGGTTCCCAATAGTTCAATTTCGCCGTTTAACTCACTGCCCACAGCTTGAAATCTGTGGGCAGTTTCTTCGGCCTCGGCCTTGTCGCTATTGATCTTTGACAATTCGCGCTTTAATTCAGCGATACGATCATCAAAAGAAGCAGAAATTCGCTTAGTTGAAGTCAGATCATTCCCGAGATTTTCTAAACGAGTTTGTAGCTGGGAAATTTCTTTGTCTATTATGTCAACCGAGCTGTCCGCAATCTCCCCGAGTTCGCGCTTTTCTTGATTGATAGCGCGATTGACTATATCGATCCGCGATTCGATTGCACTATGTTCACTCTTGGCTTTCTCAAAGTCTTCCCTTCGAGAAAACGGATGCCTAATGGGGAGGGTCAGAAATAGTCTGGTCAGTTCCTCTTCTTGATCTCGGATAAAATCCTTTTCCGAAAAATACGTTTTACTCCATCCCCTGTCTTGATCGACCCAGAGCATAGGGATCACGACAGCTGAATATAACTGTGTCCTTGAGGGGGGCGTGCCCTTAGTAGTGAGATCGACACTGGGGAGATCAATCTGACCCGCAAACCAAATTGAATATTCGGATTCCGAAGAAAAAGTTTGCCTTTCGTTTGTTTCGAGATCAAGAAGTCCAATTTGAAAATCATTCCCAATGACTCGCTCGATCCTAAGTTTTTTTCCTTTCGACAGGAGATCAATACAAACAGTGCTGCAATGATCAGAGATTTCCGAAGGAAGGTTTATGTGCAACCCGAGTCCATAGACAAGACACTTTAACAGCGGTGTTTTCCCCGTGCCGTTCGGTGCCTGCAGAACTACAATAGAGTGATTTAGGTCAAGTTTTCCCGTAGTCCAGCCAACATTGGTTCTTGGTGACACCTCGATGGATAAAAGTCTCATAAAAGACGGTCTCCTTTAGCGACAACTCGGCTAAGACCTCGAACTATTCCTCGGTGAAACATTTCAAGGCTAGGATCGCTTGAGCAACTGTTACGAAGGAAATCTTTTCCTTTCTCCGTGACAGTTACAGATTTCTCCGTTTGGTCGATCTGAGCCAGTCCTGCTCGCTCAAGAAAATCTAGTGCATCAGCGCAAACAACACGAAGTCTGAAAGACCAACGCAAGTCAGTTTGCGATTTCTGAAGTCCCAAAACGCTTTCCTGCAAGACCGATGCTACGAAATGACCCGTCTCCGGCACAATAAGTTTGAAGTTTCTGATATTTACTAGGCAGAGTATGCAAAATGAAATTGCTGGCAGGTGGAAAATCTCATCTCCCACCATTTTGGCAGATTCTGGACTGACTTTTAAATGGATGTTCGCGGAGTCCAATTCTCCAATGAGCTTTTGAAGAAAATCAGATCGCTGCATGGGCTGGCCCCCTCTCTGCGGCGATAGCGAAAATGAGTCCAACCACAAGTTCGCCATTGAGTCCCCTGATGGGTAATTTGGGCTCATATCTTTGGGCGATTCCTTCCGAATTCTGAACCAGTTGTTCAAACGTAAAATTCTTGGCTTTTATGTATGAATCGAGAATGCCAGAGCATTCGCCCCGTAGAAGTGCCAGGTCTGTATCCTGAAAAGTGGATCGCTTGCTAAAATACCAAACGTCCCACGCAGTTTTAAGCTTACAAATACTAATGGTTTGCTCATCGTTTAGGCCGCTGCTTTGGCAAATCCTGTGTAGCCTCGATAGAGTTTTTACTACGGGCGATCCAGATTTTCTAAGTTCGATATAGGCATCATTTGACAAACTAAGAAGCGGCAGCAGATCGATAACCTGAATTCCTTTGCGACATCTCAGCTCTTCGGCTGATTCAGGCAAGCGATTTAAGGGGACGCTGTGTTGCGATTTTTCTTTAACTAGCTCAAGAAGCTCTGAACAAATTTTTCCAGATTGTGAGGTCGTCAAATCAATTTCGCTAAACCTTAATATCAAGTCAGACAAAATCGCTCGGTAATCAAGGGAAGATTGCTCGATGCGAGCGGCTTCTGGCCTGAGCTTTATGCGAGAAATGAAACTAAGAATCTCGTCATCGGACTTGCCAGCCGCAGGGCCTCCACTCATCTGCCACGATGCAGATATCCTCTTGAAGTTCTTTAGAGCTTCACCACTCAATGCGCTAGAAGATGTTGCGGTTTTAGCGGCAAGTACCAATTCATCAAGGTCACTATCAACACCACAGTTGGTAACAAGAACTACCTCTTCACACTGTCCGCCGAAAGTAAGGTAATGCTCATACAGTTTGGCGGCTATCGAATCGCTGTTGGCCGGTGCCGACTTTGCGCGGGGGATTCCGAATACCTGAGAAATCTTCCACGGCCCTTCTGATGCAGTGCGAGTTTTAACTTGATTGAACCCATATAGGCACTTGGATGGCGATGAAAGGTTTTCTTTGACGAAATCATCGTGCCATTCAAGAAGAATACAGCAAGTTTCCGTATCTTCGAGCAGGGTCAGGCATGTTTCTGCGGCTCGCTGATATTGGTAGTCAAGGCGATCTCCAGTGATGGCTCCGCTGACTTCTCTTGGCGCGGTATTATGAATAAATTTCTCAGTCATTATGAAGGGTTTTCCTTCTCATTGGCTGAGAAGAAGCACCGCCAGCCATCACCCATCCATCAACCTCCGAGGATTTGAACTTCCAAAGTTTTCCAATTCGGTGCGCGGGAATCTTATTTTTTTCGAGCCACCGATAGACGGTGATTGGTGCAATGCCTAGATGATGAGCAATTCCCTCCACCGAAAGCCACGGCTCGGTTGAATCCAATTTCACGTCCATACCTTCTTGTAAACCGGTGATGGCTAAAGATAAACAGAGATAAGGCAAGAACTATACATATTTGTCCAGCCCAACGCGCTGCAAGTGGAGTTCCGTGGACTCAGGCGGCTCATTTCCGCGATTCCCATCCAATCTCTTCGGCCCAATGTTCGTACATCATGACCATTGCGAAGGTATCCAGCTCGCAATACTTGAGCAAAGCCTTCGTAATTCGATCTGCTTCCAGCTCGCTCATCTCAGTGAACTGCATCCGAGCGTAGGCGGTCATCGCGGCCCCGCCATCGGCTAGAGAATTTTCGTTTATAAGCGCATCGAGCTGCGCCAACTCGTAGTCCGTGAAGACGGGTGGCAATAGATGGTAAGGATCGGTCACGCTCCCACGCTCATCTTTCTTGATCCATGCCCAATTTTCATAGTTCTTACTGCCAATATGCGCTCCATAGATTGGCTTTGAATAGCGATCTTGAATGAATGCGGAGCTATTCAGAATTGCAGGAAGCACCTTCTTGATCGAATTGGAGCCCTTGGTTAGCGGATTGTAATAATACCTCTTCACCATCTCACACATATCCACCATGTTTCGATGGCCGCTCCATACAAGCTGCTTACCCATTTTTTTCTGGGTTACGCTCTCGATCCACGCACACAGCTCATCCTTATCGGGTTCGCTAGAATTTTGTAGCTGTGTATGGATTTGGCAAAGAACGGTGTTTTCGTGGACGGCGTAGCGAAAGATTGTTCCCTTATTTTGCTCAAGAGCTGCCTTAAGGGAGCGGACAAAATCGAAGTTCGGAAAATGCCCTCGCGTTCGATTGATATACTCAGTTTTGTGCTCAACGTTTCCGTCTTTGTTCAAAACGTGATGCGAGAACTGGAACGCAATCTGCTCGTAAGGCCTGCGCCCTTTGCTGAAAGGAATAGCAACCATTGTTGTCTCGAAGTCGATGAAGTTAAGTGGGTAAACGAATCTTGAAAAGACTTGCCTTAGTCCTTCTTCGTCGAGAAAAGCTGACTGATCTTTTTCTTGAGATTTTCGAACTTGTATCCACTGACGCTCGAAGGTACTGAGTCCGTCCTTTTCTTTCGCAGAGGTCTTCGGACGTAGGTCATCTTGCTTTACCTGATCCATGAAAACGATGTTGTCGGATAATAGGGCATCAGTCTTTTTCGAGTTCCAGATTTCAAATGCGAAGGGTCGTTCAAAGTCGGCGTCTTTGAGGCCGAGCTGTTCTTTCCAGCACTCTTCAAAACCACTTTTTTTTCCTTGGGCCTTCATTTCATCGTCGATACGATATTCGCAGGACTTGCACCCACTGCCGATACCTTCAAAAACACGCTCTCCTCGCCTGTATATTCCAGCGTAATAGTCGATAAGGTCGAGAAATCCTTTGCCCCCATGCTTGAAGTTCTTGTTGATGAAAGTGATTTCCGGTGAAACATCTACTTGCTTAAGGATTTGTGCGCCGAGAGCTGAGCTCCCGAGACGGGCTTTAGTTCTAGCGCGACTTCTACCGTCATGTTTTTCTAGAATGAAGTTCTGGTTTAGTCCATCAACGCTCGTGAGAGCTTGCTTGTCTGCGAGCATTAGGAAAGGTAAAAACTTAAGCTTGGGATGAGCTTTCGATGCCACATGGGTCTGAAAGGCTACGTCGAGAAGATAAGGCTCCCAGTCACTGTCGAGTTCCCGAGTGCGCTTTTTGTAAAAGCTGTCCTCATCTGTGTCTATGCTTTTGGCTTTGACTTCGATAAGTTGAACTTCGCGGCCTGCTTTCTTGAGAATATCGACGCGAACGAAGAGTGTACCGAAGCGAAATGCCGCTTCGTAAATGACAACATTTTCCTTCTTTAAAAGTTCTTCGGTTTCGTTGATGGCTTGGTCGTAGTCGAGAGTCGCAATTTCGTGACCATCTTCAAAGTAGAGCTTGGCGAGTTCTCCAACTTGGAACCCACCTTCGGCCAAAGATTTCAAAAACGAGTCGTTGTCTTTTGTGTCGCCATATTCTTTGCGACCCGTGTAGTAGAGCTTCGTCACGCATTCACACGCGAGTTTAAAGCGTGATTTTGTGAGAGGTTTTTCGTTGCGAGCCATCTAAAAGCTATCGGCGCATATGCAGATTTTGTTTATACTGCAATGCGCCTTATTGACGGCTTTGTTGTCTAAGCTCAACAACCTGCTGTCAATGTCTTCTGCGAGTAAGAATTCCTCGACTTCCACATGAGCGAGTCTT
>Ga0209573_1006100_pt1 | contig 10309 bp, 6 predicted proteins | sample TNRBio252014_DNA_FD_185870 | JGI IMG/M metagenome (GOLD analysis project Ga0209573, IMG submission 185870) | Wastewater treatment Type I Accumulibacter community from EBPR Bioreactor in Madison, WI, USA - TNR Reactor_6/25/2014_ DNA (SPAdes)... | ecosystem: Engineered > Bioreactor > EBPR >...
TGGCGGCCGCCGGCGCCGGTGTGCCCTTCGAGAGAGTCGAGATCGTGGCCAGCGACACCGCCACAAGCGGCGACTCGGGGAGCGCCTCGGCCTCGCGTCTGACCTACATGGCCGGCAACGCCGTCAAGGGCGCGGCCGAAGCCGCCCGAAAGAAGTGGGACGAGGAAGAGCGCCCGGCCGTGGCCACCTTCGTCTATCGACCGGCCCCGACCACCGGCTACGACGAGATCGACGGCCATTGCGAGCCGAACTTTGCCTATGGCTATGTGGCCGAGGTCGTTGATGTCGAGGTCGACCTCGAGACCGGCCAGGTGCGTTTGATCGAGATCGTGTGCGCCGACGACGTCGGGCGCGCGATCAACCCGCAGCAGGTCGAGGGTCAGATCGAGGGCGCGGTCGTCCAGGCCGCCGGCTATGCCGTGCTCGAAGACTTCGTCATGCGCGAGGGGCGCGTGCTCACGCCGCATCTCTCGACGTATCTCATCCCGACGGTGCTGGATGTTCCCGCGCGCGTCAGGCCCGTGATCCTCGAGTATGCCGAACCCAACGGGCCGTGGGGCGCGCGCGGCATGGCCGAGATGCCGTACCTGCCGCTGGCCCCCGCCATCGCGGCGGCGATTCACGACGCCACGGGCGTCTGGATCGATCGCTTCCCGTACACGGCCGAACGCGTCCTCCAGGCCCTGATCGACGCGGGCGTGGCGACGGAGCCCTGACCTATGTCCGCTTTGATCGGCTATCGCTGCCCTGCCTGCGGGACTGAGCGCGCCTATGCCCGCGCCGAAGTGGTCTACGGCTGCGCAGCCTGCGGCGGCAATCTCGACGCCGTGTTCGATTACGACGCCATCCGGCGCGGGCCACGGTCGCGGGACGAATCCTCGCTTTGGCGCTATCTCCCGCTTCTGCCGGTCGATGACCCGGGCTTCATCGGTACGCCGCTGCGCGCCGCCGGCTGGACGCCGCTCTATCGCGCCACCCGGCTCGAAGCGCGTCTCGGGCAGAGCCGCATCTACCTCAAAGATGACGGGCGCAACCCGACGGCCTCGTTCAAGGATCGGGCCAGCGCCGTTGTCGTGGCCCGCGCGCTCGAGCTCGGCGCCAGCCGGATCGTCACAGCCTCGACGGGCAACGCCGGCGCGGCCCTGGCCGGCATGGCGGCCGCGGCCGGCGTGCCGGCGACCATCCTGGCCCCGGCGACCGCGCCGCCGGCCAAGGTGGCGCAGCTGCTGCTTTTCGGCGCCCAGGTTGTCCTGGTCGATGGCACCTACGACGACGCCTTCGACCTGACCGTCGAGGCCGCCAACGCCTTCGGGTGGTACTGCCGCAATACCGGGTACAACCCGTTCACGGCCGAGGGCAAAAAGACCGCGGCTTTCGAGATCGCCGAACAACTCGCGCAGCTCAACTCGCCGCTCGACGACCTCTGGCCGATTCCAGACGTCGTCTGCGTCTCGGTCGGCGATGGCAACATCCTCAGCGGGATCTGGCGCGGCTTTCAGGATCTGTACGCCCTGGGTTGGACGGCGCGGATGCCCCGGCTCATCGGCGTCCAGGCCGAGGGGTCAGCGGCCTGCGCCCGCGCCTGGTCGGCGAACGCTCAGATCATCACACCGGTGACCGCGCGCACATTGGCCGACAGCATCTCGGTCGACCTGCCGCGCGACGGGCTGCGCGCCGTGCGGGCCGTGCGCGAGACGGGTGGCGCATTCGTCGTCGTCAGCGACGACGAGATCCTCGAAGCCATGGCCACGCTTGGGCGCGAGGCGGCCGTCTTCGCCGAGCCGGCCGGCGCCACGGCTTACGCGGGGCTGGCCAAGGCCGTCGGCCAGGGTCTGATCTCGGCCGAGGCCAGCGTGCTGGTGATGAACACCGGCAATGGCCTGAAGGATATCGCCAGCGCGCGGCGGGCCGTTCCCGAGCCGTTGCGCATCGCACCGAACCTGGGCGCGCTCCGCGACGCGTTGGCCTGAGGAGCAACAATGGGCACCCTGCTCGTCCGGCACGCGACGGTTCTTGTCACGCACGATGTCGAGCGCCGCGAGATCGCGGATGGCGGCCTGTTCGCCCGCGACGGCATCGTCATCCAGGTCGGCCCAACGAGCGAGCTCCCGACCGAGGCCGATGAGGTGCTCGACCTGCGCGGGCACGTCGTTTTGCCGGGTCTTGTCAACACGCACCACCACCTCTACCAGACTCTGACGCGGGCCGTGCCGGCGGCCCAGGACGCCGATCTGTTTCATTGGCTTGTCACGCTGTACCCGATTTGGGCGCGCCTGACGCCCGAGGCCGTCAACGTCTCGGCCCAGATCGGCCTGGCCGAGCTCGCGCTCTCAGGCTGCACGACCTCCTCCGACCACCTGTACATCTTCCCCAACGGCTGCCGCCTCGACGACGAAATCGAAGCCGCTGCGGCGGTCGGGCTGCGCTTCCACGCGACCCGGGGGAGCATGTCGCTGGGCGAGGCGCAAGGTGGCCTTCCGCCGGACAGCTGCGTCGAAGATGAGGCCTACATCCTCAAAGACTCGCAGCGCCTGATCGAGCAGTATCACGATGCCGGCCGCGGCGCGCTGCTACGGATCGCGCTGGCGCCGTGCTCGCCGTTCTCGGTCACGGGCGATCTGATGCGCGAATCCGCCCGGCTGGCGCGCGCGCATGGCGTCGGGCTGCACACCCATCTGGCCGAGACGCTGGATGAAGAGCAGTTCTGCCTCGCGAAGTTCGGGCACAAGCCGGTCGCCTACATGGAGACGGTCGAATGGCTGGGGAGCGAAGTATGGTTCGCGCACTCGGTGCATGTCGACGATGGCGAGATCGCGACCTACGCGCGCTGCGGCTGCGGCGTGGCCCATTGCCCAACGAGCAACATGCGCCTGGCCTCGGGCATCGCGCCGCTCCAGAAGCTGCGGGCGGCGGGCGTCAAGGTCGGCCTCGGCGTCGACGGCTCGGCGAGCAACGACGGGTCATCGCTGCTCGCCGAGGCGCGTCAGGCCATGTTGCTCGCCCGGCTCGGGTTGGCGGAGGGCCAACGCTGGGGCACGGGCGTGGCGCCCGCCGGCGCCGGTCAACTCAGCGCGCGTGAGGCGCTCGAGGTCGCGACGCTCGGCGGCGCGGCCGTGCTCGGGCGCGATGATGTCGGCGCGCTGGCGCCCGGGATGTGCGCCGATTTCTTCGCGCTCGATCTGGGCCACGTCACCTATGCGGGGGCCTTGCATGACCCGGTGGCGGCCGCCCTGCTGTGCGCACCCACGACGGCGGCCTACACGGTCGTCCACGGCCGAGTCGTGGTCCGCGAGGGGCGCCTGGCGACCGTGGACCTGCCGGTGCTCATCGAGCGCCACAATCGCATCGCGCGCCACCTGATCGCGCCACACTGAGCCCGATCGCGGGATTGGCCGGGTTGTCATCCAACCAGGTGTGCCTCGATCCATTGCGCCACCTGCGTCGCGGCACGACCCACATCGTGAACCTGCGTGTCCACCAGCGCATAATCCCCAGCGGCTTTCGGGCCTTCGGTCCGCAGCCAGCGATTGAAGCCGACCTGTCCCTGCACAAAGTCATCGCCGCCGGCGCCGCGCCACGCCGGCCGCGCCCGCAATCGTTGCGCCAGCACGTCATCCGGGCAGATCAACGCCAGGTAGTGGATGCGCCCCAGGTAGCGCCGATAGAGCCGGCCCTCAAGGTTGGTGGGCACGCCAAACCCGGCGCCGAACAGGATGACCGGGCCCGCAGACTGATGAATGGCGACCGTGATCCGGAGCCAGGTCTCGAAGAACTCAGCATAGCCCGTGTCGGGCGTGTTGAACTCCGGCCGCCAGAGCAAGTCGGAATCGAGCAGCACGCCGCCGCTGACGCGGCCGAGCAGTGCCTGACACACCGTCGACTTGCCCGACCCGCTCGCCCCGCCGACGGCAAGCAGGGGTCGGCGTACGAACGATTGCCGGTGCCCGCAGACCGGGCAGATCGACTCGGGTCCGGCCGGGTCGACGACGCGGTCCGGTCGGTGCTCGCCGCAATTCGGACAGATTGAGAACATCGCCGGCTAGTCATCCGGGCCGTGCCAGGGCCTGGCCGCGAGCAGGGCCTCCGTGGCGGACGCAGCCCGCAACTCACCGTCGCGCGGCGGCGTGTAGCCCCAGCGCTCGGCAGTCTCATCCTCCAGCCAGCGAAAGAGCTTCATGGTGGCCTCGAGCGCACCCGCCAGATCGGCCGGATCGTAGCGCCCAAAGATGCGAGGCAGGGCGGCCACGGCCCGCGGGTCAGCCCATTCCTCCAGGAAACGCCCGCGCAGCCAGGTGTCGAAATCGGCGCCACGCGTGGCGCGCGCATGCCATTCAAGCATCCGGTGCAGCTGGTTCTTCAGGGCGCCATCGATTCCCGACTTGGCCCACCACAGTTCGCCACGCCGCAAGTGCTTGGCGCTCCACAGCGTGTGATACCAGAAGTCGCTGACGAGGTTCACAAACTCCGCCTCACCCGGTTGCCGGTACAACCCGATGGATGGGAGCGGCCGGGCGATCACCCGGCTGAGCACGCCATCTTTGTCGACCAGGATCCGGACGCCCCGTCGAATCACGTCGATCAGGGCCACCGGGAGTTCGAGATCCAGCGCCTCCAGACCCGCCGCCGGGAACACGGCCACGTCCACGTCGAGGCCGCCTTCGTACAGGGTGCGCCGTTCCCAGGCCGAGCCATCGCCCGTGCGCTCGACGAACGTCAGCCAGTGTGGAGCCAGGCTCGTGGCCCAGGCTGACTCCCGGATCAGGCTATCCGGATCGGCCGCAAAGACCAGGACGTCCAGGTCGGACCACTCGTCCGCGGGATGATCACTGCGGGCCCGCGAGCCCAGGATCATGGCCGCGCGAACCGTCGGCGCCTCCTCCGCCCACGCGATAATACGTGGCAACAGATCGTCGTACGTCAGCATGGCCAAGATCCTTTCCAGGGCGAAACCCGCCCGATTGCTCTGCGAATCCGGTTCCAGTTCCCCGCTGACCACTATCGATTCTACACGGCGCGTGTGAGCCGACCTCGCGCGCATCGTGCCGCAGGACAAGCGCGTGGGCGCTGCGCCGGCCGTTCGAACACGACCACCCCAGTAGACTGCGCTACAATCGCGAGCATGGTCTTGGCGTTCTCCAGCGAACAGACTGAGGCTCAGACTACGGCACGGGCTCGGCGCGATGCCGCCGCCCGCGACGCCCAGGCCTGGGCCTCATCACCTATCCGGTAAGGCATCATGACAACTCTGACAACTCGCGACTTTCACGGCTGGCCAAACACCCAGTTCCTGTCCAACGGCACCGTGGAGCTCATCCTGACCGCCGATGTCGGTCCACGGATCCTGAGCTTTGCGCTCGAGGGCGGACCCAACGTCATGAAGCTGTTCACCGAGCAACTCGGTCAGATCGGCGGCAGCGACTTCCGCGCCTATGGCGGGCACCGGTTGTGGCATGCGCCCGAATCGATCACCCGCACGTATACGCCCGATAACAGCGCGCTCCAGGTCGAGCCCATCACGGATGGTGTCCGTGTGACCATGCCTGCCGACTCGCTCGCCGGGATCGAGAAGTCGCTGGCGGTCACCCTGGCCCAAACGGGCGCGAATGCCACGGTGCGACATACGCTGACCAATCGCACGCTGTGGCCCGTGACCCTCGCGCCGTGGGCGCTCTCTCAGGTAACGCCGGGTGGGATGCAAATCGTGCCGCTTCCGCCTTATGAGCCGCACGGCCCGGATAGCCTCCTACCCACCCACACGTTCACCCTGTGGTCGTACACCAACTTCGCCGACCCGCGCTGGCGGTTGAGCGGCCAGTACGTCACGCTCCGCCAGGACCCCGCCGGCGCCGATTCACAGAAATTCGGTTTGACCGTCCCCGCCGGCTGGTGTGCCTACGCATTCCAGGGCCACCTGTTTGTCAAACGCTTCGCCTGGGATTCGGCCGCAACGTATCCCGATCGCGGCGTGAACTACGAGACCTACACCGACAGCGACATGCTCGAACTCGAAACACTCGGACCGCTGACGACGCTGGGGCCAGGCGAAAGCGTCTCGCATGTGGAGCACTGGGCGCTCTTCAGCGACGTCGCTGAGCCCCAGACCGACACCGACATCACGCGGGACGTGCTGCCGCGCGTCCTCAGTGTGCCACCGGTAAGCGTCTAGGCCGGGGCTCCGCGATCGGCGCTCAACGACCAAGTTCGCCGAGCACCGCCGGCATGGCAGCGACCACGTCGCGAGCCACCACGCTCGTTGCAGTGCCCAGGCGCTTTGCGGCCAGTTCGGCGGCGCGGCCGTGGAGCCAGCCCGCGGCACACGCGGCTTCGAACGGCGCGATCCCTTGCGCCAATAACCCGACGATCAGGCCGCTGAGCACGTCTCCCGTGCCGGCGCGCGCCAACGCCGGCTCCGCGAACGGCAGCACCCGAAGCGCACCATCCGGTGACCCGATCACGGTAAACGCGCCCTTGAGAAGCACGACGTGGCCCCAGGTGCGCGCGGCTCGTTCAACCGCGCCGATGCGGTCTGCCTGGATCTCCCGAGTGCTCAGGCCTGTCAGCGCCGAGAATTCACCGGGATGTGGCGTCATCACCGAAGAGGCAGGCAACTTGCGCGGCCAATCGGCAACAGTCGCAACGGCGCGCAAGCCCTCGGCGTCGATGACTACCCGACCCGGAGCCCACGCCAGACCGGTGTCTGCCGCGAGACAGTCGGCTAGCAGCAGGTGGACACCGGTGCTTGAACCCAGCCCGGGCCCGACCAGCGTGGCCGTCGCGCGGCTCGACGCATCGCGCAACGGCCCTAACGCCCGTCCGTCGAGTGCGCCCTCATCGGATGGCAACGGCAGGCCGATCGCCTCGGGGACCAGGCCCGCCAGGATCGGCCAAACCTCGGCTGGCGTCGAAAGCTCGACAAGCCCGGCGCCGACCCGATAGGCCGCCTCGCCGGCGAGGGCTGCAGCGCCGACAAATGCCCGGCTTCCGGCCACCACGAGCGCGCGGCCAAACGTGCCTTTGTGCGCGTCGCGTGGACGGATCGGCAGGATCTCGGCCGCCGACGCGGCGCTCATCATCAACGGCGCCTGTTGTGAGACAAAGGACCCCAGGCCGATATCGGCCACGACGAGCTCACCCAGCGACGTATGCGCTGGGAAAGCCAGGAAGCCGCGCTTCCAGGCCGCGAAGGTCACGGTCAGGTCGGCCGGGAGCAGCAGCGGGTCGCAGAGCCCGGTATCGCACTCCAAACCCGATGGACAATCAACTGCCACGATCATCGGCCGGGCATCCGACCGACTCAACCGATCGTGCAGCGCGCCGAGCACTTGGGCCGGTCGGCCCGACAATGGCAGCCGGGCGCCAGTGCCGACGAGCGCATCGACAATGACCGTGGCCGTGCCGAGCAGACGGCTCAGCACGATCCCCTCAGAATCTTGATCGGCGTCAGCGACCAGAACCGCGCGCTCTTTGAGACGGCTCACTTTGGAGTCGTCTGCGGGCGGCGTGCGGGTGAGGTACACGGCCACCGCCATCCCGGCATTCCTCAGATAATGGGCGCAGACCAGCCCGTCGCCGCCGTTGTTGCCGCTGCCCGCCAGGATCACGACTTTGTGCCGATCGGGTTCCTCGAGTCGCGCAAGCACGGCTTCGGCGACGGCTCGCCCGGCGGTTTCCATCATCTCACTGTAGCGATATCCAGAGGCATCGGCCGCCGCCTCGGCAGCCCGCATCTGCTCGACAGTCACGATCCGCGCCACATCAACCTCCATAGCCTTAGTGAATCCTCAGTATAGCGCCTGCCGATCGCGACGTTCAGGTGCTGGGTTGGTCGGTTGGTCAGTTGTCAGCCGATGTCGGACGGCTGACAGCTTGCCGACAGCCTGACGAGCCCCGCCGGATGTGGTTGACGGTAAAGTTCTGCCGCCTGCGGGCGCGGCGATCCGGCCAACCGCCCTTATCGAACATGCAGGCCATTCCCTGGAGGAACTGACGCACGATGGCTCTCCCAACCCCACCCGCACCCTGGCATGTCCTCGATGCGGACACGGCCCTCGAAACCTTGCAGGGCTCAGCCCTCTCCGGCCTTTCGGCATCGGAAGCGGCACACCGTCTTGAGTCGCATGGGCCGAACGAGTTAATCGAACGCGGGGCGAAGAGCCCCTGGCTGATTCTGTGGGAGCAGCTGACGGCCATCATGGTGCTGATTTTGGTCGGCGCCGGCGCGCTCTCAGCGGCGCTGGGCAAGTGGACCGAGGCCGGCGCGATCCTGGCGATCGTGGTCTTGTTCGTGGCCCTGGGATTTCTGCAGGAATACCGCGCCGAGCGCGCGATTGCGGCGCTCAAGAAGTTGACCGTGCAGCTCGCCCGTACCCTTCGCGAGGGCCAATGGGTCGACCTACCGGCGCGCGAGCTTGTGCCCGGCGACATCATCGCTCTGGAGGCCGGCAACCTCGTTCCGGCTGACGTGCGCTTGATCGAAGCCGCGCATCTTCGCATTCAGGAAGCGTCGCTGACCGGTGAGTCGGAGCCGGTCGACAAGGAAGTCGGTTCGATCGGCGCGCAGGATGCGCCGCTCGGCGATCGGCGCAACATGGCTTATCGCGGGACACAGGTCAGCCACGGGCGCGGTCGCGCCGTTGTCGTGGCCACGGGCATGTCCACCGAACTTGGCCGCATCGCCGGCCTGATCCAGGACGTGCGCCAGGGGCACACGCCCCTCCAACGCAAGCTCGATCAGGTCGGCAAGTTGTTGGCGCTCGTCGGCACTGTCGTCGCCGGGCTGATCCTGGTGATCGGCGTGCTGCGCGGCGAAACCATCGACGAGATGGTCCTCACGGCGATCAGCGTGGCCGTCGCTGTCGTGCCTGAAGGTCTGCCGGCCGTCGTGACCTTTACGCTTGCGCTTGGTGCGCAACGGATGCTCGCGCGCAACGCCCTGATCCGCAAGCTGCCGGCCGTCGAGACCCTGGGCTCGGTAACCGTGATCTGTAGCGACAAGACGGGCACGCTCACCGAGAACCGCATGACCGTGACCGTGATCGAGACGGCCGGCGAACTTGTCGATCTGACCACGCTCGAACCGGGCGCCCAGATCCCGCCCCGAACACGTCTGGTGCTCACGGCCGGCGCTTTGGCGAACGACGCCCAGCTTGGCCTTGATGACACCGGTAGCCCGCTCTTCCTTGGCGATCCGACGGAGGGTGCGCTGCTCGTCGCTGCCCAGCGGGCGGGGCTGGATCCCCGCGCGCTGCAGACCGCTATGCCGCGAGTCGCGGAGCTGCCCTTCGACAGCGTGCGCAAGCGCATGACCACGGTCCACGATCTGCGCTCGGCCAATGGTTCAACCCCACCGGGGATCATTGCGCTGACGGATGGCAGCCGGACGCCCGAACGGGTCGCCTTCGTCAAAGGGGCGGTCGACGGCCTGCTCGAGATCGCGACCCATGTTTGGGACGGCACGGCTCGCCAACCGCTTGACGCCGAATGGCGCGACCGTATCGAAACCGCGAACCGACGGCTGGCCGCTGCGGGCCAACGCGTGCTCGGCTTCGCCGCGCGTGATGCTCAGGCCGTAAGCGGCACTCAACTGGAGACCGAGCTAACCTTCATCGGTCTGATCGGCATGATCGACCCGCCCCGGCCGGCGGCCCGAATGGCGGCCGCGCGGGCGATGGAGGCCGGTATCCGCCCGATCATGATCACGGGCGATCACCCGCTGACGGCCAGTGCGATCGCGCGCGAGCTTGGCATCGCGCGCGAGCTTGGCATCGCGCGCGAGCTTGGCATCGCGCGCGACTCCGACCCTGCCACAACCGGCGCGGCTACGGCACAGGTCGTCACCGGGGTGGAGCTCGAGCAGATGAACGACGCCGAACTCGCAACGGCCGTGAAGCGCGTCTCGGTCTTTGCCCGTGTCGCCCCCGAGCACAAACTGCGAATCGTCTCGGCGTTGCAGGCGCAGGGCGAGGTCGTCGCGATGACGGGCGATGGCGTCAACGATGCCCCGGCGCTCAAACAAGCCGACATCGGCGTGGCGATGGGGATCACGGGCACCGACGTCTCCAAAGAGGCCGCGGCGATGGTGCTGCGCGATGACAATTTCGCCACGATCGTGGCCGCGATCGAGGAAGGCCGGACGATCTACGACAACGTCCGCCGGTTCGTCAAGTTCTCGCTGGCGGGCAATGTTGCCAAGGTCGGGGTGATGCTGCTCTGGCCCGGCCTGTTGGCCGTTCTGCCCGGCGTTGCAACGATCGATCCCGTTGCGCTCAGACCGCTGCAACTGCTCTGGCTCAACTTGATGACCGACGGG
>Ga0209573_1006101_pt1 | contig 10308 bp, 9 predicted proteins | sample TNRBio252014_DNA_FD_185870 | JGI IMG/M metagenome (GOLD analysis project Ga0209573, IMG submission 185870) | Wastewater treatment Type I Accumulibacter community from EBPR Bioreactor in Madison, WI, USA - TNR Reactor_6/25/2014_ DNA (SPAdes)... | ecosystem: Engineered > Bioreactor > EBPR >...
GGGATTGAGTCGGGCGTTGCGGTTGGACTCGGTAAACGAGGTGCTCTTGACCTGGCGGTAAGTTTCGCCGGCCAGACGGCTGGCTAGTTGGCAATCGCTCGGGTCGGTCAGCGTCAAAAAGAGCTTGGTGCGAATCGCCCCTAACAGGGTGCGCAAGCGAGGCTCCCCTATGCGGGCCTGTAAGCCCGCCAGCGACTGGGTAGCAAACAGGTTGGCAATCAGCGCCTCTCGCGACAATGCGACAAAGGAATCATCCCCTTCGACCCCACTGCCTCCGCCGACCGTGACAAAGCTCTGGTATTCGTCGGCCACAAAACACCACAAGCGCTCAATCTCCTCCCCCATGAGTTTGGCTTGGCTAAGACGCCCCATGGCGGCCCGTTGGAATTCGAGTTTCAGCAAAATAGCAATGGTGATGGCGGCAAAACCTAAGCGGTCATCGGGTTCAAAGACCACGATGTGACCGCTTTCCAGGAGCGTGCTCATACCGGGGTAGTCGGTTTCCGCCGGACCGGGGCAAAAGGTGGCGGCTAGTTCGGGGCTGGCAAAGGGTTCCACCAGATCCAGGGCGGCATCAATGAGCGTCGCCTTATTGCGGGCATTCATCCTGACAAACTGGTGCTCAAAGTAATCGGCGTGAAAATCAAACTCCTCCTGGGCGGCTGGAACATCGGGATAACCCCCCTGGCTAAGGCGCTTTTGGAACGCTTGAGCGTAGCGATCCAATTCCTTATCCAGCGCCTCGGGAACCGCATTGGGGTCATCGGCTGGAGCATCGGCTCTTAAGGGACCGCTGAGCAGTTTGCAGAGATCCCGCAAGGTCACGCTGCCAAAGGCTTGGCGGGTGATGGCGATCCCGTGCCAGAAAATGCGATAGATACCGCTCTTAATCCATTCGGGTTCATCGTGGTTAGCGCTGGACTGGCGCAAGCTGATAACGGCCACCAGGGCGGCGGCGATACTTTGCGGTGGGAGATCATCAGAGAGTAGGTTGAGCCGGGGGCCGCCTAAGCGCAAAACCACGACATCACGGCTTCGCCCGTAACGCTGGGCAATCTGGCGCACCTCCGCCGAAAGGCTTCCCTTGCGGTCCAGGACAAAGAGAGACACCTTTCGAGCGGAATCCCACGTTCGGTATTCCACCATCTGCGCAATGAAGGGCAGCACAGCGGCGATGGTTTTGGCGCTCCCCGGAGCGCCCACCACGAGCATACTACCGACTAACCCCTTGAGGGGTATCGTATGCCACTCAGGCTTGGCGCAAAAACGCCCGTTGGCTTCGTGCTCTTCCCCGACGACAAACTGCGGTGCTTCTCGCGCTTCCGGCCAGGGCGGTAAGCGATAAATCCACGGCGGTGGGGGGGTATCCTCGGTGACTTGCCGCACAATCTCGGGAAAGGCCAGCCGGATCAGCGTTCTGACCAGCCGGGCGGCGATATACCCGATGGCGGCTCCCGAAGTAACGCCCAGCGTGAGGAGAACCTCCTGACTGGAGCGGCCAAAAGCGTCCAGGTAGAGATTGGCCACGGTTTGCGAGCGCCCGATGTCGCGGGCAAAAAACACGGCCAGCTCCTCAGACAACCGATAGTAGCTGATGAACCCGCCTGACAGGGCCAGCGCCCAGTCCAGCGGCACACCACTCTGCTCGATCTGTTCAACCAGCGGTTCGCGCTCTTCGGCGGGCGCACGACTCAAAGTAGCTATCCTTGCCATGGCTTAAAGAAGCTCGAATCGGACTCTTGCCGGTTGCCATGGTGACCGGCTCAACGATGATCATAAGTGTAGCTTAAAACGATAGCTTGCCTCTGTAGTAACACCAAAAAATGTGGGCTGATTGCCCTAAAAACCTCCCCGTCTAGCAAAAAAATGACGGGTCTTAAAGACCGACTGAAACGCTAGGTTAAGGCGCTTTTAATGATCCCCGCTGCATTTTTCCTCTTTCCTACTCCCGTTCTTCTGATCTAAACGGTTGTTTAAATGGTCATCCCCAGTAGGAAAACTGGGCTGACGCTAGTTGATACGAGCCAACACACCCGGTAAATCGAGTCTCACCAATTCGGCTAAGGGCATGGGGGTGGCTCCCCGTGAGGTGTTGTGTGCGTAGAGCTGGATGCATCGAGAGGTGCTTGTCCAGATCGACGGAGGCTCGTCGGCGTAATACTTCAAGCCTAAAAAGGATTTCCTTGAAGAGTAATCCCGGCGTTCTATCCGATAGCTTTGTTCTTTTTTTTAATAAAGGTTCTAACCAGGGCGACGGAGACAAGCCTTGTGGGTGAAAGAACAAACTCACAAGGTCGTGGTTTTCCAAGCGGGTGAAAATCCCGTCCAGGGGATTCGAGGGCCTTCTAATAAAAGGTTCGCTTAACCTGGCTGGCGTGGGGAGTTCATGATTGGTGACAATCATGACCGAACCTTGACGAGGTTCGGGGTTCTTGTCAAACGCAAGACCGCGAATAGCTCAACCATGAAAGGCCCGTAAAGGGCTTGCCAGTAAGTTTCTGAAAAGACGGTGCCGAACTGCAAATATCCTTTATCCATCGGTAAGTCGATGCTTCTAGGTTCGATGGACTGAAATCTGATTTGCCCCTCTAGGGAAATCAGGAAAGTATGGCCTTAGCGGGAGCTAGGCACATAGGATAAGGGCCTGGGCGTAAAAGCCCTAGCGACGTGATTTCAGAAATGTAGAACTCCACTAATCCGGGAAGCACACGAGTGGCCGGAATAAGCCCCCGGTGCCTAGCGTGTCAGCTAGGTGATAGTAAATACTCGTGTGTGGGAGTGTGCTTTGAGTAGAAGTGAATCGGGGTTGTAGAAGCTTGCTGTATGACACTCGTGGTGCGCAACCACTAGTAATACGCAACCACAACTATAGAACCTAGTAAGGGGCGGGGCTAAGTTGGCCTCATAATTTCGCCCGCCTTTTTTAGGGTTCTTGGCTGATTCAGCGATGCCACGGCAAGGCAGTCGTGGCTCGTTTGCGCACTGGGGGTGGTGCCCTGGTGCTTGCAACGACGAAAGAAGCGACGCACTTGAAGCGCGTATCAACGGCGTGCGGGTATTTCCCGCCCCTTGGAGCTTTTCCCTTCGCCGATCCTGGATGGATCGCAGCGAATCGGGAAAAGCTTTGAAGCAAGGGGTGGGAGTGCTTTGTTCCTTGGCAGGATGCTTTGTGGTGTCATGAACGGGGCTTGGTCGCTCTGCTCATGAGGCAACGAAACTGGATGACTGGACCGGACAGGTTTGATCGGCCAGCGGTCGGATTGATGGTTTTTCTATAAGGAGGTTTCCGAATCTGTAAAAAGGTTTCTGTAAGACGTTTGTTTCCCATTTAGCCGATACGGTTTAGCTGCATGGTTTGGGCTTTTCAACGGGATTGTGCCCTAAAAACAATCCCATTTTATACGTGAAATTTTAGATTGTTGATGACTAAAACTATAGCTTAAAAAAATTGGGATGTAATTTGTCATGGATTATCACTATTTAACCCATTCCATCGGGGGATTTATTCAACAGCTTGCAGTCTGCTACGTTCAGCGGGGCTATTGGCATTATACCATTGGGCACATTCCCGCAGAAAAAGACCCCGCTAAAATTGATCAAAAACTCCTTGAAAAATACCGAATCTGCTTGTCAAAATATCAGCGATGCCGCCGCAAGCGCCTGGGAATGGCTAACCTGCAATACCTTCGCTACCGCCACACCTTCCTGCTACTGGCAACCTCTGGTCTTCATCCGTTTTTCGAGGAAGAACAAAGCAATTTGCGGGATGCCCGCCGTGAACCGATAGAAGTTTTTGGCTACAGCGTGGGTTATTTGGCGGGTCATGCTCGGGTCAAAATTACCCAGCATCACTATCGGGAGATCAAAGCCTATTTCCTGGAAAAAGCCGTTCATCGCTCGGCAGAAACTTTGGGGTGGGAATTAAGGAAACTCCCCTTTGAACCCTACTCTCTGGTGCGCAAGCAACTGTTTAGCATCTGGAAAGCGGTCAACGAAAAGCGCCACTTGGCGGGCTTTACTCCCCTTCCCTATTCCTGCCTGCGCCAAAAGCGCCGAATCTATCGGCCTTTTGAGCTGCCGGGGGATTGTGAAGTTAAATCAACGTGAATTTGATTTTAAAAAAACGTTAGATTAACATTAAAAGGATATTCACACAGCATCGAATTAGGTATTTGCATATATTATCGATTAGATAGTTATCCTCGGATATGATGCCGGGGATCATATGAAACCTAACGCCCAAGCTCAGCCGCGCACAGCCTGAAGCGAAACGGAAGGTTGCGCGTCGGCTGGATCGCCTGGTTCGGCGTCAGGTATCGCTTGACCGAAGCCAGGATTTACACCCTGGAAACCCGGACCGCCCTGTTGAATAATCATCTGCTGGGCATGCAGGATGAAGGCTTTTCCTTCGTGATTTTCAATGATCTTAAACGCCGGGGTTGATGAGAGCGTGTGGAAATAGATGTGGTGAACTGAAAGGACTTTGTCCTGCAATTCTTGATCATCTTCAAGGTGCCTTACTTTTAATCCGATGCTTTCGCATTTTTTCGCGCCTAGATGGCGGTTGTGCGCATAGCTAATTGAATGATCAATGATCTCCTTCAGTATCTCCCCGACTTTTGCCTCTGCGTCATTTTCTTCTTTGAACATATTTCGAGAAAGCCAATCGGTGACTAACTCTGTTGACCATTTGATCGACTTTTCGCATTCGCCAAGGAACGCAGGCGGATACTTAGCTACAATTGCCTGCCAGAGCGGGATCGTTTGAGGGTTTGACTGGATTTCTGTAAGTGCTCTACTGAATTCCTCAAGAACCCCATGTGCTGGAATCCCATTGAACTGTGGGTCAACAGGACCTAAGGATGATTGCCTTCCCATCCAAATCTCTTTGCATGAGCAAGCTATCATTGTTCCTGCCGACATTGCCATTTGCGGAACAAAGCATCGGATATCTCCATCAAATTTTTGCCAGAGATAATCTACGATTGACTCCGTTGCGGCGGTGTCGCCCCCTGGGGTATGAAGAATAAGATCTAGCCCAATAGTTGGGTCAAGTCCGTTTACGGCAGTCATCAGCCCGTTTTTGTCATTATCATCTACTGCGTTATGCCGACCGAGTTCGGGCTTCTGCAGAAATCCGCTGTAGTAGACAATGACGTTACGCTTTGTGTAGCCGTGAAGCTCCTTAATGTACTTCCTACGAAGTATGTCGTAAGGACTGCCAAGTTCCTTTAGCTCAGCCAACAAATCAGACCAGTTTGGCATTGACGACCTCGCTATTGACTATTTTTGTTCCTGATCTGTCTGACACGCTGGTTGTCACTAAGATCTTCTCGGATTTTCCACTCTGTCTTTCATGAAGGTCATACAGAGCTTTTAGCTCACTAACCTGGCAAGCTTTTAGCTGAAATTGTGCATACAGAGTTTCATAGTCAGTCATCTGGTCCTCCGAATAGATCAGGAATAGATTGTCGGCACCGCGTCTGCGCCCAACGTCGGTGCGTGAGTGCCGTCCGCTGCAACCGTTTGTTATGACTCATCACCTTCGCCATAAGATAGGTATTCATTATCCATGATTTCCAAAAATCCGATGCGCTCAACTACATTCTCTGCATCCGCGTAAAGCTCATCAATTTCATCACCTACGAAGGGGAGGTTTGAATCGCTCAACAATGCTTTAATATAACTTGAAGCCATTTCAGGATTTAATTCGAGTGGTTTAAGCGATCTCAATAAATCAATATGAGTTCCCCGGTTTGTCGCGTGCATTAGAAATAGCAATATCTCTTTCTTCTTGATCCGCTCGTCAATAAAATCAAGACGCTTTCCGTAGAAGACCTGAATTGCTTTAGAGTCACCTCTGAGTTCGTCTGTGTATATGTTTAGCGCATTTGCTTTTTCTTTTACTACCTTAAATACTGAATGTGCAATTTTCTGAACAGCTCTGCCAATAAATTTGCGAATCTGATCCGAGTTTTTAATAGGGAAAAATGACTCGCTATGCGGAAATTCAATTCCCAAATACTTTTTTAAATACTCTAAAAAAAATACCTGCTCAGCTTTAATGTTCGGCACACTTCTGATGGAGAATCTGTTATATCTATGCGTTTTGTAAAACTTAGATAGCAGTGACAGTAGCTCACGATGTATTCCAGAAAGCTCTAGGCTTTGAGCAGCATCCACTCGGTTAGCTAATTCCATTACATTATGGGAAATGAGGCTTTGCTCAAACTTCTGCATATCAAGTTGGCTATTATGCTCAATGAGCACAATTGCTACTTTAAGTAACCGTTCAATACCTACCGAAAGATTGTATAGCACCTCAAAAATATCAGATGAATTGCTTAAATTATCAAGCTCATCCAAGCGCTTGACTCCATTGTATATAAACGTTCCAGATACATCTACCTCTAATCCTAAGGCGAAGTTTTTCCACCACTCTTCAGGTTTCATAAGGTATTTGGTTCCTTAAGCCATAACTAATAAGTGTAATAAGCACCTTGTAACCCACTCCCTAGCCAACATCGCCCCCTTCCCGTTCTAACTTTTCATACAGGGCCTCAAGAATCCAGGTATGGCGCGGGGTCTTGACCTTGCGCTTGTGGAGCACGGCATCAATCTTGGTTAGAAAATCGCGGTCAAGACGAAGCTGAAGAAATTGAGTTTTGTTCGCGGGGTTTTTCTCCCCTACTTCTCTCTTAGCAACACTCCCCCCTTTCTCAATGAGGGCGTGAACGGCGGATTCGGGCAGTTGGGAACCGCTACCCTTGGCTTCTGCGAGTTTAGGCTTCTTGGTAATCGTCATACGGTTTGATCTCCCTCAATGTTTAACGTTAAATCAACATTAAATACACGTTTGTATAACGTCAAAAGTTCCTCACAGGCTTTTGTATCTTGGGGTTTAAGTTCCAGGACGCTTAAGCCTTGGGCGGCGGCATTGCTATAGGCTTTGCGGCTGCCAAGAGGGGTAGTGATGAATTCCAGGCCAGTAGCTTCCTTAAGCACTTCGGCAGTTTCATCGTTATCCTGACCTCGGGGGTCGGCGCGGTTAATAAAGACATAGGCGGCCAGATGGGGGTTAGCGGCGCGCATTTCTGCCACCAGGGAAGAGACCTTTTCCAGTGTCCAAATATCAAAGGAGCGGGGGACAAAAGGCACTAAAAGCACGTCAGCAATACTGAGAGCGGCGCGTTGGCTCGTGGTATCGCGCCCTCCCGTGTCGATGATGATGGTGTTGTATTTGCCAGCAAGCCGTAAGGTTTCGGTGCGCACTGCCGCGCCGGTTAATTTGATGCTCGTATAGCCTGCGCCTTCTTGAAGGCGCTCGTTGCGAAGAACGGTGAAATCGGTTGCGGTCTCCTGGTCATCGGCATCAATGAGGAGCACATCCTGATTTTTTGAGCAGAGAACCGCTAAGTTCGTTGCCACAGTGGTCTTGCCGGACCCCCCCTTAATTCCGCCTACAACAATGTTCATAGGGTTATTTCCAGTTAGTTTAACGTTACTATAATGTTACTATAAAATTATTTATGTTTTAAAATAACATTATCATGGCCTGTTTGCAATCTGAAACCTCGGTTGTTGCTTTGCCATAGCCGTATTTTGGGATATGACAGGAATTGCGGTACAGGCGGGGACGCCGATGACCGCAAAGGGTGGAAGGGGCTAGTGGCAACACTAGCCCCTTTCTTTTTAAGCGCCCTGGTAAGCCTCTCTTGCTGTTTTCTCCGCCTCTCCTGCTGCCAACACCCCTGAATCGAAAAAATCGTCTATAAGCCGTTTTTGGCGCTCTAGTGAAGTCTCACAAATTAGGAAATTAGCTCCCTGCTAATAAAAAAAGTTAGCCGATACGAGAAACTCTCCTAAATCCATTCAAAACTTAAGGTTCCACCCTTTAGAAAAATATCCTATGCAGGGTGAATTTAAGCGCGGTAGCGCTTAAAGAGGGGCGGCGATAAGCCCCTTTAAAAAAAACTGTTTCGGCGTAGCCGAATCCTTATGTTGAGCTTCAGTCTAAAAGTTATCCACAGGTGGCGGGTCCTCTACTACAGGTAATGATATAGGTACATATAGGATATATAGTAGATGTCCGCCGTTAATGCGTAGGGTGTCCGCTGTTAATGCGTAAAAGGAGGCTTTAGCGTCCGCCGTTAATGCGTGGATAACTTGACTGTTCCACAGGGTTATCAACAGAAAATGTCCGCTGTTAATGCGTAAGGTGTCCGCCGTTTATGCGTAACCTCGCAAAGCCTATTTAGGGGCTATCCTAATGTGAGTAGGGCTTGGTTTCAGAAGCAAGCTACTATCGCTGACTTCGACATTAACGCCATGATAGACCACCATGACACTGCGGAGGTGCTTATTAAAAGCCATCTTAAAGTTATAACGACCTTGCCGGGTGTTTTCATAATCCGATCCAAACTGGGCTTGCAGGGCTTCCCACGGAATTTGGGTGTTTCGTTGCAAGTAACTCATGCGGTAGGTCAGCCAGCAATAGATATCAAGTGCTAAAGGGGAACGTTTGAGGGCCTTTAACGCACGTAAATCAATAGGGATAGGATGGGTCGTTACTTCATCAAAGAAGCGTTGGTTAAGATTGATAGTAGACTGCCAGAGACCGGCTTGATCCGGTTCTTTAGGACTCCACCACAGGCGGTATTGATCAACTAAATGGATATTAAATCCAACATCGTTATTATTGCCCTCGTAAAGGCATGAAATAGAAGAAGAAAATAGCCGCTTCATTTGATCCCGGAGTCGGGTAATGCTCCCCCAGCGCCCGCCCGTTGGAACCATATCGAGTTGTTCCATAAAACCAGAAAGGGTGTGCCCCAGAATTAAGGTCGGTTCTTTGGTGCGAACGGCTTCCGTGGTAATCCAAGCCGTTAGCAGGCGGGGAATGCTGCCATAGGGTAATCCCACACGGGGATGGGCCATGATGGCCAAGCTAAAAGCACCATTGCGGCGTTCAAAAACCAGCTCCTCGGGTTTACTGTGGGGTAGGGTCGCCTGCACCATGGCTCGCGCCATGAATCCCAAGGCTCCAGCCTCTTTTGCATCCTCGGCTTCCATCGCTAACACTTCGGACAAAATCTTGTCAATGAGCGTCTTATCCATCGCAATCCCTAGCAGCACTTGGCTTATTAATCACCTAACTCTATCTCAAATATCATCTTTTTTGAAATTTATCCTTTCAAAAAGGTGAGATTATCATATTAGTTTTACATTAAAATAAAACTATATCAACGTTATAATAACGTTATAATAACGTTATACTAAAGTTGTTGTAAAGTTTTATAGTTTTTCACATAGGCTATCGCTAGCTAATGCACCACTCAAAAATGTCGGCAATCAATCTGCACCAAAAGTGCAGATAATAAAATTTGCTCTTTTCAGCTTGTGATCTTTTAGTTAATAAATGACTAATTTATATGATTCAGTGTGGCTTCAGGATTGGGTTAATTGATTTTCTTGCCTGATACATAAAACCAAGCTGAAAACGGTTAATGACGGTAGAAACTGCCGCCAATAATCGTTTTCAGCAGCGGAGAAATGGCAATGAATCTTAAGGTTAAAGACTTAATCGGTGATTACAGGCCAGCAACACCGCAAGAAATTTTAGCGGCGGCTAGAACTGTGATTAATCAGCGCTATCGACGGGGCAAATTGGTCAATGCTCCTAGCTCGGTTGAGGATTACTTCTTCCAAAAACTGAGCTTAAAAGAACGGGAAGTATTTGCAGCGTTATTTCTCGATCAGAAAAACCGAATTATCGCTTATGAGGAATTGTTCTTCGGAACAATTAATAGTGCCAGTGTGCATCCACGAATCGTGGTGCAAAAGGCGCTAGAATACAATGCTGCGGCTGTCATCGTTGCGCATAATCATCCATCAGGACTTGCTGAGCCAAGCGATGCCGATAAGTGGGTTACTAGACGCCTCATTGACGCTTTAAATCTGGTCGATGTGCGTCTGCTTGACCATTTTGTGGTGGGGAAAAAATGCGCTTCACTTGCAGCAATGGGGTTAATGTAATGGTTAAAAGCGCTGGTGGGATTTTCTACCAGCGCTAAACCTTTTGAAGGTCGCTACACTGGGTTACCACTATCAAAAAAATCACCATACAACCGCTTAAAGAATAAAACCCTTCCGCCGTCCTGGCGGGGCCGCCCTTACGTGCTCACACTTCCGTGTGCGAGCACGTAAAACGCCATCCATGGCTTGGCGGCTTTCACTCTTGCATTCAAAAACCGCTTGGGGTTTTTGCTAAGGGCGCTGGTGGATAACCACCAGCGCCCTTAGCGCGTT
>Ga0209573_1006102_pt1 | contig 10307 bp, 3 predicted proteins | sample TNRBio252014_DNA_FD_185870 | JGI IMG/M metagenome (GOLD analysis project Ga0209573, IMG submission 185870) | Wastewater treatment Type I Accumulibacter community from EBPR Bioreactor in Madison, WI, USA - TNR Reactor_6/25/2014_ DNA (SPAdes)... | ecosystem: Engineered > Bioreactor > EBPR >...
GCACAGGCACAGGCACAGGCACAGGCACAGGCACAGGCACAGGCACAGGCACAGGCACAGGTGATCAAAATCGCATAAAACTACATGGCATCGGAGTCCATGTCGGTGGTGGAATTGTTCTCGGCCCACCAAGCGGGCAATGGGTACCTGGCGAACCCTTTCTCTTCGAGACATCGCGCTATGAATACGAGGAGGTATTTACCAGCGATGAACTTTTGAGTCGAGGCGAAGAGGGATGGGTGATCATCGAAGAAAGACCGGAAAGTTGGCTTATTGGGTTTCGCTATCCTGATTGGGAAACCCGTTTTACTGACCCTCAATGGATTGAAACAGCTGGAACCCCAGAATTCAGACCATTCACGATGTTAGTTGAAACCCTAGAGAACAACGATGAAACCGTAATAGAAAATGAAGTAACGGCGGAATCTCGATATGTAACTAATTCACACTTTCGGGAAACCCTCGAATTCACACTCGAGTCACCCTCTGTTGAGGTTCGATCAAACGTGAGATCGTGCACTACGACAAACTCTTTTGTAACACGAGCAACAAATGACGTGTATCCAAGCGGCACCATTAAGACACGAGTTTGGATTTCTTCTGACGAGCCTGCAATAGATGTATTAAAGAAAACTTATCTTGTCACTAAGAAAACAATTCCTCTGCACGGCGGGGAAACGGTGACAATTGAGAATCTAGGCCACGCCACGTTTGAAATATTTGCGGGCGAATCGTCCTCAAGAACCGTTGCACTTTCGGATCAATCAGAATTTGCGACACCAGATAACAACGGCACGCTGACATTAAGCGCGCCGGACAACACTGGATACAAGACTATTATTGAATTAGTCGAACCAACGCCGCTACAGGCAAATACTGGCGACTTTGACATTGACGGAGTTCCGGATTTTGCAGACGGAATCTCAGGAGTTCTCACAAGTGAGGGACACACTCCTCACGACGACGGAAATCACCGAGAACGCGAAACAGCGTTACTCCACCAAATCATTGGCGCTTCGGAATTCGAAAACTATCCGGCAGGAACGACAATATCCGTTAACTACAACATTTCCGACCCTCTCCAATGCAAAAAAATTTCAACCCCCGGCAATCTCACGGCCGAATTCTCACCTGCGCCAGGTAACCTGCGGATCTGGAAGCGAGAACCCGCTTTCAAAATTCAGAATGAAGTTGTTCCGCGCAGTGCCGATGATCTAATTCTTCCGAACACACAGATTCCCGTATCAACTTTAACTAACGGTCTATTTATCGAATCGGTTCGCCCGAGTGCAACCGAAGGCGATCATATCGTAACCATTACAGTGAACCAGCCTGGCGGGTATTTGCCGGAGTATCATTCGTTCTACTTTACTTCAATTGCAATGACGCGCCTCGCAGTTCTGCCTGACGGGACTCTATCGCGCCATGCCCCCTTTCACCGCAGTCTCAGCAATCCCACCGTCGAATTCGATCCCATTCAAGTAAACAATATTCGTTACGATGCCGAGAGCGACAGCGTTCTGGGGGACCTTGTCGTTTCCGGCAAGGTGCGGTCGGATCTCTGCGACATGACTCCGGGCGAGCGAGGGAAGATCGAGTCGCTCGCCCTCGGGGTCAACAGCGCCGACTTTTCCGACTCCATTGCCGACGTCTCCGTCTCAAAGCCACACAATCCGGCGGACCGCCGACGTCCCTTCCCGTATTTGGGCACGTTCACCAAGACGCTCAGCGGCGTTCCGCTTGAAATCGGCGAGAACGTCATCGAGGCCCTCGCCGCCGATCCGGGGACGGGAAATACCGGAGGCGGGCGAGCGAAGTTTACCGTCGAAGCGGTCGCGCCCTCCGGTGCCGGAGGTGGGCTTCTCGTCTCCAATCTCACGGTCGCCTTCCCCGAATCCGATCCGACCCTCGTTCCAGGCACGATCCGCATCGTCGCCCAGGACGAATCCGGGGCAAATCTCACCAGCATCCTTGCCGTCGATCCCGCCGATTCACTCCGGTACGAGAACTCCGCCGGGGATGTCGTCCTCGAGTTCGAAGAAGAGCCCGACCTCAACGCAGGGGAAGTCGATCGGAACGGTGCCGTCGTTACCGTTCCCGCACTGGGTTGGAGCGAAGGCTACGGCTTTGCACTCAAGGAGACCGGAGTCAGCACAGGCGTCCTCGCCGGTCGCGACGATGCCGCCCTGCTTTCCATGCTCGATCCTTCGGAATGGCAGATTTCGCTCGGGGAAATCGGTGCTTCCGAGAGCGACGATCCCGGCGAAATCTATCCCGTGCGGATTCTCCTGGAAGGCCCCGAGACGTTGATGGAGACGGTAGAGGAGATCCGCCTAGCCGAAGATAACGGCACTGGCGCGGTGCGGGCAGTCAAGGATCCCATTGACGGAAAGTTTTATGCGGGTGTCCCCGAATTTGAAGGCGCAGGCCCAGACCAATACGTCCCCGGACTTTTCATGGCAATTGCCGCGAACCTCGCTGGAAATCAGGACGGGGTCCTGACCAAAGACGATCTCATCACCCTCTATCAGCGTCTGGAGCAGATGGAACAGGCTCCGATCACCGAAAAACTCAAATTTTTCAAGGGGTTCGGATATGGGGCGTGGATCTGGGGACGAGATTCAGTCACTGACACTGCCGGGACCGTCGCGTTTGTTTATAAGGTTACTTCGCCACCGTCAATCATCTGGGAGTTTACCGCCGGGGATTCGTTTCAGGGAGAGTTTGCGCCCCTTGTGGAGACAAGCCGAAAAGCTGCAGAATACGGGCCTCCGATCGCAGAGTTTTGCTGGAAGGCGGTGACGGGAATACCGGTAACGCCGGGAGAAAACGCACTTCTTTACGGCGCGCTGATACGAGGTGAGACAACCGAAGCGGGTGCGGAATATGTCATGGCCTGCGACCTGCTGGCGGCAATCGTATTTGTCTCGGCGGAAGAACTCTCCGAATTGACCCACGAAGAGCGGGGTGTCGTCTACGGTTACTTGTGGGGCGAATGCGCTTCGATCGCCACCGCCACGGCGATTGGGGCGGCAGCCGCAAACGCACCAGGCGGCGCGGCGGGTTTCTCGGCAAAAGCAGCGCATTCCCTTTCCAGGCTCCGGGCAGCACTTCAAAAACTCGCCAGCGACGGGCGCGTCACCGCGTTTCATCCCGAATCGCGTCTTTTTGAGGTAATAGACGATTTCATCGAAGTCATCGTTGACTTCGAAAAGATCGACAACCTCTGGTACTCATCTCTGGTTTCGCGGATTCTCAAGAAGTACCGAGATCAGGCGGGTCCGGACGCGACCTGGCTGGCTGTCGTCGAAGCCGCGAAACCCGACTTGCAGAAGGAGGGGCTATGGCGCGGAGAGATGGTAAGAGGAATTGAAACACTTATTACTGACGATTTTAACAAGCGCCTGGTTGCAAATGGAGGAGATTACTCCATTCTTCCTACTCACAGCTATCTTACACGGAAAGTTATCGGCCAATCTGGAACTAAGGAGTTTAACTCCCACCACATTTGCATTGAAGAGCTAATGAAGTGGATTCATCAAAATTTCACACTCCCCAATGTTCCACTAAAACGGAACGGCATTGATTTTGACGTAGACAAAACTCCAGCTACTCCGCTTTGGGACGAGGAACATCAGGTTTCAAGTGGCGGCGTTCGCGGCACGATTCACGACGTCCTGGAGACCCAGACGGTTGGAACAAGAATTACATCACAATACCTGAATAAGACGTTCCCAGATCTGGACAAATCTGAAGTTTCAAACTTTCTAGATAGAATTGCGAGACAGTATAGTGATCCTTCCGGACTAAACATGCCGGGGATTGGAGCAGCCTTCAGGAGATGGTACTCTGATCGAGGAATCTAATTTATCCAATGAAACGGACAATCGAAATTTTCCTCCAACCTCCCGTGCCCGGACGCGACGGATATAATCGGATTCCTGAAAAAACCATTGATTCGATTGTTCAAAAATTTCCCGACTTCGAATTGAAGGGATATCTAACATCAAGTATAAACGCGAGGGCAAATGAGGGCGATGAAAAGATCAAAAACTTGATATCGGAGCTTTGGTCAATCGGAAAGCGCCCCGTGATCGCCGCACAATTGATGTCCCGTGAAGGAACTCTAATCGGAACGACATATTGCGCGATTCCAATGCAAAATTCGGATCCTGACGATTTGTGTTTTGGGAACTATATTCAACTGGTGGCAGCTCCCGAAAACGGTATCGGCAGTTATACTCGCAGTCCTTCCCGCGATGGTTCGCGTTTCTGGTTTCTCAGCGCAGAAAATCTCAATCCGGCAAAGCGATTCGGCTATTTAAACCAGGATCTTTTCGGCTGTTCCGAATCATTCCGGAAAGAACTAGAAAATGCCGCATTCGTAGGCGCGGACTTCACCGATCCACCGCTTCACCCCAACCCCGATTTTCACCCTTCGGATCGGCTCTACTGTCTGACTTCAACGATCGTACTTCCACCCATAAAGAATTCATTGTACGCACACCGTTCCCCGGGAGATGCAGTACCCGGCATCGAACCCTACCATGAAACCGACGGAACGAAGGGTTGTTACATCGGCCCTGAATACCGGCCACCGACCCTTCGTTTTGACTCTGAAGAATTATGCGCACTCGGCGAGTTCGACATTGCTCGCACGTTAGAATGTTTTGGCGATCCTTTGGTATCCCAGCGACCCAAATACGTCGTCTCCCAACGCTTCCGCCGCTGGCTGGACGCCCAAGGCCTCGAATGCACCTACCACCCCATCCGTCTCGAAAATCCCGGCGACCCCGCGCCCGATCCGCCGCTTGCCGCCATCTGCCGCGAACTCGGCATGCCACTCGCCAATGTCCCAGGGTGACCGGTGAATCCACCGGTGAGGTTTAATCCGCATGTTGAAACACCCGGAAAAACGCACTCCCCTCCTCCATCAAGCACCCACTCGGTCATCACCAAAGCGTATACCCCCCATCGATCACCAGCGCCGCGCCCGTCATGTAGCGCGACGCATCACTCGCGAGATAAACCGCAAGCGGCCCCAGATCCTCGGGTTGGCCGAATTGGCCCATGGGAATGGCCTTGAGAAATTCCGTGATCACTTCCGGATGCTCGCGGGCCCAGCGCTGGTTCGGCTCGGTGAAAAAGCCGCCCGGACAGATCGCGTTGGCGGTCACGCCATGCGGCGCCCAGTCGGCAGCGGTGGCGCGGGTGAACTGGATCACCGCGGCCTTCGCCGTCTCGTAGCTGCGGCCGCCGATCCCACGGTTCGCGATCAATCCTGAAATGGACGCGACATTGATGACACGACCGCCCGCTCCCCTCCTCACCATCTCGCCTCCGATGAGTTTGGTGCAGAGAAAGGTGCTGGTGAGATTCAGATCGAGGATGCGCTGCCAGTCGGCGAGGGATTGTTCTTCGATCGGGACATTGACGAGACGCCCGCCCACGTTATTGATGAGGATGTCAATCCGACCCGGCATCGCCAGTGCCTCGAGACAGGCGGATTCACACTCCTCCGGAACCCCCATGTCGGCCCGGATCGTGAACGCCTCACGTCCGAGAGCCCTGACCTTTTTCGCCGTTTCGGCGAGCGAATCCGCGTCGCGCCCGGTGAGGATCACGTCCGCCCCGGCTTCGGCGAGCGCCAGCACCATTTCGCGGCCGAGGCCACGGCTGCCGCCGGTGATGAAAAGGCGTCGTCCAGCGAGAGAGAATCGGTCCAGAAGGCTCATGATGGTATTTCCCTCATCCCAAACGCATTCCGACCCGCCTGTCGATCCGGAAGTCGCGTCACGCGCATTCACGGCCTCTTGTCGGGAATTCCTAAACTCATCCAAATTATCTTTTTTGTGAATTTTATCAATTTCTACTTTTATAATTGCGAGACCTGACTAAATTTTTCGTATGAAGTCCCTCGCCGCCGGCTTTTTGGCCCTTTCGTTTGTGTTCCTTTCCGACCTCTCCGCCCAGACCACGGGCGGACTCGACCGGGCCGAAGCCGTCGGGTCGTTTCTCAATGGCGCCCTCCCCAACCGCACCCCGCGTCCCTCGACAGGGAGCTGGCGGCTCGTCAATGCCTTCCCCAACCTCACCTTCATCGATCCGGTACAGATGGTGCCGGTGCCCTTCTCCAACCGGCTCATGGTCGTGGAGAAGTCCGGACGTCTCACCGTTTTCAACAACGTCGAGACCGCTACGACGAAGACGGTGCTGATCGACATCCGCAACCAGGTCCAATCGACCCACGACAGTGGCATGATGGGTCTCGCTTTCCACCCGGAGTTCGGCGTCCCGGGTTCGCCGAACCGGCACTACCTCTACGTCTATTATCGTTTCACGGTGCAAAAGTCGGATACGGACCGGGCCTATTGCCGCCTCTCGCGCTTCACCTGGGATCCTGCGACGAATACGATCGCCCCTGCGTCGGAATACGTCCTGATCAATCAGTACGACCGGCACAACTGGCACAACGGGGGCGGCCTTTTCTTCGGTCTCGACGGATTCCTCTACCTCTCGATCGGCGATGAAGGCGGTGCGAATGATCAATACAACACCGGCCAACGCATGGACACAGGCCTCCTCGCCGGCGTCCTTCGCCTCGACGTCGATCAGGATCCGACCCGCAGCCACGCGATCCGACGCCAGCCGCGCAACCCCTCCACCCCGCCCTCGGGCTGGCCGAACAGTTACTCGCAGGGCTATTTCATCCCGAACGACAATCCCTGGCAAAGCCCCAGTGGAACGCTCCTCGAGGAGTTTTATGCGATCGGCACGCGCAGCCCGCACCGCATGACCCAGGACCGCGTCACCGGCGAAATCTGGCTCGGCGACATCGGGCAGGGAACCCAGGAGGAAATCAGCAAAGTCGTCCGCGGTGGTAATCTCCAGTGGCCTTATCGGGAGGGGGCTGCAGCGGGTCCCAAGACAAAACCGTCCCCGCTCATCGGCTTCGACGTCCCCCCGGTCCATGCCTATGGACGCTCCACGGGAGGCTGCGTCATCGGTGGGTATGTCTACCGCGGTGCTCTGCACCCCGAGCTAACCGGAAAGTATCTTTTCGGCGATCACAACTCGAATGCGATCTGGTCGCTCGACAACTCGAGCGGTTCGGCCGTGGTGACGCAGTTGCTCACCCTCTCGCCGCACGGCCCGGGACCGAAAAACGGGATGGGCTCTTTTGGCATCGATGCCTCAGGAGAACTCTACGTGCTGAGCCTCGCCGGAACCGATCTCGACGGCGGACGAATCTACCGCATCGAAAAATCCACCGAAGGCGTCCCCGAGCCGCCCCGCCTCCTTTCGCAGACGACGGCGTTCTCGAATCTCGACACCCTCGCCCCCGCCGCCGGCGTGATGCCCTACGGGGTCAACCAACCGCTCTGGTCGGACGGCGCGGACAAGAAACGCTGGATCGCCATCCCCAACGACGGCACCCCGAACACCAATGCCGAACGCATCGCCTATTCCGAAGACGGCAACTGGGCCTTCCCCGTCGGCACGGTGCTGATCAAGCATTTTGAATATCCCGGCCGTCGCCTCGAGACGCGTTTCTTTGTCTACGGCGACGATCTCGTCTGGTATGGCTTCACCTATCGCTGGAACGAGGAAGGCACCGATGCGGAGCTCCTCCCCGGTGCCGCGGTCGATGCCACCGTCACGGTGAATGGTGGCCAGCGACAGTGGCATTTCCCGAGCCGCACCGAATGCACCACCTGCCACTCCTCCGCGGCGGGACGCGTCCTTGGAGTGAAAACACGCCAGCTCAACGGTGACCTCCTCTATCCCAAGACCGGCCGCACCGCGAACCAGCTCGTCACGCTGAATCGTCTCGGCTTTTTCACGACGACGATCAACGAGAGCACGCTTGCGACCGTGCTCACCTCAAAACGGCAGGACGACAGCACCGCCACCCTCGAGCGGCGTGCCCGCTCCTACCTCGATGTGAACTGCTCGCATTGCCATCAGCCCGCCGCCCCGACCCAGGCCGCCTTCGATGCCCGGCTCGAGACCCCTCCCTTTTTCCAAAATCTCATCAACGTGACTCCGGGCAACAATCTCGGCATCACCGGCGCCCGGCTCGTCAGCCCCGGTCGTCCCGATCTTTCCATCGTCCATCGCCGGGCCGGTTCGCTCGCTCCGGGCGTGGCAATGCCCCCGATCGCGAAGAACCTCGTCGACGACTCAGGACTCCAATTGCTCGCCGACTGGATCAACAGCCTCGATCCGGCGTCGGTGCCGACCGGTCCCTCCAGCGGCACGCCTCCGCGAGACCACACCCCGCCGACCCTGACATTGACCAAATCCGGTGTCGGTCCGGTTGTGACCGCGCCCTTCACCGTCACCCTCACCGCGAGCGAAGCGATCCGGGGCGTGCAGGCGGGCGACTTCACCGTCGTCAATGGGACCGTTTCGGATGTGGCGGGAACGGGCAGCACCTGGACCTTCCGGGTCACACCAACCGCCCTCGGCGCCGGCTCGATCACGCTCGCCGCCGACCGCCTCGTCGACGTGAATGGCAATGCCAACACCCCGCTAGTTTCACCGTTCGTCTTCGACTACCAGACACCTCTCGTCCCCGGGAATCGCCTCACCGGCGGCGAGTTCGAAGACGGCCTCACCGGCTGGGACCGCGGCAGCGGCGTCAATACGACCACCTCTTCCTATCGCGGCATCGGTGCCGCGTCGGTCGGCACCTCGACCTACCTCGTCCGCACCATTCCTGTGACCGAACTCACGAACTACCTCTACTCCGGCAGGATGTCTTCCGGCACACCCGGAGCCCGGGCCGAGGCCGGTCTCACCTTCTGGGATGCCAATGGCGTGTGGATCCACGACCGCGTCGAGACGCTTGAGCCCGGCTCGACCTGGTCGCGCTTCCAATTACCCTTCACCGCACCGGTCGGTGCCCGGACCGTCTCGGTCTGGATCCTCACGAACGCGAGCGGCGGACTGACCGTCGACGACCTCGCCATCACCGAAGAAGGATCGGGAGAAACGCGACCCGTTTTCGGACCCGGCTTCACCAACCTGATCACGAACGGCGGATTCGAAACGGGCCTCGCGCCCTGGGATCTCGGTGCGCCGGTGGCGCTCTCATCCACCGCCCGCTCCGGTACGGCGGCCGCAAGGATCGGCACCGGCGGATTCGTCGTCCTGACCCGCACGGTCCGACCAGGCGAAGCCCTCGCCTTTGGCGGAGCCTACGTCACGAGCGGAACCGCCGGCATCCTCGAAGCGGGATTCTCCTTCTGGGACGCCTCGGGCACCTGGATCACCGACCGGACCCTTCTCCTTCCCGAAAGCGCGACTTACCGCAATTTCCTCGTCGATACCGTCGCACCCGAGCGGGCCGCCACCGTCACCTATTGGGTCTGGCGAGGCTCGGGAGACGAGGTGACGGTGGATGATCTCTACCTCTTCCGCCCCGACGAGACCATCGGCGAGAATCCCAATCTCTTCACCAACGGAGGCTTCGAAGGCGGCACCCTCAGCCCTTGGGACACCGGCGGCAGCAATGTCCAGCTCGACGCCAATGCCCGCACTGGAGCTGGCGCCGCGCGCCTCAGTTCGGAGTCCTTCATCGTCCACAACCAATCGGCCTCTCCCGGAGACGCTTTCCGCTTCACCGGTTATCATCGGAACACCAACGCTACGACCGCTCCACGCGAGGCAGGCTTCTCTTTCTGGAGCGCCACCGGGGCGTGGCTTGGCGATGCCATCACGTCTCTCCCGAACTCGTCCACCTACGTCGCGTTCGAAGTGCTCGGGACCGTGCCTGCGGGAGCCGTTTCCTTCTCCGCCTGGGTCTGGACCGGTGCCAGTGGCGATGTCAGCGTCGACGACCTCGTCCTCGTGCGGAATACGGCCGCTCCGGCAGCAGCCCCGGCCGAAACCACCGGCTCACCCGAATCCGCCATCGAAAACCTCCAGGAGGCAGCTCTCGCCGGCGATTTTACCAAACTTTCTCTCAAGAGCGGCCGTTCCCTCGATCTCTCGGCAGGGGGCGCTCTTGAAAAAGATCCGTACCTCGCCCTTGCCCTCGGTGCCGAAGCACCGGTTTACGCCAACGGCTGGGGCCTCGTCCCCGCTCACGAGAGCGCCGTGATCGCCCGTGGCATCGTCCGAGGAGAACGGAAAACGATCGCCACCACCGTGAACGGACCCGGTCTCATCACCGCCCAATGGCTGCTCGACACCCTGCCGGCCCGGGCCACGCTCATTCTTCTCGTTGACGGTCTCGAGCGCGAGCGATGGGACGGACGCAGCGGAACCGGGGCCTGGCGCACCGTCGCTGCAAAGGTCTA
>Ga0209573_1006104_pt1 | contig 10301 bp, 11 predicted proteins | sample TNRBio252014_DNA_FD_185870 | JGI IMG/M metagenome (GOLD analysis project Ga0209573, IMG submission 185870) | Wastewater treatment Type I Accumulibacter community from EBPR Bioreactor in Madison, WI, USA - TNR Reactor_6/25/2014_ DNA (SPAdes)... | ecosystem: Engineered > Bioreactor > EBPR >...
CGATCCCCTTCTGCGGCGCGTCCGGCTGCAGGTGCAGCGTCGGCACGACGATCGTCGTCCCGGCACCCGGCAACCAAGCATCGACGCCGGGGTTGGCCATCGCGAGTTCGATGAATCCCGTCCGCTCGGCGACGGCGAGATCCAGCAGCGTGTCCTCGTGGCGGGCGACATGCGTGTCGAAGCCGATCCACAGCGGGTCGGCCATGAACTTCGGCGGTGCCGGGGGCACGGGCGTCGCCACTGCGACGGCCTTGCCAGGGGCTCCGGTCGGGACGACCGCCGCCACCGGCGGTGCCGGTGCCGGTGCCGGTGCCGGTGCCGGTGCCGGTGCCGGTGCTGCAGCTGCAGCGGGTTTTGCGGCGGGTTTGTCCGGTGCCCCGGGTTGAGCGGTCGCCGCGGGCTTTGCGGCTGTGGGGGGCGGCAGGACGACGCGTTCGACCGACCCGATCGGCGCTCGCGAGGCCTGCGAGCCGCGGGTGCCGGGGATTGTCGCGCCGGGTGTCGGCGTGGACGCGGAGGTGGAAGACGCGGGGGCGGACGTCGACGCCGGGCGCTCCCAGGCGGGCCGCTCCCACGCGGGCCGGTTCCCGCTGCAGCCGACCACGGTCGCGACCGCCACGGCCAGCATCATCGTGGTGGTGACCTTCGGCAAAACTTCGGCCGTCCTCGATATCCGCACTCTCACCCTATGCTCCTCGTTGGCAACGCGGCCGAAAGCGCGTGCAAAATAACCGATGGCGCCTTATGCGAGTAGCGTCGGCCGCACGCCGGGCTTCATCGTCGCCGAGGGCGACGCGGATCCGGCGCCACCGGCTTGGGCGCGAGAGTCGCCAGCGCCGCTTCCAGCCGGTCCATGTCGCGAAGATGAACATCGTGCTGCGGATAGGGGAAGGCAATCCCGGCCTCGCGGCACGCCTGTTCGATCGCGAACCGCAGGTCGCTACCGACACGTAAGCGCTTTTCGACATCGCGCAGAAATGCGCGCAGCTCGAACACCAGCGCGCTGTCGCCGAAATCGAGGAACAGCACGAACGGCGCCGGCCAGCCGAGAACGTCCGGGTGTGCCCGCGCACAGGCGAGCAACACATCGCGAACCGCCTCGGTGTCGACCGCGTAGTCGACGCTGATGCGGACGTCCACCCGCCCGACCTTGTCCTTGTGCGTCCAGTTGACGACCGGATTCGACAGAAGCTCCGAATTGGGCAGGATCACCGTCGCCCGCTGGAAGGTCTCCAGTTCGGTCGAGCGCACGTTGATCCGCCGGACATAGCCCTCCTGTCCGCCGACGACGACCCAGTCGCCGACCTTCACCGGCCGTTCGATCAGCAGGATCAGCCCGGAAACGAAGTTGTTGACGATGTTCTGCAGGCCGAAGCCGATGCCGACCGACAGCGCGCCGGCGACGAGCGCGATGTTCGACAGATCGAGGCCGATCACCGCGACCGCGAGCAGCACGGCTATGACCACGCCGACGTAGCCGGACCCGACGGAGATCGAGTGCTGCACGCTGGCATCCAGCCGGGTGCGCGGCAGCAGCCGTTCCGCCAGCGCGCGACGGAACGACCGTGCGGCCGCCAGCGCCAGCAGCAGCACCACCGCGGCCAGCGCCAGGTCGGCCAGGGAAACCGTGACGCCGCCGATCGTGAACTTGGTCAGCACGCTGAGCGCCCAGCGGGCCAGATCGTCGCGCGGCACCCCCCACAGCGGCGCCAGCGCCCACACGCCCAGGGCCACCAGTGCCGGGTCGAGAAGGGCGCGCGCCCAGACGAGGATGGTTCGGGTCGCAGCCGTGGTGAAGTCACCGCCACCGGCGGGGATCGCCGAGGCCAGCAACTTGCCGAAGGCCTCGCGCGCCACGGAACGCACCAGGAGGGCGAGCCCGATGACGATCGCCGGTAGCAGGATCGAATTGATGATCGTCACGCCGAGGCGCGTGAACCCCGCCGCGCAGGCGATCGGTGCGATGATCGCGGCGGCGGCGACGCTCCGCCGGACTGCGCGCGCCAGACGGCCGGGCGGGAAGGCTATGCCGTCTGCGGCCTTGCCGTCGTCGGTCTCCGCCGTCTCGCTGGTTCGCAGCGCCTCGCGCACCGGCGGGGCGTCGGCTGCCGACGCGAGCGGCGCGCCCGGCGATTCGTCGGGGATGTCGCGCGATATGCGCCACGCCCGGCCGCGGCAGGCGAGGACGATGCCGATGCCCCCAGCCGTGCAGAAAGCGAGGGCCTGGACGGCGTGCAGCGCCGGCGCCAGGGTGAGGCCCGCCTGCGCCCACCGGATCGCCACCGCCGCGGCGAGGACGCCCTGCAGGAACACGACGCAGCGGCAGAGGTGGCGGCCCGCCCCGGGTTGCAGCGCGGTCGTGCCCCATCGCGGATCGGCCGGCGCCAGGGACGCGCGCGCCAGTGCGGTGCCGACGAAAAGCAGGGCGAGCGCGCCGGCAAGCGCCGGCAGCGCCGCCGCGTGCGCCGCCTCCGAAGGATAGTCGGTCGTCGCCAGCAGGGTCAGGACCGGAGCCGCGATGATCACGGCCGGCAGGATGCCATCGGCTGCGGTGCGCAGGCACGCGACCAGCAACCGCCTGCCCGGGCTGGGATCGATCGCTGCCGGCGCCCAGTGACGGAGCGCTCCCGCAAGCAGGGTGGCGCGTAAGGCGACGACGACGAGCAGCGCCGGCAGCAGCGCGCCCGGCAGCAGCCAGGCGATGCGCGTGCGTTCGTCCTCGGGCTGTGCTGCGTACCAGGCGAGCGGTGCTGTCGCCATCTGCGCCGTCAGCCCTCCCCATTGGCTCAATCCTTCGGTGAGCACGCCCGGCGCGAGCGGCGGTGGATCGCGCTGCAGCAGGCGCTGCACGAAGCGGCGGCGGACGGCGGTCGCCAGTTGCTCCTGCAACGCAACCGCGCGCGCCGAGCCGAGCTCGGCCTGCGCGAGCCGGGCACGGGACAGCCCGATCACCTCCGAGATGTCCTTGCGCTCACGGGCGAGGTCGCGCGGCTCCGGCGGCTGGCCCTCGGCCGGCGCCGGCCCGAGCGTCTCCAGCAGGCGGGTCTGCTCTTCGATCTCGCGCCGCGCCTCGTCCTGCAGCGCGCCCGCGTCCTGCAGGATCGCCGAGAGCTGCCCGTCGAACTCGCGCCGCTGCGCCTCGCTCAGGCTGGCACCACGGAGCGCGCGCTCGACCGCATCGAACGTGCGATCCCACCCGGCCGTCACCAGGGCGAACGATCGGCCCGGTGCCGCCGTCTGAGCGGACGCCGCCGGCACGCACGCCGTCACGAGCAGCGACAGCAGGCCCAGAAGCGCGATCGCCCGGAGCCCCACGGAAACACGGCGGAGGAGGGGGCGGGCGCCCTGGCGAATATCGGGCACGGCGGACCCGAACATGTGCGCGACGAGACGGGGCAGTGGTTTCACGCCAGCTCAGCGTTACGGCGCGCTCGGCCGGAGCGAGCCTCGGCCGCCAGGATTACCACAGTCCGCGCGGCTTGAAAGCCCAGGCGACGACGCCACCTCCATAGTCTCTTGATCGTTCCGCCGACGCTCGGCCGGTACTCGGCCGCAATCGCCGAAGGCGGACAGCGAGGGCTTGCAATCATGCTTCTTTCCTACTTCGTCGCCGGCGCCGCGCTGATGAAAGGCGTCGTGATCGGTGACGGGCTGGCGCTGATGGCAGGGCCATGCGCAGCCAGGATGCGAGGCCGGCGATGATTATTCGCCAAGGGATCAACTTCGTGGTGCATCTCGTCGCCGGGGCTTTGCTCGGCGCTATGGTCGTCGGCTATGCGCGCAGTTGTCGGGCGACCACGCACGCCGAGCCGTTGGAGCCGCGATATACTCCCCCGCCGCCGGCATCTCCTCCGTCCGCGGCGGAAACCGGCGCCGTCGGTATGTGATTGTCGACAGGGGCGAGCCACGATGATTCGACGCCTCCTCGTCCTGCCGATGCTGTTTCTCGGGATGTGCGCAGCCAGCCGCCCGACGTCCGCGGCCGACGCCTACGATTTCACCTTCACCTCGATCGACGGCACCCCGCTGCCGCTCGCGGACTTTCGCGGCAAGACGCTGCTGGTGGTCAATACCGCGTCCCGCTGCGGCTTCACGCCGCAGTATTCGGGACTGCAAGCGCTGTGGGCGCGGTATCGCGACCGCGGGCTGATCGTGCTGGGCGTGCCGTCGAACGACTTCGGCGGGCAGGAGCCGGGTACGGCCGGAGAGATCAAGGAGTTCTGCGCCGTCAATTTCGACATCGATTTTCCGCTGACGGCGAAGACGGTCGTCCGTGGTGAGGATGCGCATCCGTTCTATCGCTGGGCCTCAGGGGAAGTCGGCCCCCTCGGCGTTCCGCGATGGAACTTCCACAAGTATCTGATCAGCCCGGACGGGCGCCTGACCGACTGGTTCTCGACAACCACGCCGCCGGACGCCGAGCGCCTGACGCGCGCGATCGAGCAGCAGCTTCCGCCTCCTCGGGGCTGAACCTTCCGCGACCGCCTCTCGCGAATGATCCGCGCCAGCATAAGCTGCGTAACCGTCGTTGCGTGCAGGCATATGCGAGGTTAGAGATGGACGGTGTCGGCGTGGCAGCGGCACGGACCGGCGGATTTCCCTGGTACAGCCCGGTGCCGGCGCTCAGAACGGTAAGGGCGCGCGCGGGGGCGCAGGTGACGAACGATGAACTGTGCAGGCTCGTCTCGGCGATCGCCGTCGACAGTGACCGAGAAGCCTTCGCCCGGCTGTTTCGCTATTTCGCCCCGCGCCTCAAAGGGTTCGGGCTTCGTCGTGGCGTAGACGCGACTGCCGCCGAGGAACTCGCCCAGGAGACGATGCTGACGGTCTGGCGCAAGGCCGCGTCGTTCGACCCGTCCCGCGCCACCGTCTCGACCTGGATCTTCACGATCGTCCGCAACAAACGCATCGACATGTTCCGCCGCACCGGCTGGCCGGAGGCCGACCTGGAAGAGGCGGGCGATCCGCCGTCGGAGGACCGGCTTCCGGATGAGAACGTCGTGGTCTCGCAGGCCGGCCAAGCGATCCGGTCGGCGGTGAAGACGCTGCCGAAGGAGCAAATCGAGATCCTGGAGAAGGCGTTCTTCGAGGAGAAGTCGCATCGCGCGATCGCCGAAGAAATGAAATTGCCGCTGGGGACGGTCAAGTCGCGGATCAGGCTGGCGCTGGCGCGGTTGCGGGTCGCCCTGCCGGAGGGACATGCATGATTACGCATCACCCACCGTTCGATTTGCTGTGCGACTACGCCGCCGGTGCGTCGGGCGAAGGCCTCGCGCTCGCGATCGCGACGCACGTGGCAATGTGCGCCACATGTCGCGAACAGGTGAGCCAGATCGAGGCGGTCGCCGGCGCTATGCTGGAGGGTGTGGCTCCGGCAGCGATGAGCGATGGCGCGTTGGCGCTGGCCCTCGACCAGCTCGATGATATGGACGTCGAACCCGCCCGCGCTGCGCCGCGCTTCGACGCCCTGACGGCCGGCACGATTCCGCTGCCGCTGCGACGATACCTGTCCGGCAACCTGTCGTCCTTGCCGTGGAAGTCGATGGGCCGGTTGTTCCAGGAGGCACGGTTGCCGCTGAGCGGCAAGGCGGTCAAGGCGTCGTTGATGCGTCTGCGCCCAGGCAGCCTGATGCCGCGGCACACGCATCGTGGTCACGAGTACACGCTCGTTCTCGCCGGCGGCTTTCGCGACGGCGACGAGGCGTTCGCGCCCGGCGATTTTTGTGCCAAGGACGTGGCGCACCAGCACCAGCCGGTGGTGGATGAGGACGAGGAATGCCTGTGCCTCGTGGTGCTGGACGCGCCGGTCAAGCTCACCGGCGCGATCGGCCGGCTCGTCAACCCGTTCCTGCGATTCTGAGGATGGGCGCGTCTCGGAAGGCACGGCCGGTGGCTCACGCCGCGATCATCGCCGCGATGGCCGCCCTGTTCGGTGCGGGCAGCGTCGCCGCGGCGGTTCCACCCGCGTCCGGTCCGCGGGTCTGCCCGGCCGTGGCGGTCGACCCGTTCGAACTCTACGGTGACCGGATCAGTTTCCGCGTGCTGCGCAACGGCTCTCCCGTCGGCCGGCATGAGGTGACGTTCGAGCGGCAAGGGCAGGATCTGGTGGTCGACACACGCTTCGACCTCGCCGTCGACGTTCTGTTCGTCACCGCCTACCGCTACCGCTACGAGGCCACGGATACGTGGCGCGACGGCTGCCTCGTCTCCCTTCGCGCCGACGTCGACGACGACGGCCAGCGCCACCGGGTGGTCGCGCGCCTGGATGGCGGGACTCTGCAAGTCACCGGACCGAAGGCACCATCCTCGGCGCCCCTGGGAATTTTCCCGACCCACCACTGGAATGCCGGCGTCCTCCCCTCCGAACGCGTGCTGAACACCATCACCGGTGGCATCGACGCGGTGCGGATCGTCGACCTGGGTCCCGAGCCCGTTGTCGTCAACGGCCAGCAGCGAACAGCCCGCCGCTATGCCTACACCGGCGCGCTTCAGACCGAGGTCTGGTACGACGCGGCCGGCCGCTGGGTGAAGATGCGCTTCGACGGCAAGGACGGCTCCAAGATCGAATACCTGTGCGAGAGCTGCAGCCGGGAGCAGACGGCCGAGCGATGATCACCCGCATCGTCTGGTGCACCGGGGCGGGGACGGGGATGGGCCGGTCCCTGGCGCTGGCGCTTGCGGCTCGTGGCTGGGTGGTCGCCGCCAGCGCTCGCACCGCCGCCGATCTCGAGTCGCTTTCGCAAGAGGCGAAGGCGGCGGGTGGCGTCATCCAGGCTTTTCCGCTCGACGTGACCGACGAAGCCGCGGTGCGGCGATGCGCCGACGCGGTGGAGGCGGCGCTCGGTCCGATCGACCTTGCGATCTTCAACGCCGGGACGCACACACCGATGGGCGCGCTGGACTTCGATGTCGGCACGGTGCGTCGGTTGGTCGAGACCAACGTGTTCGGTTCGGTCCACGGGCTGGCGGCCGTGCTGCCGCGCTTCATCGCCCGGCGGGGTGGGCACGTGGCGGTGGTCGCCTCGGTCGCAGGCTACCGCGGCCTGCCGACCGCGGCGGCCTATGGCGCGACCAAGGCCGCGCTGATCAACATGTGCGAGGCGCTGAAGCCCGAGCTCGACCGGCACGGCGTGCGGATCTCGGTGATCAATCCCGGGTTCGTGCGCACGCCGTTGACCGACCGGAACGACTTCCCGATGCCGTTCCTGATGGAGCCGGACGCCGCGGCGGCGCGGATCGTCTCCGGCCTAAAGAGCGGCCGCTTCGAGATCACCTTCCCGCGCCGCTTCACCTGGGCGATGAAGCTGCTGCGGTGCCTGCCCTACGCCCTGTTCTTCCCGCTGACGCGGCGAATGGTGCGACACTGAGCGACGATCGCTGTCGTGCCTACGCGGCGTTCTTCGAGACGCTGACGCCGGAGACCTTGCCGGGGCTCGATGCCCTGGTGACCGAAGATGTCCTGTTCCGCGATCCGTTCAACGATACGCGGGGCGCAGCCGCGATGCGCCGGATCTTCACCAGGATGTTCGCGGAGATCGGCGATCCGCGCTTCCACGTCTCGGACTTCGCCATCGGCGGCGACACGGCCTTTCTGCGGTGGCGGTTCACCGGCCGCTCGCGCAATCGGGGTGCAGGCGCGATCACCATCGAGGGCGTGAGCGAAATCGTCTTTGCCGGGGACGGGCGGGTGCGCGCCCACATCGACCATTGGGATGCGGCGAGCCAGGTTTACGAACGGATTGCAATCCTGGGATGGGTGATTCGCAAAGTTCGGCGCAAGCTCGCGGGATAACTCAGAGGTTCGGATCCGTCCGCCCGTCGCCGCCGTTCGCGGTATCGGCCGGCTTGATCTTGCCGAACACCACCGTCACTTCGCCGACGTCGAAGCCCCACTTGGTGACGCGAGCCCGGTTGATGAGAATGCCGTCCGGCTGCAGGAACATCCAGTCGTCGAAGTTCACCCGCCGGGTACTGCCGCCGACCTTCAGGTCGAGCGCATAGCGCCAGTTGAGCGCGTTGCCGTAAGCGGTGCCGGTGGCGACGCCGACGACATCGCCGGCCCGACCTTCGTAGCGGTTCGCATCGATTTTGACGATGCGCCAGACCCGCTCCTCGACCTCGCCATCCGAATAGGTGAAGTCCTCGTCGAGCACCAGTTCCCTGCCGTCCCAGACGCCGGTGATGTCGACGACGAACTGGCGGCGCACATTGCCGAAACGGTCCTCGAAGAGTCCCCAGGCTCGCGTCTTGCCGGCGAAGTATTCCTCCAGCACGAACGTCGGTTTCCCTCCCGCGAAATCCTCGGGTTTCATCGAGCTGCATCCCGCGACAACCACGGCCGTCAGCGTCATGGCCAATGCTTTGCGCCTCATCGCGACGATCCTTCGGACTGTCTGCGGGCCAGAGCGTCGAGACGGCGCCTGACGATGTTCTGCCGTGCCTCGGTCAGCGGATGGTTCCAGACGATGGCCACGGCGGTGAGCTTCAGTACGGTGGGGACGACGGCGTAGATCACGGCGATCGCCAGGATCGCCTCCCGGCTGTTGTCCGAACCCGGCGTGAAGCCGGCCCATTCCAGCACCGGGAAGGCGATGCCGACGGCGGCGGCGAGCGCCAGCTTGGTGCTCATGCTCCACAGCGCGAAGAACAGGCCGGCCCGCTGCCGGCCGGTGCGCAGGGTGTCGAGATCGACGACATCGGCCTGCATCGCCGGTGGCAGGGCCAGATCGGCGCCGAGCGCCATGCCGGTGACGACGCAGATCGCGAAGAACACGGCCCCGTCGCCCGGTTGCAGCAGCGGCACCCAGACGAATGCGGCACACGCCAGCAGCATCGCCCAGCACCAGGCCCGATGTTTGCCCAGGCGACGGCTGAGCCGCAGCCACAGGGGGATCGCCAGGATGGCGGCGAGGAAATAGGTGATGACGAGCACGCCCCGCGCCAGCGGCCCCGCCTGCAGGGCGTATTGCAGATAGAGCGGAAACAACACCGACGGCAGCCCGTTCGCCAATCCGTTGACGAACCAGCCGCCGAGCAGGCGGACGAACGGGCGGTTCCGGGCGATCGCCCGCCACTCGGCCCAGCCCACACCCGTACCAGGGCGCGCGGCCTCCGGCAGGCGCGACGGCTCCGGCAGCCTGAGCAACAGCAAGGCGATGCAGGGCAGGCCGACTCCGATCGCCAGCCAGGCGACGGCGGCGATGCCGGTCGCCTCGTTCGCGCCGAACGCCACCGCGGCGGCGGGCGCTGCGCCGGCGGCCAGCACGCCCAGGATGGTCATCGCCTCGCGCGCGCCGGTGATGCGCGCACGCTCGTGATAATCGGCGGAAAGCTCGGCGCCCCAGGCGTTGTAGGGCACCGAGACCAGCGTCCAGCCGGTGAACAGCACCACCGCCCAGACGCTGAGATAGGTCGCGGTCACGTCCGTGGGCGGGTCGAACAGCCGCACCAGCGCCACGCCGGCGATCAGCGCGCCTGCGAGGATCCAGGGCTTCCGCCGGCCCCAGGGCAGGTGCAGCCGATCACTGGCGACACCGATCAGCGGGTCGGTGAGCACGTCGAAGATGCGCGCGATCAGCAGCGCCGCCCCGGTCGCCGCCAGCCCGATGTCGAGGGCGTCGGCGTAGAACGTCGGCAGGTAGACGTAGAGCGGGATGGTCGGCATCGCCAGCGCGAACGCCGGGAGCGCGTACAGCCGGATCCACCATCGGCGCAGCGGCGGGGACGAGGACGGCGCTACGTCCGGCATCCGCTCAGGCGGGGTTTTCGAGGCGGATCTGGCACACGTCGATCGAGCCGGCGCGGAAGCCGGCCTCGCAGTAGGCGAGGTAGTACTCCCAAGTTCGCTTGAACCGCTCGTCGAAGCCCATCGCCTTGATCTGCGGCCACGCCTGCTGGAATCGCTCGTGCCATAGCGCCAGCGTCCGCGCGTAGGACGCACCGAAGGTGATGCGGTCGGTGAGCCGCAGCCCGGCGCGGCTGATTTCGCGCGACAGCGCCGACGCGGTGGGCAGCATCCCGCCCGGGAAGATGTAGCGCTGGATGAAATCGGCGTATCGCCGGTAGACCGGGAAGCGCGCCTCCTCGATGGTGATGACCTGCATCGCCGCAACGCCACCTACGGCAAGGCGCTCGCGCAGCACGGCGAAGAAGGTCGGCCAGTAGGCCTCGCCCACCGCCTCGAACATCTCGATCGAGGCGATCCGGTCGAAGCGGCCGCGGACCTCGCGGTAATCCTCGACGTCGATGGCGACCCGGCCGTCGAGGCCGCGCTCACGCATCCGCTTTCGGGCGAACGCCGC
>Ga0209573_1006105_pt1 | contig 10300 bp, 9 predicted proteins | sample TNRBio252014_DNA_FD_185870 | JGI IMG/M metagenome (GOLD analysis project Ga0209573, IMG submission 185870) | Wastewater treatment Type I Accumulibacter community from EBPR Bioreactor in Madison, WI, USA - TNR Reactor_6/25/2014_ DNA (SPAdes)... | ecosystem: Engineered > Bioreactor > EBPR >...
CGGCGGGCGTGGCCATCGGCCTGATGGGTGGCCGCCTGTTCGGCGGCAGTCTGGACCTGCTGGGGCGTCAGTTCGCCGAGTCGCGCCTGAGCCTCGATCACCTGGCGCAGCTGCTCGGCGAGGCTGAGTTCGGGATCGTCAGTCGCACCGTGACGGGCGGTCTGGAGGGTTTTCTGTTCGGGGCCTGTGTGGTCGGGGCTATGTGGCTGGCGGGGAGCGGTCGGCCGACCGCGAGCACAGAAATAAGAGGGGACGTGGGATGAGGCTTCTTTTGCTGGCTGCCGCCATCGTGAGTCTGGCGTTAGGGGGCGCGGCCTCCGCGCAGTCTTCCGATCCAGCGGAAGCGGCGGAGTACATCCTCAACAACGTCTGCCTGCCTTTGTATGACGGACAGGCCGTTACGCCTCAACGCCTCAGCCAGGTTGCGGGTGGGCAAGGCCTGACCGAACGAGAGGGTCGCTGGCTGGCGCGGCTCGGCGCGGAACACGGCCTGATCGTGACCTGGACCGACAGCAATCGCACCTGCCAGATCACCGCAGTGGGCACCCCGCTCATTGCCGAGGCGCTTATCGTCCGAATGCAGGCAGCAGGGTGGCATTCCGCCCAGCAACGGCAGCCGGTTGTAGAGGGAGGGGTCGCCGACATTCTTTGCATCCGGGCGCCCGACGATACCACCAATCTGTGTGCGGTCGTTCATCGTCGTGAACCCCAGGAAGCCGGGTCGGTGGCCATGACGCTGACGCTGATCCGGGCCCCCTGAAACGACGAAAGCCGGCCCCGCCCTGCGGCGGAACCGGCTCCCGTCATCCCTTGACGCACACCACCTGACGCAGGGTGTGCACGACCTCGATGAGGTCGGACTGGGCCGCGATGACCGCGTCGATGTCCTTGTAGGCCATCGGCGTTTCGTCGATCACCTCGGCGTCCTTGCGGCACTCGACGCCTTCAGTGGCGCGGACGTGGTCCTCCACCGTGAAGCGCCGCTTGGCCTCGGCCCGGCTCATGGCCCGACCGGCGCCGTGCGAGCAGGTGCAGAAGCTGTCCGCATTGCCCTTGCCGCGCACGATGAAGGACTTGGCCCCCATCGAACCGGGGATGATCCCCAGCTCGCCGTCCTTGGCCGACACTGCGCCCTTGCGGGTCAGGAACACGTCCTTGCCGAAGTGACGCTCCTTGGAGACATAGTTGTGGTGGCAGTTCACCGCCTCAGCCGTCGTCTCCAGGTCAGGCCAGAAGGTGCGCAGCACGCCGAGCACCTGGTCCATCATCACCTCGCGGTTGGCGCGCGCGTATTTCTGCGCCCACGACACCGCCCGGACGTAGTCGATGAAGCCTTCCGACCCTTCGGCGAAATAGGCCAGGTCCTGATCCGGCAGGTTGATGAACCAGCGCCGCATCTCGTGCTTGGCCCGCTCGATGAAGTAGGTCCCGAAGCGATTGCCCACCCCGCGCGAGCCGGAATGCAGCATGACCCACACGTCGCCCGCCTCATCGAGGCACAGCTCGATGAAGTGGTTGCCCGTGCCCAGCGTCCCCAGGTGGCCGTAGCCACGCGGATGCGCCGCCTTGGGGTGCTTGTCGACCACGGCGTCATAGCCGGCCTTTAGAACCTCCCAGTGGGCATGGGCCGAGGTCGGGGGCTCATTGGCCCAGGCCCCCTTGTCGTTGCGCCCGCCGTTGTCGGTCCGGCCATGCGGCACCGCCGCCTCGATGGCAGAGCGGATGCCCGACAGGTCATCCGGCAGATGCTCAGCCCGGATCGAGGTCCGCACCGCCATCATGCCGCAGCCGATGTCCACGCCCACGGCGGCCGGGATGATGGCCCCCACGGTCGGGATCACCGAGCCGACGGTCGCACCCTTGCCCCAATGCACGTCAGGCATCACCGCCATGTGCTTGTGGATGAACGGCAGCGACGCGACGTTCTTCAGCTGTTGCAGGGCTGCGTCCTCGATGGGCACGCCGTGGGTCCACGCCTTGATGGGGGCGTGGTCGCCCGAGATCACATTGTAGCCGCTCATGCGGCGTCTCCTTTTCTGTCTGATCCTCTCGCGGACCCGACCCAAGGGGACATCCCGAAAACGAGAAACCCCTCCGGCCGGTCGGCGGGAGGGGTTTCTTGGAAATCCGAAGTCGTTGTGACCCGATGCTCTCCTAGACGCCTCTCGCGCGCACGCCTTTTGCCTCGACCGGCTGGCGGTCGAGCGGCACGGGCTGGCTCAGGCTGCGATAGGCGAACATGGGTTTCTTCCGTCTTCGGAGCCGGGGCGGATACACGCAATCAGCGCAGATGACCAGCCCCTGCCGGTTAGATCGCATTGATCGGCAGACGGATGAAACGCTGACCGGACGGCTCGGCGGGCGGCAGGGCACCGGCGCGGATGTTGATCTGCAGGGCCGGCAGGATCAGCTGTGGCGGCTTCAGGGTGGCGTCACGGGCTTCGCGCAAGGCGACGAACTCTTCCTCAGAGCGGTCGTGGCCAATATGGATGTTGGCGGCCTTCTGGGCGGCGACGGTCGTCTCCCAGGCGTAGTCGGTGCGACCGGTCGGCAGGTAGTCATGGCCGACGAAGATGCGCGTGTCGTCCGGCAGGGCGAGGATCTTCTGGATCGACCGATAGAGGATGCGCGCGTCGCCCCCGGGGAAGTCGCAGCGCGCGGTGCCGTAGTCGGGCATGAACAGGGTGTCGCCGACGAAGACGGCGTCGCCGATCCGATAGCTGACGCAGGCCGGGGTGTGGCCCGGCGTATGGAGGACCTCGACCTCCAGCTGGCCCAGCGCAAAGCGGTCTCCGTCAGACCAGAGCTGGTCGAAGGCCGAGCCGTCACTGACGACATCATTGGCTTCGAAGACCGCGGCGAAGGTCTTCTGGACCTCGGTAATGCGCGCGCCGATGCCGACAGGGGCACCGGTGCGACTGCGCAAAACGTGGGCTCCCGTCAGGTGGTCGGCGTGGGCATGGGTTTCCAATACCCGCTCCAGCCTGAGGTCGCGCGCTGCGATATTCTCGATCAGCTTGTCGACCGACGCGGTGGTGATGCGCGCCGCCGGCGCGTCGAAATCAAGCACCGGATCGATCAGGACCGCCGCGCCGGTGGCGGGATCGGACACCAGATAGGTGACCGTATGGCTGGTCGGGTCGAACAGGCCGACGACGTCGGGGGATGAGGTCATGAGTGGCTCCTGACGCCCCACAATATTACACGTTGCTAATTTAGCAATAGCTAATATAATAGCCCCATGATCGACGTTGAAACCCGGGATCTGGAACGGCTCCAAGCCAGCGCAGGCGCGGCCGCGGACCTGTTGAAGGTCCTGGCCAATCCGCATCGTCTTCTGATTCTGTGCCAGCTCGAGGCCGGAGAAATGCAGGTCGGTCAGCTGCAAGCGGGATCGGGTCTGTCACAATCGTCCCTGTCCCAGCATCTGGCGCGTCTGCGCGAGGATGGTCTGGTGGCCGCGCGCCGGGATGGCGTCGCCGTCTTCTATCGCATCGCGGATCCGTCCGCCCTTAAGGTCATCGGCGTCCTGGCCGAGATCTTCTGCCCCCCTGCTGCCTGAAAGGTTCGCCATGACTGCCAAGCTCATTCCCCTGTCTCCCGCCGAGGCTTCCGCGCGCCTGAAGGCCGGCACGGCGCACCTTGTGGACATCCGCGAGCCGGACGAGGTCGCGCGTGAGCACATCGCCGGTGCCGCGCGGGCGCCGCTGTCGACCTTCGAGGCGGCTGACTTGACCATCGCACCTGATCGCGACGTCATCTTCATGTGCCGGACCGGCGGTCGCACCGGGGCCAACTGCGATCGGCTGGCCGCCCGGGTTCAAGGCGAGGCCTATGTGCTTGAGGGCGGGCTGGATGGCTGGAAGGCGGCGGGCCTGGCGACCGAAGTTGATCGCAAGGCGCCGCTGGAGATGATGCGTCAGGTCCAGATCGGAGCCGGCAGCCTGATCCTCATCGGGGCGGCGCTGGGCGTCTGGGTTAATCCGGGCTTCTGGGCCTTGTCCGCCTTCGTCGGCGCCGGTCTGCTGGTGGCGGGTGTCACGGGGTTCTGCGGCATGGCCAGGGTGCTGGCGGTGATGCCCTGGAACCGACCGGCCCAGGCCTGACCCGATGGACATGATGACGCTGGCGCTCGCCGCGCTCAGCGGCGGCGTCGTGGCCCTCTTTCTCACCGTTTTCGGTGGCGGGGGGTCGGTTCTGGCCGTGCCGCTTCTGCTCTATGTGGTCGGCGTGGCGGAACCGCATGTCGCCATCGGGGTGTCAGCCGCCGGCGTGTCATTGAACGCCCTCACGGCCCTGCTGGGCCAGGCCCGCGCCGGTCGGGTTCGCTGGCCGCATGCCCTGACCTTCGCCGCCTTCGGGATTGTCGGTGCCTGGGCCGGGTCGTCCCTGGCCAAAATGGTCGACGGGGATCGGCTGCTGCTGGCCTTCGCCGCCGCGATGGCCGCTGTGGCCCTGGCGATGCTGCGGCCCCAGAAGGGAGCCGAGGCGTTGATGCGGCCCTATGCGGCCTCCCTCGTCCCGCGCCTGGGCGTGGCCGGCACGACCGTCGGTGCGGCTTCGGGCTTCTTCGGAATTGGCGGCGGCTTCCTGATCGTCCCGGGGCTGATGGCGGCCACCGGCATGACCCTGGCGGTCGCCCAGGCCTCGTCCCTGGTCAGCGTCGCCGCGTTCGGGGCGACGACGGCGATCAACTACAGCCTGTCAGGACTGGTTGCCTGGCCGCTGGTCGCGGCCATGGCCGCAGGCGGCGCTGTCGGCACGCTTGCAGGGCTGCCCATCTCAAGCCGCCTGGGAGCCAATGCGATTCTTGGCCGCCGCCTGTTCGCGGGTCTGATCCTGACCGTGGCCGCCTACGTCGCCTGGCAGGCCCTGATCGCCTGACGGATTATTCGCCGGTCCGTCGGACGTACTGGTCCAGGAAGCGCAGATAGGCCTCCTGGGCGGTGATCCGGTTCTCGCGGCGTAGGAAGCCGTGGCCTTCGTCCGGGAACAGAACATACTCCACCGGCGTGCCATTGGCGCGGGCGGCGGCGACAAGTTCGTCGCTCTCGACCTGCAGCACGCGCGGATCATTGGCCCCCTGGATGACCAGCATCGGCCGCACAATGTTGCCGGCGTGGAACAGCGGCGAGATGGCGCGGTGGCGCTCGGCGTCGATGGCCGGATCCCCCATCTCATCGAACAGGGCGTCGCGCTGAGCGCCCCACCAGGCCGGGATGGATTCCAGCGTCCGCACCCAGTTGGTGACGCCGAAGATGTTGATCCCGGCCTCGAACGCTTCCGGGTGGAAGGCCAGGGCCGCCGCCGTCATGTAGCCGCCGTAGGATCCGCCCATCACCGCGACCTGGTCGTCCGCCACCCAGTCCTGATCGCGCAGCCACTGGCCGCCGGCGACAATATCGCGCAGATCGGCCTCACCGTGCGCGCGGTCGTCCATGTGGAAAAAGGTCTTGCCGTAGCCGGATGAGCCGCGGTTGTTGGCCAGCAGCACGGCGTAGCCGTGATTGACCAGATGCTGGACCATGGCGGAATAGCCGCGCCGGCTCTGGCCGCCCGGACCGCCGTGGACGAAGACGACAGCCGGGACCGGAGCCTCGGCCGAAGCCCCGAGCGGACGATAGAGAACGGCCGGGACCATCACGCCACCCTCGCCCTCGTAACGGACGATGGTCGCCTCCACGAGGTGGCTCTCGTCGATCTCGGGATTGAGGGCGTGGGTCAGCCGCCGCGCCTGACCGCTGGCCAGGTCCGCGACGAAGATGTCGGTCGGGGAGGTGTCTGAGGTCACCGAAAACGCGATGGCCGTTTCGTCCTCGTTGAAGCGGATGCCGCCCAGGTCGCCGGCCGGCACACCCACCAGGCTGACGGCCTGGCCGGTGGTGGTGTCAGTGATCGTGACGTCGGTCGAGGCGTCGGCGTTCAGGGCGTGGATCTGGTAGCGGCCCGAAGGACTGTAGCTGACGTAGGTGACGTCCCAGTCGGCCTGGATCATCGGCGAAATCTCACCGGTCGCCAGATCGCGCCTCCAGGCCTCGTTCCATTCGCCGTGTTCATTGGTGCCGAAGACCAGCGCCGAACTGTCCGGCGTGAAGCCGTAGGACCCGTAGGCGATCGCGCCCTCATGGGCGGTGATCAGGGCCCGCTGGCCGGACCCCCTAAGATCGACAAGATAGATGTCGCTGTCGGCTGCGGTGTTGGGCTTGTCGATGACGACCCAACGGCCGTCCGGCGACACCCCCGACGGATAGAAGCCGCCCGGGTTCTCGAACAGGACGCGGCTCTCGAGCGAGGCGGCGTCGAACGCCAGGATGTCGAAGGCGGCCGCGTCGCGCGCGTTGGACGTCAGATAGAAGGTCATCCCGTCGCCTGACCAGCCGAGGAAATCGGCCTTGAGACCCTCGCCCGGCGTCAGGTCGACGACCGTGCCGTCCTCGTTGCGGAGGTAAACGTGGTCCAGTTCGTCGCCGCCCTGATCGTGGGTGAACAGCACCCGCCCGTCATTCGGAAAATAGGAGGCGGCGAAGGTGGCGTTGTCGGTCGACTGGGTCAGGGCGACGGGCTCGCCGCCGGCGATCGGCTGGGCATAGACGTTGAAGACGCCTGAGGCGTCGGAGTTGATCAGGATGTGCGAGCCATCTGGCGAAAAGGCGTAGGCCCCCGACGCGGCCATGCCGAAGCTGGTGGTCTCGAAGAACTGGGCGGCGGTGTAGGTCTGGTGGTTCTGGTGTGCCGTGTGGTCAGCGTGCTGGGCGTGGCCATCCTGGGCCAGGGCGGGGGCGGCGGCGAGACCGGTCAGAAGGGCGAATATCGAAACGGCGGCGGCGCGGCGCATGGCGGTCTCCTCAAATGGGTGTCTCAGGACCTTGAGGCCACAGACAAGCATCTGGGATGCCGGCTGTCTCGAAATTTATCGTTCGGTTAGGGCCTCAAGGCGCGTCGCGCGCGACTTCAGCCAGCCGCGAATGACCAGAAACAGCACGACGACCACGGCCACAGCCGCCATGCCGTATTCGACCCCGTGCTCGAACTGATGGAGCCAGCGCAGGCCCAGTCCGCCAAGGTAGCCGGGGGCCAGCATGATCGGCACCCAGACGGCGGCCGAGCCGAAATTGGCCAGCTGGAACTTCAGGTGCGGCATCGCCGTGATACCCGCGATCAACGGCACGAAGGCCCGCACCGGTCCCATGAACCGGCAAAGGTAGATCGACAGCACGCCCCAGCGACGGAAGAACAGCCGCGATCGCGCCGCCAGCCGCCGCTGGTTGCGCAACAAGGGACTGCGCCAGGCGGCCGGACCCAGCTTTCGACCGAGCCAATAGGAGACCGCATCGCCCAGAAAGGCCCCGGCGATGCACCAGAGCGCCAGTTCGACGATGTGGATCGACCCATCAGCGGCCAGGCCGCCGGCGATCAGCATCAGGGCCGTCGCCGGGAAAAAGGCACCGATCAGCACCATCGATTCTCCGAAGGTGATCGCGCCCAGGATGGGGCCCGCCCATGCGGAATTCTCGCGGATGACGTCGCCGAGCCCGTTGAAAAAGGCGCCGATGGAAGCCCAGAGGTCTCCGATGAAGCTGAGAAATCCGTCCATGTTCCTCGTCAGAAATAGATCGGATCCCGGCCCTCTTCGCGCGGCGGCGAGGGTTGGGGATTGGGGGTCGCGGGGGGCGGTGTCGTCGGGTCTTGCCGCGGCGGCTGCTGGGGCTGTGGCGGCTGGGGTCGAACGGGATCAGGCATGGGGACTGGCTCAGGCTGGGGCTGGGCCGGCACCTGACCATCGCCACCGAAGATGCCTCCGAGCCCGTCAAGGATGTCGCCGATGGGATCCTGCCCCGGGTTCTGCAGGCCCTCCTGCCAGCCCTCCGGCATGGGGGGGCCGTCCGGGATCCGCTGGACGTCCAGTCGAGGCAGGGCCGCCGCCATGAACTGTCGCCAGATGGCTGCGGGCGCGCCACCGCCGGTGACGCGGCGCATGGGCGTGTTGTCGTCGCGCCCGACCCAGACCGCGGTTACGAAACCACCCGTGTAGCCGACGAACCAGGCGTCCTTGTAGTCGGAGGTCGTTCCGGTCTTGCCGGCCAGATCATAGCCTTCAATGGCCGCAGCACGGGCGGTGCCGCCGGTGATCACGCCACGCAGCATCTGGTTCATGTAGTAGAGCGGCGGGTTGTTGATGACCTGCTGCTGGGAGCCGGCCTCACCTTCGCGACGCTCGTAGAGGGTCTGGCCGTCGCGGGTTCGGATACGGGTAATCCCGTGGGCGCGAGCGCGCCGACCGCCGTTTGAGAAGGCGGCGTAAGCCTGGGCCATTTCGAGTGGGCTGACCTCGACAGCCCCCAGCGCCATCGCGGGCTGAATATTGATCGGCGAGGTGATCCCCAGCCGTCGCGCGGCCGCGGCGACGCGGTCACGCCCGACGCGATCAGCGACATAGGCGGCGACGGTGTTGGTGGACTGGGCGACCGCCTGGGCCATGGTCATGCGGCCCCGATAGGTCCCATCGTAGTTCCTGGGCGACCAGTTGCCGATCGTCACCGGCTGGTCCTCGACCGGCGTGTCCGGCGTATAGCCGGCCTCCATGGCCGCCAGATAGACGAAGGGCTTGAAGGCCGAGCCGGCCTGACGGCGAGCATCGACCGCGCGGTTGAACTGGCTGTCGGCATAGGAGGCCCCGCCGATCATGGCGCGGACCCGGCCGTCCCCGTCGACCGCGACCAGGGCGGCCTGTTCGACCCCGCGCTCGCCATCGCGAGCCAGAATCGCTCGCACCGCGCGCTCGGCCTGGGCCTGCATGGTCAGGTCCAGCGTCGTCTCGACGACCAGATCAGCGTGGCCGTCACCGATCAGTGCCTGGACTTCCTGGTCGAGCCAGTCGACGAAATACTGGGCGTGCTGGGTCGCAAGGGTCCGAGATACCCGCACCGGCTCCAGCACAGCGGCTTCGCGCTGGGCCGTGGTGATGACCCCGGCCTCTTCCATTTCGTTGAGGACGACCGTGGCTCGACCGGCCGCCCGCTCGGTCTCCGACAGCGGCGAATAGCGCGACGGGGCCTTGAGCAGACCCGCCAGCAAGGCCGCTTCGCCGATGGTCAGCTCATTGGCCGACTTGTCGAAATAGCGCTGGGACGCGGCCTCGATGCCGTAGGCCCCGGCCCCGAAATACACGCGGTTCAGATAAAGCTCGAGGATCTCGTCCTTTGAGAACCGAAGCTCCAGCCAGACCGCGAGCATGATCTCCTGGACCTTCCGGCGCATGGTCTGGTCTGGCGTGAGGAACAGGTTCTTGACCAACTGTTGGGTCAGGGTCGAGCCGCCCTGGACCACCCGTCCGGCCCGCATGTTGGCGACCATCGCCCGGACCATGCCGATCGGATCAAAGCCCGGGTGGTGATAGAAGCGCCGGTCTTCCACCGCGATGAAGGCGGCGGGCACGTAATCGGGCAGGGTTTCCAGCTCGATCGGAGGGGATTGCTCGGAGCCGCGGGCGGCGATCAGCACGCCGTTCCGGTCGAGATAGGTAATTCCGGGCACCCGCTCGATGGCGTCCAGCGACGAGGTGTCGGGCAAGCCCCGTGCAAACACCGCGAAGAAGACCACGGCGAAGATCAGGCCCCAGATGGCCAGCACACCAGTAGGCCAGCCTGCCCATGGGCGAGCGCCGCGAGGTTCCCCCGCCTGACTGATGGCCGTGGCTCATCGACGTTTCCGTTCCTTGCTGGACTAACCTAGCGACCTGGACCTCAGGGGCTTGCCAGACGGTTTCTGACGCGACAAGTCCGAGCTCTTATCACGGAAACGTGAAAGGTCACTCCGGCGAAAGAAAGGCGTCCAGTTCGGAAAAGAACCGGGTCGGATTGTCGAACATGATGAAGTGGGCGCTGTCGGGAATACGGACGAGGTGAACCCCGGCCAGACCAGCGTAGGAGGCGGCGTAGACCATATCCATCTGGGCGTCGGTCAATGGCGCCCCGGTCGGGGTGACGTAGAGGACGGTCGTCGGTGCCGTGATGCGCGGCAACTCCGGCCTCAGATCGGTGACGACGAGCTCATGGAAGGATCTTGCTGAGACGCTGCGATCGCTGGCCAGGCTGTGCTCGACCTCGGCCGCACGCAGGGATTCGGTGCGGATCATGCCGGCGAGGGTCTGTTCGGCCATCGTCCGCCGCGAGTCTTCCGGGGCGTTCAGGATGCCGTCGCGGATCTGGTCGGCGACGGGCCGGACCTGATCGGGCGTGGCACCCGGCGGTCCGAACATGGCTCCCATGAACGGCATCATGTCCACGATCATCAGGCGGCC
>Ga0209573_1006106_pt1 | contig 10300 bp, 9 predicted proteins | sample TNRBio252014_DNA_FD_185870 | JGI IMG/M metagenome (GOLD analysis project Ga0209573, IMG submission 185870) | Wastewater treatment Type I Accumulibacter community from EBPR Bioreactor in Madison, WI, USA - TNR Reactor_6/25/2014_ DNA (SPAdes)... | ecosystem: Engineered > Bioreactor > EBPR >...
TTCTCGCAATGTATTGATCGAGTTTCCGACCTATCAGGCGGCGGTCGATTGCTTCCATTCGCCGGAATATCAACATGCTCTGAGCTTCCGTCGCGGCCATGTCTCGGCTGCCGATGTTGTCATCATCGAAGGGTATGCCGGCCCTCAGCCGGAGTGATCTGATGAGCGATCTTCGTCTTGCCGTTGTCGGCGCCGCCGGGCGCATGGGGCGCATGCTGGTCAAGGCCATCAGCGAGGCCGAGGGCGTCGTCGTGGCCGGTGCCCTGGAGCGCACGGGGGCGCCAAGCCTCGGAAAAGACGTAGGAATTCTGGCTGGCCTGCCGGCACTTGGGGTTCCCGTTCTCGATGACGAGGCCGCCGTTTTCAGCACCTGCGAGGGCATCGTCGACTTCACCTCGCCCGCCGCCACGGTCGCCTTCGCGCGGCAGGCGGCGGCCCGCAACATGCTCCATGTCATTGGAACTACAGGGCTTTCCGAAACCGATCTGGATGCGATCCGGGCCTGCGCGAGCGGTGCAACCATCGTCCAGTCCGGCAACATGAGCCTCGGGCTTAACCTGCTCGCTGCGCTGGTGCGCCGCGCAGCACGATCGCTCGGTGTCGAGTACGACATCGAAGTGCTTGAAATGCATCATAAAAATAAGGTCGACGCGCCATCGGGCACGGCCCTGATGCTCGGTCAGGCCGCAGCGGAAGGCCGGGGCATCGTGCTGAAGGAGCATTGGGTCAAGACCCGCGATGGCCACACCGGCGCCCGCACCCCCGGCGACATCGGTTTTGCCACTCTGCGCGGCGGCTCGGTGGTTGGCGACCACACGGTCTACCTCGCCGGCCCGGGCGAGCGCATCGAATTCAGGCATCAGGCCGAGGACCGCAGCATCTTCGCCGCCGGCGCGGTGAAGGCGGCGCTGTGGGCCAGGGGACGCCGGCCGGGCTTCTATTCCATGACCGATGTGCTTGGAATCACGGAGTAATCCGCGATGGTCGAGATCGTGGTGCTGAACCCGGATCAGGTTGAAAGGCACCTCGACGACCTCGCAGAGGTGCTGGCCGACTGTGTCGCGGGCGGGGCGGGCGTCAACTTCCTGCTGCCGTTTCCGGTCAGCGCTGCACTGCTCTGGTGGCGCGGCGTCCTGCCGGCGGTGCGCGCGGGGGAGCGCATCGTGCTGGCCGCGATCGAGGACGGGCGCGTGCTGGGCACGGTGCAACTGATGCCGGCGCCGCAGCCCAATCAGCCGCATCGGGCCGATATTTCCAAGATGCTGGTGCATTCGAACGCCCGGTGTCGCGGCCTTGGCGAAGCATTGATGCGCGCTGCCGAAGCCGAGGCACGAAAGGGCGGGCGCACGCTGTTGACCCTTGATACGGTCAGCGATTCGGCGGCGGAGCGGCTCTATGCCCGCCTTGGCTGGCAGGTGGCGGGGCGAATCCCCGGCTATGCGCTCAGCCCGCACGGACGTTCAGACGATGCCACCTTCATGTGGAAGGCGCTGTGATCGAACTTCAGCCCGGGCTGATCTATCATCCGGGCTGGTTTGACCGCCCGGCGCAGGCGGCCTTGCTGGACGAAATCCGCGCCGTTGTCCGGGCGGCACCGCTGTTTTGCCCGCGCATGCCGAAGACCGGCCAGCCTTTTTCGGTCCGGATGAGCAATTGCGGCCCGCTCGGCTGGGTCTCGGACGCGGCGGGCTATCGCTATCAGCCGCACCATCCCGAAACAGGCGCGCCCTGGCCGGACATGCCCGAATCGTTGCGCCACCTGTGGCAGTCGCTGGCGCCGGATGCGCCTGCGGCGGAAGCGTGCCTGATCAACTACTATGAGGCGGGCGCCCGCATGGGCCTGCATCAGGACCGCGACGAACAGGACCTGTCCGCGCCGGTGGTTTCGGTCTCGCTGGGAGCCACCGCCTTGTTTCGCTATGGCGGCGCGCGCCGGGGCGATCCCACCCGGTCCGTTCGGCTCGAAAGCGGCGATGTTCTGGTCATCGGCGGCGCCTCGCGCCTGTGCTTCCACGGCATCGACCGGCTCTACCCCGGCACCTCGACGCTGGTGGGACGCGACGCCCGGATCAACCTGACACTCCGGCGCGTCGCCGCAAGCATTTGATAAGGCTTAGGCTGAATGTCGATTCAGCCTAGTGTTTTGTCGGTTCCGCCGGTTTCGGCGCAGCCTTGGAGACGCCCACCATCGAGGGGCGCAACACGCGCTCGCCAATGACATAGCCCGCCTGCACCACCTGCACCACGGTGCCGTTCGGCTTGCTGTCATCGGGGATTTCGAACATCGCCTGATCGAAATTGGGATTGAATTTTTCGCCCACCGGTTCGCGCTTTTTCACGCCATGGCGCTCCAGCGTCTGGATCAGCCCGCGCTCGGTCAGGTCGACGCCCTCGATCAGCGCCTTGACCGCCTCGTCGGTTCCGGTTCGCACCTCGGCCGGCACGCTGTCGAGCGCGCGGCGCAGGTTGTCGGCGACGCTCAGCATGTCGCGGGCAAAGCTGGTGACGGCATAGAGGCGCGAATCGGCCACTTCCCGCTCGGTGCGCCGGCGCAGATTCTCCATTTCCGCCAGCGTACGCAGCAGCTTGTCCTTCAGCTCGGCCTTTTCCGCTTCGAGCGCGGCCAAAGGATCAAGGGCTGCGGCGGTCTCCGGGGCGGCTGCCGGGGTTTCGGCAGAGATATCGGCGGCAGTCTGGGATTCGGGATGCTTGGACACGGTCATTCCTCGACAGGCAATGGCTTTGGCCCCGATATCGAGGCGACGGCGGTGAAAATCAAGAGCCCTGTTCGGTGCTGGCCGGCGGTTCGAGCACGGCGAGCAACTGGGCGGTGATGGCAGCCTGTCGTGTCGCCTGATCGATCTTTCCACCCATCAGATCGGTGACATAGAACACGTCGACCGCCTTTTCCCCATAGGTGGTGATGCGGGCCGAGGCGATGTTGAGGTTGAGCTTGCCGATGGCGGTGGTCAGTTCGTAGAGCAGGCCCGGCCGGTCAAGCCCGGTCACCTCGATCACCGTGTTCTTGGCCGAGAGTCGGTTGTCGATCGTCACATCCGGCGCCACCGTGAAGGTGGTGCTGGCTTTTTTCTGCGCGACCCGCGAGGCCACCACATCCGGCAGGCGGATTTCGCCCTTCAGCGCCCTGACGATATGCCCGGCCACCCGGTCGGCCCTGCGCAATTCGTCCTCATCGCGCTCGAACGCGCGCGAAATGAAGATCGAATCGAGTGCCATCCCGTCCGACGTGGTGAAGATCTGCGCTTCCGCGATGTTCGCGCCCGCCGCCGCGCAGGCCCCGGTGACGATGGCGAGCAGGCGCGGATGGTCCAGCGCCAGCACCGTCACCTCGGTCACGCCCTGGAAGGCGCTGGTCGAAAGTTCGGTGTGGAAGCGTTCGCCGGTCGTCTCCACCTTGGCCAGCATCTGGGCATGGCGGATCTGGCGGTTGAGGTCCACCTTGCTCCAGTAACCGACGTTGTGGCGCTGGGCATAGGCGGTAAACGCCTCGTCGCTCCAGTCGGGCAGGGCGGCGCGCAGGGCTTCCTTGGCGGCCTGAACGCGCGCGTCGCGCTCGGAGGCGGTATGCCCGCCGGCCAGCACGCTTTCCGTTTCCCAGTAGAGGGCACGCAGGAGCTGGCCCTTCCAGCCGTTCCAGACGCCGGGCCCCACCGCGTGAATGTCGCAGACGGTGAGGATCAGCAGCAGTTTCAGCCGCTCCATCGTCTGCACGGTCCGGGCGAAGGTGGCGATGGTGCGCGGATCGGAGACGTCACGGGTTTGAGAGGTCTGCGACATGACCAGATGATTCTCGACCAGCCAGGACACCGTCTCGGTCTCCGCCGGGGTCAGGCCGAGGCGGGGACAGAGGTCGCGCGCGATGCGGGCGCCGACGATCTCGTGTGCCTCCTCGCGACCCTTGCCGATGTCATGCAGGAACAGCGCCACATAAAGCGCGGTCCGGTTGGTGATGCCGGCGAAAATCTCGGAGGCGAGCGGAAACCGCGCCTTTTTCTTGCCGGCCTCGATCGACGACATGATGCCGACCGCCCGCAGCGTGTGCTCGTCCACGGTGTAGTGGTGGTACATCGAGAACTGCATCATGGCGTTGATGCGGGCAAAATCGGGGATGAAGCGGCCGAGCACACCGGTGGTGTGCATCTTGCGCAGCGTCGGCTCGGGGTCGGCCTGCGAGGCCAGCACGTCGAGAAACAGCCGGTTGGCTTCCTTGTTCTCGCGCAGGCGGTTGTCGATGCTGCCCAGCGACAGGGTGATCAGCCGGCTGGTGTCGGGGTGGATGTCGAGCTGGTGCTTGTCCGCAAACCAGAACAGGCGGATGAAATTGACCGGATCGCGGTTGAACACATCGTCGTCGGCAATGGTGATGCGGCCGTTGTCATTGAGAAAATCGCGTGAGCCGGCGATCTTGCGGCGGCGGCGGAACTTGCCGATCAGCCGCGAGAACAGCGCCGCCGGCCGGCTTTCCTTCACCTCCAGCGCCGCGGCGACGATGGCGGTCAGGTCGCCGACATCCTTCGCCACCAGGAAATAATGCTTCATGAAGCGCTCGACCGGGCTCAGCGCGCTGCCCGGCCGGTAGCGCAGGCGCGAAGCCAGCACCCTCTGCATCTCGAAGCTCAGCCGCTCCTCGGCCCGGCCGGTGGCGAAATGCATGTGGCAGCGCACGCGCCAGAGGAATTCCTCGCAGCGCAGGAACAGCAGGAGTTCCCGCCGGGTGAACAAGCCCACCGGCACCAGTTCCTCGCGCGATTTGACCCGGTAGACATAGCGCGCGATCCAGAACAGGGTTTGCAGATCCCGCAGGCCGCCCTTGCCTTCCTTGACGTTCGGTTCGACCAGATAGCGCGACGAGCCGGCGCGTTCGATCCGCTGCTCGCGCTCATGCAATTTGGCCTGCACGAATTCCGCCGCGCTGTTGGCGATCACATCCTTGTCGAAGCGCGTCTCGAATTCGTCGAACAGCGCCTTGTCGCCCTCGATCAGCCGGATTTCGAGCAGGGCGGTGCGGATGGTCAGGTCGCCCGCCGCCGCCTTGAGGCATTCGTCGATGGTGCGGGTGGCGTGGCCCACCTTCAGTCCCAGGTCCCAGAGGGGATAGAGCATCGCCTCGGCGACGCTTTCCGCCCAGGGGGTGGAATGGGCCAGCAGGAACAGGATGTCGATGTCCGAGCCCGGCGCCAGCGTGCCGCGGCCATAGCCGCCGACGGCACAGATCGCGATCTTCTCGCCCGCCGAAGGGTTGGCGGCGGGATAGAGCCGCGTCGTCACGAAGCGGTACAGCGAGCGGATCAGCGCATCCTGCGCCAGGCTCAGCGACTGGGCGCAGGCCATGCCGCCCTGCGTTTCGAGAATCGAGCGGGCCTGGTCGCGCGCCGTCGCCAGCACCGTCTTGCCGGCCCGGACGATCTCGCCGCGCACCTGCTCGGGCGAGGCTTCCGGGTCGATCGCCGTCAGCGCCTTGTCGAACAGCCGGGCCGCATCGGCCGGCCAGGCCGAGGGTGCCTCGCTGGTCAGCCGCGTGTGGTGCGGCGGGGTGATCGACGGCGCCAGACCGCTCATCGCGCCGCCCCGACGCGGGCCTCGATCGCCTCCCAGATGCCGACGGCAAGATCGGGGCCGCCAAGCCGCTTGATGGCGCGGATGCCGGTGGGCGAGGTGACGTTGATCTCGGTCAGATTTCCGTCGATCACGTCGATGCCGACGAAGATCAGCCCGCGCTCGCGCAGCGCCGGGCCGATGCGCGCGCAGATCTCCTGTTCGCGCTTCGACAGGTCGGTCGGTTTTGCCGCGCCGCCTCGCACCATGTTGGAGCGGATATCATCCGCCGCCGGCACGCGGTTGACCGCGCCGGCCGCCACGCCGTCGATCAGGATGATGCGCTTGTCGCCGTGCCTGACCTCGGGCAGGAAGCGCTGGCACACCCAGGGCTCGCGGAAGGTGACGGAAAAGAGGTCGTAGAGCGAGCCGAAATTGGGGTCCTTCGCGCTGACCTTGAACACCGCCGCGCCGCCGTTGCCGTAGAGCGGCTTCATCACGATATCGCCGAATTCGGCCCGGAAGGCCTCGATTTCCGCCTTATCGCGGGTGATCAGCGTCGGCGGCATCAGGTCGGGAAATTCGGTGACGAAGATCTTCTCCGGCGCGTTGCGCACGTGGGCGGGGTCGTTCACCACCAGCGTCTTGGGGTGGATGCGCTCCAGAAGGTGCGTCGCGGTGATGTAGTGCATGTCAAAGGGCGGGTCCTGCCGCATCAGCACCACGTCGGCACCGGCAAGGTCCATGCGCTCTTCTGCCCCCAGCACGCAGTGGTCGCCCTCGACATCGCGCACCGAAACGGGCCGCACCGGAGCGAACACCTTGCCATCGCGCATCGAAAGCCGGTCGGCGGTGTAATAAACCAGCGTGTGGCCGCGCGCCTGCGCCTCCAGCATCAGCGCAAAGGTCGAATCGCCCTTGATGGTGATCTTTTCGATCGGGTCCATCTGGACGGCGACAAGCAGGGGAGCGACGGTCATGACGGGCTTCTCGCGCAGGAGCGGCAGGCAGGCGGCGCCGGGCGCGGCCTGATCGGATCAGATCGAGGTTATCGAAGGGCGCGCCAGCAAGCGCAAGGGCTTTTTGCTGCGCCCCGACGGCGCGGGGGCCGCTACCTGCGGCGCAGGCGCAACGGGCCGTGGCCGGTTTCGATGATCAGGCTCTTGCCCTCCATCGCCCAGCCGCGCGCCGTGGTCAGGGCGCCGGAAAACAGCCGTTCGGCGTCGCCCCTCGGCCCGGTGCAGAACATTTTGGTCGTCGCCATCGGCCCGATACTCAGCCGCACGCCCTCGATGCTGATGCTGCCGGTATAGCGGTTGCAGCCGGTCGAGCCGGAAAGCCGGCCGCGCTCCACCCGCAGCGTCGGCCGCGCGGACGGGGCAAAGTCGGTCTTGCCGAGGCCGACCACCTGCCAGTCCACCCCCTGGGGAAACCGCGGCGCATCGGCCAGCGCCGCACCCCCGGCCAGCAGCGCCACGCCGAGCACCGGCACGCCAAGAAGCGCCTTGCGCATCGTCCCCTCCGTCAGATCAGCCGATCCGGCTGGCCAGCCGCTCATAGAGCGGGTTCTCGGCCTTGAAGACATAGCTGAGTGTCGAAACCGTGACGACCGGCGCGCCGTTCCGCGTCAACCAGTCGCAGAGGTCGCCCACCTTGCCGGTCGGGCAATGCAGGATCGTCTCGCCGCTGCCGGCGCCGAAGGGCAGGTTCGCGCCCAGCCGGGCCAGCAGATCGGCCGGCGGCAGGGCGTCGAGCCGCGCCTTGACCTCGCGCATCTTGCGCGCCGTCTCCTCGGCGCTGATCGACTTGAGAATGCGCCGCGCCGCTTCCCGTGCCGCATCGCTCCAGGGCGCGCCGGCGGAGGCGACGAGATTGGCCTCCGATTTCAGCATCACGCCATCGTCGAGCACCTTGAGCCCGTTGGCCGCCAGCGTCGCGCCGGTGGTGGTGATGTCGACGATCAGCTCGGCCGAGCCGGCGGCGGGCGCGCCCTCGGTGGCGCCGAGGCTCTCGACGATGCGATAGTCGCTGACCTTGTGCCGGGCGAAATGCTGGCGCGTCAGGGTGATGTACTTGGTCGCCACCCGCATCCGCCGGTGATGGCGGGCATGGAAGGCGGCGGCGACATCCTCAAGATCGGCCATGGTGCGCACGTCGATCCACGCCTCCGGCACGGCGACGACGACATTGGCATGGCCAAAGCCGAGCGGAGTGAGCATCACCACCTTCGTCTCGCGGTCGGGGATCGATTCAGCCAGCAGGTCTTCGCCGGTCACGCCGAAATGGATGGCGCCGCGCGCCAGTTCCCCGGCGATTTCCGAAGCGGAAAGAAAGGCGACCTCCACCCCGTCCAGCCCCTCGATCACGCCGCGATAATCGCGGGCGCCGCGCGCCTGCGCCAGCGGCAGGCCGGCCCGGGCGAAGAAGCTGAAGGTGTTTTCCTGCAGGCGGCCCTTGGAGGGCACGCCCAGGATCAGGGACGGCGCGCTCATGCCACTCCTCCGAAACGTTCGAGCCAGATGGCACAGCCGACGGCGGGAATCTCCGTCCCGGCCCCCAGCCGCTTGAAAAGCCCGTCATAGCGCCCGCCGGCAATCGCCGGCCGCTCGCCTGTCCTGGCGACGAATTCGAAGATGAAGCCGGAATAATAGTCGAGATTGCGGGTGAACGCGATGGACGCTTCCAGCCGGCCAAGGTCGATGCCGCGCGCCGCCATGAAGCCGGTGCGCGTTTCGAAGCGGTCGATCGCCGCATCAAGGGTCAGCCCGGCCGAGGCCGCAAGCGCCCGCGCCTCCGCCGCCACCGTGTCGGGATCGCCCGAAATGGCGAGGAACCGGGCGAGAATCGCGCCCTGCTCGGCGCTGATGCCGCTGCTCTCTTCCGAAGCCTTTTCGAGGAAACGGTCGGCGATCTCGCCCGGCGTGCGCCCGCCCACCGCCTTCAGCCCGGCGATGGACAGCAGGTCCTTGACGAAGGCGCGCGCCTCCGCCGGGTCGGCGCCCTTGAGCGCATTGAGCACGCCCTGATAGGCGGCAAGGCCCGAAGCTCTGGGCTTTTCGCCGGCCGCCGGCGTCATGCCGTGCTGGCGCAGTCGGCGGGCCACGGCCGGGGGCAGGGCAAGGCTTTCGATCAGCGCCGCGGCAAGGCCGACATCGCCGATGCGGATGGTCAGCGCCTCCCCGCCCAGCAGCGCCTCGGCCTCGATGGCCAGCGCCAGCATTTCCGCGTCCGCCGCCTCGATATCGCTGCGGCCGAAGGATTCCAGTCCGGCCTGAATGAACTCGCCCGGCCCCTCGGCCCGCTGGCGGAACACCGGCCCGGCAAAGGCGTAGGCCGCCACCGCCGGCACCGCGTGCGCCGCGATGTGGGCGCGCGCGGCGGGAATGGTGAACTCCGGCCTCAGGCAGGTCTCGCCCTCGCCGGCATCGCTGACCAGAAACAGCCGGCGGCGGATGTCCTCGCCCGACAGTTCGATGAACGGCTCGGCCGGTTGCAGGATCGGCACTTGAGAGGGCGAGAAGCCGTTTCGCTGGAACAGGGCCAGCAGCTCGGCTTCGGCGGTTTGGCGGCTCAGGGGCACGGCGGCGGACCTTTGATCGTTTGCTGCCGCCTCTTAGCAGAAAGGGCGGCTCCAGTTCGACGGCTTTTTAGGAAGATGCTGAACGGCCACGGCAAATTCAGCCCGGACATCCTAGCCCCGGTGTCGCGCCAGCACCCGGTTGACGCCCTCGACCACCTCGGCCACCGGCACCGTGAACTGCGCCTCGGCCTGCTGCTTGAGATATTCGGCCCGGTCGGCGATCCGGTTCAGCGTCGCGCCCAGCACGAGGTCCTTGATCTGCACCACGCCTGCGTCCCGCTCGTTGGAACCCTGGATGATGGCGCAGACCGAACCGCGCCGGTCGGCATATTTCATCTGCGCCTTCATGCCCGCGCTGCCGAGGTACATCTCGGCGCGGATGCCGGCCTTGCGCAAGTCCGCGACAATCTTCTGATACTCGGCCAGCGCCGCCGGGTCCTTGTCCATCGCCAGCACGACCACGGGGCCGGGCGTTTTCGCGCCGCTGACGATGGGCGAATTGACCGCCTTCAGCGCCGCCAGCAGGCGCGAGACGCCGATGGAAAAACCGGTGGCCGGGGCAGGCTCGGGCAGAAAGCGCGAGACGAGCCCGTCATAGCGCCCGCCGCCGCCCACCGAGCCGAAGCGGATCGGCTTGCCGTCCTCGCCCTTCACCTCGAAGGTCAGTTCCGCCTCGAACACCGGGCCGGTGTAATATTCGAGCCCGCGCACGACGGACGGGTCGATTCGGATGCGGTCCGGGCCATAGCCGGCGGCTTCGACAATCAACCGAAGTTGATCAAGCTCTCTGATTCCTTCTCCCGAAAAAACTTCAGAAAAATTCACAGCGTACTTTTCACTATTTTCGGCTGCCTTAGGAATTCTTGATAAAATTCCGCCCTTCATCCCAGCCAATTCAGGATTATCGCGAGGTACAAGGGCATCAGAATGTATGATGGCGATTTCCATATTGATATATGCGAGAATTAAATCTGTCTGTTCGTCATCAAGATTTGCGCCTTTTGTGAAGTCGCCGCTTTCGTCCTTGCGGCCTTCCATGAGCAGTTTCTTGATTTCTTCCGGCGGAAATTTATCCGCCTTATCAATCGCGCGGAGCACGATCAGCCGCCGCGCGGCATTCTCGTCGCCCCCCAGTCCGATGGCCTCCATCACGCCATCCAGAAC
>Ga0209573_1006108_pt1 | contig 10299 bp, 7 predicted proteins | sample TNRBio252014_DNA_FD_185870 | JGI IMG/M metagenome (GOLD analysis project Ga0209573, IMG submission 185870) | Wastewater treatment Type I Accumulibacter community from EBPR Bioreactor in Madison, WI, USA - TNR Reactor_6/25/2014_ DNA (SPAdes)... | ecosystem: Engineered > Bioreactor > EBPR >...
AAATGCTATTTCAAAAAGCAAACCTAAAGTGTTAAAGATTATCATTCTTGATAACGGTAGTTTTCACAAAAATAAAGCATTAGTTATCCCAGATAACATTCGTTTAATTTTTTTTACCGGCTTACAGTCCCGAATTGAATCCCACTGAACGCTTTTGGTGTCCCTTCTCAAGAATAAAGTGTTTACTTGTTTGGATGATTTAATGAATGAAACTGAATGCTTTTTAGATCAATGCACGCCTGATTTCCGTCGTCGGTTATCATTTCGATGATAAGGTATTAGCCGTAATAAATATGATAAATAAATAAATGAATTTGGTATTATGCCAAATTCATTTATTCTTTGCATAATTTTGTGTCGACATACACTTGAAAATCAATAGTCTTTCAAGATTGAATTTAGGCGAATAAATAATGCAAATGGTGTTAGTAAGTTTTCACGCACTAAACATTGTTTTTTTATGCTAAAATTTGTCCGGAGTGTTGACAAAACTCACTTTCTTTTTTGGTAGCAAAAGTAAAGGTTACTACTTTTGCATACGGAAGAAATAGTATGGACAACGATCAACCCCCATCGGTAAATCATACAGTTTATAAGAGCGATAGTGATCTCATTCATTTTATTTCGCTCACTGTATGAAAATTCTGATTATGACTCTTCGTATTCCATTTCCATTAACAGATGGAGGGGCTATTGCTATGTACGGACTAATGGAAAAGTTATCCCAAGTAGGTCATCAGTTAACAATAGCTTCACTCAATACTCAGAAACATTATTACGATCCTGCTATTTTAAGTTCTTTTGGTAGAGTTGAGACTACGGATGCAGATACCACACCTCGCATAATGCCTGCAATTCGATCTTTCCTATGGGAACGAAATGCTTATAATATTCAGAGATTCGACCTTCCTGCCCACCATGATCTACTAAAAAAAATATTATATAAAAACAAATTTGATGTTATTCAATTAGAAGGGGTTTATTTAGCGCATTATATTCCAACAATCCGACGAATGACGGATACTCCTATTGTCTTACGCGCCCATAACGTTGAGTACAAGATTTGGGAAAAATATGCACAAGAAGAACCAAACTTATTAAAGCGGTTTTATTTTTCACATTTGGCTAAACGAGGGAAGTATTTTGAAAAAAAATCTTTACCCTTAACTGATGGTGTCATAACTTTTACAAAAACTGACGCTGAACAATTTCGCAAATTGGGTTACAGTGGTTTATTAGAGATCATTTCAGCCGGTTATAATGTTCCTAAAGAATTACCTCACGTTAATATTCAGCCCAATACCTTAGCATTTATGGGTAGTCTGGAATGGTTACCTAACCGTCAGGGTTTAGATTGGTTTATAAAACACGTTTTTCCCCATATATTGAAAGAAATTCCTACTGTAATTTTGCATATTGCGGGCAAAAACCCACCTAACTATATCGAAGAGTATGCCAATGATAATGTTATTTTTCATGGTTATGTTCCGGAAGCCATTGATTTCTTGAAAGATAAAGCTGTAGTAATCGTTCCTTTGCTTTCAGGTAGCGGTATTCGTATCAAGATTTTAGAAGGTTTATCCAATGGTAAATGTATCGTCAGCACTTCATTAGGTGCCGACGGAACAGATGCCATTCATGCCCAGCAATTAATGTTAGCGGATGATCCTGTTGACTTTGCCAATCAAGTTATCAAGGTACTTAAAGACGAATCTTTAAGCATTAAATTATCTCAAAAAGGACGTGAGCATGCCCTCCAACATTTTGGATGGAATCAAGTTTTGTCCAGCTTAGAAGCCTTTTATCAACGATTGGTATGAAAATCCTATTTGCCCTGTCTCGATTTCCTTTTCCTACTCTTAAAGGAGATAAACTACGTGCTTATTACCAACTGAAAGAACTTTCCAAAAATCATGAAATTCATCTCGTTTGTTTAAGTGAAGAAGCAGGTGACTATTTTTACCTACAGGATGTAGAACCCTATTGTGCTTCGATACAATTAGTGCATTTATCCTTACTTAGAAAAGGATGGAATTTAATTAAAGCCGTATTCTCTAATATTCCGTTTCAAGTTCATTATTTTCAGCATCCAGGTCTAAAAACCATCATAGAACAAACAATTTCTGAACACGATATAGATATTTGTTATGTTCAATTAATCCGAATGGGTGAGAACGTTTCTTTTCTCCCTAATATTGGCTATTATTTAGACTATATGGATTGTTTTTCTGCCGGTATGTTCAAAAGAGCTGAACGAGCAAAGGGCTTAATGCGATATTTATATTTGACTGAAGCTAAACGATTACAAAAATATGAACATCAAATAGCTAAGCATTTTCATGCCTTTTCGATCATCTCCGAAGCAGACCGCGATGCGTTCAAAACTCCCTTAAATCACTTAATACAAATCATTCCTAACGGAATATCCCATGATTTTCTCGATTTTGAGATTCATTCCGAAAAAGACATTGATCTCATCTTTACAGGTAATATGAATTATTATCCGAATATAGAGGCAGTTCGTTATTTATGCAAGCAAATCATCCCCGGTTTATTAGAGAACTTTCCTGAATTAAAAGCCTATATTGTTGGTACAGACCCAACACCTGAAGTTCAGCATTTAGCATCACCGCATGTGGTAGTAACGGGTTATGTACCGGATTTACGTCCCTATTTAGCACGTGCAAAGGTAGCAATCGCACCTATGTTCTTTGGTTCAGGCTTGCAAAATAAACTCTTGGAAGCGATGGCAATGGGTATCCCAGTTTTAACTTCTCCATTAGCCAATAGCTCGCTGAACGCTCCTGAAGATCGAGCCATTTGCATTGCACAATCTCCTAAAACATTTGTTGAAAAAGCAATAAGATTATTGCACGACGAACACTTCGCTCATCATATTGGAACGAACGGCAAAGAATACGTTACCCAACAATTCGATTGGTCTAAACGAAATGTTGAATTAGAAGCAGGTCTTGAATCTGTAATTCAACGAAAAATTATCACTTCACTGCCGTAGCAATCACCGAAATTTCGACCCGAACACCTTTCGGAAGTCCGAGAACGGCTACCGTTTCGCGTGCAGGATAATTTCCTTCGGTAAAATAAGTCCCATATATTTGATTAACTTCAGGGAAAAAGCCCATATCCGTTAGAAATATCGTTGATTTAATGATATGGTCGTAGGATAAGCCCTCCGCTTTTAATATTTCGCCGATATTTGCCATTACTTGTTTGAGTTCATCCGCTAATCCGGGTCCGGCGATAGAACCATCTTGCGGTTTAAGACCGATTTGCCCGGATACAAAAATTAAATCTCCAACTCTAACGGCTTGGCTATAAGGTCCGATGGGTTTTCCTGCTTGTTCCGAGTAGATTATCTTTTTGGACATGTTTGTCGAATTTTGAGCAAATATAAGATTTACTGAACAAAGACATAGTAATCCAAAAAGGATTCTAATTAGCTTGAATATATATATCATATGATTAATTTTGCTAATAAAATAATAATGATTCCCCGAAATTTGAAACAACCATATTTTGGAGCTTATACCAAATCTTAGTTGAAATTCATTACGGTTTAATATATGTAAAATTATATATAATTAAGTTTTCGTTTTCAAAGATAAGGCTTCTTATTGGATGGAAGAAGGGTATTTTGACAAGCTCCTGAAAATAAACCTTTCCACGACTCCCTAACCTGTAGCTGTATAGCGAATTGCCGTTACAGAAGAGCCGGTTTCAGTCCCCCAGCCGACGATTACAGCACGAGAAGAGAGCTTATGGTGCAATGGGATTTGAATTATCAAACGTATCATACGTTTATCCCAATGCTTTTATGGAAACCACGACGGTCCGCTATCATTTTTATACTTATTTATCACTATTGAGGTTTATAATGCTTCGGGGACGTTGATCTTCAGCAGAAAAGCCTTACAAAACGCCGCATACAAGAAGAAAGTATCACTTTAACCGAACAAGTATTGAAGAGGATAATCGTTAAAAAGTAGGTAGGATAACCCCTTGTAATTAACAATTTGCATAAAAGGGGAATTGTGTTTTACTTTGCATTCCCTTAATTCTATCCCGATATAATTAACGATGAAACGCTCCCCAAAACTGCTTTTATTTTTGATGTTAGTGATAACGACTTGGGCAGGTTGGTCTTGTGGTGATGATCCTGTTAAAGGATGTACTGATAAAAATGGATTAAATTATAATCCTAATGCTACACAAGATAATGGTGCGTGTTACTATCCCCGTGAACTAACACAGAAAGAATTGGACGCATCGGGAACTTTTCCCGTAGATTCTGTTTTTGGGACGACTAAAGACGCTAACGGTCAGGTTGTTCCTTATTCTCATATCGAATCTATTACTGATCCTTCGTTGTCATTTAGAATTATTACCAGAAATAATCCTAAAACGGAAAAAGTTAATCCGGGTTTGATTAGTGTTATGAAAGTTTATCGTCGTAATCCTATTGGCGGAACTTTTGACCGGAAAGTCTTAGCTGTTTATGCAATGCACAAACAAGTAAATGGCTATTATGCCGAAGGACGCGATTGGGAATATATTGAAATTGATCCTGCTACGGTATCTTCTAAAAACCCTAACGGTGTATTGCCTGACAAAAATTCTGTAAAACGCGGCAAGTTAAATACTTGTTCGTCTTGTCATAATCGTAGTGATGATGGTCTATTTACCAATTAAAATTATTCTAATTTTCCCTGAATCAGCTCTTGAAGGGCTAAAATCGTTTGGTTACTAATTCGGTCTGTGGGGTAGCTAAAGTCTGCTTGTTGGTAATAATACGTTCGTTGATGTAATAACTGAATAACTTGTTGGCAGAATTCATCTTTATTTGAGTGATTGTTGAACATCGGGCGATCTGATCGCTGTAAGCGTTTAAATAATGTTTCAACATTTGCACTCAGATGAATTACTATTCCATTATGTTTCATTATATTTAAATTATTAAGGAAAGCCGGTGTGCCTCCACCACATGAGATAATGGTTGGAGTATCAATATCGGTGATTAATCTAAGTAGTGTAATGTTTTCGATTCTGCGAAAAAAGCGTTCTCCCTTTTCTATGAATATGCTATTGATGCTTGTGTGATAATTGTTTACAATTCTTTCATCTAAATCTACAAAGGAGTATTGTAACGATTTTGCCAATCTCTTTCCGATCGTAGTTTTCCCCGTTCCGGGCATACCAATTAAAAAAATGAGTGATTTCATGATAAAATGATGTATTTTAATAGATAAGTTACTACCAATAAGCTACTACCCAATACAAATTCTCTTACAGGATGAATACTCCAATAATTAAAGCCCTGTTTGTGGAGTAAATGGATATAAGCTATCTTCTCAAATAAATAGGCACACATCGTACTAATCACAATGGCTCGCCAACCGTAAAAAGGAATCAATAACGTACTCAAAGCTGCATGTAATAAAAATTCTATAACCGTAACAGCCAACATCTTTTTTTGTAAACAAAGTGCCAGCATATAGGATTGAGAGAATAGGACTCTCGAAACGGTTAATAATAGAAAGCCGTCAAAAAACAATGCTGAAGCTGAATAACGTTCTTGATAAAACCATCCGAATAATAGATGTGAAAAGCATAATAGTATAATACTTATTGGAAAGATAATCCGCTGAAAACGGTTGATTTTATTCTGAATCCATTGCTTGGTGGATTCATGTTGGATTCCCTCTTTAGCGATATAAAAAGCAAACGAAGCCGATAGTCCCGAAGCCATAATGGTACTCAACGGGAATTCGCGCGCACCGTAACGAAAATATAAGAAAAAATCGGCATCCAAATAGCGTTCTACTAACCATCCATCCACATATAACGCACTGCCGGATAATAGATAGCTACCCCATAACGGAAAAGTATGCCTGATTAACTTGGTTACGGGTTGAAATGACTGCAAAGGCGGTGCAATTCGCCACCAAACGATCGTTCGTACTCCATGGAGCAAGGTCAGCCCAATTAAGGCTTTTAGTAATGGTTGTTCATTTGTAAACCAATAATAAATAATCCAGACATATAAAAGTGCTGTAAAGTGAGTAGTTAAGACCGTAATGAGTACCTTCGTATATTTATGAATCGAATAAAAATGATATTCTATCGGTTGACCATTGACTAAAAAAAAGCTAAAGAAAAACAAGATTACGTTTATTGAAATGTTATTAAAGGTTGTCCATAAGGAAAAAACGACGATGCTTGCTATCGGTAAAGCGATTAAAGTATTTGACATGCTTAATGCAGAACGATACGTTGGATCAGCGGGTACTAAGGTTAGCTGAATTTGGGACATAGCCCATAGATAAGCAAAAGAAAAAGCATTTTGATAAAAAAACACTTGTTCCCATTGATGTAATAATTCGTTTGGTACGGTTAACTGATTTAGCACTATTCCGATCAGGATTGGGCTGATAAATCTTAGCATTTCGATAACCGTTAGGATATTCATTGTTTATTGTAAACGAATTATTAGGTTAAAACCCGATTAAGTGATACAATATTGTGGGTAATCATCGAAATATGGATAAATTATATCGGCTTACTCCATAAAGATCAAAGAAAAAGCTATAATATTACGGTCTTTGAAGCTATCCAATCAACTTTTAGTTTTTGGCAATGATGCGATTGATTTTACCTTTATTTCTGTTGTTAGGCTTCTTTTCCCATCAATTATGGGGACAAGTGCAGGGCTTACCTTTTATCCGAAACTACGACTACAAAGCAATACGTGTAGAACCAACACTTAGCTCTGTAGTTATGTGGGATATGATTCAAGACCCCGCGGGTAACTTTTATTATGCCAACAATGAAGGAGTTATCGTGTTTGACTCCAAAAATTGGCGCAAGATACCGATTTCCAAGCACTCGCGCTCTTTAACCTACGACGCTTCAACCAAAAGAATTTACGTGGCATGTCGCGGAGATATAGGCTACTTATACCCGACTACGAAGGGTAATTTGGAATTTTTGTCCTTAAAATCAAAAGTCCCACGCGAACATACCTTTATGAATGATATGGATCGGGTATTTGCTACAGAGGACGGTGTTTATTTCATTGCCCCCTTTCGTTTATTTTATATCCAACGCGGTAAGGGGGATAATGTGAATGTGGCAAAAACAGATTCCATAGATGGTTCGGGAGTCATCAATGGTAAATTATATGTTAACTTTGTAAATAAAGGCTTAAAAAGAATTGTTAACGGAACAATTCAAGATGTAGCAGGAGGGGAAGCCTTCATCCAGAAATCGCTACGAATCATCATGCCTTACGATAATAATCGTGCGATTATAGGTACAAGTGATGGCCAGCTATTTTGGTTTAATACTACAAATGGTGGTTTTACGCCATTCAAAACGGATATTGATGGTGCGTTGATAACGACTGGTTTATGGGTTGGAGAGGTTATGTCAAGCGGTAATATTGTGGTAGCAACGTATAGTGGTGGTTTTTTCATTATTGATAAAGACGGAAAACTCCTTTTTTCCATTAATCAAGGCAAAGGTTTCCCTTCCAACATTATATATTCATTGGCGGTCGGAAAAGAAGGTGGTTTATGGGTAGCGCATGATGCTGGTATGAGTTACCTTTTGCCTGATCTTCCGGTTAGTTCATTTGAAACATTTGCCGGTTTGCAGGGACGGATTAAAACTCTATTAGAGTTTGATAACAAATTAGTGGTCGGTACAGCAAACGGAATCTTTGTATTAGAGGATGGTTACTATCGCCGACTACCCGGATTCGACCGTGAGTCATGGGATTTATTGGAGATTCAAAGTAGGTTAGTGGTAGCCACCTCTGACGGTGTGTTTGACATAACAGATGGCATGTATTTACCCATATTGATCGATCAGCCTGCCCTGAAGTTGTATCGCTCTAAAGTTAATATTAATCATCTATATATTGGTACATCTAATGGTCTGTTTCAGGCTGTATTTGAAAACGGGGCTTGGCGACTCTTAGACAAGATTTCAGGGATCAGTGAGGAAATTTACTCTATTTACGAAATTAATGAAAATGAACTATGGTTGGGAACAACCTTTGAAGGACTTATCAAAGTCAGCAACAAGAATACAAAGCCTACTATTCAACGGTTCAACGCATCTTCCGGTTTTGTGGATGGTCGTGTTGTGATTATGGATTTTATGGGTAGAACCATCTTTTCTACATCAAAAGGCGTTTACACTATTACCGGAAATAATACATTTGATAGAGATGGTCAGCTCAGTAGTATTTTTGGAGAAGGGGTAAGCAATATGGTATCAGTTAAAAACGGTACTTATTGGAAATGGTCAGAAAAAGGCGTAGTCATTTTATCCGGTCAAACCAAGATAAACATAGATGTAGCGAATTATGCAAACATTATTAATGAAATGCCTACGCTCGTATATTCAGGTAAAAATGATGTTTATGTAGCGTATGCAAATACACTGATTCGCATCAATGATTTATCACCAATTAAGTGGAATAAACCCTTTAAGGCTACATTGCGATCCGTTGTATTAAATGATGATAGTACCTATTTTCGGGGATATTACCCCACAGGGCAGGGTTTTGATTTCAAACAATCTGCCGACTTTACGCCTTCCTTGCGTTATGCTTACAATTCGCTAACGATTATACTGGGGGCTGGTTCATTTATCAATCCTGAAGGTAATGAATTTCAGTATAAGTTAGAGGGTAGAGATGAAAGTTGGTCAGAATGGACAAAGGACCCCAAGATTATTTTAGCTAACCTTCCCGAAGGGGATTATAAACTAATGTATCGAGCCAAAAATGCTATGGGGCAAGTCAGTGCGGATGAAGTTTTTGAATTTAGCATTTCTCCACCTTGGTATCGTTCTATTTTCGCTTATGTGGGTTATATAGTGGCTTTATTGTTAATTGGTTATGGTTCGGTTCGCTATTATACCAACAAATTAGCAGAAGATAATAAACGCTTGGAAGCTGCCGTTCACGCCCGTACAATAGAGGTAGAAGCACAAAAAGATGAACTACAAGCTAAAAACGTACAGATCAGTGAAGCCTTTGAGGAATTAAAAGCAACTAAAGAGCAGATTGAAAAGCAATCCGAGCAATTAGTTATCGCTTCAAATGACTTAAAAGAAAAAAATAACGATTTGGAGCAAGCCTTCGAGGAATTGAAAGCCTCCAAAGAACAAATTGAGCAACAGCAAACCCAAATCGTCCAATCCGAGAAACTGGCGGCATTAGGTCAGTTAATTGCCGGTGTAGCTCACGAAATTAATACGCCCATCGGTGCTATTAACGGAGCCGCGAAGGATTTACAGGATTCTCTTCCGGAAATGCTCAAAAAGATGCCCAACTTTTATAAGTTGTTACCGGAAAATTTAGAGCCAATCTTTTTTAAGTTTATTGAACGGACGTTGGAAAAAGCTCCAGCCCTTTCCAGTAGGGAAGAACGTCAGATTAAGAAAGATTTAACAACTACGTTAGAGGAGATGGGCGTTGAGGATGCGTCCGGTGTAGCTCGTGAATTGGTACGTATCGGTGTTTATAAAGACATAATCGATTTTAAATCACTATTTACTGCCCCTAATTCTACAGAGATGATAGAGATGGCAAGTAATATTGGTTGGACAAGGGTTAATTTGGCAAATATTACACTTGCTGTTCAGAAGACTCAAAAAATTGTATTTGCACTCAAGAGTTATGCACGTCAAAGTTCGGCGGAGGAAGCTATCGACACCAATGTGGTAGAGAATTTAGAGGTTGTATTAACCATCTATCAAAACCAACTCAAGAAAGACGTACAGGTCGTTACCCACTATGACGAAAATCTGCCCATCGTTAAAGGTTATCCCGATGAACTCAATCAGGTATGGACGAACATGATTCACAACGGTATCCAAGCCATGAATAATAAAGGGATATTGCAAATAGATGCCATTCGAGATAATAATGAAGTAGTTGTTAGAATCTCAGATAATGGTCCGGGAATCCCGGAACATGTATTACCTCGAATATTTGAAGCCTTCTACACAACCAAACCGCAGGGTGAAGGCAGTGGATTAGGATTGAGTATCTGTAAAAAGATCATTGACAAGCATCATGGAAAAATTGATGTGGAAACAGAACCGGGTAGAACAACGTTTATTGTTCGCTTACCGATTCCTCAGGAATAGGCATTCTTAAATATTTGTACTTAGAGGCTGTTCAAAAATGAAAGTTAGCTTGTGAATAACCCCAAAGAGGCGGTATTTTGGGCTTTTTTTGTATGTCAAGAACCGCCTCTATCCGCA
>Ga0209573_1006110_pt1 | contig 10297 bp, 12 predicted proteins | sample TNRBio252014_DNA_FD_185870 | JGI IMG/M metagenome (GOLD analysis project Ga0209573, IMG submission 185870) | Wastewater treatment Type I Accumulibacter community from EBPR Bioreactor in Madison, WI, USA - TNR Reactor_6/25/2014_ DNA (SPAdes)... | ecosystem: Engineered > Bioreactor > EBPR >...
TAGGCCTTATCGTTTTGGTGGTTGTGTTTTTCCCAATCCGAACTAAGGACATGGATTTCTATATTTCCGACCCAGGTTGTATTTTCAATTTTTACGATTCCTTGGAGGAAGTCGGGACCTGAATCTTGATTATAGTGGCCAAAATGAACAATTTCTATTGGTTTTCCGTCAGTCGTTGTGAGCTGTTGGTTGATAATTTGTTTGGTTCGCCAGATATAATGAAGGAAAAATTCATTAAACGGAATGTTTGGTTTGTTTTTTTTCATACAGCATTTTTAGTTTAACAGTCTTATTTTTTACATTTTATGGTTTTATTTTTTCTTTTGGTAGATTAAAAAAGAATAGTCGTATTCATTTTTTTCGTCTTTCTGATGATCTGTTTTTTCCAATAATTCCCATTCATTGGTATTGATTTCAGGGAAAAAGACGTCTCCTTCCACATCGATATCAACATGGGTGATATATAGTTTGTCCCATAAATCCTGAGTTTGTTCGTATATCTGTCCGCCACCGATGATAAATGCTTCCGGTGCTCCGGTGATATAAGCTTCATGGAGTGCTTCAGGTACAGAACGGGAAACCACACAATTGGATGAAATAAAAAACATGTCTCTGGTGATTATGATATTCGTTCGTTTCGGCAGCGGTCTTCCAATGGAAACATAACAATTTCTTCCCATGATCACAGGCGCATGAAGTGTTGTTTTTTTAAAATACTGCAAATCTGCCGGTAGATACCAGGGAATGTCGTTATCTTTACCAATAACATTATTTTTACCAACGGCAACAATACAGGATATGATCATGTCTTTATTCTTCAATTTATGATAGTTTTGATGAGTAACGAAAATATTTCGGGATTCGTTTTCAAAAACTATTTTCTTAAAATTATTTTAACTTTTTTATTTGGTTTCCTTTTTTTGATCTGCTTTGGACTTAATAGAATCCATCGCTTCCAGGGTTTTATCCCAAAATCCTTTAAAAACAGGTTTCAGGGAAGCAAAAACGGCTTTTCCTTTTTCTGGTAATGGTTCCAGGGCAGGATAAGTAATACTGGCCTGTCTGACTTCAGGGCTCAGAACATTTATAGTCGTTAGCAGCCAAAAGCTTAAGCTCAGCAGGTAAGCAAAAAATAAGGCTTGCAAAGTTCCTCCCGCTATTTTATTAATAAAATTGATGTTGATGGCTTCAAGCATACCTTCCAGTTTGCGACCGAAAAACCTGATTAATGCCAAAACACCAATAAAAGTAATAACCACGCCCAATAAAAAGGTTACCGCCGGAGAGATCTTGAGAAAACTCTGAAGAATATTGATGGTGATAGGGGATAATTTGAGCGCTGCGACGATTCCTACAATCAAAGATAATGAATCAAACACTGTTTTTATCAACCCTCTGGTGTATCCAAGGTAGAATCCCAAAGATACCACGATAGCTACGATAACATCCAACATCATACTTGTTTCTTATTTTTACATTCGCTGTTTTCGCATTTGCCATACAGATTGAGAGAATGGTGTGTGACTTCAAATTTGAGGATATCGCCCATCATATTTTTGATTTGTTGGATTCTCGGATCACAAAATTCCAAAACTTCGCCACAGTCCAGACATATAAGGTGGTCATGTTGTTTGAATCCGTAAGACTTTTCGTATTGCGCAAGGTTTTTGCCAAACTGGTGTTTGGTAATCAGGTCACAGGACACCAACAATTCAAGGGTGTTATAGACCGTAGCACGACTTACCCTGTAGTTTTGATTTTTCATATGAATATATAAGGCTTCCGCATCAAAATGATCCGTTCGTCTGTATATTTCTTCCAGAATAGCATATCTTTCGGGAGTTTTCCTGAGGGCAAATTTTTCGAGATAGGACGAAAAAATTGTTTTCACTTCCTCTAATATATGAGATATTTTTTCATCCTGTCGGGTCATAACGTGCTTATTTAAATTTTTTATCTGTTCTTTCAACAGAAGAAACCCATTCGAGGTTTTCCAGAGATTGGACCACCTGATTGAGTTGGTCTTTGTTTAATACGAATATGCTTATTTTTCCTTCAAAAAATCCACCGTGGCCTTCGATGCTGAAACTTCTGATATTAATGCCCAGTTTGTTTGAAATTTCGTGTGAAAGTGCCTGGATAACACCTACGCCCGAGTCAATACCACTGACTTTCAGTTCCACGACAAAATTGGAAAGTTGATTGTCTTCCCAATCGGCTTTGAGGACTCTGTAGCCGTAATTCGCCAGGAGATGGGTGGCATTGGAGCAGGAAGTTCTGTGTATTTTTAAGCCTGCGTTGGTCGTAAGATAAGCAAAAATATCATCTCCCTGAACAGGATTACAACAAGATGCCAACGAATACTGATACATATCGGCAGGTTCGCCGTTGATCAGAATGTTTGACCGGTTTTGTTTGCTGGGTCTTTGTTGTATCTTTTTCAGTTCTTCCGTTATCGGCGAACTTTTGACCAATTCAGAAGGTGGTTTAAAGGAGATTTTACCGTTTTCAATGATAAAATTTTTGATATCAGATATTTTCATATCTTCATTAGACAGGGCATAGTAAAGATCACCTCTGGATTTATGTCCAAAATGTTTGGCGATGATTTCTACGTTTTCTTCAAAATCCAGTTTCAGCGTTTTCAGCCTTCGCTCCAAAGCTTCTTTGCCATATTCTCCCTGTCTTTTTCTTTCCTCCTTCATGGCAGACCGGATTTTTGCCCGGGCTTTTCCGGTCACTACCAGTTTTAACCAATCTTCTGAGGGTTTTTGACTTTTGTTGGTGACAACCTGTACCTGATCTCCGTTATTGAGTTTGTAACCCATAGGGACCAGCTTATTATTCACCTTGATGGCTGTTGCGTGATAACCTACATCGGTATGGATTTCGAAAGCAAAATCCAATGCCGTGGCTCCTTTCGGAATGATCCGCATGTCGCCTTTTGGTGTATATACATAAACTTCTTCGCTAAAAAGATTGGTTTTGAAATCCGTTACAAATTCCAGAGCATTTGCGTGTTTTGCATCCAGCAATTCCCGAATATTGTCCAACCAGTTGTCGAAAACATTTTCCTGTTTTTTGATACCTTTATACTTCCAGTGGGCGGCAAAACCTTTTTCAGCTATTTCGTCCATTCTTTCTGAACGTATCTGGACTTCCACATACCTTCCGGTGGGTCCGATTACGGTAGTGTGCAGAGATTCGTAACCATTACCTTTGGGTGTGGTGACCCAGTCCTTGAGCCTTTCCGGAATAGGTTTATAAACATCAGTAATGATCGAATATATCTGCCAGCAAAATATTTTTTCTTTTTCGACCGGCACATCGATGATGATCCTGACGGCAAAAATGTCATAAATTTCTTCGAAAGAAATTTTACTTGACTTGATTTTGGTATAAATAGATGAAATGGCTTTAGGCCTTCCCAAAACCCTGAAAGGGATTTCGAGTTTGCCAAGTTCTTCTTTTAAAGGTTTTATAAACTGAATGATGTATTTGTTTCTTTCTTCATCACTTGCATTCAGTTTGTTTTTCAGGTCTTCATAAATCTCCGGTTCTGTTATTTGAAGACAGATATCCTGAAATTCCGTTTTTATGTTGTATAGACCCAACCTGTGAGCCAAAGGTGTATAAATATATTCTGTTTCGGCGGCGATTTTTAACTGTTTGTGTCTTGGTTGCGCTCCGAGAGTCCTCATGTTATGGAGGCGGTCAGCCATTTTTATCAGCACCACTCTCACGTCGGTGACCAGGGTACTTAAGACCTTTTTAAAATTTTCTGCCTGCGGATTATCCGGATTTTCCAGATTGTAGGTTCCGTCAAGTTTGGTGAGACCATCAACGATCAGGGCAACTTTAGGACCAAACATCTTTGTTACATCGTCCAAAGAAACCGGAGTATCTTCCACTACATCATGCAATAATGCGCATATGACCGCTGTTGGTCCCAAACCTATCTCTTCAAAACAAATTCTGGCTACTTCAATCGGGTGGTGAATGTACGGCTCTCCGGATTTTCTTCTTTGAAATTTATGTGCATCAACAGCTAAAGAAAAAGCTTTTTCCAGATTTTCTTTATCTTCAGCCTGGAGAGAAGATGCCATTTTCTGTAATAAGGAATCAAATTGTTTCCTTACCAATACCAACTCATCTTCATTTATGGCGACACCTTGAGGCATGACTTTTGATCAAATTTAATAAAGCTACAAAGATAAAGGATTTTAATTAATTTTTTAAGACTATTATACAGTTGTATCGTCAGGAAGTGGTGTTTTTATGGTCTGAAAAGGCAGTTTTTAATCAAAATTTTGGTTAGTAGTTTAATATTATCGTCAAAAATCAAAACTTTTTGCAATTGACTGACATAAAATGAAGTATGTGTAAAAAGCAGACCGAAATTTTATTTTTATATAAAAAGTCAGGTGTATGTTTGCCAATAGTTTGTTCAGAAATAAATCTACTTTTCAGACCTGAAACACGAAGACCGACAGATATTGCCTGTATTTCTGATAAAAGGATGTTCAAAAATAATTTTACTTATCCGGAAAAGATCACCGGAAGAGGATTGATCATTAATGAATTGGTATTTTTTGACCTGTTATTTTTTCGAGGTGGTGATGTAAGGTAAACATTTGGGCGGCACCCAATTTTTGACCGAACTGACTGATGATGTACAACAGAATGATTCCACCGCCTAAAAAGGGAAGAGACCAAAGGATGTTGCTTTCAATTCCCAGGCTCATCTGAGAAAACCCTACAATCGATATAAAAATCAACAAAGTAAATAAGGCGAGATATCCAAAAGCAAAGATTACCCATACATTAGGCATAGGTCCGTAAGTACCCATAAGTTTGGTTTCGTCTTTTTCAGAAAACAGGATAACAGATACCTGAGGAGACCAGAAATGTCTGTCTTTTGACAGGATGCGGAGGGTGATATGATCCTGCATGGCTAAGCCTTTAATCTCTGCATCCGGAGCTGAAAGATATTCACGGGTTTCTTGGATGATTTCTTCGACTGACTTTGGTGAATAGATCGTAAATCTGGGCCTAACTCTGAAACTCGACATGTATGGTAATTTCTGACAAATGACGGGAATATTCTGATATAATGAACTGTTTCAATATATGATTTTGATCATACAGTGAAGTTTATACTAAATTGAAATAGGATATACAATTTTCTTTTTAGAATACTGCCTTTATTTCCGACCAAAATCTGCGGGAATTTCGCCCCATTTTACGGTATCCCATTTTATAATTTTGTTCGGATAACTGTTGTTTTTTAGCCATAACAAGGCACGTTCGAGCATTTCAAATATTTCTTTATTTTTTGAAGTTCTTTCCAGTGTTGATTTGATTTTTTTATCTCTTACCCAGGCCATAGCTGTCTGAGAATCAGTATAAATCAGTGTATCTGTTTTGTTTAGTTTTTTCAAAAGAGCCAAAGCATGAACCAAAGCGAGAAATTCTCCGACATTATTTGTGCCGTCGGGAAGTGGTCCGACATGGAATATCTGCCTTCCTGTAGTCGTTTCCACTCCGCGGTACTCCATATTTCCCGGATTTCCGGAGCAGGCAGCATCGACACAAATACTGTTTTTTTCAATTTGCGCCTTGGTGAGTGGAATTTTTGGTTCTGAGATGTCTTTCCCTGCTTTAAAAGAAAGAAGTGCTGATTCATAACTATCGTACGACTTAAATCTTGCCTTTTCAAAACCCGTAATTTGGCGCTGACAATCTTCCCATGTGTTGTAAATGCCGGGTTTGACGCCATTCCAAACGACATAATATTTTGATTTTTTTGCCATATGTAAAAGATTGTAAAGAAACACAAAGGTAATCAAGGTTCAAAAAAACCAGGTGAAACATAAAATATTTTAGGTATTGGGTAAATATTTCTAATTTTGCGGAATGTTTACAGATACCCATGCTCATATTTACGTTGATGATTTTCAAAACGAATTGGATGAAGTATTACATAGGGCCGGAGAATTAGGTGTTAAACATATATGTATGCCCAATATTGACAGTTCGTCTATAGCGGCTATGCATGATGTTGAAAAAAAATACCCAAATTGTTTTGCCATGATGGGTTTACATCCATGCCATGTCAATGAGACGTATGAAGAAGAACTAAAAATTGTTTCGTCATGGCTGGAAAAAAGAAGATACATTGCTATTGGTGAGATAGGTATAGATTTGTACTGGGATAAAACATTTGCCAAAGAGCAGGAGATCGCTTTCAGAAAGCAGATTGAATGGGCTGTCGGGTACAAATTACCCATTGTGATACATTCAAGAGATTCTCTTGATTTGACCATTTCGATTGTTTCCGAATATAAAAATGCCGGTATAACAGGTATTTTTCATTGTTTTAACGGCAGTTTGGAGCAGGCGAAAAAAATCATGGATATCGGATTTTATATGGGCATCGGAGGAGTGGTCACCTACAAAAATGCCGGTGTTGATGTGGTGGTATCTCAGATTCCGTTAGAAAACATAGTTTTGGAGACAGATTCACCTTATCTGGCACCTGTTCCAAATCGTGGAAAGAGGAATGAACCCGTTTTCTTGGTTGACGTAGCGCGGAAAGTCAGTGAATTAAGTGGTAAAAATATAGAAGAAATTGCCGCCGTCACGACAAATAATGCAAAAAAGATATTTTCTGATACAACTTTTGAATGGTGAAAAGTCATCTTTCAAAGTACAGGTCTATCAAAATGTTGATAAAAAATAAAAAAAGGATTAAGTATCAGTAAGTGTATAATATACACATTATAATTATATTAATTAATGATACATATTTGGTGGTTTGGTTTTTTTTTTCAACTTTTGCCCAATATTTCGAAAAAGGAGAGTTGTCCGAGTGGTTTAAGGAGCACGCCTGGAAAGTGTGTATACCTCAAAAGGGTATCGAGGGTTCGAATCCCTCACTCTCCGCAACTAATTTTTATTTTGAGATATCAAATTTAGTTTTATTTTTACATTTTGAATTCATTTAACTTTTTCTAAAAACGTAAATTTTACAAATCATGCGAAAATTCTTAGTTTTTATCGGTTTATTCGTAGCAACTGCATTTTTCGGAGCTGTTGATATATTAGCTCAGGCGGAAGCAGCCGCAGAAACTTCCATGTTCCAGGTATTGAAAGAAAAATTCATCGAAGGAGACTGGAAATTTATGAGTATTGTACTTGTATCTTTGATTTTGGGTTTGGCTTTCAGTATTGAAAGAATTATAACCTTAAGTTTAGCTTCGGTTAATACAGATACCTTAATCAAAAGAATTGATGAGAAGCTTGCACAAGGTGACCTTGAAGGTGCCAAAGATGTATGTAAAGCGACTCCTGGTCCTGCAGCAAGTGTGTTGTACGAAGGTTTGAGAAGTCATGCAGGCGGGCCGGATGCAGTTGAAAAAGCGATTGTCAATTATGGTTCCGTTCAAATGGGTCTTTTAGAGAAAGGTTTGGTATGGATTTCATTATTTATTGCTCTTGCTCCGATGTTAGGGTTCCTTGGAACGGTAATCGGTATGATTCAGGCCTTTGATAAGATTGCTGCTGCAGGGGATATTTCTCCTACCATCGTTGCATCAGGTATTAAGGTGGCCCTTCTTACCACAGTATTCGGATTGGTTGTTGCGATGATCCTTCAGGTATTTTACAATTATATTGTTTCTAAAATTGATTCCATCATCAACAGAATGGAAGATGCATCTATCGGATTGGTAGATTCAATGGTAAAAAACAAAATATTTAAATAGCCCTTAACAATAATTGATATGTATAATAAATTATTAAAAAGCGGTACTACCTATGCCATGATGTTGGGAGTTATTCTCATCTTCATCTTCGGTGCTGGTATTTTTGCCGGAGGCACTAAAGTAAATGATGCCGGTATAGAAGTCGTGGAAGTGGGCATTGGTTTACAAATCACCATAGCTTTAGCTTTGATTGCACTGTTAGCTATGATCGTAGGAATCGTTCTTGATATAGCACAAGCAGGCAAAAAAGGCATAAAATCCATAATTGGATTCGTAGTTTTGGTTGGTTTGTTTTTCATACTTCAGGCATCTGTTACCATAGAAAGAGGTGGAAAATGGGATGCTATGTACAAAGAATACATGGTTAGTGATTTTGCAAGCAGTTTTGTCAGTGCCGGTTTGTATACCTGCGGTGCTTTATTGATTGTTACGATTGCTGTTTTTATCTATAGTGAAGTAAGAAGTTTCTTTAGTTAATTTTTTTAATCCATTATCATGGCAAAAAAAAGCAGTAGAAACCGGATGAATAATGAGATCAATGCAGGGTCAATGGCTGACATTGCCTTTTTGCTTCTCATTTTTTTCCTGGTGACGACGGTTATCGCTGAAGACAAGGGAGTATTGGTCAAACTACCACCCTGGTCTGATGAACCACCACCAGAATTGACTATTAACACAAGAAACGTGTATTCTGTGTTAGTAAATGCACAAAATCAGCTTTTGGTCAGAAATGAACCGATGGAGATCAGTAAATTAAAAGAGAATACAAAACTCTTTATTACCAATCCGCAAAAAAGAGCTGATTTATCAGAAGACCCGACCAAAGCTTTGGTGTCTCTTAAAAATGACAGGGGTACAAATTACAAAACATATCTCGAGGTGTACAACGAACTTAAAGCCGCGTACAATGAGATTTGGGAAGACGAAGCTGCCAAGCGATTCAGCAGGCCTTACGAAGAGCTTACCAAAACACAAAGAGACGAGATATCTGCAGCATATCCATTGGTTATATCAGAAGCAGAACCGACGAAATTCGGGGAGGAAAATTAATTTATTAACCCATAGAATGTAAAGTCGTATGTCAAAATTTAATAAAAAACAAGGAAACGCAAATCCGACAATATCCACAGCTTCTTTACCGGATATTGTATTTATGCTTTTGTTTTTCTTTATGGTGGTAACCAAAATGAGGGACACTGAATTAATGGTAGGTGTAAATACCCCTCAGGCATCTGAGTTGACAAAACTCGAAAAAAAGTCTTTGGTCAATTTTATCTTTATTGGTAGACCAACTGCAAAATTCAGAGATGTTTATGGTACAAAACCAAGGATTCAATTAGGTGATAAATTTTCATCACCGGACGATATTCCTCTTTTTCTGGAGAAACACAGAGTAACCGTACCGGAAGGTTTTAAAGACAGAATTATTACCTCTTTAAAAGTAGATGGGGAAGTTACCATGGGTATTGTTTCAGATGTTAAAACCTCATTGCGTAAAGCAGGGCAAATAAAGATCAATTATTCAGCCAAGAAGAGAGAAAGGACAAAGTAATTGTAATTCAAAATATAAAAGCCTCAGGATTTTTCTTGGGGCTTTTTTTTGTAAAATACCCTACGTTTGAAGGAAAAGAAACATAAGGATTAAAATATATTGATTAATATATTGTCATTTAGAAAAATAAAATTTACCTTTGCGCCACCTTTTACGGAAGGTAAGTTCTTTATCAAGCGGGTGTGGTGAAATTGGTAGACACGCCAGACTTAGGATCTGGTGCCGTGAGGCTTGGGGGTTCGAGTCCCTCCACCCGCACTTGATACACCCGAAGCTGGTAAAATTTTAATCCATCTCGATCTCATACATATTCATCTAATATTTTTCTATGCAAATCGTTAGAAAAGAAGTAAGCCCATTGCTTTCACAGATAAAAATTACCCTTGAACCTGAAGATTACAGAACAAAATTTGAAGACGGTTTAAAAAAGTACAAAAATAAGGCTCAGGTTAAAGGATTCAGAAAAGGAATGATTCCAATGAATACTTTAAAAAAGATGTATGGTAAGTCTTTATTGGCCGATATCGTCTATGAAGTTTTGAATGACAAATTCAATCATTATCTGAACGAAAATAAAATTAACACGCTGGGTTCTCCACTTCCTTCAGAAGATGAAATTACAGAATTGGATTTTGATGTTTACAACTACAACTCTTTTACATTTACTTTTGATGTTGGTATTATCCCTGAATATGAAATTTCAGGAGTGAGTGAAGAGGATGTTTATGATATAGACGAAGTTCAGATAGAAGAATCGGTTATTGAAGAAAATTTTCAGGACTTTTTGAAACGAAACGGAAAACAGGAAGTTGTTGAAAATGGTATCATTGAAGACATGGACCTGGTTGATATTGAAGCCGACGAATTGGATGATGATGGGAAAGTAAAAGAAAATGGCTGGAAAACAGAATTTATGATTATGCCATCTCATTTGATTAATGAAGAGGTAAAGGCTGAAATATTAGGTAAAAGTGTGGGA